>OFRY01000292.1_pt1 | contig 35421 bp, 30 predicted proteins | sample 1543171 | NCBI WGS metagenome assembly OFRY01 (sample SAMN04209240, study PRJEB22552) | human gut metagenome | biome: gut; material: feces | host: Homo sapiens | place: USA: Oklahoma | reverse complement strand
AAAGTTTATGTTGATAGGATAAAATTTTCTATATTGAAAATGCCATAACTACAATGCCAAGTATAACAAGAATAACACCTGTGGCTCGATTTAGAGTCTTTGGTGTTGCCTTGTTAGCAAATACAGCGGCGATTCTTGCCCACAACAATGTGAACACAATACAAAGAATCCATACTGTAAAATCAGGCATACCGCCAATGGTAAAATGAGAAACGGCTCCCGTAAAGGCAGTAAAACTCATAATAAATACACTTGTTCCAACGGCTGTTTTTAATTCATAACCAAGTACAGAAGTTAGAATAAGAAGCATCATCATGCCACCTCCTGCACCAATGAAACCACAAATAAATCCAATAATGATACCACAAATCAAAGACTGGATGGCACGTTTTTTTGCAGGTACATTGGCCATGGCTTCTTTTGTAGTCATAACAGGTTTTACAATGAATTTAATACCAAGTAAAAATGTCATAAATACTGAAAAATTTCCCATTGTAGTCGAAGGCACTAAGCTTGAAATGTAGCTACCAACAACAGTGAAAACAAGAACACTTGCCATCATAATAAGTCCGTTTTTTATATCTAAGTTTTTATTTTTTCCATAAGTATAGGCTGAAACAGCACTTGCCAAAACGTCTGATGATAAGGCAATTCCAACAGCCATATACGGGTCTATTCCAAGAAATGTAATTAATATAGGACTAATAACTGCAGCAGCACTCATGCCTGCAAATCCTGTTCCAAGACCGGCGCCCATGCCGGCAAAAAAAGTAACTATAATTGTAATTAGTATATCCATTTTTTCTTCACTTTCTTAATGTTATTGTATTTTATTTATCTGATTATCCCACAAATTTATTTTGTTTGTAAAATTTAAGTTTAATACCTTTTCTATTTTAACATTTATATTTATATATGGAAGATTTAATTTATAATATACAGTATAAAAAAGTAAAATATTTCTGTGCAATGTAATTGTTTTAAAGTTAAAGTGTTAGAAAACAAAACATTAAAATATTTAAAACAAAGATAATTTAGAAAGGAGCTTTTTTGTAAATAGAATAAACTAAATTTACAAAATGATATAACATGAAAATGAATAAATTTATAGAAAGCGAAAAGATAAATAACAATAACATAAATAATGAAAACATAAGTAGCGAAAATAATAAAAAAGAAATAGTTAAAAAATTATATATTCAAATGATTAAGTTATACAAAGGAGACGCTAAGCGTATACAGCATTTCACCAAGGTAAATGCCTACGGGAAGTTAATTGCAGAATTAGAACAAGTTAGCCCTGAAACTTTTTTTATAATTGATGTGGCAACATTAACTCATGACATTGGCATACATACATGTGAAGAAAAGTACGGAAACTGCAATGGAAAATTTCAGGAGCAGGAAGGACCGGCATTAGCAAAAGAACTGCTTGGAAAAATAGGCATTGATGAAGAGGTTTCTAAAAGGGTGCAATATTTAATAGGTCATCACCACACATACAATAACATTGACGGTATAGATTACCAGATATTAGTTGAGGCAGATTTCTTAGTTAATTTGTATGAAGATGGAGCATCTAAAGAAGCAGTGGAAACCGCCTATAATAAAATATTTAAAACAGAAGCAGGAAAGAAAATTTGCAGAGAAATGTTTGAAATATAAAAACAAAGTGAAAAAATGCGACTAAAAAACTTACAGGGAGATGAAAACAATGAATCCAGAAATTAACATAAGAGTAGCAACATTAGAAGATGCTGAAAAGATACTTGAAATATACGGATATTACATTGAAAATACAGCAATAACTTACGAGTACGAGATTCCAACACTTGAATAATTTAAGAGTAGAATGATTCGCATAAAGGAGATTTTACCATATCTTGTAGCAGAGAAGGATGGAGAAATATATTGGAGAACCTGCTGATAATATGAAGCCGATTGTTAAATTTAAGGATTTAGAAATAAATTTATAATTATAACTCATAGAAAATTGGCTTCATTTTTTCAAAAGTACAAAATCTTGTGAAGCCAATCTCTTTTAGAATTCCTTTTGCTTCATCAATATAAGCACCTAAATGTTCAGGTTTATGGCTGTCACTGCCAATAGTAATAATTTCGCCCCCTAATTCTTTGTACAATTTCAAAATATCAATAGAAGGGGTTGTGTTTTTTAAACCATATCTATGATATGAAGTGTTGAATTCTATTCCTTTGCCGTCTGCTATAACAATTTTAAGAATCTCCGTAATAACAGGTTTAACTTTTTCGAAAGGATAAACACCCTGCTCATCATATCGTACAATAAGGTCAGGATGCCCTAAGACACTATAGTTTTTGTAGGATTTTACAACGTTAAGAAGTTCCTCATAATAACGTTCATTATATTCCTGCTGAGTTCTTCCTTCCTGAAATTCTCCCGTCCAAAATTCTTTATCTTCAACCTGATGAATGGAAAGAATAATAAAATCAAAAGGATATTTTTTAAACAAAGCTTCATATTGTGGAATAGTGTGAGTTTGAATTCCGAATTCCAAGCCGAGCTTAATGGAAATATCTTTTGAATATTTTTTCTGCAATTCACTAATTTGCTTTACATATAATGGATAATTTACGTTGACAATAGCACTACCGTCTCTATAAATAATAGGTTTTCCGCTGTCCCAATCATCTCTAACACCATAATCTACATGGTCCGTAAAGCAAATTTTTTTTATGCCTTTTTGGATAGCATCTTTTACAACCGTTTCCATAGGGTAAACTGAATCGTCACTGTATTCACAATGTACATGATAATCTGCAAACATAAAATTTACTGATGTATTTTCTACATCGTCCTCCTCTCGTATGTTTTTTGATTGTTAAAAAAAATATAAAAGCATTAATCATTTTGATATGCTTAAATAAATACTATAATGTTAATATGATAATATTATACAATCGTTTATAAAACTTTCAATATAATATATAATATTATAACAATAATAGTTAAAAAATGTGGGCAGGAAAATATATAATGCAAAAATTTACGGAGGAAACAAAAATGGATAACGAATATTTTGATATAGCAAAGAACCTTATGAAGTTTATAGAAAAAAGCCCAAGTGCTTTTCACGTGGTAGATAATTTTTCAAAAATTCTGGATGATGCAGGCTTTATTAAGCTGAATGAGAAAGACAAGTGGAAACTTTTTTCAGGAAATAAATACTACGTTACAAGAAATGGCTCATCAATTATAGCTTTTTGTATGCCGGAAGAATTGGATTTTACTAATTTCCAAATCGCTGCAGCTCACAGCGACGCACCGGCTTTTAAAATAAAAGAAAATCCTGAAATAATAAAGGGCAATAATTATGTGTCCCTAAACGTTGAAAAATACGGTGGAATGCTTATGGCACCATGGTTTGACAGACCGCTTTCTGTAGCTGGTCGTGTGATTGTAAAAGAGGGGGCAGCATTAAAACCAATTCTTGTTAATGTGGACAGAGATTTGTGTACCATACCGAACCTTGCAATTCACATGAACAGGGAGGCAAACACCGGAGTAAAATATAATCCACAAAAGGACATGCTGCCGCTTATAGGTGAAGGCGAAAACAAAGATGTATTTAACAGTATTATTGCCGAGACAATAAATACAGATGAACAGGCAATTATAAGCAGTGATTTGTTTTTGTATAACAGAGAAAAAGGAACAGTTTGGGGAGCAAATAATGAATTTATTTCTGCACCAAGACTTGACGATGTTATGTGTGCTTATAGCTGTATGGGTGCGTTAATAAATAGGAGTGATGTAAATGAAGAAAGCGTGGCAGTGTGTGCGATTTTTGATAATGAGGAAGTAGGTAGCACTACTAAACAGGGTGCCGATTCAACATTTTTATCTGATGTTCTTACAAGAATTGCTTTGTGCGTTGGAAAGGATGAGGAAGATTTAATGAGAGCCTATGCCCAGTCATTTATGTTGTCAGCAGACAATGCCCATGGAATTCATCCTAACTATATGGAAAAAGCAGATCCAACAAACAGATCTTATATGAATCAGGGAATTGTTATAAAATATAATGCTAATCAGAAATATACAACTGATGGAATTTCGGCAGCAGTGTTTAAGGAAATATGTGAAAAGGCTGACGTGCCAACTCAAACTTATGTAAATCGTTCAGACATAGCAGGCGGTTCAACTCTTGGAAATATTTCAAACAGCCACGTTTCAATTAACACTGTTGATATTGGGCTTGCTCAGTTGGCAATGCACTCACCATATGAAACAGCAGGAATAAAGGATACATGGTATATGTTAAAGGCTGTAAAAGAGTTTTACGAAACACCTATTATAGCAGGAAGAGACGGAGTGTTTACACTGGAATAAATAGATTTGGTCGGAAAAAGTGTAGAGATTTGCTTTAAGGTGCCCCGAAAAAATGTAAGAAACTGCCTTGTATACCCCCGAAAAAGTGTGATATACTACTAAATATAGGCAAGGAAAGGGTGATTATATGAGACGATTTGCAATGGAAAAATTAGAAAAATGGAAAAACAGCAAACGTAGAAAACCTTTAATAATTATGGGCGCAAGACAGGTTGGCAAAACATGGTTAATGAAGGAGTTTGGGAAAAAATATTACAAGAAGGTTGCGTATGTGTCTTTTTATAATAACGAGCGTATGAAGTCTGTGTTTGATATGGATTTTGACATAAACAGAATAATTATGAATTTGAATATTGAATCAGGAGTTTCCATAACACCTGAGGACACATTAATTATACTTGACGAAATTCAGGAGGCACCGAAAGTATTAGAATCCCTAAAATATTTTTGTGAAGATGCACCTGAATATCACGTTGTAACTGCAGGCTCACTTTTAGGTGTGGCTATTCATCAGGGTGTCTCATATCCTGTGGGAAAAGTCGATTTGTTAGATTTATATCCGTTAAGCTTTAGAGAATTTTTATGTGCAGTGGATCAGGAATCTTTAGCAGAAGCACTGGCGACAAATGACTATGGAATTATAGATAATTTTGCAGATAAATATTTATTTTGGTTAAAGAACTATTATTATATTGGCGGGATGCCGGCTGTAGTTGACTATTTTAGAGAAGAAAAGGACTACGCAGGTGTTAGAGAAATTCAGAAGGATATAGTTAGACAATATAAGGGTGATTTTGGAAAACATGTGGAATCTAAGGAACTGCCTAGAATTAATATGGTTTGGGAATCCATTCCAATGCAACTTGCAAAGGAAAATAAAAAATTCTTTTTTGGACAAATAAAAAAAGGTGCAAGAAGCAGTGAGTTTGAGGTTGCTATTCAATGGCTTTTGGATTGTGGTTTGGTTCACAAAGTATATCGGGTAAATGAACCTAACGTTCCGTTGGCATCTTACAAGAGTTTTAATGCTTACAAATTATTTATGCTTGATGTGGGTTTGTTAGGTGCAATAAGTGAGTTAGATGCAGAATCAATTTTAGAAGGAAATGAGATTTTTGTGGAGTTTAAAGGTGCTTTAACAGAACAGTATGTTTTACAACAGATTATTTCAGATACATCATATACACCATTTTATTTCGGGACAGACAAAGGAACATATGAGCAGGATTTCCTAATCCAAAAAGGAAAAAATATTGTTCCTATTGAAGTAAAAGCTGAAACAAACATAAAGTCAAAAAGTTTAAAGGCTTTTTGTGATAAATATAATCCAAATGTAGCGGTAAGATTTTCAACTATGAAGTATGTAGATCAAGGTTGGATGAAGAACATACCGTTATATGCTGTTTGTAATTTGTAAAAATTTGGATATATAGAAAGCTGTAACAGAAATATTTGCTTAACTTGTAGGGAAAGGAATCTGAAACTATATGAAAATAGCTTTGGCACAAATAAGTATGTGCAATGATTTAAAGAAGAATTTAGAAAAAAGTTTAGAATATTGTGATATGGCAAAAGATAGTGATTTAGGTGAGTCGAAGAAGTGGCAGGAGAAAGTTCCGTATTTAAAAACTCGTAGACCACAGTGTTATAAATAAGCAAAGTGAAAAAAGATAAATAAAAAATCCAACACTGATTAATTAAAAGTGTTGGATTTTCTTATGGAATTAAGTATATATTTACATTCTAGGGGAAGTTTCTTCTTTAATAAACATAAACAGAAAACTTACAAAAAGTAAGATGGAAGAAAACCAGATTGTATAAAATTTAAATGTAGAAATTAATCCACTACCAAGTCCTGCACCAAATGCAAACATAACAATTATTGCAAAGTAGCAAAGTGACTTAAATAGAATATGTTTGTCACGGGTTCTGCCAAAGACGCAAAGAGATTCCATACCGCTTCTGATATTGCCAATGCACATTGTACTTGCGAAGGCATAGCCATTTACTTTTCTGAATGTTTGAACCTGCATTGCACAGGAAAAAGATACTACAGCGTTAGCAAGCATATTGAGATTTTCGGGTATGAACCCAACAAATAGCAGTAGAAAAATTTCTATTATAAGAACTAATTGGCGCCAATGTATTTGCTGAACTCGTTGGAACTTGGTTCTAATAATTTCTGCTGCAACAATCCCAATTGCAAAAGAAACAAGTGGAATCATATAATGAATTACCAGGTGCCAATTCCTTTCCATAATATTTTGACTTAAAAGAACAATGTTACCTGTTTGGGCATTTGCAAAAACTTTGCCTCTAAATAAATATGTGTAGGCATCCTGTAAACCGCCTGATATTGAAAGGAACGCGGCAGTTAGGATAGATTCAGACATTTGCCCATGTGTTTTGTAATTCATTTATATTTCCTCCACAAGTTTCATAGAATATAGTAAAGCACATAGCTTTGTGAATAAAACATTGACTGAAAAAGGGAAAAGCCAATCTATGTTTTAAACACACCGTTACGTGCAGTAACGGAAAGTTTTATCAGTTAATATTCTGGCAAAAATTAATCCTAATGGAAGAGCCATAATAATCATAATAGCTAATGAGAACCATGAGACAGCTTCCGTAAGTGACATAATGCCAAAATTGTAAATTGCTCTGTATAAATAAAGTCCCGGAACCATAATTACAATGGAAGGAACGGTAAGGGATATTCGTGGATATCCATTATTGCTTTTTATGAAAGAAGCAAGAAGCCCGGCTGTTAGGGCACCAATAAAAGCTGCCACAGAGTAAGGCATGTGTGTAAAATCTATAAGTTCTAAACGGAGTGTGTTTGCAACTGCACCAATACAGGCGGCCGTTGTAGCCATTGGTATAGAACTGTTAAACATAATTGAGAAACCAAATACACCACAAAAACTTGTTATTATTCTTAATACTAATAGTAAAATTTTACTCATGTGTATTGTTGTGAAATCCTGTGGCTGTAGCTTTAACAGAAGTGCCATAATCCAGGCAAACATTGTTGCTACTAATATAATTATTATTGAATATGTTAATCGTTCAAGACCTGAACGTAAATCTAGCTTAGCAAGGTCAATACCGCTTGTTATAAATGGAAAGCCGGGAATTATAAATAACATGGAGCATATATATCCGGCTTCATGTACATGGGCAATACCAAACACAGACTCAGCAACATTAAAACAAATGGCATAAACCAAACATGCGATTGAAATCGATGCTGCTATATTTAAAAATAATGTAAAATGATGTTTTATAAGCTTTGTACGTACAATATTTCCAACACCGGCTGCAATAAACGCAAAAAGCATTTCAATTGGCCCGCCTCCAAGAAGAAATGTAAATCCACAACAGGCAAGAGCTGCAGCAAGACCTAATTTAACAGGAGAATACAATGTATGAATTTTCTCTATTTCATCAAGTCGTTTGTGAATTTCTTCACCGGTTAAATGGGCGTCTTCCTTTGGAAAGTTGTCAACAAATTGTTCCATTCTGTAAAGCTTTGAAGTATTAACCCCTGTGTTAGATATACTAAGAGACTGTGAAACACAGTCTTTTCCATCAAAACAGTTAAATTCAATGGACATAAGTCCAACATCAACTGTACATGTAACATGAAGTTCCTTTGAAAGTCTGTTCATTGAAGTTCTTACACGCCATGCACCTGTGCCACAGGAAAGCATAATTAAACCAACTCTGCCAATAACAGATGCTTTTTCAATCAAACCTGACTCTTTAATTAATGTATTACTGTCATCACCGGTATAATCATGCCATGGAATTTCCATATGGTTTTTTTCCATAATATCAATGTAATTATTTGTTGGCATATATAATCGCCTCTGCTTTCGCTACATGTTTTTCTAAATGTTTTAAAAAGATGGAATTTGGAAGAAATATTCCAATTTCATCATATCTTTTATTATTTTCTACAAGTGAGTCCTGACCATAAAAAACAAATGCCATAGGGAGATTCTTTTCAAGTTCAATCATTAAGTCCCAAACTGCTGAATAGGCTTCGGCTTCAGTTTTGTTAGCCGTTACAGTGTCAGGCAATTCTCTAATAACTAATATACCTGTATTTTTTTCAAGAATCTGCTGCTTCATTTCCATATTGTCTGAAGTGTATTTATGATTATATCTATATGCTTTTGCAAGATATATTTTTTTATTGTTATTTAACTTTTTATATATTTCATGAAAATGATTGTAGTCTTTTTCGTGAACTTTTGATTTATACTTTGGAAGTAATAATCCATTATCGTCGGTCATAATTACAGGATTTTCTATTCCGTCAGCATTAAATCTATATGGAATCAGATATGAATTTCTAAGTAAGTCAAATATAGTATTTTCACAAATAGCCATCAAAAAGGCTGATAAATCTCTATTGTGATATGCATTGAATAACGCCTGTGAGAATTCTAATGGAGATAAATAGCTATTGATTTCATCATCGCAAAAAAGATAATTGCAAAATGTTTCCTGAAGTTTTTCGCATGCCCAGGGATCATCAAGAATTTTCTGAAATAACACTTCTGTTTTTTCTTCTCTTGGAAAAATTGTTCCTTCTCTCATACAACTCACACCCTTTCTTGAAAATTTCATTCGGCTAGATTATACTATGATTATAGAAATAAGTAAAAATCATAATTGATATGATAACAATAAGTAATTGATATACCAAGGAGAATGCCATGAATGTAAATTTAGATTATTATAAAATTTTTTATTATGTTGCTAAATATGAGAATTTTACAAGAGCAGCTCAGGCATTAGGTAACAGTCAGCCTAATGTTACAAGAGCAATGAATTGTTTGGAACAACAGATTAACAGCACTTTATTTGTTAGAACGAACAGAGGTGTGCAGCTTACACAGGAAGGAAAGCGTTTATATGAACATGTGTCAATTGCTATGGCACAACTTTTAGAGGCAGAGGAAGAACTGGCTGACAATGAAGGAATTTTTCAGGGAAGTATTTCTATTGGAGCAAGCGAAACTGCCTTAAATATATTTTTATTAGATATTCTAAAATCCTTTCACAAAATGTATCCAAAAGTAAGACTAAAAATATATAACCATTCAACGCCACAGGCAATTGAGGCTGTGAAAAGTGGCAAGATAGATTTTGCAGTTGTATCAACACCTGTAAAGGTTAAGTCGCCTTTAGAAAAAACAATATTATGTTCATTTAAGGAAATATTAATAGGTGGAACTGATTTTGAGCATATAAAAGATGACAGTATTTCTTTAAAAAATCTTAAAGACTATCCATTAATTAGTTTGGGGCAGGAAACTACTACATACGATTTTTATAATAAGATATTTTTAAAACATGGTATTGAACTTAATCCTGACACGGAGGTGGCAACTACAGACCAGATTATTCCTTTGGTAAAGTCAGATTTAGGAATGGCATTTGTTCCTGAACCTATGGCAAGAGAAAGTATTGAGAAAAACGAAATTGTTGAGATTTCTTTAAAAGAAAAAATTCCTAACAGAGAAATATGTATTGTGCATGATTGCCAGCATCCACTTAATTCTGCAGCACGAAAATTAAAAAATGAAATATGTTCCTGTTAGAGTTTCTCTTCTATTGAAAAGATATACTCTAATAGTTGCATTTAATTAAGAAGATATGCCTATTATTAAATAGATATATTCACATTTTATTATTACTGATTAAATAGATATATATTCTATAATATGGTATGATAGACCTTATAGTGCGAAAAGCACAAAAAGGAAGGATATATTAATTATGGAAAAAAAGAGGGATGCTTTTAAAAGCGGAACCGGCTTTGTCATTGCTTGCATAGGCTCAGCCGTAGGTATGGGAAATATTTGGAGGTTCCCATACATGGTATCAGACTGGGGAGGCATGACATTTTTGCTACCTTATGTTTTGTTTGTTATTCTAATTGCTTCAACAGGACTTATTGAAGAAATGGCGTTAGGTAGAGCCGCAAAGGGTGGTCCGATTAAAGCATTTGGAAAATGTACGGAAATTAGAACCGGTAATAAGAAAACAGGTGAGGCCATTGGTGTGCTTCCTGTACTTGGTTCACTGGCTTTAGCCATTGGGTACACAGTTGTTGTTGGGTGGATTTTTAAATACGCCTTTTTAGCACTTTCAGGTCAGTTGTCAGCTATGGGTGGTGATATGAATAAGATAGGGGCAACATTTGGAAGTACAGCAACAAAGTTTGGTAATAATAGTTGGCTTGTAGTTGCCATGATAGTAACAGCAGTAATTATGGCATTTGGTATTGCAGCAGGAATTGAGCGAGCCAACAAAATAATGATGCCACTTTTATTTGTGTTATTTTTAGGTTTGGGAATTTATATTTTCACATTACCGGGAGCAACGGAAGGGTACAAATATATTTTCACAATTAATCCGAAAGGACTTTTAGATCCAAGATTGTGGATTTATGCATTTGGTCAGGCATTTTTCTCGCTTTCAATTGCAGGTAATGGAACGGTAATATATGGTTCTTATCTGGATAATTCAGAAAACGTAGTAAGCTCAGCAAGAAATGTAGCAATCTTTGATACAATAGCAGCATTGTTAGCAGCATTTGTTATTATTCCGGGTATGGCAGTTGACGGAGCAGAGTTGTCATCAGGTGGACCGGGACTTATGTTTATTTATCTGGTAAATGTATTTAACGGAATGCCGGGGGGAAAAATCGTTGGCATTATTTTCTACATATGTGTGTTGTTTGCAGGTATGAGTTCATTAATCAACTTATATGAAGCACCTGTTGCAACATTAGAAGAAAGATTCGGACTTAAAAGAGTAACTTCAGTTGGAATAATTGCTGTTATCGGTTGTGCAGTGGCACTTGTTATTCAGGGAATTGTTTCAGGTTGGATGGATGCAGTGTCAATTTACATCTGTCCATTGGGAGCCATGCTTGCAGCAATAATGTTTTTCTGGGTTGCAGGAAAAGATTTTGCTACAACAGCTGTAAATACAGGAAAAGAAAAGCCAATTGGCAAATGCTTTATGCCACTTGGAAAATATGTTTTAGTTCCATTAGCTTTTATAGCATTAGTTGCAGGTGCAATTTTAGGTGGAATCGGTTAATAAAAATATAATTAAAAGCGCAGAGAAACCATGGTGGTCATCATGTTTTTCTGTGCTTTTTTTATTTCATTTGCTATAATAATTACGGATATATTTAATAAAAAATATAAGAAGAAATGTTATATGACAGCAAAGGAGAATATAAATGAACATTAGATTAGCAGAAGAAAAAGATATAGATTCAGTAATTAAATTACTAACACAGGTTTTAAATATACATGCAAAAATCAGACCAGACATTTTTATTGGTGGAACAACAAAATATACAAAGGAAGAATTAATGGAGATTTTTAATGATGCTAACAGACCTGTGTATGTGGCAGTAGATGAGAATGACAGCGTTATAGGCTATGCTTTTTGCATAAAGAAGAAACAGCCATTTTCAACTAATATGGTGCCATTTGATTCTTTATTTATTGATGATTTGTGTGTGGACCAAAACATTAGAGGAAAACATGTAGGGCAGAAGATTTTTGAACATGTTAAGGAAGAAGCAAAGAAAATGGGCTGTTATGAAGTCACACTTAATGTTTGGGAAGGTAACGACACAGCCCGTAGATTTTATGAAAAAATGGGTATGGTTCCAAAAGAAACACAGATGGAATTTATTTTAAAATAGAGAATTAATTATGATTTGAAAGTAGTGGTAAAGAACTGAGATAAGGGAGAGAATTATGAAAATAGCAATAGTGGATGATAGTATAAAGGATAGAGAATATCTGCAAAAAGAAATACAGGAAATTTTTTTTAGAAGAACGAAAAATCATATAGAAATTACTACTTTTAAAAGTGGTGAAGAACTTCTTGAATATTTTTATGATAATAAGGAAGGTAATGCTTCATTATTTGATATTGTTTTTCTTGATATATACATGGAGGATATAACTGGTGTTGATACAGCAAGAGCAATTAGAAAAATAGATGAAGATGTTAGGCTTATATTCATAACCACAAGTAATGAGTTTGCCAGTGAAAGTTATGAGGTAAAGGCAGAAGATTATTTAATAAAGCCTTTTAATAAGGAACGTTTGGAAAAAACTTTAGAGAGACTTGTGATAAAAAAGAAAAAGGAAGACAAGATATTAAAGTTTTCAGAAAACAAAGTGGTTCATGTAGATTCTATTGTCTATACAACATTTTCAGGGCATTATGTTACCATATATTTAAAAGACGAAACATCAATTCAAGTTCGTTGTACTCAGAAAAATTTCGAAAAGCAAATAGAACATTTTCCGCAGCTCATATCTTCATTTAAGGGAATCACCGTTAATTTGGCACAGGTGGATAATATTGAAAGTGACAGATTTAAAATGAAGAATGGCTCATTTGTCCCAATCAGTCGTAGGAAGTATGCTGAAATCAAGAAAGCATACACAAGATTTTTAATTGAAGCTTTAAAGGAGTAGGGCGTATGACATCATTTAGAATTTTTGAAATTATATTATATTCATGTCTTAATTTGCTACCTTATTTGGGGCTTGCCTTATATCCTTTTGCAGACAAATTAAGATTTTCAAAAGTAAAAGTTGGTTTATTTATTTTTCCAAACATCACTTGGAATATATGCAACAACCTGTTCACAGGGACAAAAGGGAATGTTGTCCCTTATTAGTACCCTTTGTTATGGCATATTTTATTTTTTCGTTGTAAAAGAGACCCCGGGAAAGTTAATTTTTGTATTACTAATAGTTTCTAATTTTGCTAATTTTATTGTGATTTGTGCAAAGTGGATGGAAGCACAGATTTTTCCTAAAATGGTATTTGACAATAATAGCTGGTCTTTTTCTTTGTGTACTTTTGTGGCGCAGATTATATTTATTCCAATGCTATTTATATATTTTAGGAAGTACATAAAAGAAATTGCAACCATAGAAACAGGAAGAAAAGTTTGGAGAATTTTGTGGTTAATCCCGGCTACTTTTTATTTGTTTTGGTATCATGGACTTTATTTTAATTCTCAGTCAACAATTGCATTGGCAATGAATCCCGCCAATGTGGTTTTTACATTGTTTGTAAATATAGGGGCAATGCTTGTATACAGTGTAATTGTAAATGCCATGATTGAGTTTCGTAACAATCTGGAATTGCGTGATGAAAACAGACAGTTGGAAGTTCAGAATTTGTGTTATGAAAATCTTAAAACACAAATGGAGTCTACCAGACGGGCAAGGCACGATATGCGTCATCACATGAATGTGATTCGCACCATGGCTGAAAATAATCAGTGTCAGGAGATAAGGCAATATCTTGAAAAATATTTGGAAGCAACATCCTGGAACGAAAAATTTATATATTGTGGACATTTTTCTTTAAATGCACTGTTAGTATATTATGTGCAAAAAGCGAAGAATTATGGAATTGATGTTAATATAGATGTGATAATTCCAAATGAATTGAGTATAAGTGACGCAGATCTTACAGTGTTATTTGGCAATCTGTTGGAAAATGCAATTGACGGTTGCAAAACCATAACAATAGAGAACAAGTTCATTAATTTAAAAATCAAAAGACCAAATGAAGGAGCGTTGGTTTTCTCAATAAAAAATACTTTTAACGGCAATGTAAAATTAGAAAACGGCAAATTCCTTAGCACAAAAGAACAGGGTAGTGGTATAGGAATAGAGTCTGTTAAGTACGTTGTAAACAAATACAACGGAGCTATAGAATTTAAGTCAGATGAAGAGACATTTAGCGTATCAGGAGTACTGTTTATTTAAAATATTATAACCACTTGATGCCAGGAGCAGACCGTTTGAAGCCAAAATATAGAACGAAAAGAATATTTATATGATAATGATTACATAAATGTTGTGATGCAACTTATGTAATCATTTCTTTTTGTAACACAGTGTCCAAAGCACGAAGCAATCCGTGTTACAAGAAGTGTAGACTTTAGGAATGCCCCATTTGTGCTTACACAAGAATGGGAGAATTATCAAAAAGGAGGACAATATGAGAAAAATATGGAAACAGCTAATAAGTATTTCAATGTCTTTAATAATGGCATTAGGAAGCAATGTGGTAATGACTCAGACGGCTTATGCTGATGAGGAAACAGGAACTGAAACAAAACAGGAAATTGTTTATGGGGATGATGTGGCGTATGATCCAAACACAGGTCATAGTTATGAATTTGTTAATAGTAGTGTGAATTATAGCACTGCAAAGAAAGAGGCAAAAAATAAGGGTGGTTATTTAATTTGTATATCATCCAAAGAGGAAAATAATATCGTTGTACACTATCTGGAAAAATCAAAGCAAGGGGATACCAGAATGTGGATTGGTTTAGAGAGAAATCAAAACGATATATCAAAATTTAAATGGATTGATGGTAGTGAACTTACTTATACTAATTGGGAAAAAGGCGAACCAAGCACATTAAGAGAAACAAGGGTAGAAGTATATTATGAAGGAACATGGAATGACTGCTATGGGGATTTATATCGTCCATATATAATTGAATATGATAAGTGTTCTCATCCGGAAGAAAAAGAAATTGTGGAAAATAGAACAATAACAGATTGTTCAATAGGTGGTTTTACAGGAAAAGTTACATGTGGTGTTTGTGGTGAAATTTTAGATGAAGGAATCATGGTAGAACCGGGAAATCACGCAGAGGCTGTTATAGATAAGAAAACATTTATTGAGGCAACTTGCAAGAGCAAAGGCTTTAGTGGTAATAAAATCTGTCCTTTATGTAAAAAAGTTTTAGAAGAAGGAAAAGAAACAGATATAGTAGATCACAAAAAAGAGGACGAACCTGAAAATTATACTGAAAATACATGTTATGTAGATGGATATACAGGAGACTACAACTGCAAATGGTGTGGTGAAAAGGTACAGGAAGGCAGTATTATAGCAAAAAAATCTCATGAATATAAGGATGATGTATGTGCAAATTGTGGACGTGTTAATAATGCAGTTTATGGAAAAGAATATAGCATGAAAACAACAACACAAAATCCGTTCCAGGTATTTCAATTTAAAGTTGATGAAGATGGATACTATGCAATAACCTGTAGTAATAAAACAGATTGGGACAGCTATGGATATCTTTTTGAAGAAGAAAGTTTTAATGATGATATTATTGCTAACGGAATAAATGAACTTAAAAATAACAATCGTGTAAGATTAGAAGGGTGCATAAAGAAAAATGATGATGGTGGTCAGGGAAGTGCACCTAAGATTATAGGAAAGCTTAAAAAAAATCATACATATTATTTTGTTGTAGGACCGTGTAGTGATGAATATGAATATGGAGAGTATACAATATCTTGGGAATGTGCACATTCAAGAAAGAAATTTGTGAATAGAACTATCAAATCCTGTGAAGAAGGTGGATACACAGGAGATTTACAGTGTAAAGATTGTGGAAAAACTATTAGTGAAGGACAACAGATTGAACCCCAATCAGACCATAGTTATTTAAGATATTATACAATTGGTAAAACTTGTACAAATTATGAAAAAAGAGTGTCTGAATGTGAATATTGTGGTTATGTACATAAGGAAATTAATGAAAAAAAAGGTTTAGGCGAACATGTATTTGTGAAGGTAAATCATAAGGAACCAACATGTACTGAAGAAGGTTATTCTTATGACTTGAAGTGTAGTGAATGTGGCGAAATTAATAATGATGGGAATCAGAAAGCCGGACAAACAATTCCTAGCATTCATAGTAATCTGTCAGGAAGCAATATTATAAAGTATTATAACGAATCAAACGCAACATGTTTTAAAGCAGGTTACACAGGCGATACAATATGCCTGATATGTAATGAGGTTCTTGAGAAAGGTAGTGAATCACCACAGCTAGAACACAATTATGTGGATGATAAATGTACAAACTGTGGTTTAACAAAGAATCAAATTCAGGAGCTTAAGGATAATTGCTTTGAGATTAATTCTTTTGAAGATTTATTAATGTATTTACAGATGGGAAGTTTAGGAATAAATGGAAAATTAAATGTTGATATTAAGTTCCCGGATAATTACAAAGATGATGATAATATTTTACAGGGGGCATCTTTATTAAATTCAAAGCTAGATGGAAATAACCACACAATATCAAACGTAAACATAGAAGGAAAACCATATCGTTTATATGATAGTATTGGTAATAGTACATTAAAAAATTTAAAAATTGAAGTCCAGGGTGAATGTGAACAGAGTATTTATTACCTTACAGAATATGCGTATTATTCTACAATAGAGAATTGTACATTTGAGGGAAATGTGAAAGCTTCCAGAAGTGATGTGGCAGCGATACAAACAATCGATACATGTACCATTTCAAAATGTATTAATAATGTTGATTGTGTAAATTTCGGTGATGCATATGTGGCAGGTTTAGCTATTAAGGCAAACAATAGTAATATTACAGACTGTGAAAATAATGGTGATTTTTCAGCGAATGATTCTAATATTGCAGGTTTAATACACACAGCGTCAAATTGCCATATAGAGAATTGTATTAATACAGGTAATATAACAGATGCATATGAGGCTGCAGGAATTGTAGCATCAATAAATAATAGTGAAATTAAAAACTGCACAAATAAGGGGGATATTACTAATGCAGAGGGGGCAGTAGGCATTTGTGCATATGCATATAACACTAAAGTAGAAGAGTGTAGTAACTATGGCAATATTATTGATAATGAGTATGTAGCATCAGGAATAGTAGGTTGTATTCTTCAGGCACAGATTATAAATTGCACAAACTATGGAAAAATAAAAGCAGATGACTGTGCAGCTGGAATTTTTTATGCTAATAGCAGAGATGATGAGGGATATTATGATCAGAAAGAAATAATTCAAGGATGTACTAACAATGGCGAAATTACTTCTATAGATGTAGCAGCCGGAATTGTAAGTAGTATATATAATTGTAATATTGATAATTGCACTAATAACGGAGATGTACAAGCTGGAAGTCTTGGGGGAGGAATTCTAGCAAGTACAGCCAACTCATCAATAAGTAATTGTATTAACAATGGAAGTGTTGATGGATATGAATATGTGGGTGGAATTTGTGGTTCCAGTGACGATGATGTAACATTTGAAAAAGTATACAATTCAGGAAAAGTTACTGAAGAAGCTTTTAAGTCAAAAGGAATAACAAATGGAACAGGTAATGAAGTTATCAAGGATTCAGAAGAAAATCATGAACACAAATATTCAGAAGTAGTAGAAATGACACCTGCAACATTAACAGAAAACGGTGTAATCAAAGAAAAATGTTCTTGTGGTTATATTAACAAGAGAACAATTAGCCATCCAAATGAACTTATTATTTCAAATGACAAATTTGAAGCAACAGGCGAAAAGATTGCACCTACAGTTACAGTAGTAGATGTTGAAAATAATCCTATTGACCAGAAATACTACACAGTAACATATCGCGACAAAGCCACAGGTAAAACAGTGGATGAAGTAAAAGCGGTTGGTACATACGAAGTTGTAATTACTTTCAGCGATTTATATGAAGGTGAAATGACAAAAGAATTTACAGTAGTTGAAAAGACAACTGAACCTGCAACTTCAGATGTGACAACAGGAAACAATGAAACATCAACACCTGACTCAACAACCGGTGACCAGGAAACATCAACAAGCGAAACAACAGCAGGAGATGTTGAAACAACAACACCAAAGACAACTACAGGTGACAAAGTAACTACAACCGGCAACAAACCGACAACAAAAGTTAAAAAACCGGGCAAGGTTAAAAAAGTATCTGTAAAGAAACTTAGCCGTAAAAAGATTAGCGTTAAGTGGAAGAAAATAAAAGGTGTTAAAGGCTATCAGGTTAGATATGCTACAAACAAAAAAATGAAGAAAGCAAAAATTAAAACAATTGCCAAAAACAAAACTTCATTTACACTAAAAAAATTAAAAGGCAAAAAATACTTCATTCAGGTAAGAGCTTACAAGATTGGGAAATCAAATAAGAAAGTTAAAGGAAAGTGGAGTAGTGTTAAAAAAGTTAAAATGAAGAAGTAATATCATTTTAGAACATGGTTAGATAGTAACTTCAAACAATTAACCATAAATTGAAAAAAACAGCTACGGCATATGGTATGCAGAAATTATAAAATTTCTTATGCATATCACAACCTAGCTGTTTTTTTCAATATTATTTTAGATTAATAATATTTCCCCCAGGTAATTCAATAGACTCAATATTTTCAAATCCCCCAATATAACCTGTGTATCCTATAAATGTAGAATCTTTAGGATTATATGAATCTGATGTATAGGAAATCAGATTAGAATATTTCTTCCCATTTTTTAGATGCAAATAAATAGGAATATCTTTACAATTTGTAGAAAGACTACCCATAAGAAGATCATCACAAGCTTTTGATAAAGCTTTAATACTTTTTGTTCTGCTATCATAGCTGTAATTAATAACGTATGAAAGTGGTGTAATGGTTATGTCTTTGATAGTAAAACTAGCATTTTTATAATTTTTGCCAAGATTAATTTCTTTATTGACAGTTTTCTTAATCCCTGCTGTTCCGTATTTTAGATTCCATTTAAGTACCCATTTACCTCTAATTAAAGGAGTGTCTTCTGCAATAGTGTTGCTACTAACATCAAATCCCTGGAATTCGATTATCATCTGTTTAATATCATAATGATGTTCGTTGCTTACTGTTATACCGTAGGTACCCTCGTCTTCATTTACAATGTGCCAGTCACTACCACCTGTGGCAAAGGATAGCCCATGTTTTTTGCCATTGTTGTCTATTGCATAAATTTCATAAAGTGGATCTATGTTTGGAATGCCCTTGTTATATTTAGCATATTTAGCAGGGCATTTTAACTGGTCTTTGTATTTCCCATAATCAACTTTGAAATATACATATATCTGATTTAGGTCTGCAACAGTTTCAAGCAATTTAATGGAAATACCTTTGTTTTTATCTGCAACAGTATTAGCTTTTCCTGTTGAATAAAGTGTGTCGAAACCATTTTCAATAAGATATTTTTCAGCAGCTGATTTTGTTTCGGTTTGAACAACGCTGTCTTTTACATGGGAATCCATGTGAAGTGCGTAGCTAATGGCGGAAACTGTACCTGTTGATAATGCAATGCAGGCAAGTGCCACAGCAGCAGCTTTTGAAAAACTCCAGTTTTTCTTTGTTTTGTGATTTCCTTCTACAGAATTAAGAATTTGTTCGTCCATGTAGGTAGAAGTTTTTAAGTTGTTATAAACTTTTTTGTAATCTTTAATGTTCATACTAATCCTCCTCTAAATCCATTCGCAACAGCTCACGTCCCTTTTTTAACCTCATCTTAATTGCAGATTCCTTTACATTAAGTATTTCTGAAATTTCCCTGCAGGTATATCCTTCATAATAGTGTAGGTACATTGGACCCTTGCATTTTTCCGGTAGGTTCAGAACCATTTCCAGCAACTCATTCCCCTTGTTATGGTTTGAATGTGAAACGTTGCCGGTTTCAAAAATCTCATTATCAAATAAATCTCTTTTCTTATTCCAAAAAGATTTAAGATGATTCTTCGATAGGTTAATGGAAATCCTAATAAGCCATCGCTTTTCGTGTTCGTCTGTTTCGAAAGTTTTCTTATTACAGTACAATTTGGTAAATACTTCCTGTAGAATGTCCTGAGCATCACTTTGATTTTTAACGTATGTAAAGACAATTCTAAAAAGGGTATCTTTGTATCTGTAATATTTCTCTTCAAATTCTTGAGTACTCATTAATTTTTATCTCCCTTCACCTTATATACAATTGTAATACGAAAATGGTCAATTGGGCTAAAAGGATTTTATATAAAAGTTAAAATAATCCAAATTCACCTTAAGATATTAAATTAACAAAATAAAAGTCAAATGATACAATTTCCTTAACAAATAAAATCGGGTTAATTTGAGATTGTGGTATTTTGATACCAAACTAAATTTATGTAAAAGTAGTAAGGAGATAAGTATGTATATTACAGATGAGAAAAGATATGAAAGAATGAAATAATCTTAGGACACTATGTAATAAACGAACACATATAACTTAGGAAAGTGCAGGGAAAAGATATGATTAAAAAATTAGAAAACGGATTTATTTTAAATACTAAAAACACTACATATGCCTTTAGAGTTTTGAAAACAGGGCATCTTGAACATTTATACTATGGAAAGAAAATCGCAATTGAAAACATGGAACCTTTAATTGAACAGCATAACTTTATGCCTGGTAATACAGTTGCATATAATCAGGAAACAATGGAGTATTCTTTGGAAAACATAAGACTTGAAATGTCTTCTTATGGAAAAGGTGATGTAAGGGAACCTTTTGTGGAAGTTGTTAAGTCAGACGGTAGCTTCACCAATGATTTCACTTATGCCGATTCAGAAATATCATGGGGAAAGCAGCCATTTGAAACATTGCCCGGTTCTTATGACGAAGATGGTAATGTGGACCATTTGACAGTTACTTTAAAGGATAATGACTTGGTAATGGAATTACATTATTATGTTTATGAAAACTGCGATGTTATTACAAGAAGCACAGTTTTAATAAATAAAGGTAAGGAAAAAGTAAATATAAAAAGATTAATGAGCATGCAGCTAGATATGTTTGGCATGAATTATGTAATGACAACATTTAACGGCTCATGGGCAAATGAAATGAACAGACATGATACAAAAGTAGCTGCTGGCAGATTTGCTAATTATTCATATGCCGGAACTTCATCTAACAGAGCAAATCCATTTGTTATGATTTCAAAGGAAGAGACTACAGAAGATTTTGGCGAGTGTATTGGAACTAATTTAATTTATAGTGGAAACCATTATGAAGCAATGGATGTATGTTCTTTTAATAAAACAAGATTCGTTTCAGGAATTAATCCACAATCAATGAGTTATGGACTTTTACCGGGAGAGAAATTCGAAGCACCTGAAAGTGTTTTAACATATTCTAAAAAAGGTTATAACGGCATGAGTCAGAATATGCATAAATTTGTAAGAGAGCATATTGTAAGAGGTAAGTGGAAATACAAAGAACGCCCTGTTTTATTAAATAGTTGGGAGGCAAACTATTTTGACATTACAGAGGAGAAACTTATTAATCTTGCAAAAGCAGGAAAAGATATTGGCATAGAATTGTTTGTAATGGATGACGGTTGGTTCGGAAAACGTAATGATGATACAAGTTCTCTTGGAGACTGGTATGTAAATAAGGACAAGCTTCCTAATGGACTTGCTCACTTAGTTGATGAAATTAATAAAATAGGTTTAGACTTTGGTATTTGGATTGAACCTGAAATGATTAATAAAAACAGTGAACTTTACAAAAAACATCCTAACTGGGTATTGGAAAATCCTAATGCACAACATTCAGAAGGCAGAAATCAATGTATGCTTGATTTAACAAATAGTGAAGTTGTGGACTATATGATTAAGGAAATTAGCAATATTTTAAGTAGTGCAAATATTTCTTATGTTAAGTGGGACATGAACAGAATATTCTCTGATTATTATTCAGCAGGTTTGCCTTATGAAAGTCAGGGTGAAGTGCCACACAGATACGTTTTAGGTTTTTACAAAATGGCAAAAGCGCTTACAGAGAAGTTCCCTGAAATTTTATTTGAAGGCTGTTGCGGTGGCGGAAACAGATTCGACCTTGGAATGTTATGCTATTTTCCACAGATTTGGGCAAGCGATGACACTGACGCAGTGTGCCGTGTAAATATTCAAAACGGATACAGCTACGGTTATCCAATGAGTACAGTAGGAGCACATGTTTCAGCATGTCCAAATCACCAGACTTTAAGAACAACTCCAATTGATACAAGATATAATGTTGCCTGTTTTGGAGTATTAGGTTATGAATGTGACTTGACAAAAATGTCAAAGGAAGACCTATTCTTAATTAAGAAGCAAATAGAAGAATATAAGAAGTGGAGAAAAGTCTTACAGTTTGGAGAATTCTACAGAGGAAAGAGTCCTTACGAGAACTCACAGGACAGTGATTCTAACAATGTATATCAGTGGACTTGTGTAAGTGCAGATAAGAAAAAGGCTGTTGGCATGTTGTTTAGAAAAATTATTAAACCAAATGATCAGTTCTTAAATTTCAGACCAAAAGCTTTGGCTGAAAATAAGGAATATCATTTCTATAACCGCCCGGTGTACCATAACAAAAAAGATATGGGACATTTTGTCTACGAAAATAATGAAATTAAAAGTAATGAGAATTTATCAAAAGATGAAGTTTCATTTGTAGCAGAAAATTTTGTAAAAGGTGAAACTGAAGATTACATTGCATACGGAAGTCTTTTAAATGAAGCAGGTGTTAATCTGAAAGAAGGATTTGCAGGTATAGGAGTAAACGGAGATACAAGGATTATGAAAGATTTTGACTCCAGACTTTATTACATGGAAGAAGTGGAATAGGGTTTTTGAACCGTTTCAAATAAAAATAGTACAAATTAACTGAAAATAGTCCAAAAAAATTAAAAAATGCACAAAGAAAATGTTAAAAGATTTTAAAAATTGTATAAATTACACTAAACTATGTCCTAACTGTGAAAATGTTACTATGGTACTATTGAATTACAAAGAAACCCGAATAAAAAAATTGTAAGGAGGAAATTTTTTATGAAACTAAAAAAAGTTGTAGCATTTGCAATGGCAGCAGTTATGACATTGGGAATGGTAGGATGTGGTAGCAGCTCAGGAAGTAAGAGCAGCTCATCAAAGGATAGCAAAACTATTACAGTTTGGGCTTGGGATGAGAATTTTAACATTAAGGCAGCAAAGGAAGCAGCAGAAATTTACAAAGGAATTGATAAGGATGTAAAAATTAAAGTTGTTACAATGGCACAGGATGACATTGTTGCAAAGTTAAATACAAGTCTTTCATCAAAATCTTATGACGGTCTTCCAGATGTAGTTCTTATTGAAGATTACAGAATTCAGGGATACTTACAGTCATATCAGGATGAGTTTTATGATTTATCATCAGTTGTTAATAATGACGATTTTGCAAATTATAAAACAGGTGTAAACACACTTGATGGAAAAGTATATGGCGTTCCATTTGACAGTGGTGTTGCAGGATTATTCTATAGAACAGATATTTTAAAACAGGCAGGATATTCAGAAAAAGATTTACAGAACATCACTTGGGAAAAATACATTGAAATTGGTAAGAAAGTAAAAGAAAAGACAGGCAAGTACATGTGTACACTTGATCCTAGTGACATAGGTCAGATTCGTATGATGTTACAGAGTGCAGGTGCCTGGTATACAGACAAGGACGGAAAAGTAACAATTTCAAACAATCAGGCATTAAAAGATGCAATTAAGATTTACAAAGATTTAGTAGACGCAGGCATTACAAAGCAGACTTCAGACTGGAATCAGTTTGTAGGTGCATTTAACAATGGTGACGTAGCTTCAGTTATTACAGGTTGCTGGATTGCTCCTTCAATCAAGGCAGCAGAAGACCAGAGTGGAAAATGGGCTGTAGCAGCATTTCCTAAGATGGGTTCAAACTCATCATCAGTTAATGCTTCATCAATTGGTGGTGCAGGTTGGTATGTATTAAAGAATACAGGTAACAGCAAGTTAGCAGCTGATTTCTTAGCAAAAACATTTGGTAGCAACACAGATCTTATGAACTCACTTGCAAAAGATATTAGCTTAGTAAGTACATTAAATGCATCATCAGATTGTGCAGCATACAAAGAAGAAGATAAATACTTCGGTGGACAGAAGATTTTCGGTGACCTTGGATCATGGACAGAAAAGGTTCCAACAGTAAATTATGGAGTTCATACTTATGCAATTGAAGATATGATGACAGAAGCTGTTTCAGCAATCGTTGGAGGAGCTGACATGGATTCAACATTAAAATCATATCAGAGCAAAGTAGAATCAGCAGTACAGTAAATTTTACGGTACTTAAGATAAACTAATTTAAAAATCTAAAAAACAAGACTCAGAAGTGGCCCGATATTCACAAGAATGTTTCCCATTATGTGGACATCGGGTTTGCTTTTGAAACCAATACTTATTAAACAAACATGTGTGAAGAAGTAAACAGAAGGTAGTAGATAAAGGAGGCTGCGTTAAAATGGATAAACTAAAAAAACGAAATAAAGCAGTTACCCGTAACAGTGGGATGAGTCCCAAATTAAATAGAAAAGGATGGGCATTTGTTCTTCCGGCATTTATTTTAATACTTATATTTGTATTTTACCCAATGGTACAGTCATTCCTGTTATCATTAAAAACAGGAATGGGAAGTAACTTAACTTTTACGGGACTGGATAATTATAAAAGATTATTAACAGACGAAACATTTAAAAAAGCATTATTTAACACAGTTTTATACTTGATAATTCAGGTGCCAATAATGATTCTTTTAGCACTTGCAATTTCATCAATGTTAAATAATAAGAAGTTAAAATTCAGAGGATTTTTCAGAACAGCAATTTTCTTACCATGTGTAACATCACTGGTAGCATATTCCATTATTTTCAAAAGTTTATTTGCAACAGATGGAATTATTAACTCAATACTTATGAACATACATCTTGTAAGTGAACCAATTCAGTGGCTTACAAATCCTATAGCGGCAAAGGTTTTAATTATCATTGCCATTACATGGAGATGGACAGGATACAATATGGTATTCTATTTATCAGGTATGCAGGGAATTGACGATTCAATTTACGAATCAGCTCAGATTGATGGAGCTTCAGCATTTGCAAGATTCAGATATATTACATTACCAATGCTTAAGCCAATTATTTTATTTACAACAATTAACTCAACAATAGGTACATTACAGTTATTCGATGAAGTTGTAAACATCACAGACGGTGGCCCGGCTAATGCAACAATTACAATATCACAGTACATTTACAATACAATGTTTAAATATAACTCAAACTTCGGATATGCATCAGCTATATCTTATGTAATAGTTATCTTGGTAGTTGTATTGTCATTTATCCAAATGAAAGTAGGTGACAAGAATGACTAAGAAAAAAATAATGGGTATTTTACAGTACGTTATATTAATTATATTAAGTATCATTTCAATCTTCCCATTTTATTGGATGATTGTGGCAGCTACAAACAAGTCTGTAGATGTATCAAAAGGCACATTAATGATTGGAAGTCATATTGTAGAGAACTTTAAGTCATTAATTGCATCAGACTTAAATTATTTTGGAGCATTTAAGAACTCAATTATAATCGCAGTAGTTACAACAACACTTGCAATGATTATTTCATCTGCTGCAGGATATGCTTTTGAAGTATACAAGTCAAAAGCAAGAGACAGAGTATTTAGTGTTATTCTTGTTTCAATGATGATTCCTTTTGCAGCATTAATGATTCCATTATTCCAGTTATTTGGTAATTTTAATACAATTCCAATATTAAGCTGGATTGGAATTAATACACCGGGATCAGTAATTATTATTGCCATAGCAACGGCATTCTTAATTTTCTTCTTCCGTCAGAACACTCAGACATTTCCAAAAGATTTGGTTGAGGCTGCAAGATTAGACGGACTTGGAGAATTTGGAATTTTCACAAAGATTTTCATTCCAACAATGAAATCAACATACGCAGCAGCTATTATTGTTACATTTATGACAAGCTGGAACAACTACATGTGGCCATTAATTTCTTTACAGTCACCTGAAAAGAAAACATTACCACTTATTCTTTCAGCATTAGGTTCATCATACACACCTGATTATGGAATGATGATGGTAGCAGTTGTAATCGCAACAATCCCAACAGCATTAATCTTCTTCTTAATGCAGAAGAACTTTGTACAGGGAATGACAGGCTCAGTAAAAGGTTAAAAAAGAACATAAAAAACACAATAATATGGATTATGGTTAAAAGAAATTTTAGCTGTAATCCATATTAGTATAAATATAAAAATATGGAGCGGAGGTAAAAATGAAAAAATCAGTATTAAAACCGGAATTAAACTGGCTAAGCAATCCGGAAGTTTTTCGTGTAAACAGAATGGATGCACATTCTGACCACTTTGTATATGAAAGTGAAGAAGACTACAAGAATAATAAAAGCAGTTTATTTCAGTCATTGAACGGTCAGTGGGACTTTGCTTACGCAAATAAGCCGGCAGAGCGAATGGCAGACTTTTATAAAATGGATTTTTCCACAGAAAAATTTGACAAAATAAATGTACCGGGACACATTCAGCTTCAGGGGTACGACAGATGTCAGTATATTAATACAATGTATCCTTGGGATGGCAGAGAGGAAATGCGTCCACCTCAGGTATCAGAAGAATATAATCCTGTTGGAAGTTATGTAAAATATTTTGACCTGGATAACAGCCTTTTGGATAAAAATATTATTCTTTCATTCCAGGGTGTTGAAGTGGCTTTTTATGTTTGGGTAAACGGAGAGTTTGTGGGATATTCTGAGGATACTTTTACACCATCAGAATTTGACATAACAGATTTTGTACAGGAAAAAAACAATAAACTTGCAGTGGAAGTATACAAAAGAAGTAGCGCAAGCTGGATTGAGGATCAGGATTTTTGGAGATTCTCAGGCATATTTAGAGATGTTTATTTACAGGGACTTCCAAAAAGTCACGTATACGACATTGATTTGAAATCTGATTATGATTACAAAAATCACACAGGCGATTTAAACACAAAAATTACTATAACAGGTGCTATAGGTAATAAATATAAAATAGATTTAAAAAATCCAAATGGAGAAGTAGAAACTTTATTTGAGGGTAACACAGCGGACAAATTTGAATTATCCTCAAAAGTTGAAAACATTGCTCCTTGGAGCGGAGAAAAACCAAATTTATATGAAGTAATTGTTTATTTATACAATGAAAATAATGAAGTAGTAGAAGTTGCATCTACAAAATTCGGCTTTAGAAAGTTTGAGATAATCAACAAAGTTATGTGTCTAAACGGCAAGCGTATTATTTTCAAAGGTGTAAACAGACATGAGTTTAGCGCTACTGAAGGCAGAGCTATTACAAAGGAAGAAATGATTTACGACATTAATTTTATGAAACGAAATAACATTAATGCTGTAAGAACTTCACACTATCCAAACCAGAGTTTATGGTACAGACTTTGCGACGAATACGGAATTTATTTAATTGATGAAACTAACTTAGAAAGCCATGGCTCATGGCAGAAAATGGGTGTAATTGAGCCGTCATGGAATGTTCCGGGAAGTCACGATGAATGGAAAGAGTGCATTCTCGACAGAACACAGTCAATGTACGAAAGAGATAAAAATCATCCTGCAATACTTATGTGGTCTTTAGGAAATGAGTCTTATGCAGGAACTGTTTTAGAGGCAACATCTAAATATTTACATGCCAAAGATAATACAAGATTAGTACATTATGAAGGTGTAGTTTGGAATAGAGAGTTTGACCATATTACTGATATGGAAAGCAGAATGTACGCAAAACCTCAGGATGTAGTTGAATATTTGGAAAACAATCCAAAGAAACCATACATTAACTGCGAGTACACACATGCCATGGGAAATTCATGTGGTGGCATGCATTTGTACACAGATTTGGAAGACAAATATGATATGTACCAGGGAGGCTTCATTTGGGATTATATTGATCAGGCAATTGAAGTAGAAGAAAACGGTAAGAAGGTATTAAAGTACGGCGGAGATTTTGGCGAACGGGCAACAGATTACTGCTTCTGTACAGATGGAATAATTTACGCAAACAGAACTCCTTCACCAAAGGTTCAGGAAGTAAAATATTTATATCAGAATATCAAGATGAACATTTTTGAGAATGAAATAGAAATAGATAACCAGAATTTGTTTACAAATACTAACAAATATGTTTTTGTATTGGAAATAATCCAAAAGGAAACAAGCATTTGTAAGAAAGAATATTCTTTTGATGTGGAACCGGGAGAGAAAAAACGTTTTCAGCTAAACATACCTGAAACTATAGGTTTGACAAGAAATGAAGATTATATTTATAATATGTCTATACAGCTAAAAGGTGATGAAAAGTGGGCTGAAAAAGGCTTTGAAATTGCTAAGGAACAGTATGTTTTTGAGGGTGTCTGCAACACTGAAAAAACAGCCATTAACAATTTAGAAGTTATTAATGGAGATGTAAATATCGGTGTTAGAGGAAATGATTTCTTTGCCATGTTCTCAAAGCAGGAAGCAGGAATTATTTCACTTGTATATTCAGATAAGGAATACATTACAAGGGCACCTAAGCCAACATTTGTAAGAGCATATACAGACAATGACAAAGGTTGTGGCTTAGATTTCCAATATGCTATATGGGACAAGGCAGGAAAAACTGCAAAGTGTACAGGATTTGCAAAAGATGAGTTGGAAGAGGGCATAAAAATAACATATGACTATGTTCTCCCAATAGAAGGAAAGAGCTGTACAATTTCATATTTGGTATATGGAGATGGCTCAATAGACGTAGATTTCAAGTTAAAAGGTGAGGACGAATTTTCAATTCCTTTATATGGTATGGAATTTAAATTACCAAAAGAATTCGTTAATGTAAAATATTTTGGAAATGGACCTGAAGAAAATTATCAGGACAGAAACAAAGGTGCAAAGCTTGGAGTTTATGAAACTACAGCAGCAGACAATATGTCTTCCTATTTAATACCTCAGGAATGTGGTAACAGAACAGGCATAAGATATATGGAAATTACAGATGAAACACAAGAAGGAATCAGATTCTCTTATGTGGATAAACCAATTGAGGGAAGTGTATTACCATACAGTGCGGCAGAACTTGAAAACGCAATGCATATAGAAGAACTTCCACAAAGCAGCTACACCTGGGTACGTGTTTTAGGACAGCAAATGGGAGTTGGTGGTGACGACAGTTGGGGCGCACCGGTTCAGGAAATATATACAATTCCTAAGTCAAAAGTTCACGAATTTAAATTCAACATATCACCTGCAAAGCAAAGAAGTTAGAAAAGGTGAGTGAAAAATGTCAGACTTATGTAAAGTATTAATTGTCGATGATGAGTACATTATGAGACAGGGAATAAAACATTTAGTTAATTGGGATAAAGAGGGATTTCTTATCGTTGGTGAAGCCACCAACGGTAAGGAAGCCCTTATTATGGTTGAGGAATTAAAACCACATATAGTTGTAATGGATGTTGTAATGCCGGTAATGGACGGAGTGGAACTTACAAAGGAAGTTCATGAAAAATATCCAGACATAAAGATTATTGTTCTAAGTGGTTTTGATGACTTTTGCTATGTAAAGGAAACTCTCAAAAACGGGGCAATGGATTATATTTTAAAGCCTACATTAACAGGAGAGGTTTTTCTGGAAGCTTTAAAGAGAGCAGCAGACAGCATACCGGGATTTAGTTTGTCAGGTAACAGCAATTTGAATTTGAATCATGCATTAGAGTGGTACATAGCAGGTTATTCAGATTCCATGAACATACAGGATTTCCCTGAATTTGCAAAACTAAATACATATAGGATGTTTGCAGTTGACATAAATTATGCATTTGAAAATGATAACGATTATGTAGCAAAAATCAGAAAAGAAATCCGAAAAATACTGGACGAAGCAGGAATCATATTTGGTAGAACAGTTATTGATAACAGAAATTTAATATACGTTTTTAATTATGATATTGTTTACGAAATCGGTGTTTTGGAAAAATTATCTAGGATTGCTGAAAGGGTAAAAAGTGTTAAGCCTAAGGGATTTTTTGTTTTAAGCAAAAGATTTGTAAATATACAGGATGTAAGAGAAATTTATTTACAGGTGGAAAGTCAGATAAACAGCGGCTTTTATTATGACAATAAATCAATATTGAATATGGAATATTCTAAGGAAATCCAGAAAGAAATTCCCAAATTTGATTATAATGATTTCTCCTATGATTTGCGAAATGGTGAATACAATACAGCAATAGGAAAAATGCGTGGCTATATTGAAAAATGTGCTAAGGCTCATGACAATTGCGAGAAAATCAAGAATAAGGCTAAAAACTTTATTTACAACATTATTATTATGCTAGAAGAATATGACATTGATGTTGAACCTATGAGACGTAAGTATTTTAAAGAAATAGAAGAGACTATTTATGTTACTGATTTTTTAAAGAAGCTGGATGAAATTTTAGATGAAATAAAAAAGGCTTTTGCTGAAAACATGACAGGTACCGACAGGGTAATGAACAAAATAACAAAGCATATTTTGGAACATTACATGGAACCATTGGATTTGGATTCTCTGGCAAAAGAGTTTAATTATAATTACAACTATTTATCATCATATTTTAATTCCAAAAATAAGGAAGGTTTCAGTGGTTATTTAAACAAAATCAGAATTGAAAAATCCTGTGAAATTTTGAAGAAGGAAGATATACCTATTTCAGACGTAAGTACAATGGTTGGATATTCAGATCATAGTTATTTTTGTCGTGTATTTAAGAAAACCACAGGGTACACACCAAGTGTGTACAGAAGACGATTCAGATAAAAAACAAAATTATTACAATATGTATAAAAAGAATATATTATAAATATTCAGGGAATAAAATATGAATAGAGAAGATGAAAAAATGCACAGTGAGAAGCCATGGAATAAAAAGATACAGAACAAGAAAGTGCCAAGGGGTAAGGAAAAAATCCACAAAAGGTACAGTATAAAAAAAGGCTTAAAGGAGAGAAAAGGCAGCCTTATTATTAAAATAATGGCAGCAATTATTATCGGTGTTGTTTTAATTAGTCAGATTAATATTCTCCTTGTAAATAAATTTTCAAAAGATTTTTTCAGTGAAGTGTATGGAGATTCACAGGAAAAAAACATTGAGAAAATACAGGAAGATTTGGAAGAATTTTTTGGCAGTATTGAAAAAACATTTGACAATATTTCCACAAGTTATGACATAAATATGTATTACTCAGGAAAGAATTCGTCATCGGTAGATAAATTTATTGCAATGCATAACATGCAGAAGTCTTTTCAAAATGCATTCGAAAGTAAGCTTAGCGGAACAACGGTCCTGCTTGTGTCAAAAGAGGGAGAAATCTCTGTAAATAACAATGATGTGCTTACAAAAGACTGGAAAGAAATTAAACAAAATGAAGTTTTTAATGAAGCACGAAAAAACAACCGAAAGTTATGTTACAGCTATGTAGATGAAGGCTTTACTTATGCAACTAAGTCAAGCTCCATAATTTTAGGAGTAAAGGCATTAAGAGATATGAATAATAAGTTGTATGGTTATGGTGTGATTTTAATACCTGATAGTGAGCTGGACAACTTCTATAGATATGGTGAAAACCAATACAACAGTATTAGCATAATTGACAGCAATGGCATGATTGTCTCATCTACTGATAAATATCAAATAGGAGAAACAGATACAGAACTACAAAAGATAACAAACGAAATGCTTGAAAAAGAAATCACTGTTGAGAAAATGGAGAAAAACGCAAAGACTAATATGGTTTTGTGTAAAAAAATTCCATACGTGGATTACAGTTTGTGCTTTACGGTAGATGCAAATGAGGCCATTGAAAGTCTTTATAATATTTCAACTTTGATGTGGTACATTGCAATAATTACAGGAGCAGTTCTTTTAGTAATTTATATTTTAATTAGAAGAACCATGTCGCCATTAAGACAGCTTGGAAGAAAAATGTCTTATGTAGCAAATGGCGATTTTAATCAATATGCGGAAGTGACAGGGGATGGAGAAATTCAGGAGCTTGCAAAGTCATATAACAGAATGCTTCATGATATCAACCATTATGTTGACAGCATAATTGAGATACAGAAGCAAAAACGACAGGCTGAGATACATGCTCTTCAAATGCAGATAAACCCTCATTATATTTACAATACATTAACCAGCATAAAATGGTTGATTATGCAGGGTGATACTGTAAAATCAACAAAAGCAATTGATGCATTTATTAAGTTGCTTAGAAGTACAATAAGCAAGTCAGATGAATATATTTCCGTTGAAGAAGAAATAGAAAATCTGAAAAACTACATGTATATTAACGAGATCCGATATGGCGAAAAAATCAAAACAGAGTTTTTCATAAGCATAAACGAACCAGACCAGTTAATGATTCCTAAAATGATTTTACAGCCGTTTATTGAGAATGCATTCTTCCATGGATTTCCTGAGGGACAAAATGGAGAAATTTTTGTATGTGTAAGAGAAAAAGCAGAAAAACTTATTGTAGAAATTATTGACAACGGTGTTGGAATGGATGAAAGACAGGTTAATGAACTTGAAAATGGTAAGAGCAGTAGAAAGTCAGAACATTTTACAGGAATTGGAATTAATAACATACGTGACAGACTTAAATTAATATACGAGAATCAATATGAACTGAAAATAAAAAGTTCATTAGGCGAAGGCACAACAGTTACAGTTGTCCTACCTATACAGCACAAAGAAATATAAATATTATAAGAACATATAGAAAGGTATCGTATAGGAAGCCTTTCTTAAGACGCAGGAATGTAATTATTTTTACAAACCTGCGTTTTTTTGTGTAATAAAAAATAGTTGCAAACAGGCATGCACCTGACGCGTAAAATGTGGCAGGGACCATTCTTTGTTCTAAGAAATTTTTTCTCTATGAAACAGAATTTCTTAGGAAGTTATAAAATTTCTGAACCGAAGTGCTCATGGCACTACTTTTATTTATAACCAAACAGACTTCTCTAATAGGAAGTTTTTCTTCAATATTAATAGGAAAGACTTTTTTATCTTCTATTAGTTCTGTTGCCAAATCTTCCGGATAAAAGCCAATGCCAAGATTATGTGTAATCATGGGAATAATCTGGTCTGTAGTAGCAACTTCCATATCAGGAGTAAAAGGTACGCTGTGAGCTATATAGAACTTATTGTACAAATCATAAGTTCCTGTACCTTCAGATAAACTGATTAAAGGAATTTCTGTTAAGTCCTTAAGACTTTTGGCTGTGTCTGTAAGGTAACTGTACTTAGGACCGCAAATAAGAATTTCCTTACATTTACTTAAAGGAATTTTCTCAAGAGGCTTTTTTAATGACATTGGAGTGGTGACAACTGCCAAGTCAATTAAGTTTGCTCTCATGGCACGTATGGCTTCCGGTGTAGAGTGATTAAAAATACGAATTCTAATATTAGGAAACTGTTCGTGAAAAATTTCAAGTTTATCTAACAGGAAAAGTCGCAGAGCGTTCTCACTAACACCAATTGTAATAATACCCTTTTCAAAAGTCTTGTCCTGATGAAGTTCCTCTTCTCCCAGAGTAAGATGCTTATAGGCAATGGAAACATGTTTGTACAGTTTCTTTCCTTCAGGCGTTAAAATAATGCCACGATTAGAGCGCATAAACAATTTACATTCAAGTTCCTGCTCTAAGTTCCCCATGCACCTGCTTATATTAGGCTGACTGTTTTGTAAAACCTCCGCAGCCTTAGTAAAGCTTTTGTATTTTGCCACAAAATAAAAAATTCTATAATAATCAAAAGTAATCATGTCTAACCTCCCAAGTGAAAATCTAAATGAAAAATAAATTGTAACCTTATAATATTTCAAAGCATATAAAGATATCATACAAATATATATTATAAGAATATGGAAAACAACCATATAACCATTCCATATTATACAAGTATTTAAGAGTGTCTAATTAAATGAAGACCTAAAAAAATTAAGTAAAATTAAATTTTTTTAGGAATTTTTTGACTAATGTATAAAATAACCATAAATGTATAATCATTCTAAATTTATATGTACTTTTTATACAATACCATACTAAAATGATATAGTAAATATATTAAAGATATATTTTACATATTCCCAACAAAAGAGTTATAATACGTGGCAGTTAAAAAGTTGTCATGAAAGGAAGTGAAACTGTTGAATGACATTGTTAACAGATTATTAGAAGAGCTGAATTGCGATGTTGTTTTCACGATTCCAATTTTTGGCGGCATTCCAATTTACGAATCAGTAGTAGTAACTTGGATAATTATGCTGGCGGTTTTGCTCATATGTGTTCTACTTGTTAGAAATTTAAAAGTAGAAAACCCGGGCAGAAAACAAATTGTTTTGGAAACAGCAGTTCAGGGACTGTACAATTTCTTTAAAGGCACCATAGGAGAACATGGAACAGCATATATTCCTTATCTTATGTCAGTTGTGCTTTATATAGGAATTGCAAACCTTATTGGTTTAATAGGGTTTAAACCACCAACAAAGGATATGAATGTTACAGTGGCACTGGCAGTCATGAGTATAGTCCTTATAGAGGTGGCAGGAGTAAGACAAAAAGGAACTAAAGGATGGCTGAAAAGCTTCGCAGAGCCTATGCCAATAGTTTTACCAATTAATGTGTTAGAGGTATTTATTAAACCACTTTCACTTTGTATGCGACTATTTGGTAATGTGTTAGGTTCATTTGTAATCATGGAATTATTAAAAATTGTAGTTCCGGCATTCTTACCGGCAGTATTTAGTTGTTACTTCGATATATTCGATGGATTGATTCAGGCATATGTTTTTGTATTCCTAACATCCTTATTTATAAAAGAAGCAACTGAATAAAAATAAAAAAATAAAAACAAATTTGAAAACGTAAAGGAGAAATTATTATGTCAACATCATTATTAGTAGCAATTGGAGCAGGTATTGCAGTATTAACAGGTATTGGAGCAGGTATGGGTATTGGTAAAGCAACAGCATCAGCTTGTGATGCAATTGCAAGACAGCCTGAAGCAGAAGGAAAAATCAGTAAGTCACTTCTTTTAGGATGTGCCCTTGCCGAAGCAACAGCTATTTACGGATTCGTAATTGCCCTATTAATCATTCTTCTTTTAAAATAATAAAAGCAGAAAGGTAGGAAAAGCGTAT
>OFRY01000284.1_pt1 | contig 36374 bp, 33 predicted proteins | sample 1543171 | NCBI WGS metagenome assembly OFRY01 (sample SAMN04209240, study PRJEB22552) | human gut metagenome | biome: gut; material: feces | host: Homo sapiens | place: USA: Oklahoma | reverse complement strand
AAAGAGGTATAATATTATGGCAAGAATTTTTTATCAGCAGGATTGCAATTTAAAGAAACTCGACGGAAAGACAGTTGCGGTTATAGGTTACGGTTCACAGGGACATGCCCATGCTCTTAACCTTAAAGAAAGCGGAGTAGATGTGGTGGTAGGTCTTTATGAGGGGTCAAAAAGCTGGGCGAAAGCGGAAGAACAGGGCTTAACGGTAAAAACCGCAGCTGAAGCAGTGAAAGCGGCTGACATCATTATGATACTTATAAATGACGAATTACAGGCAGACATGTACAAGAAGGACATTGAACCAAACCTTGAAGCAGGAAACATGTTAATGTTCGCACATGGATTTAACATTCACTTTGGATGCATCAAGCCACCAAAGGATGTAGACGTAACAATGGTAGCACCAAAGGCACCTGGTCATACAGTACGTTCAGAATATCAGGAAGGAAAAGGAACACCTTGTTTAGTAGCAGTAGAACAGGATGCAACAGGTAAAGCATTAGACATGGCATTAGCATACGCATTAGGAATTGGCGGAGCAAGAGCCGGAGTTCTTGAAACAACATTCAGAACAGAAACAGAAACAGACTTATTCGGAGAACAGGCTGTACTTTGTGGTGGTGTATGTGCATTAATGCAGGCAGGATTCGAAACATTATGTGAAGCAGGATATGATCCAAGAAACGCATACTTCGAATGTATCCATGAAATGAAATTAATCGTAGACTTAATTTACCAGTCAGGATTCGCAGGAATGAGATACTCAATCTCAAACACAGCAGAATACGGTGATTACATAACAGGACCAAAGATTGTAACAGAAGATACAAAGAAAGCAATGAAGAAAGTTCTTTCAGACATTCAGGACGGAACATTCGCAAAAGAATTCTTACTTGACATGTCACCAGCAGGCCGTCAGGTACACTTCAAGGCAATGAGAAAGTTAGCTTCAGAACATCCATCAGAAAAAGTTGGAGAAGAAATCAGAAAACTTTACAGTTGGAATGACGAAAGCGGCAAATTAATCAACAACTAAGCGAAGGCAATTATTTCAAGCGAACGCTTAAAATAAAACAGAAGCAATCCCAGAATGATGCTTGCATCAGGAAGATGTTGCTTCTGTTTTATTTTGGCGACGTTCATTTGAAAAATGCGGCTCTTTGTCAAGCATGGGGGTAACCCAAGTTTATAACCAGGTTGTGAATAACATTCATAACCTGGTATTTTTAAATCGAAGTTATTAGAATCCTGTTTCTAAAATTCTCAAAATTTCTAAATCCATAAGCATTTCGCTTAATCACCTTAATCTTATTATTTGTACCTTCAGTAAATACATTAGAATATGGACAATCAAATGCATTGAGTATGCGTCGGCTCCGCTTGAAATATTTTCTTTTAAATGGAAGCATTTCCTTTTGAATGCGTTTCCTGACATTTTCCAAAGCCCACGTAACATCGATTGTGCTTGCACAAAGAAAACTCTCTTTTTCCATTCCATATATCCTCCAAATAACGTATAATATTATTTATACGAAAAGGAGCATATCTATGAAATTAAAAAACGTATTAATCACAGTAAGCGATATAGAAGAATCTAAAAGGTTTTACCATGACTTATTTGGTTTAGATGTTATTTTAGACACAGACGGAAATATAATTTTAACCGAAGGTCTTGTTCTTCAGGATATAAATATTTGGAAAGAAGCTTTGAATGGTGATGTGATTTTGCAAAATAATGCAAGTGAACTATATTTTGAAGAAACTAATATAGAAAATTTTGTGGATAATTTAAAACAAAAATATCCTAACATTAAGTTTGTAAATGAACTTACAACTTTTAACTGGGGACAAAAGATGGTAAGGTTTTATGATTTAGACGGAAATTTAATTGAAGTGAGAACACCAATGTAGGCAGGTTTTAATAATTCGAAATTCAGAAGATTGAAAGGAGTAGCAATATGAGTGAAGTATTAAAAGAAATGAAGGAAAGAAGAAGTATTCGTAAGTACAAAAGTGAAATGGTTCCACAGGATGTACTTGATAAGATTATAGAAGCCGGTTTATATGCAGCTAGTGGAAAAGGCACACAAAATACAATAATTATTCAGGTAACTAAAAAAGAACTTAGAGATGAAATTGCTGAAATGAATAGAAAAATTGGCGGTTGGGAAGAAGGTTTTGATCCTTTTTATGGTGCACCTGCAATGTTAATTGTTTTGGCAAAGAAAGACTGGCCTACAGGAATTTATGATGGAAGTTTGGTTATGGGTAATCTAATGCTTGCAGCACATGATTTAGGTATTGGAAGTTGCTGGATACATCGTGCAAAAGAAGAATTTGAAACACAGTGGGGAAAGGAATTGCTTAAATCACTTGGAATTGAAGATGAATACGAAGGCATAGGTCATTGTGCTTTAGGTTATGTTGATGGAGAATATCCTAATACACCGGAGAGAAAAGAAAATAGAGTTTATTATATAAGATAGAGAGAAAAATATGAATAAAAATAAGAAAAAAATAATTGAAGTGTGTAATTTAACAAAAGAATACAAGAATAAGTTGGCAATTGATGACTTGTCTTTTGATGTGTATAAAGGAGAAATTTTAGGTTTACTTGGTCCTAATGGAAGTGGTAAAAGTACCTGCATTAACTCAATTTTGTCATTGCTTAAATATCAAAAAGGCACAATTAAAATTTTCGGAGAGGAAATGAAACCTGATTCCTATGATATAAAGGAAAAAATAGGGGTCATATTCCAGGATGTTGCTGTTTTTGATGAATTAAATGTATATGACAACATAAACTATTTCTGTGGCTTATATATTCAGGATAAGAAAATCAGAAAGCAGTATGTAGAAGAAGCAATTGAGTTAGTAGGTCTTGGTGAATTTAAAAAGTTTTTACCTAAACAATTGTCAGGTGGTCTTTTAAGGAGATTAAATATTGCTTGTGGAATAGCCCATAAGCCAAAATTAATTTTTTTAGATGAGCCAACAGTTGCAGTTGATCCTCAAAGTAGAAATAACATTTTAGATGGCATAAAAAAGTTAAGGGACAATGGGGCAACAATTGTTTACACAACTCATTACATGGAAGAAGTAGAAATTCTTTGTGACAGAATTATTATTTTAGATAAAGGAAAAATAATAGCTCAGGGAACAAGCGAAGAGTTAAAACATCAGGCTAACATTGAAGAAAAAATAGAGCGTGTAGGCCCTACATTAAATGATGTATTTTTGAAATTAACAGGAAAGGAATTAAGGGACTAATGTTTATTCATAATTTGAAGTATACAATACAAACATTGTTCAAAAATAAAATATTAATATTTTGGACCTTTGCTTTTCCTATTATTTTAGGAATCTTCTTTAATATGGCGTTTTCAAATATTGAAAAGGATGAGCAGTTAAAGGTATTTGACATTGCTGTTGTTAATGACAGTCAATTTGAAAAACAGATAATTTATAAGGAAACCTTGAAAGAGTTATCTGATAAAGACAGTAAGAATCAATTGTTTAATATTAAATATGTTACAAAGAAAAAAGCGGATTCTCTTTTAGATGACTCAGAAATTGAAGGTTATATTCAATTTAAAAATAATGAACCTAATGTTGTGGTAAAAGAAAATGGTACATACGAAACTTTGCTTAAATTTGTTGTAACAGAAGTTAAACAAAACAAAAGTGTTATTGAAGAATTGTGCAAGAAAAATATAGAAACACAAATTGCAAAAGGAAATACATCTTTTGATGGAGAAAAAATTGCCAAAGAAAATTTGCTAAAAATTAATGACATACATGTTAAATTAATGGACAAATCAAGTGCAAATTTAGGTTATATGCAAATTGAATTTTATACTTTAATAGCTATGGCATGTTTGTATGGTGGGACTCTTGGACTTACCGCAATTAACACTTGTTTGGCAAATATGAGTAGCAAAGGAAAAAGAATTTCAGTATCGCCTAACAGAAAAAGTATAATCGTGCTAAGTTCGGCAGTTGGCTCATATATAGTAAGCCTTGTTGGAATAGCAATTTTGATGGCATTTTTGAAATTTGTTATTAAAGTTGATTTCGGCGGTAATCTGCCATTGGTTCTTTTACTTACATTAATTGGTGATTTGGCAGGTATATCATTAGGTGTGCTTATTGCATCTGTGTTAAAGGTGTCTGAAAATGCCAAAGTAGGTATAACAATAGCTGTAACAATGTTTTTCTCTGTTTTGTCGGGCATGATGGGTGTAGCTCTTAAATATGAAATCGATAAAAACGCCCCAATAGTTAATCTTGTTAATCCTAACAATTTAATAACAGATGGTTTTTACTCATTGTATTATTACGATACATTAAACAGATATTTTAGGGATGTTTTCTATTTATTAATATTTATTGCAGTCTGTTTGATAATTTCTTTCGTAAGTTTAAGGAGGGAAAAGTATGACAGTCTTTAAAACAATATTAAAAATATTAAACAAGAAAAAAGGAATGTTGATTCTTTATACAGCAATACTTATTTCAATTACGGTTTTAAACCAAACATCAAGCAGTAATGCAGTTGATTTTGAGGACTCAAAACCGGACGTATTAATTGTAAATAAAGATGGAGATAATGCGATAACAAAAGGATTTACAGATTATATAAGCAAACATTCAGAAATAAAAGACATTGATATTAACAATGAAGAAAACGTGGATGATGCACTTTTTTATCGAGATGTTAATTTTATTATTTACATACCGAAGAATTTTGGAAAGGATTTAATGGAGGGTAAGATGCCCACATTAGAATATAAGTCTACAAAAGACCAATATTCCTCATATACCAAAATGCTGGTAGAAAAATACATAAAAATGATAAACATATATAAGGATTATTACACGGGAGAAGAACTTATAAGTAAAGTAAACAAAGTGGTAAATGATGAGGTAAAAGTAGAATTAAAGACTTCTCTAGATACATCAAAGTTAAGCAGTATGACAAGATATTTCAATTTCTTAAATTATGCTCTTTTGGCAGGTTGCGTATACTGCATAAGTATGATTTTAGCAAGTGTAAAAGAAAATAATGTTAGAAAAAGAACAATAATCAGTAGCTACAATTACAAAAAGTTTAACAGAATTGTTTTACTTACTAATGGTATTCTGATTCTGGTAATGTGGATTTTCTACATGGTACTTAGTGGAATTTTATTTAAAGATTTGCTTATAAGTACCAATGGCTTAGCTTACATTTTAAATGCCCTTATGTTTTCAATTTGCAGTTTAACCATAGGATTTTTTATTGGAAATATTACTCAGAATAAAAATGCCATAGGCGGAATTGTAAATGTGGTGGCGCTAGGTTCATCGTTCTTATGTGGATGTTTTGTGCCGGTAGAGTATATGCCTGATTATGTTATAAAAATAGCACACGTTTTACCAACGTATTATTTCGTTGCAAATAATGAATTAATAAAAGGTATGGAAAGATTTAATTTCACTGCTATTAAACCATTACTAATTAATGGAGCAGTAGTTTTAGGCTTTAGTATCTTGTTTGCTGTCGCCACAAATATTGTAAGCCGTAAGAAACAAACAATTGCTTAAAAAAACTAAAAAAGTTATAATAGGAGAAAACAAAATGAACGAAGTTCATTTTCTAGGAATTTTTTCGACGAAATGCCGCCGACTGAAAGGAGAAATGATTATGGCAAGTGAAAAAGATATAGAAAACCTTATGAAAATGTTAGATGGTAAGGTGGAAGCAGGAACAAGCAGAATTAACGTAACAGCTACAGATGCTTTTGCTGATGGTGAGATAAAGGAAGTTCATCATCATGGAAGATGTGATGTGGGTAGTGCATGGGCAAAGGGAACAGTGAAGAATCCTGAATGTATTGATATACCTACGGAAATCGAACCAGAGGACTAGATTAATTAGAACAAAAAATGACTAAAACAAAATAAGCCAGCCTTCAATAGTTATAACATAATTTGGCAAAATGAAGGCTGGTTTATTTTTTATAATCTTTTTAGCAGTTTATTTGTTTCTTGTATAAAATAAATGTTACAAATGCAGTTATAAACTCAGTAATCCAAAAACTGTGCCATACACCGGTTGAACCTATCAACAGATTCAAAATAAAAGCAAAGCCAAGCATTACGAAAATATATCGTAACATTGAGATTATCAAAGAAGAAAATCCCTTACCCAAAGCTTCAAGACTTCCTGATACAGTAATTGATACAGAGGAAATAATAAAGCCAATACTAATTATTCTTAAGGCAGTAAGTCCAATTGAAATTGTATCGGGATTAGCAGTAAACAAACCAATTAATTTTTCTGGAATTAATAAACAAAGAACTGTTCCAAGTGCCATTACTGTCAATATAATTGAAAGAGCAGTTTTGAATATTTTCTTAACTCTTGTATATTCTTCGGCACCGTAATTATATGAAATTAACGGTCTCATGCCCTGCACAACTCCATTTGCAGTTAAATACAAAAACGTCTGTAATTTATAGTAGGCACCAAGCACTAGCACATAGCCTTCTGAATAAACAGAGAGAATACTGTTTAAAACTGATACCTGTAATGAAGGTAAAGCCATGTTTAAAGTAGCAGGAAAACCTATTGAGTATAGCTTTTTAACTAAATTCTTATTAAATTTTAAATCTTTCACCGTAACTTTAACAGGGATTGGTCTAAATATATAAAAAAGAATATACCCAAGTAAAGTTGCTACCTGTCCGATTACAGTGGCAATTGCCGCACCTTTAATACCAAGTTTTGGAAAAATACCTAAGCCAAAAATTAATATAGGGTCAAGGATTATATTGGTAACACAGCCTAAAATCATGCATATCATGGAAACCTTCATTTGACCCACAGCCTGAAATATTTTTTCAAAACTAATGGAAATTGCTATTGGAATTGAAAAAGCAAAAACAATATAAGAATATGTTAAGCCATTGGAAATTACATTTGCATTATCAGTAAATAGTCCAAGATACAGTTTAATTGTGGAAATACAAATAATTGTTAATAGTATTCCATGAAAAATATTGCATAATAATCCTAAAGTAGTTGCGTTGTTTGCTACTTTTTGATTTTTTGCCCCTAAGTAAAAAGCAACAAGGACGTTAATACTTATTCCAAATCCTACAGTAACAGCTGTTACAATGTTTTGGATTGGGTAAACTAACGACAGGGCAGTCATTGCATCTTCACTTATTTGCGCAACAAAATAACTGTCTACAATATTATATAAGGCATTTACCAGCATTGAGATTGTCATTGGTAATGCCATGGATAAAACCAACGGAAAAATTGGTTTTGTTTTCATAAAAGTCTGTTCCATTTCTTTTCTCCAATACATAAAAATCAAGTCCCAAAAAATTATAATAAAAAATTAAATTTAATGCAATAAAAAAGAAATAGCCTTCGTATAACAATTGAACAACAAAAAAGAAAAGGGTATGAAAAGCCCTCAGTTTGTTTTCGAAAACAATGAAATTACAGGTAAATCAAAAGATTACATCAAATTTCTACGTTTAATATATGTTTGACTTAATAAACTTTAAATTGTACTATTGTATAGGAAAACAAAAAAGGTAGGAATGGAAGTATGGATGAAAATAAAAAGCAGTATGGTAATGATGCCATAAACGAAGATTGGTTTGAAGCTATTTCAAAAGGCGATGAGCAGGCATTCACAGAATTGTATTATTCCAGTTACAAGGAATTGTTTGGTTTTCTCTTATCACTAACAAGGAATAAAGAAGACGCGGAGGATTTGCTTCAAAATACATATATAAGAATTAGAAATGGTAGTCACTTATATAAAAAACAGGGTACACCAATGACTTGGATGTGTGCCATAGCAAAAAATCAATATTTAGATTTTGTTAGAAAAAATAAAAAGAATAACAGTGTAGATTACGACGAAGTTGAAAACTATGTTTCAGAGGGCATGGAAAAACAAAGCCCGCAAATGAAAAATGTAGAAGACAAAATGTTAATAGAACATATATTTAACATTTTGGGAGAAGAGGAGCGAACCATTGTTACCTTACATATGATTGATGGCTTGAAGCATAGAGAGATTGCAGAACTCGTAGGTTTATCTTTATCGACGGTGTTATCGAAATATAACCGGTCGCTTAAGAAATTGAAGAATTGTCTTGTGGATTATTAGAAAGGAGGTCATTATGCAGGAAAAAGATATTAGAGAAAAACTTAATAAGGAACTGGAAGAAATGGCTCCAGATATGTTACAAAAGATATTAGATACTCCAATTGAACCTATAAAGAGTGAAAAGGAATTATTTGGAAAAGACAGACCTTTATTTAAAGAGAAAAGTAATGTTATTCATTATTTTAAAGTACCTGCTATAGCAACATTAGTAGCAGCATGTTTCGTGGCATTAATTATGATTATGCAACCATTATTTAATTTTGGTGGAAATCAAAAACAGTTGGCATTTTCAATTGTAATTGATGTAAATCCAAGCATCACAATTGATGTAAATGACGATGGAAGTGTTAAGAAGATTAAAGGTGGCAACAAAGAAGGAAAAGCGATTGCCAACTACACGCTAAGTGAAATGCAGGATAATGACGGATATGAAAAAGCAATTAATCTTGTTGTAAAGAATCTTCGAAAAGAAGGTTATTTAAAGAAAAACAAGAAGAATGTAATGCTTGTTTCAGCAATAAATAAGTCATCAGACAACAAAGAGGAAGCAAAGAAACTTGATAGCGAAAAACTTGCACAAATTAAAACAGAAACAAACGAAGCAATTAAGATTCGTAAGTTAAAGTGTAAGGCAGTATACCAAAACGTTAAAGTTACTAAGAAAATAAAAAAGGTTGCAAGAAAGAATGATGTTTCTCTTGGAAAAGCTAACCTTTGTATTGAAATTTCAAAAGAAGATAATGAAAAAATCAGTACATTATGTCAAAGTAAAATCAGCACTTTAGTTGATAAGGCTGAACACAACAAAAATATTGTAATTGATACAGTTGAAATTGCGGGTGAAGATTTTAATACAGAACCGGTAACTAATGGCGGTGAAACTGAATCTGTTTCAGATGTTCAGGAAAGTGTTTCAATGACAGAAGCAACAACAGAAATGGAAACACAGGAAACAGTAGTAGAGGAGACAACAGATTCCACTCCTAAAGAAACTCAAATACAAATAGAAAGCACTCAGGTTGTTACTGAAGAAACAAACTAAGTGCTTTCTGTTAAAGGTATTTACCTTGAATAATATCCATATCATTAAAATATTTATTAATATAGTTAAGAACTAATTTCTTGTTGCCGCTCCATTGAGGTTCAATGAGTAGTGACTTAGGACCATCACCTGTTAGTCTGTGAATAACAATATCAGATGGAATATTACAAATACATTCACCAAGAAGTGAAGCGTATTCTTCAAGTGAATAAATATGAAATTGATTTAAGAAATACTCCTTTTCTAAAGGGGTATTTTTTAATACATGAAGAAGTTGTAACTTAATACCTGAAATTGGTTTAGAACAGACATATTTTACACTTGGCCTTGTTACTGAAGGAGTATTAATTACATCAAGGGATTTATTTGAACAAAATGGATCAGCATTGACAAAAGACAGCAAGTACAAGTTTATAGATGTTAAAAATTCAGGCTGGCTAAATAATCAAATAGAAAATTATGTAGCCGCAGTAGTCAATATAGACAAGAGCAATTATACAAGAGAGTTTATTGCTACAGCTTATGCACAGATACATTATCAGGATGGTTCAGTTGAAACAATATATGGAAGTGAAGGTGCAAGATATAGCGACTCACGTTCAGTGTCTTATATTGCAAAGCAGATAAAATTAGATTCAAATTATTACAATAGTTTATCTACAACAAATAAAAACATAATTGATAGATTTGCAAATAATTAGAATTTGCAAATAATAGATTTATTGACAATATAGCAATATAATGATATTCTCCACTTAAGAGAATAAATGAGCGAAAAAGATTATGAAAGACATTAATTAGGGACAGAATTATAAAATCCAGACATTACATTAATTAATGAATCAGATTATCTGAAGTTCTATGTGATGGCTGGATTTTTTTTTATAACAAGACATTTTTCGCATAAGATGACAATAGTGAATGGGTGGGAAGATGGATTGATATTCAAGAACGATATTTATAAGTTATGTTTATTTATAATTAATTTAAAAGGCCTTCGAAATAAACATACTTATTTATATGAAAAAATGGGAAAAATGAAAGGAGAAAATGCATAAACAAACGAAAGAATGAAAGATAAACAAATTGTGGTTATTGTTATTGCAACCAATATATCAACAGCATATTGGGGCAAAATAAAAAGCTACGAAATGTAATGTGCAGTTAGACAAGTTATGATTAGATTCAAATACCAGGAGCAGATGATCAGACAGTTGTAAAAGGACGTTGGGTAGTTGCAAAAGCTGCAATAGACTATAGTATAGCCTGTTTAGAATCAAATAATATTGGGGATGCAGCAGAGATAATATATGCATTAGAAGATCAAACCTATACAAGCAATAGTCAATTATTTTTAAAAAAAGTTTGACTAAATATGTTCAAGATAACGGCTGGTATATATCAAAAGATGTGACAAATGCAAATATTGATTAAATTTGTCGTGTAATAGTTTATAATTAACAATTGCATTTGAAAATATATATTGCTTTATATTTGAATAGAAAGGACAAGATTATGAGCATAAATTTAAAATCGAAGTTGGGAATTTTTATAAAATCTATGATAATAGTTTTTATGTTAATTGTTGTGGGAGTAATGCCCACAAAGTTGGTTAGTGCCAAAGTAATAAAGAATGACAAGACAGGAATACCTGATAAAGCTTTATATCAGGCAATATTGTTTGAAACTGGAAAAAATAGTAATCAGAAGATAACAGAAAAAGACCTGGAAAACGTATATTCTATTGGAGATTATTTTATAGAAAAAAATGAAAATAGAAAAATAAAAAGCTTAAAGGGAATTGAAAAATGCAAAAAATTGTTCAGTTTAGAAATACCTATATGTGGATTAAAAAACTTAAAAGGAATTGAAAAATGTAAAAATTTAGAATTCTTAACAATTAGAAATGGAAATTTAGAAGCGGTTAATAATCTGGCACAATTATCAAAATTACAGAAAATTACCATGAAAAATGTAAAAGTAAAAGATTGGAATGGTCTGGGAATGCTAAGACAAATAACAAATCTTGAAATTTACAAAGGCAATTTGAAAAATTTAAAACAAATTAAAAAACTTGGAAAAATTGAGTATATAACTATTAAAAAAACAAAAATAACCAATGTAAAAGGTATTGAAAAATTAAAGAACTTAAAAGGAATGTATTTTGCTGATAATAAATTGAAAAAATTATCAGGAATTCAAAATTTGAAAAAATTAGAGGATGTTGATGTATCTAATAATAAATTAACACAATTACCATCTATGAAGAAACTGAAAAAATTCAATTTAGAATTCTCAAGTTTTGCCGGAAATAAACTTAGTAAAAAAGAGCTGAAAAAGAAACTTCCATCTAATGTGCCAAATTGGTGGATAGATGATGAAGCAATTTTGCAAAAGACAAAAAAGAAATTAGAAATAAAAAATAAAAACAAAATAACAGCATCAACTAAAAGTATTACAGGAATGACAGAGAAGAATACAAAGGTAAAGTTGATGACGTTAAAAGGAGAAAAAATAAAGGAAGTTAAAGCAAATCAAAAAGGAAAGTTCAAATTGAATGGACTGGATTTGAAGCAATATCAGGGGAAACAACTAAAAATAGTAGTATGTAAGCGACTTCATGATTATATAAATGGTGAAGGAGGGGATTATATATTAAAAACTATAAAATTTAAAGTAAAAAAATAGATATTCTATTATAAATGATGGAGCTGTAAGTTTATGAAATGGACTTACAGCTCCTGTATTTACAGAACTTTATTATGCAAGTTATAAGCAGTTTTAGTTTTATTGGTAGCACCAACTCTTTACAATAACAATGATTCAAAAAAGTAGCATTTTCCGTAGTTATTGATGTAAATCCAAGCATTAGAATATCTGTAAATCATGACGGAACAATACACAACGTTAAGGCAATAAACAATGATGGAAAAGAAATAGCAGCTTACGTCAACAGTGAGTTACAAGATGAAGACAAATACACAAGTGCAGGGCGGTCTATCAAAAAGTAGATGTATCAGCAAAAGTGGCAAGAGTTGCAAAGAAAAACAATGTATCCGAAGGCAAGGTTTCGCTTTGTATAAAATTGGCAAAAGAAGATAAGGCAACTGTAAAAGAAATGTGTAATGAAAATATCGAAAAGTTGGCTAATAGGGTTGAACATAGTAAAAATCCTGTTGTTGACAGTATTGCAATTGTAAAAGATAACAATATACAGATGGAAGATTTTTCTGAAACAGAAAGTATGGCTGAGATAACTGAGACAGAGGATGCAAATCAGCCCCCAAACGAAACAACCGATCTGACAAATAATCAATATTTGTCAAATCGGTTTATTGTAGTTTTTTTCCTTGGATAATGTCATGCTCCTGAAAATATTTGTTTATATAGTTTAGAACTCTCTTTTTATCAGCACTCCACTGTGGAGCAATAAGAAGAGATTTTGGACCGTCACCGGTTATTCTGTGAATTACAATATTTTTAGGAATGGTACATATGCATTTACCAAGAAGAGTGGTATACTCTTCAAGAGAAAATACATGAAATTTATTTAAAAGATACTCCTTTTCTAAAGGAGTATTTTTTAATATGTGAAGAAGTTGTAGCTTGATGCCTGATATAGGCTTGTTACAAACATATGAAATACTTTCCAAAATATCTGACTCAGTTTCATAAGGAAGTCCTAAAATTAAATGTACAATTACCTCCACTCCAATGGCATTTAATTTAGATACTGCATCATCAAATATATTCAATGTATATCCACGATTTATATATGTTGCTGTATCTTCATGAATTGTCTGAAGACCAAGCTCAATCCATACAGGCTTTATTTTATTTAATCTGTTCAATAAATCTATAACATCATCAGGAAGACAATCAGGTCTTGTACCAATGGATAAACACACAATATCTGGGTGATTGATGGCTTCGGTAAAAATCTTTTCAAGATAGTCTACGTTGCCATAAGTGTTGGTAAAAGACTGAAAATATGCAATATACTTTCCATTTTTTATTTTTGTAGAAACTCTTTCTTTTGCCATTTCAATCTGCTCAGTAATAGAGTAATTGCATGATGTGGCAAACTCTCCCGAACCACCATTACTGCAAAAAATACATCCCATATCACTTAATGAGCCATCTCTGTTGGGGCAGGACAAACCTGAAGAAAGACTTAATTTGTATACTTTGCAACCATATTGATTTTTTAAATAACTGTTTAGTGAATTATATCTGTTCATGGGAGTAAGTATAGCATAAATAAAAACAAAAAAGAAATAGAGATTTAAAAAATAATGATTGAAGAAATAAAGATTGAAGAAATAAAAAAGTCATATGCACGAATGCATATGACATAAGTAACGGAGAAGGAGGGATTTGAACCCTCGCGCCGATGCTATCGACCTACTGGTGTTCGAAGCCAGACCCTTCAGCCACTTGGGTACTTCTCCAATATGTGTAAAAACACAATAAGTTTTATACCATATTTTGTATTTGGTTTCAACAATATAAAGAAACATAATAAAGTTATATAACAATTTTTTAAAAGTTTATAAAAAATATTTTTAACGTTTTTTGAAAAATTGAAAAAATATAATATTTAATAAAAAACGTTCCACTAGGGATACACACTAGTGCGAGAAGAAAATAGTTGTACGGGATATTATTTTTTAATACTAAAAAGCCTTAAGACATTGACTATAGGGCTTTTTTCGACTAAAATAATATGGATTATAATTTGTTAAACAATTATCGAAGATAAATGATAAATACATTTTAAGGAGGAACAAGTTATGGGAATGACTATGACTCAAAAAATTCTTGCTAAACATGCAGGACTTGATAGTGTTGTGGCAGGACAGTTAATTGAAGCTAATCTTGATTTAGTTTTAGGTAACGATGTAACTGCACCGGTTGCTATTAAGGAAATGGAAAAGATGGATGTGGATTGTGTATTTTGCAAAGACAAGATTGCTTTAGTACCAGATCACTTTACACCAAACAAAGATATTAAGTCAGCAGAACTTTACAAATGCGTAAAAGATTTCGCTGAAGAAAACGAAATTACAAATTATTTTGAAACAGGTAGAGTTGGTATTGAACATGCCCTACTTCCGGAAAAAGGATTAGTAGTTGCAGGTGATGTTGTAATTGGAGCTGATTCACATACATGTACATACGGAGCACTTGGAGCATTTTCAACAGGTGTTGGTAGTACAGACATGGCAGCAGGAATGGCTACAGGTCAGGCTTGGTTCAAAGTTCCTTCAGCTATTAAATTTAATTTAACAGGAAAACCTGCTAAGTGGGTTAGTGGAAAAGATATTATTTTACATATTATCGGTATGATTGGTGTTGATGGTGCTTTATACCGTTCAATGGAATTTATGGGTGACGGTGTTCAGTATCTTTCAATGGATGATAGATTTGCCATGACAAATATGGCAATTGAAGCAGGCGGTAAGAATGGTATTTTCATAGTTGATGATTTAACAAGAGAATACATGAAAGAACATTCAACAAAAGAATTCACAGAATATTCACCTGATGAAGATGCAGTATATGATGAAGAATATACAATTGATTTAAGTGAATTAAAACCAACAGTGGCATTTCCACATTTACCAGAGAATACAAAGACAATTGACAATGTTGGTGACGTAAAAATTGATCAGGTTGTTATTGGTTCATGTACAAACGGTAGAATTGAAGATATGAGAATTGCTGCTAAAATTCTTGAAGGAAGAGAAGTTAAGAAGGGCGTAAGATGTATTATATTCCCTGCTACACAGGCTATTTATTTACAGTGTATAGAAGAAGGTCTTGCTTCAATATTCATTAAAGCAGGTTGTGCAGTAAGTACACCAACATGTGGTCCATGTTTAGGAGGACACATGGGTATACTTGCAAAAGGCGAAAGAGCAATAGCAACTACAAACAGAAACTTCGTAGGTCGTATGGGTGATCCTGAATCAGAAGTTTATCTTGCAAGCCCTGCTGTTGCTGCAGCAAGTGCTGTTACAGGTAAGATTTCAGGCCCTGAAGAATTAGGATTATAGGAGGTATAATATGAAGGCAGAAGGAAGAGTATTCAAATTTGGAAGCAATGTAGATACAGACGTTATTATACCGGCTAGATACCTAAATGTACCTGATCCGGCAGAATTAGCAAAACATTGCATGGAAGATATTGACAAGGAATTTGTAAATAAAGTAAGTGAAGGTGACATTATTGTTGCTGATAAGAACTTTGGTTGTGGTTCATCAAGAGAACATGCACCAATAGCTATTAAGGCGGCAGGTGTTAGTTGTGTAATTGCAGAAACATTTGCAAGAATTTTTTATCGTAACGCAATTAATATTGGTTTACCTATTATTGAATGCCCTGAGGCAGCAAAGAACATAGAAGAAGGAAATGAAATTGAAGTAGACTTTGATAGTGGTAAGATTTATAACAAAACAAAGAATGAAGAATATCAAGGTCAGGCTTTCCCTGAATTTATGCAGAAAATTATTTCAAATGGCGGACTAATTAACTATATTAATAATAAATAAAAAATGAGGAGAGACTATGAAAGAGATACTTTATAAGAGCACAAGAGGTACAGGAGAAACATTAAAGGCATCTGAAGCAATTTTAAAGGGATTAGCTGATGATGGAGGATTATTTGTACCAACAGAAATCCCAAAACTTGAAGTAACAATTGATGAGTTATCAAAGATGACATATCAGCAGGTTGCTTATGAAGTAATGAAGTTATTCTTTACTGATTTTACAGAAGAAGAATTAAAGAATTGTATTACAAAAGCCTATGATTCAAAGTTTGACACAGAAGAAATTGCACCTTTAGCAGAAGTAGATGGCGCATATTATCTTGAGTTATTCCATGGAAAGACAATTGCTTTTAAGGATATGGCATTATCAATTTTGCCACATTTGCTTACAACTTCAGCTAAGAAGAACAATGTAAAAAATGAAATTGTTATCTTAACAGCAACATCAGGTGATACAGGAAAGGCTGCCATGGCAGGTTTTGCTGATGTAGAAGGAACAAGAATTATTGTTTTCTATCCTCATGGTGGTGTAAGTAAGGTACAGGAAAAGCAGATGGTTACACAGAAAGGTAATAACACATACGTTGTTGCAATTGAAGGAAACTTTGACCAGGCTCAAAGTGGTGTAAAGGCAATTTTCGGAAATAAAGAATTAGCTAAAGAAATGGATGAAAAAGGCTTCCAGTTCTCATCAGCTAACTCAATTAACATTGGTCGTCTTGTACCACAGGTTGCTTACTATGTATACGCTTATGCAAAATTATATGCAGAAGGTAAGCTTGCAAAAGATCAGAAGATGAATGTAGTTGTCCCTACAGGAAACTTTGGTAATATTTTAGCAGCATACTATGCAAAGAACATGGGACTTCCAATTGCTAAATTAATTTGTGCTTCAAATGAAAATAAAGTATTATTTGATTTCTTTAAGACAGGTGAATATGACAAGAACAGAGATTTCATTCTTACATCATCACCTTCAATGGATATTTTAATTTCAAGTAACCTTGAAAGATTAATTTACAAAATTGCAGGAAACAGTTCAGAAAAGAACAGTGAATTAATGAATGATCTTGCTACAAAAGGTAAATATACAATCACTGATGAAATGAAAGCAGAACTTGATGACTTCTACGGCAATTACGCTACAGAAGAAGAAACTGCAAAGGTAATTAAGGACACATACGAAAAAACAGGTTATGTAATGGATACACATACAGCTGTAGCTGCAAGTACATATAAGAAATATGTTGCAGAAACAAATGATGATGCGGTAACTGTTATTGCTTCAACAGCAAGTCCATTTAAGTTCGCAAGAAGCGTTATGGATGCTATTAATCCTGAATACGATAAGCTTGATGATTTTGAATTAATCGATGAATTAAGCAAGATTGCAAACGTTAAGATTCCAAATGCAATTGAAGAAATCAGAAACGCAGAAGTTCGTCACAACAACTTAGTTGAGGTTGATGGAATGGAAGCTATAGTTAAGAAATTTTTAAATATTTAATTTTATAGTATACTGGGATATGCTAATAGAAATAAGAGCATGTTAAGGTGAATGTTGTATTTGCTTTAATATGTTCTTATTTTTTCGTAACAAAGAGAATGGGTAAATTTTAATTGGGGTAGTAAAAACAAGGTAAATTTGCTATAATTATAAGACTGTTATTTCGTGTATAGAGGAGATTAAAATGAATAATTTTTTTGGTATGTTATCAAGAATGAAATACATTAACCGTTGGGGATTAATGCGCAATAATATAAATGAAAATATTGCAGAGCACAGTTTACAGGTTGCTATCATTGCTCATGGGCTTGCAGTTATTGGAAATAAGCGCTTTGGCAGAAATTTAAATGCTGAACATATAGCCATGATGGGAATAATGCATGATACCACAGAAATTATAACAGGTGATTTACCTACTCCAATAAAATATTATGCACCTGAAATTAGGGATGCATACAAGAAAGTAGAAAACATAGCAGCAAATCAACTTCTAAAGGAATTACCGGAAGATATGCAGGAAGCATATGAGAATATATTAATCGAAGATGATTCTATCGAGTGGAAATATGTTAAGGCGGCTGACAAACTATCAGCATATATTAAATGTATAGAAGAAAAAAATACCGGCAATACAGATTTTGCTAAGGCAGAAGATACAATAAGAAAAGCCTTAGAAGATATGCAAATGGAAGAGATAGATGTTTTTATTGAAGAATTTCTTCCGGCGTATGTAATGACTTTAGATGAGATTAATAAGTAGTTAATGAAATAGGAGAAATAATGAAAAAAGCAGTATTCATTGCGGAAAAACCAAGTGTTGCCGCCGAATTTGCAAAAGCATTAAAACTAAATACAACAAGAAAAGATGGCTATATGGAAAGCGATAATGCAATAGTCACCTGGTGCGTAGGTCATTTGGTGACAATGAGCTATCCGGAAGTCTATGATGAAAAATATAAAAAATGGAATTTAAGAGATTTGCCTTTTATTCCAACAGAGTGGAAATATGAAGTTATCCCATCTGTAAAGAAACAGTTTGAAATAGTCAAAACAATTCTTAATCGTGATGATGTTGAGACGATTTATGTTTGTACCGACTCGGGACGAGAGGGAGAATATATTTACAGATTAGTTGCACAGGAAGCAGGGGTAAAAGATAAGTCAGAGAAGAGAGTTTGGATTGATTCCCAGACTGAGGAAGAAATTCTACGTGGTATAAAAGAGGCAAAAGACTTAAAGGAATACGACAATCTCTCAGATGCAGCATATTTAAGAGCAAAAGAAGATTATTTAATGGGAATTAATTTTTCCAGATTACTTACATTAAAATATGGAAATTCAATTCAAAATTATTTAAAAGACGGTTGGAAATCCATAAATGTTGGTAGAGTAATGACTTGTGTGTTAGGGATGATCTGTAACAGGGAACGTGAAATAAGAGGGTTTGAGAAAACTCCTTTTTACAGAGTTATGGCACAAACTGATATTGCAGGCAGAATAATAGACACAGAATGGAAAGCTGTTAAAGGTTCAAAGTTTTTCGAATCGCCATTACTTTACAAAGAAAATGGATTTAAAGAAAAAACTACGGCAGTGGCGTTAATTGAGGCTTTAGAAAAACATGGCCCAATGGAGCTTGAAAACAGTGATTTGGCTAATGAACTTAATGTAAAGCCACCCTATCCTCTTGAAATGACAATCAAGTCAATTACAATGAAGGATGAAAAAAAGCAGGCTCCGTTATTATATAATCTTGCTGAATTACAAAACGATTGTTCAAAAATGTTTAAGATTAGCCCTGATGAAACTTTAAATGTTGTTCAGCAGCTATATGAGGCTAAACTTGTTACATATCCAAGAACAGATGCAAGAGTTTTATCAACGGCTGTTAGTAAGGAAATTTCAAAAAACATAAGTGGTTTACAAAATTATGGCCCTTGTAGTGGTTTTGCAAAAAAAATATTGCAGGCAGGCTCTTACAAAGGTTTGGAGAAAACAAAATATGTTGATGATAAAAAGATTACAGACCATTATGCCATAATTCCTACAGGTCAGGGATTGAACGGTTTAGCTAAACAAAAAGGCATAAATCAAAAAGTTTATATGGTTATTGTAAGAAGATTTTTAAGTATTTTTTATCCACCGGCAATTTACAAGAAGGCTACATTAATAGGCATAATGCCTGGAACATATACAGATGAAACTACTACAACAGAGCAGTTTTCATCTAATTTCAAGATACTTGTACAAAAAGGATACTTTGAAATTGTAGGTGTTCCAAAAGAAAAAAAGAAAGCCGAAGCAAAATCAAAAGATAATAAAGAAAAAGATAGTGAAAACAACGAAAATGAAGCTAGTGAAAATCAAGGAAAAAATCTTGATGAAGAATTCTTTAATTTGTTGTATAATATGAAAAAAGGTGACAAAATACCAATTACACAATGCAATATTAAGGAAGGTGAAACAACACCACCTAAGCGATATACATCAGGTTCTTTAATTTTGGCTATGGAAAATGCAGGCCAGTTAATTGAAGATGAAGATTTAAGAGCACAGATAAAAGGTTCAGGAATTGGCACAAGTGCAACAAGAGCTGAAATTATTAAGAAACTGACGAATATTAAATATATTGCATTAAACAAAAAAACACAGGTTATAACACCTACTCAATTAGGTGAAATGATATTTGGCGTTGTTCATGGCTCAATTAAGTCATTACTTAATCCAGAACTGACAGCAAGTTGGGAATTAGGTTTAACTCAGGTTGCAGAAGGAAAGATAACGGCAGATGAGTATATGGATAAATTAGACAGCTTTATTAAGGGAAGATTCAAGAATGTAATTAACCTTAATAACGCAGGTCAAATGGTTAGTTATTATAACTATGTGGCGCAATTTTATAGGAGGAAAAAATAATGTGCGGAATAGTTGGATATATTGGTGAAAGAGATTGTACAGAGGTACTTTTGAATTCATTATCAAAATTAGAATATAGAGGATATGATTCAGCAGGAATTGCTGTATTTGAAAATGGAAATATAACAGTAGAAAAATCAAAAGGTGAGTTAGCTAATCTTAGAAAAAAAATAGAAGAAGACCATAAGCCTGATGGACATTGTGGAATTGGTCATACAAGATGGGCTACACATGGTGAACCATCAGATATTAATTCACATCCACATGGAAGTAAGAGAGTATCTATTGTACACAATGGTATTATTGAAAACTACAAGGATATTAAGAAATTCCTTATTGGAAAGGGATATTCATTTATTAGTGAAACAGACACAGAAACAGTTGCAAAATTATTAGATTACTATTATGAAGGTGATCCTATAGATGCAATTATTAAGACTTTAAATGACATAAGAGGAGCTTATGCTTTAGGAATTTTATTTAAGGATTTTCCTGATAAAATATTTGCAGTTAGAAAAGACAGCCCATTAATTATTGGTGTTGGTGATGAAGAAAACTTTATAGCATCTGATGTGCCTGCAATTTTACAGTACACAAGAAAGTATTATCTTCTTGAAGAGAATGAAATTGCAACAATTAAGGCAGACAGAGTTGAATTCTGTGATATACACAAACAGGAAATTGTAAAAGAAGTAAAAGTTTCAGATTTAGATATGGATGCTGCTGAAAAAGGTGGATATGAACATTTTATGTTAAAAGAAATCCACGAACAGCCAACTGCAGTTAAGACTACAATTGCACCAAGAATTGTTAATGGAATGCCTGATTTGTCAGAATGTGGTTTAACAGATGAAATGTTAAAGAATTACAGAAAAGTATTTGTAGTTGCATGTGGTACAGCAAGCCATGCAGGTATGGTTGGAAAATATGTTATTGAGAAATTAGCAAGAACAGAAGTAACTGTTGATATTGCATCAGAATTCAGATATAGAGATCCAATCGTAACACCTGAAGATTTAGTAATTGTAATTTCACAGTCAGGTGAAACAGCAGATACAAAGGCAGCCTTAAAATTAGCAAAAGAAAGAGGTGCAAAAGTATTAGCTATTGTTAATGTAAAAGGCTCTTCAATTGCAAGAGAAGCAGACATGGTTCTTTACACACATGCAGGTCCTGAAATTTCAGTTGCATCGACAAAGGCATTTTCAGTGCAGATGGCAGTAATGTATTTGTTAGCATTTGAAATGGCTTATGCAAAGGGATGCATTGACAAGGAAGAATGCATGAGACTTACAAAGGAATTATCAGATATACCTGATGTAATCGAAGAAACAATGAAGTGTGCTGACAGATGTCAGTATGTTGCAAGTAAGTTAGTAACATCAACAAGCTTATTATATATCGGTCGTGGACTTGATTATATATTAAGTATGGAGGGTTCACTTAAATTAAAAGAAATTTCATATATTCATTCAGAAAGTTATGCTGCAGGAGAATTAAAACATGGTACTATCTCATTAGTAACTGATCAGATGCCTGTAATTAGTGTTGCAACACAGAGTGAATTACTTGAAAAAATGGTAAGTAATATTGTAGAAGTAAAATCAAGAGATGCTTTCACTATTACAGTAACAAAAGAAGGAACAGAATTTAGTGAAGGTGTTATGGATGAGGTTATAGAAGTACCTGCTTTAGAAGATATTCTAATGCCATTAGTAACTGTAATACCACTTCAGTTAATTGCATACTATACAACAGTATTAAAAGGCTTAAATGTAGATAAACCAAGAAACCTTGCAAAATCAGTAACTGTAGAATAATCGCGAACACATTAAGCGATACAAAAACAAAATGGAAGAGCATTTGCAAGTTTACTTGCAAATGCTATTTCATTTTTGTTTTTACAGCGCGCATGCGCGCGTGGTTATTGAAAAAGAATTGTGAATACAATTCTTTTCAATAACAATCGCTTAATGTAAGTAAATTTAAACATCTATTAAGCGATTAACACTAATCGCTTAATTAGATGTAAATTCATAGACATAATAATCGCTTAATGCAAGTAGATTTGCAAAATATTAAGCGATAACAATCGCTTAATATTAATGGAAAGAAAGGAGACAATATGTACACAATAAAAGACATGTACGATTTAAACGAAACAATCGCATCAGATTTATTTATAAACAAAACATATCCATGGGAGGTTCTTGGTGACATCGAGCAGTTTATTTTAAAATTAGGTCCAACACTTCCACAGGATGAATTCGACCATCCTGAAGAAAATATTTGGATTCACAAATCAGTAACAGTAGCAAAAACTGCTACATTAAACGGTCCATTAATTATTGATGCAGATACAGAGGTAAGACCGGGAGCTTTTATTAGAGGAAAAGCAATTGTTGGAAAAAACTGCGTTGTAGGTAACTCAACAGAATTAAAGAATGTTGTTTTATTTAATACAGTACAGGTTCCGCATTATAACTATGTTGGAGACAGTATTTTAGGAACACATTCACATATGGGAGCAGGTTCAATTACATCAAATGTAAAATCTGATAAAACATTAGTTGTTGTCAAAGGAAAAGACGAACAAATTGAAACTGGTTTAAAGAAGTTTGGGGCAATGCTTGGCGATTACGTTGAAGTAGGTTGTAACTCTGTTTTAAATCCGGGAACTGTAATTGGCAGACATTGTAATATTTATCCATTGTCAAGTGTAAGAGGTGTAATTCCTGAAAATCATATATTTAAAAATAAAGATGAAATAGTAGAAAAAAAATAGAAAAAACTATATTTTGTAAAATAAAAATTATTGCAAAATTGTTTTCAGTAGACTATAATAATCTTACCTGAGATGTTGGTTTGAAACCTGTTAATTTTGAACCTACAGTTTGATTAAAGGGATTCCTATATCTCTAAAGGGATGTCAAGCCTCCTTGTGAGTGGAAGGCAGTAACTTTAGATGCGGTTGCCCACCTGGCGTTTGCTAGGACTCAAAACACAGGACGACATTTCGGGTATTACTAAAGAATAGAAAGCGTAGTATACCATGTATGCTACGCTTAATTTTTTATATAATAGAAATTATTTGGAAATTTCTATTATATAAAACGTTCCACTATGGATGCACACTGGTGCGAAAAGAAAATAGTTGCGTGGCAACACGCACTTGGTGCGTATAATGTCGCCAGCGATATTCTTATTTTGTAATAGAAATTCTTTTAGGATAGTAACTAATTTTATTATATAAGGGAGTAAAGAATGAAAAAAATTATAATACCAATACTTATATTTTTAGTAGTAAGTTTATGTTTTTTAAACTATGAATGTCAGGAAACTGTAATGAAAATTGATGCTGCATTTAACAGTGATACTCCTAAAAATCAAAACTTGGAAGAAACTACCAAAATACAGGATACAAAAGGAAAAGTTAATCTAAATACATACAAAAGAAAGTACGTAAACATATTACTTACAAATAATTTTGATACTAATATTTATCAGAAAAAAATTATATTAAAAGGAAAATCATTAAATGTTTACTATGGGAAAAAATACAGTAACAAAACAAATAAAAGAAAGATAGAAATTACAACAGAAAGTTACATGTTCAAAAAGAACAATGTACTAAAAATTTATTCTAATAACATTGAGTGGGCTAACCATAATGTTGAGCATAATTCCCCAGTGTATTCAGGAACTTTTTACATATATAAGACTTCTAAAGGGATGGTAATAGTTAATCGGGTAGCAGTAGATGATTATATTTCAAAAGTTGTATCAAGTGAAATAGGTGGAGAAGCTCCTATGGAGGCTTTAAAAGCGCAGGCTGTTTGTGCCAGAACCTATATACTTAAATGCTCAAACTCAAAATACAAAAAATATAATGCGATAGCAGATGACAGTACATCTTATCAGGTATATAACCGAATTGGCGAAAATAATAAAACAAAAAAAGCAGCTAAGGCAACCAATGGTATTGTTATGACTTATGAAAATGAACTGATTAACGCATATTATTTTTCAACTTCATGTGGCTATACTACAGATTATAGGATATGGGGCAAAGAAAAAAAGCTATACCTTAAAGGAACGAATCTTACAAAAAATAAAACAGATATTATTGAAGAAACAAACTTCAAAAAAATAATAACAAAAAATATAAAATCGTATGAAGACAAATATCCATTTTACAGGTGGAAAACTATTTTGACTTCAAATGAAATTAGTCAGACTATTAGTACCACATATAGACAGAATCTGGGAAAAATAGAAAAGATTGAAATTTTAGAAAGAGGAACTGGAGGTATAGCATCACAAATTTTAGTTAATGGAAACAAAGGAAAAATAATTATAAAAGGACAAAGTGATATTAGAAAAAATATATATCATTATGGTATGAAAATAAAATTAAATGGTGGAAGTGAAGTTAATAATATATCAATGCTACCAAGTGCGTTTATTTATATAGAAAAAACCGGAAATAATTACATAATTTGGGGTGGTGGATTTGGTCATGGTAGTGGCATGAGTCAAAATGCTGCCATTGAAATGGCTAAGGAAGGACGCACATACGATTACATTTTAAAAAAGTTCTATCATAAGATAGAACTTTCTAAATAATCTGTCATATTTGGTTTTCCATATAAAAGTATATAGAATTTTTTTAATAAAGATATATAATTTCCAAAATGAAAATTAATAATATTTAAATGCAATCTAATAAAATTTATAAAATATTACTCGTATCTAAATATTTTGCTTCAGTTTCAGGGTATATTTTTTTATTAATTTCTGCACCGATAAAGAAAATATAAATACAAAAATAAACCCATAACATAAGAATAATGAAGGCTGTTAAACTGCCATACATATAAGTCATGTTTGCAAAATTATCAATATACAAAGAAAAAACATAAGAGAAAACCAACCAGCCAAGAGCGCTAAACATTGCCCCCGGTATTGATTTTGCAAATGTTGTAAGACGTATATTTGCAAATTTATAAATAGTCATAAAGAATATTGTTAAAATAATGAAAGACAGAGAATATCTTAACATTAATGTTAGAAGTGTAATGTTCTTTAAAACCGGAAATAGTGAAATAAGCAATGTGAAAATTTTATTTCCAAATACAAGTAAAACCATTGTAAGAATAATTGCAACTACAAAGAAAACTGTATAAATCATAGAAATAAATCTTGAAATAAAATAGTTTCGGTTTTGATGTATTTTGCTGATTTCATATAAGCCGAACATTACTGATAATACCCCTTTAGAAGCTGACCAAATAGCAATAATAGCTGTAATTGAGATGGCAGTTCCTGAAACGTGGGTATAAAGTTCTTCAACAATTTGTACCAGTAATGGTTTAATGGTTTCAGGCGCATAATAGTTTAATAGTCTAATTATGTAGTTAGAATCCAAACTTGTCATACCTAAAACATTAAGGAACAGAAGCAAAAAAGGAAAAATTGACAAAATAATAAAGAAAGAAGCCTGAGCTGTATAAATGCCAACTTTGTCTTTTGCCATTCTGAAACAAAAGTCATATATTCTAAAAAAAAGCCTGCTAACTTTTTTCATGTGAATCTCCAATCGTAAAAAATTTGTTCTTGATGTACATGTTGAAATACCTATGGTAGCTTAACTTTTTCAACTAATATAGTGAGTGCACAGGTGTGCTAATCATTTCAACACTGCAATCTTGTATATATTATGTTTTTTTTCAAACAATATATGTGAAATTATAGCATTAATTTCTTAAAGTAACAATCAAATAAATTTAAGAGAAAACACGCAGTTAAATTTAAGGCAAAGCATACAATTAATCAAAATGACTTGCAATAATTTGTATGAATACATATGCGAGAGAACCATAAAAAATGTGTTTAACATAGAAAGAAAAAGTGCCTTATATACAGACCTAATATATAGTAAAATATGTTTTATTAGTTTGGTTGACACTAAAAAATATCTATGTTAAAATATTTTTCGTTGACAAAGGCATTGAATGTGCAAAGTAGGATATTTTTATTCTTTAAGAGAGAAAGACTCATCGGCTGGAAGGTCTTTTAAGTAACAAAAATATTTGAATTTCCCACAGGAGCCTCACTTGTGAAATCAAAGTAGCATGTGACGTTTAATACGCGTTAAGTATTTTGAGAGTTCACGTTTGTGAAAATAAGGGTGGTACCGCGGATAGATATTTCGTCCCTGCATTTTTATGCAGGGACTTTTCTTTTGCATAAAAATTTTTTAATTTTACATTTGTTACCGTAAATATTAAATGGAAAACAAAGTGTAAAAAATCTACTATATCTTATAGAAAGGATACTGTACAATGAAGGAAAGATTAGAAGCAATTAGAGAACAGGCAATTGCAAAAATCAAAGATGCCAAGGACATTAGTGTACTTAATGATGTAAGAGTAGAGATTCTTGGTAAAAAAGGACAGCTTACTGAAGTATTAAAAGGTATGAAGGATGTTGCCCCTGAAGACAGACCAAAAGTTGGTCAGCTTGTAAATGATACAAGAAAGCGTATTGAAGAAGAATTAGAAAATGTAAAGAAAGACCTTGAAGCAAAAGCAAGAGAGGCTAAGCTTAAAGCAGAAGTTATTGATGTTACTTTACCTGCAAAGAAAAATAAAGTGGGTCATAAGCATCCAAATACTTTAGCTTTAGAAGAACTTGAAAGAATTTTCGTAGGAATGGGTTACGAAGTTGTTGAAGGGCCTGAAGTTGAATTTGACCATTACAACTTTGAAGCTTTAAATATACCTGAAAATCATCCTGCAAAAGATGAACAGGATACATTCTATATAAATAAAAATATCGTACTTAGAACTCAGACTTCATCAGTTCAGGCAAGAGTAATGGAAAATACTCAGCCACCTATTAGAATTGTTAGTCCAGGTAGAGTATTTAGATCAGACCAGGTAGATGCAACTCATTCACCATCATTCCACCAGATTGAAGGTTTGGTAATTGATAAGAATGTAACTATGGCTGATTTAAAGGGTACTTTAGAGCAGTTTGCAAAAGAACTTTTTGGTGAAAATACAAAGATTAAGTTTAGACCACATCACTTCCCATTTACAGAACCAAGTGCAGAAGTTGACGTTACATGCTTTAAGTGTGGCGGTAAAGGATGTAGATTCTGTAAGGGTGAAGGCTGGATTGAAATTCTTGGTTGTGGTATGGTTCATCCACATGTACTTGAAATGGGTGGAATTGACCCTAATGAATATCAGGGATTTGCATTTGGTGTAGGTCTTGAAAGAATCGCATTACTTAAATACGAAATCGATGACATGAGATTATTATATGAGAACGATGACCGTTTCTTAAATCAGTTTTAATTAAAGGAGGGAATTATAATGAATACACCACTATCATGGATTAAGGCATACGTTCCTGACCTTGAATGTACTGATCAGGAATACATGGATGCAATGACTTTATCAGGAACAAAGTGCGAAGGTTTTGAAAGACTTGACGCTGACCTTGATAAAATTGTTGTTGGACAAATTGAAAAAATTGAAAAGCACCCTGATGCAGATAAATTAGTTATTTGCCAGGTTAATATTGGAACAGAAACAACTCAGATCGTTACAGGTGCAACAAATGTAAAGGAAGGATTAAAAGTACCTGTTGTATTAGACGGTGGTAGAGTTGCAGGAGGACATGATGGAAAGAAAACTCCTGGTGGAATCAAGATTAAAAAAGGAAAACTTCGTGGAGTTGAATCAAACGGTATGATGTGTTCTATTGAAGAATTAGGCTCAACTACAGAATTTTATCCTGAAGCACCGGAAAACGGAATTTATATTTTCGATGACAGTGTAGAAGTAGGCGCTGATGCTGTAGAAGTATTAGGTTTACATGATACAGTTTTTGAATATGAAATTACATCTAACAGAGTAGATTGCTATAGCGTATTAGGAATTGCTAGAGAAGCTGCAGCAACATTTAGAAAGCCATTTGTTGCTCCTGAAGTTAAGGCTGTTGGAACAACAGGTGATGTAAATGACTACATCAAAGTAGAAGTAAAGGATGCAGAGCTTTGCCCAAGATACTGTGCTAAGGTTGTTAAAAATGTAAAGATTGCTCCATCACCTGAATGGATGCAGAGAAGACTTAGTGCCTGTGGTATCAGACCAATTAATAACTTAGTTGATATTACAAACTATGTTATGGAAGAATTTGGTCAGCCAATGCATGCGTATGATCTTTCAACAATCAAAGGAAACAAGATTGTGGTACGTCGTGCAGAAGACGGTGAAAAATTCACAACATTAGATGGACAGGAAAGAACATTAGACAGAGATATGCTTATGATTTGTGATGAAGAAAAAGCAATTGGTTTAGCTGGAATCATGGGTGGAGAAAACTCAATGATTACAGATGATGTTCAGGATATGTTATTTGAAGCTGCATGCTTTGATGGTACAAATATCCGTCTTTCATCTAAGAGAGTTGGTCTTAGAACTGACGCATCAGGAAAGTTTGAAAAAGGACTTGATCCTAACAATGCAGAAGCAGCTATTAACAGAGCATGTCAGTTAATCGAAGAATTAGGCGCAGGTGAAGTAGTTGAAGGAATGGTTGATTTCTACCCTGAAAAGAAGGAAGAACATCAGATTAAATTTGATCCTGATTATGTAAATAGTCTTATTGGATTTGATTTAACAGAAGAAGAAATGATTAGCTACTTCCCAGCTTTAGAATTAGAATATGATAAAGAAACAAAGATGATTACAGTTCCTACATTTAGACAGGACTTAATCGGCATGTGTGATATTGCAGAAGAAATTACAAGATTCTACGGATATGATAAGATTCCTACAACATTACCTTCAGGAGAGGCAACTTCAGGAAAATTATCAGAAAAATTAAGAATTGATGAACTTGCAAGAAGTGTTGCTTTATACTGTGGTTTCTCACAGGGAATGACATATTCATTTGAAAGTCCAAAGGTATTTGATAAATTACTTTTACCTGAAGACAGTGAATTAAGAAAAACAGTTACAATTTCAAATCCTTTAGGAGAAGACTTCAGTGTTATGAGAACAACATCTCTTAACGGTATGCTTACATCACTTGCAACAAACTACAACAGACGTAACAAAGATGTAAGATTATTTGAAATGGGTAATATTTATATTCCAAAGGCATTACCTGTAACTGACCTTCCAGATGAAAGAATGCAGTTTACATTAGGATTCTACGGAGATGGAGATTTCTTCACAATGAAAGGTGTTGTAGAAGAATTTTTAGGACAGGTTGGAATTGACAAAGACATTTCTTATGATGCAAAGGCTGGTAAGACATTCTTACATCCTGGCAGACAGGCAAATGTTGTATACAATGACACAGTTATTGGATACTTAGGAGAAGTTCATCCAACAGTTTGCGAAAATTACAATATGAAAACAAGAGCATATGTTGCTGTTATTGATATGCCATACATTTACGAAATGGCTAACTTTGATAAGAAGTATGAAGGAATTGCAAAATTCCCTGCTGTTTCACGTGATATTTCAATGGTTGTACCAAAAGAAATTTTAGTTGGTGACATTGAAGCAGTTATTAAGCAGCGTGGTGGAAAAATCCTTGAAAGCTATAGCTTATTTGACATTTACGAAGGTGATCAGATTGAAAAAGGATTTAAGTCAGTTGCTTACAATATTGTATTTAGAGCAAAAGACAGAACTCTTGAAGAAAACGATATTGCAGGAGCAATGAAGAAAATTCTTAACGGATTAGAGCGTTTAGGAATCCAGTTAAGAGGCTAGGGTTTGACTATTATCCGATAAATGTTTATAGTCGAATAGTTATATTAAAAATATAAAAAAGATGAGTATTATTTTTTCCATATGAAGTGGGAGAGAAATATTCATCTTTTTTTGCTAGAAGAAATACTTTATTCCACCAACTAATGACAAAAATATAAGAATAGTGTAAAATAGATTAGTTGAAAATAATATGCAAGGAATGGTTTAATATGAAATTTGTAATTCAAAGAGTAAATAATGCAAGTGTAACAATTGACGAAAAGATTGTTGGCAAAATTAATAAAGGTTTTTTAGTTCTTATTGGTGTATCAAATGATGATACAAAAGAAATTGCCGATAAGATGATTAAAAAATTAATTGGGATGCGTATATTTGATGATGAAAATGGAAAGACTAACTTGGCTTTGGCAGATGTTGATGGAGAACTTTTGCTAGTATCGCAGTTTACATTATATGCAAATTGTAAAAAAGGCAACAGACCATCTTTTATTAACGCAGGTGCACCTGACATGGCAAATGAAATGTATGAGTACATAATTGAAAAATGCAGGGAAATGGTTAAGGTTGTTGAAACAGGCGAGTTTGGCGCTGATATGAAAGTTAAACTTGAAAATGACGGTCCATTTACAATAGTATTAGATAGCGACCAATTATAAAAATAGTATATTTGTTGGAATATATTATTTTGATTTAAAATAATGTAAGAGTAGAAATTAGAATTAACAGTTATAAATATAGACGAAAAGAGGAACAGTTATGAGCGATGCAGATAAAATGAGTTTACATGATTATTATTATGATTTACCAGAGGAATTAATTGCACAAGATCCTTTAGAAGACAGAAGCAGTTCAAGATTAATGGTTCTTAATAAGAATACAGGTGAAGTGCAGCATCATATTTTTAAGGAAATAATCGACTATTTACATGAAGGTGACTGCCTTGTTATAAATGACACAAAGGTGTTGCCGGCAAGACTTTATGGTAGCAAAGTAGGTACTAATGCAAAGATTGAAGTTTTATTGTTAAAAAGACGTGAAAATGACATTTGGGAAACATTAGTTAAGCCTGGAAAGAAGTGTAAGCCGGGAACAATTATCAGTTTTGGAGACGGTCTTTTAATGGGTGAAGTAATTGACGTGGTTGAAGAAGGCAATCGTCTTATTCAGTTTAAGTATGAGGGAATATTTGAAGAGGTGCTGGACCAGCTTGGAGAAATGCCACTTCCACCTTATATTACACACAAGCTTGAAGACAAAAACAGATATCAGACAGTTTATGCAAAGTATGAAGGTTCTGCAGCTGCACCAACAGCAGGTCTTCATTTTACAAAGGAGTTACTGGAGCAGATTAAGGAAAAAGGTGTAAAGATTGCACACGTTACACTTCATGTTGGACTTGGAACTTTTAGACCTGTAAAGGTAGAAAATATTCTGGAACATCATATGCATTCTGAATTTTATATGGTGGACGAAGAAGATGCCAAAATGATAAATGATACAAAGGCAAATGGTGGACGAGTTATTTCTGTTGGAACAACCAGCACAAGAACTCTTGAAACTGTGGCAGATGAAAAGGGTGTGATTCATGCCGGCAGTGGCTGGACACAGATTTTCATTTATCCTGGATACAAGTTTAAGGCAATTGACTGCCTTATTACCAACTTCCATTTACCAGAATCAACATTATTAATGCTTGTATCAGCGTTGGCTGGAAGAGACAATATCCTTAATGCTTACAAAACTGCTGTAGAAGAAAAGTATAGATTCTTTAGTTTTGGTGATGCAATGTTTATTACTAATGAAAGTGATTTAAAGTAATAGATGTTAATGGCACAGAAAACAAATTGTTTTGGTCTACATTGGATAATAACTTTTTTGATGAAACACAATATGCCGGAGAGGGAAATATTGGACATATTGTTCAACATATTGAAACACTTAAAGGCGAGCTATTACAATTTTAAAATTAAATAATCAATTAATTAGGCGAAAATATTATAGTATCTTCTTAAATTTAAAAAACTATGATGTTTTCGCTTATTTTTTTCATAATATATGGAAACACCATTTTCGAAAATGAAAAAAAATTAAAGTTTCGAAAGTGATACCTTGAATAAGAAGTGTATTAAATGATATGATAGTAGCAGTTTGCAGATTAAACGGATGATAGAAAATATATGACATTGCAAATTGGTTATTAGAAAACAAATAACTTATCAAAAGAAAGAATAAGAAATTATGGAAAAATATACAGTAAAAAAAGTTATAAATAAAAAAGATATAAACGTTGAGGTACCGGGGTCAAAAAGTATTACAAACAGAGCATTAATGTTAGCTGCAATTTCAAATGGAAAATGTAAGCTTAGTGGCGTTTTGTTTAGTGATGATTCAAGAGCTTTTTTGGACTGTCTGGATAAACTTGGCTTTAAACTGGAAATTGATGAAAATGCAAAAACAGTTGTGATTCAAGGGGAGAACGGAAGAATTCCAAATAATGAAGCTACAATAAATGTTAGAAGTGCAGGAACTGCAGCAAGATTTATGACAGTGTTACTTGCCGTATGTGGTGGAAAATATACATTAGAATCTTCTGAGCAAATGAAAAAAAGACCAATGAGTGAGTTACTTAACAAGCTTATGGAAAATGGTGTAGAAATAGAATATTTAGAAAAAGAAGGACATTTTCCTTTTAAATTAAATTCAAAGGGGATAGGTGAAACAAAAATATCAATCGATACCTCTAAAAGTAGTCAGTATGCAAGTGCATTGCTTATGGCAGCTGCAGTTAACGGAATGGAAGTTAATCTGACAGGTTCGAGACCAAATGGTGCTTACATAAAGATTACCCTTAGAATGTTAGAACAGTTTGGCATTAAATTTGAAAAAAATAATAATACATATAACATAAAAAAACAGGAAGTAAAATTGGATGCTTATGAGGTTGAGCCTGATATGTCGGCAGCATGCTATTTTTATGCCATGGCAATTTTACTTAAAGTGAAAAGTGTTGTAAAAGGTATTCATTTAAACTCCATGCAGGGTGATATTAAGTTTTTAACAGTTTTGGAAAAGTTAGGCTGTAAATTAACAGATACATCTACTGGTGTTGAGGTAGATGGAACAGGTATTGATAGCTATCAGGGAATAGAAATTGATATGTCTGACTTTTCAGATCAGGCACTGACAATGGCTGTTGTAGCTGCATTTGCAAACTCAAAAACTATTATTAAAAATATAGGTCACATTAGAGGTCAGGAATCAGACAGAGTGGCAGTAATTGCAACAGAGCTTAAGAAACTTGGTTGTAAGACAGAAATTATTGAAGAGCAGGAAACGGACGTAGTTATTGAGCCGGGCGTTCTTCATGGATGTGAAATTGACACTTATGAGGATCACCGTGTGGCAATGAGTTTTGCAATGGCAGGGCTTGTAATTGATGGTGTCATTATAGACAATCCAATGTGTTGTAGGAAAACATTTGAGAATTATTTTGACGTATTGGAGAATATTTATTAAAATGTAAGATTTAATATAATAGTAGTGCTATGAATTAAAATCAAATTAAATCTTAATATTAAAATTAAAACGTACAAAAGTATAAATAAATTTAAATTATAAGGAATGTCACTGAAACATTTTACATACTGAATGCGTGCTCATTTGCATCTAATTTATATTTGCACTAGGGGGGATTCCCAGTGGAATGTTTTTATGTAATAGAAAAATTAGAGAATTTATTATTATATAGAAATAGATGCGTAAAAATTTGTTGTTATTTTTTGTGCATTTCAGGAATAAGATTACTATAGTATTGAGTTTTACCAGATAAAACTTCGTCATAAAAGTTCTGTTTCCAATCTATATATTCAACTGCCTGTTGAAGCTTATTAATAGATTGAAGCAGAGCTTCTTTTTTGTGGTTAAGTATGATTTTTCTCTCTGGAATTGAGGATTCTCCTTTTAAACAAAGTGCAAGATATTCTTTCATTTCAGCAATACTCATGCCACAGTTCTTTAGACAGTTTAAACTCTGAATCCATTTAATATCATGGTCATCGAATATTCGATAATTTCTTTTATCTCTTTTTACATTAGGTACAAGTCCTTCATTACAATAGAATTTTAAAGTCTCGTAGGTCATATCTGTCAATTTGCAAGCTTCTTTCATTGAATACATAAAATCCCTCCAAAAATTTTAAAAAAAACTTGACCGGTAGTAACTACCGACTGCTAGAATTGTATCATGACATAAATAGCAAATCAAGAAGGAGGTCAAAAAATGGAGTATATTACTTTAAGTAATGGTGTAAAAATGCCACAGCTGGGATACGGTGTTTATCAGGTAACAAAAGAGGAATGTGAGAGATGTGTTTTAGATGCTTTGGAAGTTGGCTATCGTAGTATAGATACAGCTCAAAGTTATTTTAACGAGGAAGAAGTAGGTCATGCGATTGAAAAATCTGGTATTGACAGAAAAGAAATTTTTTTAACTTCAAAAGTATGGATTGAACATTTTGGTTATGAAGAGTGTAAAAAATCTGTTTTGGAATCAATGGAGAAATTGCGTACCGACTATTTAGATTTAATGTTATTACATCAACCTTTTGGAGATACTTATGGAGCATGGAAGGCATTGGAAGAACTTTATGACGAAGGAAAACTCCGTGCTATTGGAATTTCTAACCATTATGTAGATAGAATGGTAGAGTTTGCAAACTTTACAAGAGTAAAACCTATGGTAAATCAAATGGAAACACATCCTTTGAATCAACAAAATAATTTAAAAGAATGGGCAGACAAATATGACGTTAAACTGGAAGCATGGGCACCATTTGGAGAGGGTAGAAATGGTCTTTTTGAAAACAAGGTTTTACGACAAATTGGTGAAAAGCATGGTAAAACAACTGCTCAGGTTATGCTAAGATGGCATATACAACGTGGTGTTATTGTAATTCCAAAATCTGTACACAAGGACCGTATGATTGAAAATTTCAATGTATTTGATTTTACATTGGACGAGACAGATATGAATAAGATTGCACAGATGGATACTGCTACAAGTTCGTTTTTCTCTCATCAGGATCCTGCAATGGTTGAATGGTTTGTAAAAATGGTAGAAGAGCGTAAAACACAACACGACAGTAGTAAAGAAAAGAAGAACTGGTAAGCAAATAGTGTATTTATGAAGTTTTTTGATTTTAAATGCTCATAAAGTATAATAAAGAATTTAATATAGGTATTAGACATTCAAATAATATTAGGTATAGAATGTAGGTGTTAAGTAAAGCACCTACATTTTTTAATTAGAAATAAATTGTAGGCATTGGTAAGTTTATATTTAGGAACTCTTTAAATATAAAATTGAGAAAGAAACGAATTAAAAAAATCCAGGGAGTACGACTTGTATTCTCAATATTACTTGCTATCGTTTTAAATCTTGGAGTAATTGGAATTGCCTATGCAATGTGTCTTGACTGGATTACAAGAGGCATAATTTTCTGGATTAGATTTAGAGGTGGAAAATGGAAGCAATTTAAAGTTATATAAATTAAAAGGTGAAAATTATGAAATTTAGAGTTTTAAAAATTTTTTAGCAGTTGCAACATGAAACAAATATTAGGCATTTATGTTTAGTAAATTAAATATTACAAGGAGGATTTGAAATGAGAAAATTAATTATGTTGTTATTGGCAGGTGTACTTATAATATCATTAGTAGGTTGCGGTAATACCCAAAACAAAAATCAAAAAGTAACTACAGAATCGTCATCAGAAGAAACATCAAAACAGGAAAATGTAAAAAGATGATTCGACAAAAGATACAATAGCTGAAAATCAGAAAAATGCAAAAGCAGATAAGAAAGATATTGTAGTTTATTTTTCAGCCACGGGAACTACAAAAGGTGTAGCAGAAAACATTAATTTTTGTTCCGGGAATTATTACGTTAATCCCATTTTGTTATTGGCTGTGGATATTGGTATGTGTGATGATTTCACTTGTGGTACATACTTTACAATAAGTCATGAGATTAAGTAAATTAAAAATAATTTCCACAAATTAGAAATATGAGATAATATATTTAATAATTTAACTTAGCATTTATATTACGGAATTACGATACAGAAACATTAGGAGAAAATTAGAGATGAACATTAAAAAAATAGCAATATTAGGAGCAGGAGCTGTGGGTTCTTATATTATATGGGGACTTTCGGACAGCAGGGATATAGAGTTAGGTGTTGTTGCAAAAAACGAACGAAATAAGAGATTAAAGAGTGAGGGCATTACAATAAACGGCGTTAAGTATAAGCCGAATGTATGGACACCTGAAGAGGCTGAAAATATTGACTTTTTAATAGTAGCTTTGAAATATGGCA
>OFRY01000281.1_pt1 | contig 36773 bp, 39 predicted proteins | sample 1543171 | NCBI WGS metagenome assembly OFRY01 (sample SAMN04209240, study PRJEB22552) | human gut metagenome | biome: gut; material: feces | host: Homo sapiens | place: USA: Oklahoma | reverse complement strand
TTGTATATACCTCCTTAATGATGCCCGCCGGGGTGGACGCGCCGGCCGTAAGCCCCGCCATTGTGCATCCGGAAAGAAAGCCCGTCGTCAGCTCCCCCGCCTGTTCAATCTGATACACGACAGGGCAAGCCTTACGGCAGATCTCCGCTAAATGCTTCGTGTTGGCACTTTTACGATCTCCGACCACGACCATTACGTCAGCCTGAGCCGCCAATTCGGCTGCCTCCAACTGACGCCTATGCGTAGCGCTACATATTGTATCAAAGATTTTTGCGTTTGTACACAGTTTTTTTAAAATTTCTTTGGAAGTTTCCCAAATTGTTCGGATGCAGGTGGTCTGAGCCACCGCCGTCAGGGACAGAGACTGCCGGGAAGGCTCCTGCAGGAGCCATTTTTCAAGCTCCTCCGGCCCCGGAAAGATGACGCTGCGATCCGACCAGCTGGCCACACCCATGACCTCCGGATGCCGAGGCTCCCCAATGATAAGGGGGATACGCCCCTCCCGGTCGGCCTGCGCCACCAGCTGCTGGATCCGCAGTACGTTGGGACAGGTGGCGTTGACGCACACGGCTCCCAGCTGCTCCAGCCGGTCAAAGACCTCCTTGCGCTCCCCGTGGGAACGGATGATCACCGTCTCGCCGGGGCGGACCTCCTCCACGGAGTCCACCTGTCTGGCCCCCAGCGCCTCCAGCTCCGCCACCACATGGACGTTGTGGATGATGCTGCCCAGCATGGCGCAGCCGCCCTTTTCACGGGCTGTCTCCTCCGCCAGCTTCACAGCCCGCTCCACGCCGTAACAGAAACCGGCGCTTTTGGCTACTCTTACCTCTGCCATTGGATTCCTCCCAGCGCATAGGCCCGACGCATGATCTCCTCGGCGTTGGACTGATACTCCTCCGCCGTTCCCTTCCGGCCGGTATATACCGGGTCGTAGGGCTTTCCGATGATGATGGACACCCGGTGAAACAGGCGCTTGTCCCGGCCGATGAACACCGGCACCAGCGGCACGCCGGAGCGAATGGCCATCATGCCTACGCCGCCTTTGACATCCACGCTGCCGGGCTCTTTGACCCGTGTCCCCTCCGGGAATACCAGCAGATTCCAGCCGTCCCGCAAACTCTGGATGGAGGTCTTGACGGCGGCGATGTCGGAGTTTCCCCGATCCACACCGAATACGCCGATGGCCCGCAGAAAGGCTCCCACCACGGGAATTTTCATCAGCTGCTTCTTGGCCATGATCCGCAGGGGGAAGTCCTGCCGCATGGCGCATATCAGCAGGATGGGGTCCACGGCGCTGGAGTGATTGGCGCACAGCAGTACCGGCTGATCCTTGGGGAGATTTTCCAGTCCCTCCACCCGCAGCGGGTGAAGAAACGTGGCAAAGGGCCGCCATGTGGCCCGGATAAAGCGGTAAAAGCGATTTTTTACCATCCGATCCTCTCCTTTATCATGTGCAGCAGGGCCTCCCGGCTCTGGTCAAAGTCCAAATGGCTGGTATCCAGCAGCAAAGCGTCCTCCGCCTGCCGCAGGGGTGCCGTCTCCCGGTGGCTGTCTGCCCAATCCCGCTGGAGGATATCCGAGAGCACCTGATTGTAGGGCTGCGGCGTTCCCCGCTGCTCCAGCTCCTTCATGCGGCGCTGGGCCCGAATCTCCGGCGAGGCCGTCAGGAAGATCTTTACCTCCGCCTGCGGCAGCACTACCGTGCCGATGTCACGACCGTCCATCACCACACTGTGGCTGCGGGCCAGCTCTCGCTGCATCTCCAGCAGAAAGGCCCGTACCTCCGGGATGGCGGAGACCACCGAGGCCCAGCGGGAGATTTCCGGACGGCGGATGACGTCCGTCACGTCCTCCCCGTTGAGCAGCATATGCTGCAGGCCGTCCTCACCGTAGGCCATGCTCACCTGAATGTCCGGCAGCAGGGCGATGATGGCCGCCAAATCATGCGGGTCTGCCTCCCGGCGGCAGGCGTACAGGCCGATGGTGCGGTAGATGGCCCCGGTATCCACGTAGAGGATGCCCAGCTCTGCCGCTGCGGCCTTGGCCAGTGTGCTTTTCCCTGCGCCGGAGGGGCCGTCAATGGCCACGGCGTATCTCTTGTTATCCATGCGATTCGCTCCTTATTCCTCTGCGGCACTGACCCCGGCACAATGGCCGGTGGCCCATGCGATCTGCAAATTAAAACCGCCCGTATAGGCGTCTACATCCAGAATTTCCCCGGCAAAATACAGCCCCTGTACCAGCTTGGAGGCCATGGTGGCAGGCTGCACCTGCCCTACCTTCACGCCGCCGGAGGTGATGATGGCCTCCGCCACAGGCCGTGGCCCAGTGACGGGCATGGTGAAGTGCTTCAGCAGCTGCACCAGCGCACGGCGCTGCTCTCTGGTCACGGCGTTGGCCTGCTGCTGGGGGTCCATCCCCAGACGGTTCAGTATCACCGGCACCATGCTGTGGGGAACCAGACCGGAAAAAATGCGCTCCACGCTGCGGTTGGGGGCCTCACCCAGATCCCGCAGGATGCGGCTCTCCAGCTTCTGTTCGTCCAGCGCAGGCTTTAAGTCGATGCTGAGACGGTAGGTCTCCTTCTCCCAATTCCGCAGATGGGCGCTGGCCGACAGCACCAGCGGCCCGGAGACGCCGAAGTGGGTGAACAGCATCTCGCCAAATTCCCGGAAGATGGCTTTCCCTTTCCGGTTCAGCACCGTCAGCTCTACGTTTTTCAGAGCCAGCCCCTGCATCTGCCGGCAGGCCTCGTCCTCACTGACCAGCGGAACCAGTGAACCGTGGGGCGGGACGATCTCATGCCCCAGCTGCGCCGCCATGCGGTAGCCGTCGCCGGTGGATCCGGTGGCGGGATAGCTGACACCGCCGGTGGCCAGCACCACCGCCTCCGCCGGGTAGATATCCTTCTCACCACGGACGCCGGTGACAGCACCTTCCTCTGTCTCGATGGAAACCGCCCGGTCGTGCGACCAGTGCACCTTCAGGCGATCCAGTCGGTGCTTCAGAGCACCGGATACATCGAAGGAGCAATCAGACTGGGGAAAGACCCGGTTGCCCCGCTCCGTTTTTAAGGGGACACCCAGCTCCTCAAAAAAGGCCATGGCATCTTGGCTATTAAAGGCGGAAAAAGAACTGTAAAGGAATTTTCCATTACGGGGGATATTTTGCAGAAGCGCCTCCTCCGTACAGTTGTTGGTAACGTTGCAGCGTCCTTTTCCCGTGATATTCAGTTTTTTTCCCAGCCGCTCGTTGGGCTCGATCAGCGTGACTTGCGCCCCTCGGCCGGCAGCGGCAATGGCCGCCATCATTCCGGCGGCTCCCCCGCCGATAACTACCACTCTTTTACTCATCTTCCGTTTTCCCGAACACACTGTATTGTGACCAGACCCGCTCCAGCTCGGAGAAGGTTTCCGGCACCTCTTCGTTTTTCCGCTGACCCACCGTGACAATCAGGGCATTCAGCAGACTCAGCGGCGCTGTGATGGAGTCCACAAAGGAAATCATGTCGCTGCGGACCAGCAGCGCTGCCGAGGCCAGCGGATACAGGGGGGCCAGCGTACTGTCGGTGATGGCCACCACATCCGCCCCCTTTTCTCTGGCATACTGCACGGCATTGACGGTCATTTTGGAGTACCGGGGAAAGCTGATAGCCAGCAGCACATCACCGGGCTGCACCTGCACCAGCTGCTCGAAGGTCTCCCCTGCCACGGCGTTCTGCACCAGTGTCACATTTTTGAAGATCAGGCGGAAATAGAAGTTCAGATACCCCGTCAGAAACGATGACGAGCGCATTCCCAGCAGGTAGATGTGCTGTGCCTTCAGCAGCTTGTCCACCATCTGCTCGAACTGCCCCCGGTCCACCTGCTCGATGGCGGTACGGAGACTGTCCATATCCCGCTGCATGACGCTGGTCAGCAGATCCCCATGCATCTGGTCGTTGGACACCTGAATGCGCTGGATGGAGGTGAGCTTTCCACGGATCAGCTCCCGCAGATCCCGCTGCATCTCCGGATAGCCCTCGTAGCCCAGCTGGGCGGCGAAGCGCACCACCGTGGACTCGCTGACCTCCACCGTCTGTCCCAGCCGGCTGGCGGTCATAAAGGCCGCCTTGTCATAGTGCTCCAGAATGTAGGCGGCAATGCGCTTTTGTCCCTTGGAAAACTGTGGCATTTGCTGGCGAATGGTATGCAGCACGTTGTTATTCAACCCCATCGCTTCCCTTCAAGTCTTGTAATTCCCCATCTGTTAAGTATCTCCACTTGCCAGATGGAAGGTTCCCCAAATGCAGGGTATGCTCCTGCACCCGCCGCAGCCGCAGCACGGAAAGCCCCGCCTGACGGCACATCCGGCGGATCTGCCGGTTCTTGCCCTGATGGATGATCACCTCCAGCACCGCCGTCTCCCCTTTTTGGGACAGCCGGCGCACCTGTGCCGGTTGAATGGGCTCCCCCTCCAGCATCCGCATCCGGGAGAGCCGTTCCTCGGCCCCCTCCAGAGCGCCGGATACCGTCACCTGATAGACTTTGTCCACCTGATGCCGGGGGTGCAGCAGCTGTTGGGCCAGAGCCCCGTCGTTGGTGAACAACAGCAGCCCCTCGGAATCCTTATCCAGCCGTCCCACGGGGAACACTCTCCGGCCGCAGTCCGCCACCAGTTCCGCCGCCGTTTTGCGGCCCCGCTCGTCGGAAAGGGTGGTGACGTATCCTCTGGGCTTGTTCAGCATCAGATACACCGGCTCCGGTGCCGCAGCCACAGGCCTTCCGTCCACCAGCAGGATATCCCGCTCCGGGTCGCCGCTCTCCCCCAGTCCGGCCACCCGGCCGTTGAGGGTCACACGCCCCTGCCGCAGCAGTTCCTCTGCCGCCCGGCGGGAGGAGATACCGCAGCGGGCGATCCATTTTTGCAGACGTTCCTCCACGGGATCCCTCCTTACGGCCCGAAGCCAAATTCATACAGGGCGGCGTGATCCGCCCAGTCGTTGCCGTCCTGTAACGTGACGGCAACCAGAGTTCGCCCGTTTCGCCGGACGCAGCTCACCAGCGTCCGCCCCGCCGCACGGGTGTAGCCGGTCTTGAGACCGATGCACCCGTCGATGCTGCGGAGCAGCCGGTTATGATTGGTCATGGTGCGGCCGCCCACCGTAACGCTGCGGGTGGAGCACAGCCGCACAAGTGTTTCGTTTTTTACGGCGCAGGCCGCCAGACGGGCCATGTCCCGTGCCGTGGAATAGTGGCCCTTCTGATCCAAACCGTTGGGATTTGCAAAGGAGGTACCGGTCATGCCCAGCTCCGCCGCCTTGCGGTTCATCTCCGCCACAAAGCGCTCCAGCCCGCCGCAGTGGTCCGCCAGAGCCAGCGCCGCATCGTTGCCGGAGCACAGCAGCAGACCGTACAGAAGCTCCTCCACCGTCACCCGGTCGCCGGGCTTCAGATACATGGAGGAGCCCTCCGCTATGTGCTGCTGGGTCACTGTGACCACATCCCCCAGACCGCCACGCTCCAGCACCACCAAGGTCGTCATCAGCTTGGTGGTGCTGGCAATGAGCATCTGCCGGTCGGGATTCTTTTCGTACAGGACCTCCCCCGTATCGCCGTCCATGAGAATGGCCGCTGTAGCGGAAGTATCCGCCGCCCACGCCGTGGGCAGGCACAGCAGCACGATTGCCGTCACTGCCGTCAGGATTCGCTTGTACACAGGATCACCCTCTTCCCTCAGGTGATCCTATTCTATTCCGTCAGAAGCTCTCTTTTTCCTCTTTTCTCTTGTCGATAAAGCGCTCCACCCGGTCCATGACCTCCGGGACCATCTCCACCATGCGGGCCGCCGTGGTCACGGCAGGCACGCCCACCGGCAGCACACGGGTCACACCGTCCTTCACCACCAGAAACGCCACCGGCTCCACCTTCACACCTGCAGTGCTGGCGCCGCCGAACATGGCGGGGGTCTGCTTGCCGTAGTCCCCGCCACCGCAGCCAAAGCCGAAGCTCAGCCGGGACACGGGGATCAGGGTCACGCCGTCCGGCGTCTGGATGGGCTCACCGATGATGGTGTTGGAGTCCACCATCTCCCGAATTTTGCTCATGGAGGCATCCATCAGATCAATAAGGGAGTGATTCTTCTTCTCGTTGTTTTCCATAGTATAGCTTCCTTTCTTTATGATGCGGTCTGCTCCTGTGCCGGCGGCGGAGCCGCTTTCACAGATTGTTCGATTTCCTTTTTCCGTTTCCGCAGCCATTTCAGCAGCGGGATGCCGAAGCCCAAGCCGATGATGAGCAAATCACCGATGCGGAAAGCGACACCTGCCTCTCCCTCTATTTGGGTGCGGGCTGCACCGAAATCCGTTCCCAGATGGATGTGCGGGTCCGGTATCTTCAGCAGCCGTTCCAGCTGGGGCATCAGCGTCCACATGGCGCTGCTGGCCCAGCCATAGGTCTGCGCCACGGCAGCAGGATCCTCCCCGGCAAAGACCACGGACAGACGCAGGGGGTCGATCCGCATCCGCCGCCGGGTCCGAGCCAGCGCCCGCTTCAGGCCCTCCCACAGGTACGGCAGCGCCGAGCGGACATCCTCGAAGCTCAGAGAGAGCTTTTCCCGCTGCTTGGCAGGCTCCTTCTCCTGTGCTTCTCCCTTGGCTTTTTTCTTCTGCTTGGTCTTTTGCTCTGTCTCCGTCTTTTCCGGCCGGGGCAGCAGCTGGATGCGGGCCGGACCGGCTATGACCGTCAGCTCCAGCTGTTCACCGAAGCGGAGGTGTACTCCCACCCGCAGCAGCAGAAGCAGGATAAGCAGCAGCAAAATGCCGCCGATGATCCACAGTGCCGCCAAGCCACTCCCCCCTTTCGCCGTTTATACGGCAGTTTTACGCATTTGTATCATTCAGCACGGAGCCGTCCTCCGCCAGACGCAGCTGGCCGTCGGCCTCCATCCCCGGCATCTCCGGCAGATCCTCCAGCGAGTTCAGGTGGAACGCCCGGAGGAACGCTTTGGTGGTGCGGTACAGCCGTGGCCTTCCCGGCACCTGCAGCCGCCCGCACTCCTCGATAAGGTGCCGGTCCAGCAGCAGCCCCACGGTATAGGAGCTGTCCACGCCACGGATCTGGTCCACATAGGCCCGTGTGGTGGGCTGGTAGTAGGCGATGATGGTCAGCACCTCCAGCGCCGGCTGGGACAGCTTGGCGGGCTTGCGTATCTCAAAGGCCCGACGGATAACGTCGGCATACTCCGGGGCGGAGCACAGCTGCCAGCTGTCCTCCAGACGCAGCAGCCGCATCCCACGCCGCTCAAAGCTGTAATAGTCCATAAGCTTTTGCAGCACAAGCTCCGCCGTTGGTCGATCCAGCTCCGCCGCCAGACAGATGCGGTCAATATGCACCGGTTCGCCGGAGGCAAACAGGATGCCCTCCACGGCGGCCTCAATCTCTTTCATTTCCCGTGTTTCCACGCTCATTCCTCCTCCGCCTCCTGACAGGTCACCGTGCAGTCGGCGGCAGAGCCCGCCAACCGGATGATATGGTTCCGGCACAGCTCCAGCACCGCCATGAATGTAGCCACCAACTCGCTGCGGCTGCGGCTGCCCCGGAACAGCAGCAAAAACCGGGTGATGCCGTTCCTTTTCAGCCGCTCCACCAACTCCTTGGCCTTCCGCTCCACCGGATACGGCTCCCGCTTGACGATCTCGTCAAAGGCACGCAGCGGCGGTGTCTCCGCCTGACCACGGCGATCCAGCACCTCCTGCATGGCGATGACCAAATCCCCCGGCTCCTGATCGTACTCGTATACCTTGCCCCGCTTCATGGGCTCCGGCCCACGGGTCAGGATGCTGCGGCCAAATTCACTCATGGGTCCCATGCGCTCCGTCAGCTTCCGGATGCGGGCATAGGCCTCCCCACGCTGCCGCTCCGCCAGAGACTGGATCAGGGCGTCCATCTCGCTCTGGGCCTCTTCATCCTCAATGCTCAGCAGCATCCGGGTCTTGATGTACATAAGGTGAGCCGCCATGGTGACAAATTCGCTGGCCACCTCTAAATCCATCTGCTTGCGCTGCTCCAGATACGCCAGATACTGGTCCAGGATCAGTGCAATGGGGATATCCTGTATCTCGATCTTATTCTTGTTCAGCAGAAACAGAATGAGATCCAGAGGCCCCTCGAAGTCCTCCAGTGTCTCCCCTATTTTGGGCTGTACCACTTTTTCCAGTTTGAAAATGGGATGATCCAATGTTGACACCTCAAGAAAGGCCGATGATCCGGCAGAATATCCGAAATACCCACGCAATGGCGCTGTTCAGCGCCCCGCTGCCTACGTCCAGCAGCACCAGACCCCACAGCACGAACATTCCGATGCGCTCATACCGCAGCATCGTGTCGTACATCCGATCCGGCAGCAGGGAGAACAGCACCTTGGCACCGTCCAGCGGCGGGATTGGCACCAGATTGAAAAGGCCCAGACCGATGGAGAGCACCGCCGTAGACACTAGAAAGTCCAGTATCCCCTGATTCAGTGCCGAATAGGCGGCGTGGTCCACCATGATCCGGGCGCCCACCAGCAGCACCAGTGCCAGAAGAAAGTTGGAAACCGGCCCCGCCAGCGCCGTCAGCGCCATGCCCTGCTTGGGCTTTCTGAAGTAGCGGGGATCCACCGGCACCGGCTTGGCCCAGCCGAAGCCCAGCGTCACCATCATCAGAAGACCCATCCAGTCGATGTGCCGCAGTGGATTCAGACTCAGCCGGTGCATCCGCTTGGCGGTGGGGTCTCCCAGGGCATAGGCCGCCAGCCCGTGGCAGGTCTCGTGGGTGGTCAGACACAGGAATACCGATGCCAGCCGCAGTAAAATATTTCGAAGGGAGCCGAAGTCCAGCGCTGCCCATAGTTCTTGCAAATAGTTCAAAGAAGTTTTCTCCTATCGACACAAGATCATGTCGATTATACCAGATACTATCTCCAAATACAAGGTAAAATAACCAACTCCTTTCCCATTGTTTCACAAAATGAAACTTTCAGTTGACTTGTCATAAAACGCCTGCTATAATCAGTACGAATATATACAAGGAGGCTATCTATGGGTTCCTTTTCCTATCATGTGGGCCAGCGGATCAAGAAGTACCGCAAGAGCCGTGGCTACACCATCGAGCGGTTTTCGGCCATGATTAACAAGAGCAAGGCCACCCTTTCCAAGTACGAAAACGGCACCATCACCATCGACATCGAGACCCTCTACGACATTGCTCAGGCGCTGAATATCGACCTGAAGTGCTTTATCGACTATCAGCCGCCGGTATTTCATCAGGAGCAGGTGCTGACGGGCAACTTCTACTTCAACACTCCTCAGGCCTATATGTACTACTTTGATGGTCGCATCCATCAGCTGGTGCGCTCTCTGCTGCGCTTTTCCCCCGCCGCTGACGGCGAGGGCATCGACGTGATCCTCTACATGGGGGTGGAGAGCTTCAACGATCCGGATCAGTGTCAGCACCTCTTTACCGGTGAGATGAAGCCCTACGACACCATCACTCATATGGTGCTCTACAACCAGATCAATGCGGCGGAAAAAATGTACATCTGTATGCTCAACCCCATGCAGACCCGCACCCCGGCGGTTGGGATGCTTTCCGGCATCGGCAGCTCCCCCTTCTTCGCCCCCGTGGCCCTGAAGGTGCTGATCTCCAAGGATCTGCTGGAGGAGAACGACCGGCTGCTGGACACCGTGAAGCTGGATAAGGACGACTATCATCTGCTGAAATACTACAACATGATGGTCATCAACCGGCCCGCTTCCCTGTTTCTGGAGCCATGAGAACCCCGATATGGCCAAAAAGAGCTGTAAGGCTAAGTTGCCTTACAGCTCTTTTATTCAGCTCATTTTCACGATCTCACGCCGCAGACGCAGGATGATACGTTTTTCCAGACGGGAGATGTAGGACTGGGAGATGCCCAAACGGTCGGCCACCTCCTTCTGTGTCAGTTCCTTCTGCCCCCACAAGCCGAAGCGCATGGTGATGATAGCCCGCTCCCGCTGGGACAGCATCCCTACGGCGTCGCTGAGCAGCTTGCGGTCTGCATCTGCCTCAATGGGCCGCAGCACCACGTCCCCCTCCGTCCCCAGTACGTCGCTGAGCAGCAGCTCCTTGCCGTCCCAGTCGGTGTTTAGTGGCTCGTCGAAGCTCACCTCCGTCCGCTGGCTGCTGTTTTTCCGCAGGAACATCAGAATTTCGTTTTCGATGCAGCGGGAGGCATAGGTGGCCAGCTTGATGTTCTTATCCGCCCGGAAGGTGTTGATGGCCTTGATGAGTCCGATGGTGCCAATGGAGATCAGGTCCTCGATGTTGATGCCGGTGTTTTCAAACCGGCGGGCGATATACACCACCAGCCGCAGATTCCGCTCGATGAGCGTCTGCCGGGCCTGTGGGTCCCCCTGCTCCAGGCGGGCGATGACCTCCGTCTCCTCCTCTCTGGGCAGAGGCGGCGGCAAGGTGTCGCTGCCGCCGATATACATGATCTTATCCCGCCTGTGCAGACTGTGCAGCCACACCAGCAGCCGCCTGAACAGCTTTTTCATGCTTCCTCCCCTCCGTTCCGCCCCACAGGGCCTGATACCCGCCGCCGTCGCTGACCGGCCCCGGTGACAGGGCCACCAGCGTCCGGGGATATGTAGTGCCGCCGATCTGCACGCTGTCACTGCAAACCGCCAGCAGCAGTCCCTCCGGGGCTCCTATGCTGCAAAAGGGCAGCAGACTGAACCGTCTGCCCAAGTCCGTGGCGTGGAGTTGGGCCATGCGCTCCTCCGGCGGGGCCCGCCGGGTCACGATTCGTTCCACCTCCGGCGGCAGAAGCCCGCCCAGCGACGTCTGCTCCAGCACCAGCACCGGCTGTCCGGTGACGGGGCTTCGCAGGGTGTTTCCCGTGTCGTGCAGCACCCGCACGGCACGACTCTGTCCTCCGATGGATATGGTTGCGTCCATGATCTCTCCTCCCCCATGTCTGGCCGCCTGCCGGAATACCAGATGCAGCAGCGCATAAAATCCCAGCGCTGCACCCAGCAGCACTGGCCAGCTGATCTCCGCCCGATACAGTCTCCCTACATATGCCGCCACGGAGCCGGAGGCCAGCCCCAACGCCAGTATCAGGCCGCCCAGCCCTCCGGCCAGCAGAAAAAACAGCGCCGTCAGTCGCCACGGATGGGCCTCCCGCCGCCACGCCGTCAGCGCCATGGCGGCTCCCACAGCCGCCCGGCACAAAGGGTGCGACAGCCAGCTAAGCCCCGGCAGGAACACCGCACCGGCGTACAGCGCCCCGACGGCGGCGCACAAAGCCAGCCTTCCTCTCCGCAGGGGGATACCCGCCAGCTGGGCCGTGGTCAGGAGCAGCAGATAGTCTACCAACAGATTCAGCAGGAGCACCCGGTCCAGATACACCACCGTCACGCCGCTTCCCCCCCTTCCGCTGGACACATTATACCGTCCGCCGCCGGAAAAAAGCGTCAAAAAAAGAGAGGACCCCATCGGTCCTCTCCCCATGTACCGCATACGCCGATCCCCGGCCGTGGGTTCACAGGCTCAGGTATGGCACAATGAGCGTTGCCAGCATCAAGACAGCCAGCAGCAGAGCCACGCCCATGGCCAGATAACGGGTCCATTTGGGTCTCATATCGATTCCTCCTCTGTGATCATGCGTTTGATACTTTTCTCCAGCTTTCGGCGGGGGGCCATGACCTCGTGTCCGCAGCCGCAGCAGCGGAGCTTCAGGTCCATCCCTACCCGCAGCACCTCCCAGTGGCGGCTGCCGCAAGGGTGTTCTTTTTTCATCTCTACGATATCGTGCAGCTTCAGATCCATAGGCGCTCCTTTCGTTCAAGCACGCCTGTACCGGCGCATAGTATGGGATATCTGAATGTAAGGGTGTGTCATGATGGAAGAATATAAATGGCCGCTGCCGGAGGGATTCCGGAAGCCCTGTACGCTCCGGCAGCTGCAGGATGCACTGGCGTCCCACGAAATACTCGCCTCTCCCGTCCTGCGGTGCGATGCCCAGCGCAATCTGCACCTTCGGCCGGGAGGCTGCGGCGGCATCATCCCACAGGATCAGGTGGCGGCGCCGTTTCTCTCCGGCGCTCAGCGGGATATCGCTGCGCTGTCCTGCGTGGGGTGCAGCGTCTGTTTTCAGGTGACGGGTCAGCGCATAGCAGCCGACGGCAGCACGGAATTTCTCCTCTCCCGCCGTCTGGCGCAGGAGGAGACCATGGAGCAAATCCTGCGCCACGGGACGCCCGGCATGGTGATTCGGGGGCAGGTAACGCATCTGGCACCCTTCGGGGCCTTCGTGGATGTAGGCTGTGGCCTTGTGGCCCTGCTGCCGCTGGCGAATATCTCCGTGGCACGCATCCGCCATCCGGCGGAGCGCTTCGCCCTGCACCAGCGCATCCGTGCCGTGGTGCAGAGCATCGACCCACAGCAAAAGCGCATCGTCCTCAGTCACAGGGAGCTGCTGGGAACGTGGCTGGAGAACGCCGCCCGCTTCCGGGTGGGCGAGACGGTGCCGGGCATTGTCCGCAGCTGCAAGCCCTATGGCTGCTTCGTGGAGCTGACGCCCAACCTGTCGGGCTTGGCGGACAGCCGGGAGGATATCCCGGAGGGACGGCTGGTGTCGGTCTACATCCGCTCCATCCAGCCTCAGACCGGCAAGATCAAGCTGCAGATGGTGCAGGAGCTGGGGCAGCCTGATTTCCCCACGCCGCTGCACTATCAAATCACCGGCGGCAGCGTCAGCGGCTGGCGCTATCGCCCTTGATCTCGTCCCAGTAGCGCTTGGCGGCCTGCTCTGTTTTGTTGGGGCCGTATTCGTAGTAAACAGCGTCCTTTACAAGGTCTGGCAAGTATTGCTGCTTTACATAGTGATTGGGGTAAACGTGGGGATATTTGTAGGTCGGGACCTTCCCCGTTCCGGCGCTGTCGGCGTGGACATTCTGCAAGTGCCGCGGCACCGGCCCCACCTTGCCGTGGTCGATGTCCTGCATGGCGGCAATGATGGCATTGTGGGCGGAATTGGACTTGGGAGCTGTGGCCAGCAGCACCGCCGCCTCTGCCAGCGGGAGCCGTCCCTCCGGCAGGCCCAGCTGCAGGGCAGCGTCCACGCAGGCCTTCGTTACCACGATAGCCTGTGGATAGGCCAGCCCCACGTCCTCCGCTGCGATGACCAGCAGCCGGCGGCAGGGGCTCAACAGATCTCCCGCCGCCAGCAGCCGCCCCAGATAGTACACCGCCGCATCCGGATCCGAGCCACGGATGGATTTTTGCAGCGCCGACAGCAGGTCGTAGTGCTGATCCCCCTCCCGGTCATATCGCATGGCACTGCGCTGGGCCAGCACCTGTGCATCCTCCGTCGTCAGGAGCAGCCCTCCGTCCCTGGGCTTGGCGGACTGATACAGCAGCTCCACAGCGTTGACAGCCTTGCGGACATCCCCGCCGCACCCGGCGGCGATGAGCCGGGGAACCTCCTCCTCCCACGCGAGGGGCAGGCTGCTGCGCTGCTGCTGGAGCGCCAGCGCCCGCTCCACGGCAGGTACCGTCTCCTCCGGTGTCAGGGCCTTGAACTCGAACACCGTGCTTCGGGAGAGGAGGGCGTTATACACGTAGAAAAAAGGATTCTCCGTAGTGGAGGCGATGAGGGTGATCTTGCCGTTCTCCATGAACTCCAACAGGCTCTGCTGCTGCTTTTTGTTGAAGTACTGGATCTCGTCCAGATACAGAAGTACCCCATTGGGGGCCATCATGGTGTCTACATCGCCGATGATCGCTTTCACATCCTGCAGGGACGCCGTGGTGGCATTGAGGTGGTACAGGGTCTTTTTCGTCCGGCGGGCGATGATGTTGGCAATGGTGGTCTTGCCGGTGCCGGAGGGGCCGTAGAAGATCAGGTTGGCCTCCGCCCCGCTCTCGATCAGGCGGCGCAGCAGCGCTCCCTCCCCCAGCAGGTGCTTCTGTCCTGCTACCTCGTCCAGTGTCTGAGGTCGTATTTCATCTGCCAGCGGCCGCATCACGGCACCTCCTCTTCGCTGCGGTCCGGAAGCTCCGTGTCCGCAAAATCAGTTGGATTATACCACATTCTTTTCCGGTTTGCACCCCCTATTTGCATTTTTCCCGCCGGTCTGGTACAATGGGTGAGAGGTGATGCACAGATGAAAAGCAAACAGGAGATCTCCGCCATCATCACGGCGCTGAAGGCCCTGTACCCCGATGCACAATGCTCTCTGGACTACGGCAAGGACTATGAGCTGCTGTTTTCCGTGCGCCTGGCGGCCCAGTGTACCGACGCACGGGTGAATTTGGTGACCCCGGCACTTTTTGCCCGCTACCCCACGCTGGAGGCCTTTGCGGAGGCGGACGTGGATGAGGTGGGACAATACATCCACTCCTGCGGCTTCTGGCGTGCCAAGGCACGGGATATCGTAGCCTCGGCCCGTATGCTGCGGGAGGAGTTCGGCGGCAGAGTGCCGGACACCATGGAGCAGCTGCTGCGGCTCCCCGGCGTGGGGCGTAAGACCGCCAACCTCGTTCTGGGGGATATCTACGGGCAGGAGGGATATGTCTGCGACACCCACTGCATCCGCATCACCGGCCGTCTTGGCCTTACCGACGGCAGCAAGGACCCGCTGAAGGTAGAGCGGCAGCTACGGCAGTGCATCCCGCCGGAGGAGTCCAACAACTTCTGCCACCGGATGGTACTCCATGGACGGGCCGTCTGCACCGCCCGCTCTCCCAGGTGCGGGGAGTGTACCCTGCGGCCCTATTGTGACTTTGGGCAGGGCGCAGAAAACTGAATACTTATATCAGACTGCCGGAAGTACGCATTGCTTCCGGCAGCTTTTTGCATGAGGAGCAGGCACTTTTCCCGCTGCCGCCACATATATTGGCAGTATCAAGACCTATCCAAGGAGGCAGCTTATGGATCAGAAGGAACTTATCGACCGACTGCGCCGGGACCCTAACGCCGTGCAGTCGCTGATGACCTCCGCCGACGGTCAGCGGCTGATGCAGCTTCTATCTGGCGGGGACGGTGGGCGCACCCTTCAGCAGGCCGCCGGAGAGGCTGCGGCGGGCAACACCTTGCAGATGGCGCAGATGCTCAAGAGCGTCATGTCTACCCCGGAGGGGGCCGCCCTGCTGCGGCGCATCCGGGACAGTCTGCAGGGATAGAGAGGAGGACGGCAGTGTGTCGGAGATGGACGAGAAACTGAATACACTGCTGTCAGACCCCGGCAGCATGGCCCGGATCATGCAGCTGGCTCAGCAGCTCTCCGGAACTATGGGCGGTGCAGAGAAGATCACACCGGAGCCGCCACCTCCTCCGCCCGCCGATCCTGAGGATCAGACGGGCGGAGGGACGGTAGGCTTTGGCGGATTGGGCGGGCTGGACCCGGCGCTGCTGGGAAAGCTCCTGCCGCTGGCGCAGGAATACGGCCGCAGCAACAGCGCCTCCATGCAGCTGCTGAACGCCCTGCGGCCGTTTTTGAAGCCGGAAAAGCAGGGCAAGGTGGAACGGGCGGCACATCTGGCAAGGCTCATCCATCTGGGGAAAAAATTCCTGTCGGAATGGGAGGGATAGCGTGTATAACCGGTACATCCGCAACGAGCAGGGGGCATACAGCCGCATCCCCCAACAGGAACCGGCTCCGAGGCCCGTTTCCGGGCGACCGCCCCCTCCCCCGCCGTCGGAGCCCCCGCCCCCGCCGCCGGGCGGCAACTCGTCACCGGGCAGTCCTCCGGGAGGGCCGCCGCCCAAGCCGCCGGAGCCATCTCCCCGTCCGCCGGAGGGACGGTTTCTGGACCGGCTGCTGTCCCGGCTCCATCTGGGGGACATCGACTCCGGGGATCTGCTGCTTCTGCTGATCCTCTTTTTCCTGTTCCGGGAGGAGGCCGATGAGGAGGTCCTGATCGCCATCGGACTGCTGCTGATTTTGTAAAAAAGGACCGAGCGGCACAGCCGTTCGGTCCTTTTTTACGTTGTAAGGATCATCTCCTGCCACGGCGGAAGATCTTGCCCAGCATACTGCTGACCAGTCCCCGCTCGTAGCGGTTCATGCCGAAGATCCACAGACTTCCGGCATAGACGGCCACGAACACGCAGCCCCACAGAGCGATCTGCAGATAACTGCCCACCTGAGCGAAACGGGCGATCAGCACCGCCACAATGGCCGGCAATAGCATGGAGGGCAGCAGCTGGGCGATGCGCCGCCAGAACCGTCTCACATCCAGCCCGATCCTTTTGCAGTAGTACCAGTTGATGGGCAGGACGTTTCCCAGCAGTGTGACGATAAGGATGCTGCCGGCAACGCCCAGCAGACCCCACTTCCGGCACAGGGGGATCATCAGCACCACGTTGACGCCTGCCGCCGCCAGATAGACCCAGGCCCGGAACTTGTGCATCCCCTTGGCCCGCAGGATCTCCAGCCCCACGAACTGGATGGAGGACATGATGGTGGAGAGAAACAGCAAAATCGCCACGGGATAGTCGATGGCAAAGCTGGCGTCGCCCTTGGCCCACAGCACCACGAAGGGGCGGCCCACCGCCACAAAGCCCAGAAACACGCACATGAGCATGATGAATTGCAAACGGCCTGCACGGGTCATCAGCCGCCCCAACTCACGGGTGGGGGTGTTGGAGGCCACCATGCGGTGTACTCGGGGGGCCAGCACATTGGAGATGGCCATGGCGAAGGACAGATAGTACACGTTCAGCTGATTGGCGTTATAGTATACGGCGCTGAGCTCCGTGCCGTGGATCCATGTGGTCATCAGGGTACCGATACCGTAGTTCACCTGATCCACCACCACGGCGATGAACACATAGAAGGTAAAGCCCATCATGCTCTTCATGAGGGCGAAGTCGTAGCCACGGAAGCTGATGGGCATCCGCAGACGGATGAGACAGTAGAAGGCCTCCACCACGCCGCTGACGATGGTCAGTATCAGACTCAGGATAGCGATGGCCGGCGAGTGATACCCCAACAGCAGCAGCGGGATGGAGATCATGGGGCTCAGCACCGACTTGGCCATGGCCACCAGCTTCAAAAACAGATACCGCTCGTTGATATTGACATTGGACTCGAACACGCTGATGGGGAACGACAGAGCCGCATTGACGGACATGATCCGCAGCAGCTTGGCACCCAGCGCCAGTTCCTCCTCCGTCCACTTGGCACCGAACACGTTCTGCGGATGCGCCGCCAGTGTGAAGCCCAGCACCAGCAGCACCAGACCCAGCACCGTGTAGGTCACAAGGAACATTCCGTTCAGCTTGGCCATGGTCCGGCGGTCCTGCGCCACCTTGGCCTGAGAGTAATACCGCATATAGGCGCTGCCCAGTCCCATACTCAGCAGCAGAAGATATGCAATGATGGGGCCTACGGAGCCGTATACGCCGTATTCACTGGTCCCCAGCTGCCCCTTCATGATGGGGGCATATACCAGCGAGAGGATGGTGCTCACTGCCATGGAGACATAGGAGAGGATCGCACCCGCCCGCACTTGATTTACCTGCAAAAAGTCATCTCCTTCCGGGCAGGCATACCGTCTGCCGAAAATATGATATCAGTTTATTATACCGTATTTGTCACACCCTGTAAAGCGCCAAGTTTCGCTCACGGAGGTGAAGCTTCTATGAAGACCGGTTACCATCGAGCCGCAGACTGCCTGAAGAAGGTTTTCGACATTCTGAACACAGCGCTCTTGATAAGGACAAAAAACAGGGGGCGTGATGCTCCCTGTTTTCCATGATTCTTCCTCAAATAAAATTTGCATTCCTTCATCCATGTCAATATTTTCTTCTGTAAAAACTATATTGCCATCGATTACATGTCCAATGACCCGTTTACCAAAATTTCCATCAGAATCACCAGAAACACATACAAACTCACCATGCTTCATCGTCGCTTCTGAATTTGCAGCAACCCCGTATGCATCAGTTTGCTCTATACAGTAGAAATTAAAATCAGGGAATGCCTCAGCTACCCTCTTTGGCATTTCTCCCAATGAGGAGTAGATATCATCCTATTCATCTGCGTCAAGACCAATTTCAAAGTCCACCTCAATGATATTGCCGTCTTGGGCAATTTCTTCCTCGTAGGCATCAATTCCTTTAAAGTAAGACTGAACGATTGGCAGCGCCTTTTTTGCTTGATCTTCTCCTTCCATTTCCAATCTGAATCCACCACGACCGGCCGAACTTTTATCCTCCTGTGTGCTTTATTTTTTGCAGCTCTATGAACTATATTTTTCGTGGTATGTGTTTACGCTTCTGGCCTTACTGCTCAGTTAATAAACGGATAAATTGATTATAAATCCGATTTTTTTCTATGCCAAGTTTATTTATCAGCTTTCAGAGTGTTCGTGCTTTGCACACAGCGGCAAAAACATTGGAGATGACGGCGGCCCTTCAGGGGATGCAAAACTGGCGGAGAGGTATCTCTCCGCCAGTCTCTCATGCTCTGGGATGAGCCTTGTTGTAGATATCCTTCAGCTGCTTTTGAATCACGTGGGTGTATATCTGTGTGGAGGAGATATCCGCATGGCCCAGCATCTCCTGAATGGCTCGCAGGTCTGCTCCGTTCTCCAGCAGGTGGGCTGCAAAGGAGTGCCGTAGGGTGTGGGGCGTGATGTCCTTTTCGATGCCCGCCGTCTCCTGATAGTGCTTGATGATCTTCCAAAAGCCCTGACGGCTCATGCGCTCGCCATTCATGTTGACGAACAGGGCCGTCTCCGTCTCGTTGGCGATGATCCGGGGCCGGATGTCCCGTATGTAGTCCTGAAGGGCCTTCACCGCACCGTGGTACAGGGGGATGATGCGCTCCTTGCCCCGGCTGCTGCAGCGGATGAAGCCCGCTGTCAGGTTCACATCCGTCACGTTCAGCCCGATGAGCTCCGATACCCGTATGCCGGTGGCGTACAGCAGCTCCAGCATGGCATGATCCCGGAAGCCCTTCTCGTCCACGCAGCGGGGCTGCTCCAGAAACAGCTCCACCTCTTTGTTGGTCAGTATCTCCGGGTACTTCCGCTCTGCCCGGTGGGTCACCACCGCCTTGGCGGGGTTGGCCTTCATGACCCCGGAGGCCTGCATATACCCATAAAAGGATTTCAGCGAGGCGGCGCTGCGTGTCACGGTGGCCGGGGACTTCCCCCGCCGCTCCAGATACCTCAGGTACTCGTTGATGGTATCGGTCTTGACCCGCCGCAGATCGGCTGCCCCGTTTTCCAGCAGCCAACTGCGGAACTGGTTCAGATCCCGCAAATAGGAGCTGACGGTGTTGGCGGAGGCGTGCTTCTCCTGCTCCAGATAGCTGCCGTATGCCGCAATATGATCCGCCAAGGTCCTCAACTCCTCTCATGATAATGTTCCCAGTGCCCACTGCACCAGCCTCGGTACCAGCGTCAGCTCCAGCGCCATACCCAGAAGCAGCAGCGCCCCGCAGACGGCCAGCTTCCTCCAGCGGTTCCTCTCCCCTACCAGCATGGCCGGGTAAATGCTGCACGGCAGCACGATCAGGCACCGCACGCCGAAGGCCGCCAAGGCCAGTAAAACGCCGCTGCGCCCCAGCGCAGCAGCGAAGCAGCCCGCAGAAAAGGAAAGAAAAAATCCCTCCGCCGCCAGAACCGGCAGGATCAGCGCCGCCCCGGCGGCGCCGCAAAAGCCCAGCACCGTCACCAGCAGCGGATAGCGCAGGTACACCCCTGCCACCCGCAGCAGCGAGGCGGTGCGATCCGTTGTCTCACCCCATACGGCGGCGTACTGCCGCAGATAGGCGGCCAGCTCCGTCCGGGATGCCTCCGGCACGCTCCGGGCCGCCAGCTGCCCCAGCAGGATGCCCCCGCAGAAGCAGAGCCCCAGCAGCGCCAGCCGCCATAGGCCGGTGTGCCGTCCGGGCCATCTGTGAAAATGTGATGCTCGTCTCATGCGGCCAGTCACCTCGTCTCATCCTATGAGACAAGCCGGCCGGATAGAAGCGCAAGTTCTGCGGTCTTGCCGCAGCACGACATAACTCACGAGGTTGCCATAACATATGATAGGGCAAACGCTGCATTTTCGCAAGAGCTTTTTGCTGGCGCTGCTGTTTTTTGTAAATTATGTTAAATAGTTATGTAAAGTGTGTTATGTGAATCTCGAAAACCTCGAAAAATACCCTCCTCCCCCACGCAAAGGAAGGACAAGATATGGGGCGGGATTTTTTTAGACCGCCACCACATCTTGCCCTCCCCCGTCCCGGCGGCGCAGGGATACTTCATCCGCTGCCGCCGTCATGGCCCGTCAAGCAAAAAATGTCTCACAGAGAGATTTTCGTGATTTTCACCATGGAACACTCTATATCGCCCTTCGATGTTGCCGTCCCCGCCGAACAGGCTTCTTTTTTCGATGCCGTCTCCCCTGCCCCAGCACGGCTCCCAGCAGCGCACCAGCCACCACCGCCAGCGTGATCCCCAGACCGTGATGGGCAAAGGCCGCCGTACCGAACACCGTCAGACCCACCAGCCAGATCAACACATAAGCCCCTGCCGCCAGCAGCAGCGAAGCCTGCACGGTGCCGCTGCGCCCCCGCACCGCCACCCGCACGCCCAGAAATGCGCCCAGCGCCCAACCGCCATAAACCCACGCAGCCACGCTCCCCATGGGCAGGATGCCCTTCACCGCCAGCAGCGCCCCGATCACATCCGCCGCAATGCTGGAAAGAAACAGCGCCATCAACCCCAGCCAGTCCCGCCGGCCCCACGTCAGTTTCCCTGCGGACATAAAAATACCTCCCCTGAATCGCTCTTACTGCAAGCATATTCAGGGGAGGGTGCTTTATTCGCTTTTATTCCTCGGTCTTATCCTCGGTGGTCTCCTCGACCTTCTCCTCTGCCACAGGCTCACCCTTGGACTTCTTGGCAGGGCGCTGGGCAGCGGCCATCTGCTGATCCAGCGTACCCACAGAACCGATGGCGGACTTGACGAACTCCATGCGGACCCGATCCTCGCTGGTCTCGATGACCACGGTGCGGTCGGTGATGGTCACCACACGGCCATAGATGCCGCCGATGGTGGTCAGCCAGTCGCCCTTCTTCAGGCTGTTGCGCATTTCCTCCGCCTGCTTCTTCCGCTTATTCTCGGGACGGATCAGGAGGAAATAGAAAATAGCGATCATCACGACGATCATAATGATCGTGGAGGTCATGTTGCCGGCACCGGCAGCCGTCGTGCCGTCTGTAGCATATGCGAACTGAATCATGGGACAAAACTCCTTTTTTCACAATATGGTATGTATTATACTGGATTCTGTTCCTGTTTGCAAGAGGGACAGGCCAGTTTTTTGGAAATCCGCTGCAGAACACCCGGATCAGAGCTTTTCACCGAGTTTTTGGCTGTACTCTGCCCGGAAGTCCGCAAAGCAGCCGGCGTCAAGGCTCTCCCGGATGCGCCGGGTCAGCTTGTTATAAAAGTACAGATTGTGCATCACCGCCAGACGCATCCCCAGCATCTCCTCCGCCGTGAACAGATGACGGAGATAGGCCCGGCTGAACCGGCGGCACACCGGGCAGTCGCACGCCGGATCGATGGGCCGGTCATCCAGCTTGTACTTGGCGTTTTTGATGTTCAGGGAGCCCTGCCATGTAAAGAGCTTTCCGTGGCGGGCGTTGCGGGCAGGCATGACGCAGTCGAAGAAATCCACACCACGGGCCACGCCCTCGATGATGTTGCTGGGGGTCCCCACACCCATGAGATACCGGGGCTTGTCCTTGGGCATATAGGGCTCCACCGCCTCGATGATGTCGTACATCACCTCCGTGGGCTCCCCCACCGCCAAGCCGCCGATGGCGTAGCCGTCGCAGTTCAGCTTGGCGATCTGCTGCATATGCCAGATCCGCAGGTCCCGATAGGTAGCCCCCTGATTGATGCCGAACAGCATCTGGCGGGGGTTCACCGTATCCGGCAGGGCATTCAGGCGGTCGTGCTCCGCCTTGCACCGCTCCAGCCACCGCAGGGTTCGCTCACAGCTGGCCTTGGCGTAGTCGTACTGGGCCGGATTTTCCACACACTCGTCAAAGGCCATGGCGATGTCCGATCCCAGATGGGACTGGATCTGCATACTCTCCTCCGGCCCCATGAAGATGCGGTGGCCGTCCAGATGGCTGGCGAAGGTGACGCCCTCCTCCGTGATCTTCCGCAGACCCGCCAGAGAGAACACCTGAAAGCCGCCGGAGTCCGTCAGGATGGGGCCGTCCCACCGCATGAACCGGTGCAGTCCACCCATCTGCCGCACCACGTCATCACCGGGGCGTAGGTGCAGATGATAGGTGTTGGACAGCTCGATCTGGCATCCCAGCTCCTTCAGATCGAAGGCATCTATGCCCCCCTTGATGGCCCCCTGTGTTCCCACGTTCATGAACACCGGCGTCTGCACCTCGCCGCCGTGGGCGCACCGGAAACGGCCCCGACGGGCGGTACCCTCCGTTTTAATGACCTCAAACATGGAATTTCTCCTTTATCATCGTGGTTATACTCCCCCTATCTTACCAGATTGCGCCGTCAAGTCAAGAGAGAGATAAAAAGGTTGAAGCGGCGGGAAACGTATAGTATAATATAAGTTACGGAATTTTCCCGGAAACTACGGAAGAAACAGGTCGTTTTTTATGAAAACCAGTGATTTTAATTTTGAACTCCCCCAAGAGCTTATCGCCCAGACCCCCATCCCCCGACGGGATGCCTCCCGCCTGCTGGTGCTGGATAAGGATACCGGCGCATGGGAACATCGCCACTTCTACGATCTGCCGGACTATCTGCGGCCCGGCGACTGTCTGATCCTCAATAACTCCCGTGTCCTTCCGGCCCGGTTGCTGGGTCATCGGCTCCCCGGCGGCGGAGCCTGTGAGATCCTGCTGCTCATTGACCGGGGCGAGAACACGTGGGAATGTCTGGTGCGGCCCGGTAAGAAGCTGCGCACCGGCGCCCGTGTCTCCTTCGGGGATGGGCAGCTCACCGCTGAGATCACCGAAGAGCTGCCCGGTGGCAACCGGCTGGTGCATTTCGAGTACGAGGGCATTTTTCTGGAGGTGCTGGACCGACTGGGGAAAATGCCCCTGCCCCCCTACATCAAGGAGGAGCTGCAGGACCGGGAGCGCTACCAGACCGTCTACTCCAAGGTCAACGGCAGCGCCGCCGCCCCCACCGCCGGACTTCACTTCACTCCGGAGCTTCTGGAGCGTGTGCAGGCAATGGGTGTAAAGGTTGGATACGTAACACTTCATGTGGGGCTCGGCACCTTCCGGCCCGTGAAGGAGGACACCATTGAGGGCCACGAGATGCACAGCGAATACTGCGTCATCCCACAGGAGACGGCGGATCTCATCAATGAGACCAAGCGCAGCGGCGGACGGGTCATCTGCGTCGGCACCACCTCATGCCGCACCGTCGAAAGCTGGGCCGCCGAGGACGGCACCATGACCGCCTCCGCCGGTTGGACGGACATTTTCATCTATCCCGGCTACCGGTTCAAGGTGTTGGACGGGCTGATCACCAACTTCCACCTGCCGGAGTCCACCCTCATCATGCTGGTGTCGGCGCTGGCGGGACGAGAGCACGTTCTGGCGGCCTATGAGGAGGCTGTCCGGCAGCGCTACCGGTTCTTCAGCTTTGGCGATGCCATGTTCATCGCCAGCGGTGCGGTGCCGCAAGCGTGAGTATATCCCCTTTGATACGCATAAAAAATCTCCCTTCGATAGAAGGGAGATTTTTTCGTTTCTGTTTACTTGGTGATACGGCGGGCTTCGATGTAGTAGCGCTTATCCTGAGCGTGGCCCATGGAGAAGGTCTTGCGGGGCAGCACGCCGTCAGCCATGACGGTCTTAAAGAGCTGTTCCTTCCCCATGGCCGGCAGCAGGAAGCCCATGTTGCCGGGCTTGGAGCCGAGCTCACGCGTGACGGCGTCGCCGTGGATATAGTCCACCTCGCCGCCGTTCTCCTTCAGGTACGGATCGATGACCCCCTGCAGGGTACCCACCGCCAGCTGTACCTTGGGATCAGGGACGGTGATGAAATGACTCGCGCCGTTCCACACGAACTCAATGGTGTGGCCCTCGCCCCGGCCCTCGTAGGCGTTGGGGTAGGCAGCCTGAAATGCCTTCATGAACTTCTCGTGATCCACGCCGAACAGCACCCGGTGAATAGGCTCGAACTGTAGGGCGTCGTCGTGGTTGTTCACCACCTCCACCAGCGCAAACCGGGAGGGCAGCGCCAGATACTCCTCCGGAGTCTTGCCCTTCTTCTGCTCCTCATAGCAGGCCTTGGCGGTGGCCAAAGAGTGGTTGCCGTCGCCCACGGCGAACAGCAGGGGCGCCACGCCGGAAACGCCGTACTTCTTCTGCATGGCCTCGTCGGAGGCAAGGCCCTCCAGTGCCTTGGCCACAGCGTCCACCTGCTTGTCGGACAGCTTGTAGCCCCGAATATGGCCGCCGTTTTGCATCAGGTCGAAGTCATACAGCTTCTCCATGGTATCGGCTGCCGCCGTCAGCGGCTCGATGACGGTCTTATCGGGATCGTCTACCAGCAGCATCACATGGGGCAACTCGATGGGAGCGTGACGGCGCACCTTGGCACGGGGCGGGATGCGATCCAGCACTGTCCCCTCGGTGGCACGAATCAGGGCGCCGGAGCCGGGGGTGAAGTCGTAGGCGTCCAGATCCACCATGCCGATGAGGCCATGGCGGATGCGTCCGTCGGACTGCTGGCGCTCCACATAGATCAGGGAATCCTCCAGCGTCCGGAATACACCGTCCTTCAGATACTGCTCCATGGCGGCGTTGATGCCGGAGATGTACTCGTCCACGTTGGGGGCCTTGAGGTTGGCCTCCGGCAGGATCAGCCGCAGGGTGGACGGGGCCTTGCCCACCTTCTCCTCCACCGCCTGCCAGTACTCTGGCTCGGAGGTGAACTGGTCACAGGCCACCACAGCCCACTTGGTCATGTCCTGATCCTTGGGCAGCAGGATATCTGCTGGATAAAAGCCCAGCTTTTCAAAGGTCTTGTTCATGTTGTTCCTCCTTGTGTGTGGACGCCGCCGGAGCTGTGCCGCCGGCCGCCCGTTGATTCGTTCCTGTTCTTCCTGTATTATACAATAGTCCCCCCGGCTATTTCAACGTCAATTCCGCAGAATCTGAAAATATTTTTGTCGTGCTGACGAATTTTCTGAATAATCCATCGTCAAATGGGCAAACTGACAGAGCAATCTCACAGATGGGAGGTTTGACCGTGAAGATCGTAGACCGCATTGCCCTGATCCTCGTCATTATCGGCGCTCTGAACTGGGGCAGCATCGGCCTGTTCCGCTTTGACTGCGTGGCCGCCATATTCGGTGGACAGCTATCGGTATGGAGCCGCATCATCTATACACTGGTGGGCATCGCCGGACTGTGGTGCATCACCCTGCTGTTCCGGGAGGACGATGTCGAATAACCGAAAAAACCGCTGCGTGACGCTCACGCAGCGGTTTTTTATGTCTTATTCCGCAGCCGGAGACTCCTGCTCCGCCGCCCATTCCGCCTTGGCCTCCGCCAGCACCTTTCGGTCATGCTTGGTGGTGAGACTGGTCTCATCAAACCGGGAAAAGAGGTCCGGCCGCCGGGTCATGGTGCGCTTATAGCACTCCTTTTTCCGCCAGTCATCCACCTTCCCATGGTGGCCCGACAGCAGCACCTCCGGAACCTTCCGACCGTGCCACTCCTCCGGCCGGGAGTACTGTGGGTACTCCAGCAGGCCGTCCCAGTGGGACTCGTCGGTGTAGCAGCTCTCCTCCGGCAGCACCCCAGGCACCATCCGACACAGGCAGTCCGCCAGCGCCATGGCCGGTATCTCGCCGCCGGTCAGTACGAAGTCCCCCATGGAGATCTCCTCGTCCACGCACTCGTCGATGAACCTCTGGTCCACTCCCTCATAGTGGCCGCACACCAGGATCAGCCGCTCATAGGACGCCTTCAGCTCCTTGGCCACCTGCTGGTCAAACACCCGCCCGCAGGGGGAAAGATAGATGGTGTGTACCCGCTCCCCCGCCTCCTGACAGATATGGTCCCAGCAGCGGTACAGTGGGTCCGCCTGCATGACGGCTCCCCGGCCTCCGCCGTAGGGGTAGTCGTCCACCTGCATCTGCTTGTTGGTGGTGTACTCCCGGATCTGGTGGGCAGTGATGGTCACCAATCCTCTGGCCTGCGCCCGCCCGATAATGGACTGCCCCATCATGGCGTCGATGGCGTCCGGGAACAGGGTCATGATGTCAATCCTCATCCGTGGCCAGTCCTTTCATGTTCCGCACCCGCATGGTGCCGGTCTCCATGTCCACCCCACGGATGAACACCTCCCGCACCGCCGGGATCAGATACTCCCGCTTCCCCCGGACCTCGTAGACCTTGTGGGCCGGATAGTTCAGCACACGGGTGAGCCTTCCCAACTCCTCCCCGTTCTCGTCGTCCAGCACCGTCAGCCCCTCCAGCTCGGCATCGAAATATTCGCCCTCCGGCAGGTGGGCATCCGTCCGGCGGATGAAGACGGGCTTTCCCTTCAGGGCCAGCGCAGCATCCATATCCTCCACTCCCGGCAGCGCCAGCAGTACCGTGGACTTGTGGACCCGTGCGCTCTTCACCTTTGTCTCTTTTCCGCCGATATACAGCGTGTCAAACGCCGCAAGAAAGGCCGGATCGAACCCGGCCGGATTCAGCTTTACCTCGCCCCGGATACCGTGGGCGTTGACGATCTGCCCCACGGGGATAAATTCAGGCCGCATAGAACCCCTCCGCTGTGATAGTTTTCTTCATTATACCACGCCCCGCCCCATTCTTCAATCTTTATTTACAACCGTTGTCACCGTCGGTAACTTTTCTGTAACCAATGCCTCGGCAGCTGCCGTTTTTTACCTGTCAGATACCCGCACAAAACCGTGAAAAGTGGTGTGTAACCCCATGAAAAATCCAAAAAGCTTGACAAAAGTGGGTGGAAGTGATATACTCCTCCCATATTTCAAAAAAGTAACAAAAGTTACAAATGCATTGCGAGGTGATTTTCCACCGCCCCGGACCCCGGAAATGAAGGGCGGAATTGGGAGGTTTTTTATGAAAGAAGCAGTGATTAGAATGGAGACGACGGCCCGGCCAACAACGGACCGATCCGCATCTCCCCGACTCTTGAAGGGGTTGCTGCTGGCAATTACTCTGGTGGCTCTGCTGGCCACCACCGTGATCCTCTGTCAGCAGGATATCGAAAACCCCAGCTATGTATACATGATCCTGGACGAGACCGGAATGCAGATCATCGACGGCCGGCCCGACGGTGACCGTACCACGGGTCTGCTGGACATTCGGGCCGACAACAGCAGCCGGGACGCCCAGCTGCTGCTGGTAAAGGGCCAGCAGGTGCAGGTAGCCGACGCTCAGGGCGCCACCTATCTGGTGACCACCCGGCGGGAAACGGTGGATAACCTGCTGCGCCGGTCCGACGTCACCGTGGGCGACGGCGAGATGGTCGTGGTGGACACCACCGGTGAGACGCCTACCGTCTCCGTTATGGCAGAGTATTCCCAGACCCGTGACGTCACCGTCACCACCCCTTACAAAACAGAGCGTGTGGTGAACCATATGCTGGCCAAGGGAACGGAAGAGGTGGTGCAGGAGGGCGTTCCCGGCACCGTCGTCGAGACCTACAAGGACACCTACCGGGACGGCAAGCTGGTCTCCACCGAGCTGGTCAGCACCACCGAGGACAACGCCGTCACCGAGATCGTCGAGTATGGCACCATGGTCTCCTCCGTGGAGCGATCTGACTACATGGTGGACGTGACGACCTTTGATGACGGCACCGGCTATCTGCTGTTCGCCTCCGGCGACACCATGGCCTTCTCCTCCGTGTACGGCTCCTGCGAATCCACCGCCTACTCCATCCACGGCTGGACGGCCTCCGGGCGGCCCACCGCCTACGGCAACATCGCCGTGGACACCTCGGTGTTCCCCTTCGGCACACGGTTCTATATTCTGACCAACGACGGTTATCTGGAGTACGGCATGGCCGTAGCCTCCGATACCGGCAGTGCCATCAAGGGAACAAAGCTGGATCTGTGGTTTGACTCCTACGACGATGCCTGTTCCTTCGGTCGGCGCTACTGCACCGTCTATGTTCTCAACTGAAGCTCTGCAAAAAAGAACCCCCGCTTTCCATAGAGGAAGCGGGGGTTCTTTGTGTAAAACATGATTCCTTTACAGATATCATCAATGGTACAGCTCTGCGTCATAGAAAAAGTGCCGCACCGCCGTCTCATATGCCCGGCAGTCCCCGGCCTTACGCACCTGCCGCAGCAGGGTGTCCGTCTCCCGGAAGGACCGGGAGAAATAGTTCCACAGCTCCCGCATATGGTGCAGCACCGGCACGTCGCCGGAAAAGTCCCGGCAGTACAGGCCGTACAGCCGGTCGTGAAACTCCCGCAGCTCCTCCAGAGACGCTGCCGGGCCTCCCGTCGCCTGCCGCAGCAGGGACGGGTCCGCCACCAGTCCACGGCCTACCATGACGGCGTCGTCGGGAAAGGCCTCCCCCATCTCCCACAGGTCACGGACGGTGGTGACGTCCCCGTTGTAGCACAGAGGCAGCGCTGTGTGCTCTGCCGTCCAGCGGAACACCTCCCGGTCTGCTGTCCCCTTGTAGAACTGCGTCCGCACCCGTGGATGCACCGTCAGGCGGCAGATAGGGTATGTCTCCAACAGGGCCAGCAGCGCCGGCCACTCCTCCGCCCTCTCCCATCCGATACGGGTCTTGACGGAAATTTTCATATCCGGCAGGGCATCGAAAATGCCGTCCAGCAGCTGTCTCAGCAGCTCCGGCTGGCGCAGCAGCCCCGCTCCCTTTTTCTTTCCCGTCACGGTACCGGAGGGGCAGCCCAAGTTCAGATCCACTTGCGCCCAACCACGGCTGCGGCACTCCTTGGCAGCCCAGACGAAGTACTCCGCCCGGTTGGTGAGGATCTGCGGCACCACCGGAATACCCCGGTTTCGCTCCGGGTCCAGCTCCTCCAGTTCCTTGCGCTGGAAGCTGAAATTCCCGTTGGGGGACACGAAGGGCGTCACATACAGCGCTGCCCTGCCGAACATCTCGTGCTGCACCTGCCGCCAGCGCCAGCCGGTGAGCCCCTCCATAGGGGCTGCATACCACTCATGCATCGATTTTCCCCTCCAAACACATCTCCAGCGTTATGCCCGGTCTGCGCCGGTAGCGGGACACCTCCAGCTGCGGCAGCAGCTGTGAAAATGCGGTATCCTCATGGATGAGGCGTTCCTTCTCCGTCCGGGTCAGCTGCTTGATGCGGTATTCCAGCCGCAGGGCCGTCCCTTTGTCCTCCGCCTCCCACAGCGCCGCCAATGCCTGTATCGGGTGGGCTCGTGTATACCGGGCGCAGGCTGTTCCCCGGTCGGTGTGCTGCCGCATCCGGCGGCAAATGTCCTGTGCAACTCCGGTGTAAAGGGTATCTCCTTCGCAGTATACCATGTATACGAAATACACGCTCCCACCTCCTTTTTTCCCAGTATAGCACGGATGCCCTTGCAATTACAACCGCCATGTGATAGAGTTTTGGGGAAAGTGAGGAGAAGGTATGACTCTTTTTGACCACTATTTGGAATACATGACCCAGCTGATGGAGGGCCGCCGCACGCCGCCGGAGGGCATCACTCTGCCGGAGGGGGACATGACGGAGAAGGTCGCCTCCCTGAGCCGCCAGCTGCAGCAGGTGGGAACCGCCGCCTTTGTCCGGGCCTGCGCCCGGCAGGACGGCGTTACGCTGCCGGAGGAAATTTACCGGCAGGCGGACGATACCACAAGCCTTCAGCAGCTGCTGCAAAGCGCCGTACAGCTGGCCCCCGTACAGGAGGCTCCCCCGGCGGAGGAGCCCTCCGAGACGGCCCCGGATCCCGATGCAGGCAAGCACGCCTTCGAGGTGTTTCTGGACTGCGTGGCGCTGGATGACGGTCTGGTGCAGTACCTGATGGAGGTGCTGCAAAAACGGGACTGGAAGGAATTTTACAAGCTCAGCCAGATCACCACCAAGCTGGATCTGGACCCGGAGGAATTTCTCTATTGGCTGGGCAACAAGGAGCTCTACGCCGACGAGGAGGAGCGCTCCTGCGCCGTCATCATGGATGCCTGTCTGGAGCGGCTGCGGCAGGAGGGACAGCTGGAGCTGATGGCGGCACTGCTCTCCGGTGACCGCCGGACCTTCGAGCTGTTCCGGTGTCAGGCCCCGGAGCTGCAGCATCTGCCCGCCGCCACCTATGAGTGGTACAGCAAGAACTATTTGGATCGGGACTACCCCATCCGGATGCTAATGAAGTGCCGGGGCATCCGGTTCCCGGAGCATATCCCAGGAAATGAATCTAAGTAAGGAGCAACGATCCCATGACTACCAACGAAATGTATCAGCAGCTGGGCATCAGTCCGGAGGTGCTGGATTTTGGACAGCGAGTACTGGACGGACTGGACGAGGAAATGTCCCGTGTGGACGACATTGCCGAGTATAATCAGGCCAAAGTTCTCTCCGCCATGCACAAGAATCGTCTCAATGCCACCCACTTTAACCTCTCCTCCGGCTACGGCTACGACGACGAGGGCCGGGACAATCTGGAGCGTGTCTATGCCGACGTGTTCCACACGGAGGCGGCGCTGGTTCGGCCCCAGATCACCTGCGGCACCCATGCGCTGGCACTGGCGCTGGGGGCCAACCTCCTGCCGGGCGACGAACTGCTGAGCCCCGTCGGGGCGCCCTATGACACCCTGGAGGAGGTCATCGGCATCCGCCCCTCTCCCGGCTCCCTGCGGGAATACGGCGTCAGCTACCGCCAGGTAGATCTGCTTCCGGACGGCAGCTTTGACTACGACGGCATCCGGGCCGCCATCCACGAAAAAACCAAGCTGGTGACCATCCAGCGCTCCAAGGGCTACGCCACCCGCCCCTCCTTCTCCGTGGAGGAGATCGGTCAGCTGATCGCCTTCTGCAAGAGCTGTAAGCCCGGCATCATCTGCATGGTGGATAACTGCTACGGCGAGCTGGTGGAGCGACAGGAACCCACGGATGTGGGGGCCGATATAGTGGTGGGAAGCCTCATTAAGAATCTGGGTGGCGGTCTGGCTCCCACCGGCGGCTATGTCTGCGGCCGGCAGGATCTCATCGACCGCTGCGCCTACCGGCTCAGTGCGCCGGGCCTCGGCAAGGAGGTGGGCGCCAATCTGGGTCTGCTCACCAGTTTCTATCAGGGGCTGTTTCTGGCTCCCACAGTGGTGGCTTCCGCTGTAAAGGGTGCTATCTTTACAGCGGGATGCTATGAAGCGCTGGGCTTCCGTGTGATTCCCGGCAGCCGGGAGGTGCGCCGGGACATCATTCAGGCGGTGGAGCTGGGCAGCCGGGAGGCCATGTGTGCCTTCTGCAAGGGCATCCAGGCCGCTGCACCGGTGGACAGCTATGTGACCCCGGAGCCGTGGGACATGCCCGGCTACGACAGCGACGTTATCATGGCCGCCGGAGCCTTCGTGCAGGGGGCCTCCATCGAGCTCTCCGCCGACGGCCCCATCCGTCCCCCCTACGCTGTGTATTTTCAGGGTGGCCTGACGTGGTATCACGCCAAGCTGGGGGTCCTCATGAGCCTGCAAAAGCTCCATGATGCCGGACTTTTGCCTAATTTGTAAGCATCCCCTGTCCCGCACGGCAGCCAGAAGAAACACAGCCCCGGACGCTGAAGCGTCCGGGGCTGTATGTTACTCACATCCACATCTCAAACAGCCGCAGCAGGGTACTCAAAAGCTTGCGGTACCACGGGCGGCTCTTCCACTCCTGATACGTCACCCGGCGGGAACGGTCCGTGATACGCTGGATATCCTCCGCCAGCCCCTCAATGGCCGGTACGCCGTAGAGTACCGTACCGCACTCAAAGTGCAGCTGGAAGCTGCGGTAGTCCATGTTCACAGACCCCACAAAGGCCGCCTCGCCGTCTGACAGCACGGTCTTGCCGTGGAGCAGACCCGGCTCGTAGATGTAAATTTTCACATGATGCACCAGCAGCTCACCGTAGTGGCTCTGGGCCGCCAGATAGGCGAACTTGTGGTCCGGTATTCCCGGCAGCAGCAGCCGCACATCCACGCCGCTGTCCCCGGCAGAGCACAGGGCCTGCCGCATGGGCTCATCAATGGCCAGATACGGCGTGGTGATATGGACGGAGCGGCAGGCGTTGTTGATGAGGTGCAGGAACACGTCCTCCGCCGTGGAGATAGGATTGTTGTCCGGCCCGTCCACAAAGGGCTGGCAGAAGCCCGCCGCCTCCCGGTGGTCGTGGGGGCGGTAGTAGTCCCGCTCCTGCATCAGCTGTCCGCCGTTGCGCTGCCACATATGGAGGAACTCCCGTGTCAGGCCCCATGCGCCGGCGCCGTCCAGCCGGATGCCGCAGTCCTTCCAATAGCCGAAACGGACGGTAAGGTTGGCGTATTCGTCTGCCACGTTGGCTCCGCCGGTGTAGGCCGTGCTGCCGTCGATGCAGACGATCTTCCGATGATCCCGATAGTTGAAGTACAGGCGGTTGACGTAGTGGTGAACCGGGTTAAAGACCTGTACCTCTACCCCGCTCTCCCGCAGGGCCTCGATCTGTCCGGCGGGAAAGCGCATCATGCTGCCGAAGTCATCGAAGATAATCTTGACCTCCACACCTGCCGCCGCCTTCCGGCGGAAGATCTCCTCCATGCGGTCCCATATCTGTCCCTGCGCAATGATGAAGAACTCCAGAAAGATGAAATGCTCCGCCTGCTCCAGCTTCTCCAGCATATCCTGCAGGAACATCTCGCCGGTGGGCAGATACTTGGCCTCCGTGTCACCGTAAAGGAGATATCCTTGACGGCCCAGATAAACACTGAGCCGCTCCCACTGGGGGTATTTTCGCCGCAGCTTCTCCATCTGGATGCGGTGGGCGGCCTGTTGGGCTTCCGGCTCCTCCGGCATGGGCAGCTTTTTCAAATCCAGCCGCTTTTGCTGCCGGTCACCGTTCCAGAGAAAGTATAGAATGAGTCCCACCACCGGCACCGTCAGAACGAGGAAGATCCAGCCGAACTTATAGCTGGTGCCGTCGGTGCGGTTATAGATCCGCACGGCGTAGCCGAAGGCCGCCAGCTCCAGCACCGTGTAGATGATGGCAGCCCGCTGGCGCAGCTCCGTGCTGAGAAAGAATGCCAAAGCGATCTGCCCCAGCAGCAGCGCCGCCACGAAAACCAGCCGCAGCGCCGCCGAGATACGACGTTCCGTTTTCTGTTGTACCTGATGCGTTTTCAACGGGTCACCTCCTGTTCCCTTTGGGATACCACGCAGAGCTGTCCGCCAAATCGGACAGCTCTGCTTTTTTGCTTATTATCGATTGCGGAGCAGATCCTGCTGGATGTTCCACAGCCTGTCGGACAGGTCCACATAGTAGCTGTGAGGATTGTCGAAGCGCTTCACCTCGTCCCACAGGGTGTCCACCTGCTGGCGGCAGTAGGCCTGAATTTCCGGCAGGCTGGGGCTGTCGTACACCCGCTTGCCCCCCAGAAACACCGGCACCAGCAGAGGCCGGGCGGTGAAGTTATACACCGTCTTTTTCTTCCAGGTGGCGCTGGGGTCGAAGATCTCCAGATCCTTGGTGTCGTCCAACGTCTCGTCATAGACGGTGATGTAGTCGGCGATGGCCTTGCCGGTGTCGTTGCCGTAGAACCGGTAGACCTTCTTGAAGTGGGGAATGGTGATCTTCTCCACGTTCTCGCTGATCTTGATCTTGGGGGTGATGTTCCCCTGTTGATCCTCCACAGCCGCCAGCTTATACACGCCGCCGAACACCGGCTCGGACTTGGCGGTGATCATCCGCTCGCCCACGCCGAAGAGGTCGATCTTGGCATCCTGCAGCAGCAGATCCTGGATCAGGTACTCATCCAGAGAGTTGGATACGGAGATCTGGCACTCCGTCCAGCCCGCCTCGTCCAGCATCTTCCGGGCCTTCCGGGTCAGATAGGCCATGTCGCCGGAATCCAGTCGGATGCCGCACTTGGTGATGCCCATGGGCTTAAGCACCTCGTTAAAGGCCCGGATGGCGTTGGGGACACCGGACTTCAGGGTATTGTAGGTATCCACCAGCAGCGTGGCGTTGTGGGGATAGATCTGGCAGTAGGTCTTGAAGGCGTCATACTCCGAATCGAACATCTGCACCCACGCATGGGCCATGGTGCCGCCGGCGGGAACGCCGTAGATCTGGTCAGAGATGGTGCAGGCCGTACCGGCGACACCGCCGATGTAGGCGGCACGGGCGCCGATGATGGCGGCATCCGCCCCCTGTGCCCGGCGGGAGCCGAACTCCAGCACCGTGCGGCCACGGGCGGCACGGGCGATGCGGTTGGCCTTGGTGGCGATCAGGCTCTGGTGGTTGATGGTCAGCAGCGTGAAGGTCTCGATGAGCTGGGCCTCGATGGCCTTGGCCCGGACGATGACCATGGGCTCGCGGGGAAACACCGGGGTTCCCTCCGGCATGGCGTAGATGTCGCCGGTGAAATGGAAGTCCTCCAGATAGGACAGAAATTCCTCGCTGAAAAGGTTCCGGCCCCGCAGATAGGCGATGTCCTCCGGAGAGAAGTGCAGATTCTCAATATAATCGATCAGCTGCTCCAGACCAGCGGCGATGGCAAAGCCGCCGCCATCCGGCACCCGGCGGAAAAAGACGTCAAAGTAGGTGATATGATCCTTGTAACCGCTTTCAAAGTAGCCATTGCCCATGGTCAACTCGTAAAAGTCGCAGAGCATGGTCATGTTCAGCTTTTCCTCAGTTTTCATTTTCATACCTCAAGTAAATTTTTTTGGGTGTGCTGCATACCATTATACTATCATTCCCCGAAACAGGCAATCCTTTTCCGCACTTTTCTCCCCGCTCCTCCCCTTTTCGTCGGTTTTTCCCGGACATTTCGATAAAATCTGTGTATCAGGGGTTGACAAAACAGTCTCTTCTTGCTATCATAAGCAATTGTAGAGTTCTCTTACAAGTTCATACCTTATCAAGAGTGGCGGAGGGATCGGCCCGATGAAGCCACGGCAACCTGCGAAGCAAGGTGCCAAATCCGGCGTATGCTGAGTGCGGAAGTGATAGTCCCGCATTCGTCCTTCGACAGATGAGGAGCGTTATTCTAACACGATCCGTCGAATGGCGGAGCGTGTTTTTTCATGCTCCGGTCAACCTGAGAGAGCTTTCACCCGTATGGAAAATATTTTATAAAGGAGCATGGAAAAGCTATGGCAAAGAGACTGTTTACCTCGGAATCCGTGACGGAGGGACATCCCGACAAAATCTGCGACCAGATCAGCGATGCGATTCTGGACGCCATCATGGAGAAGGACCCCAATGGCCGTGTGGCCTGCGAGACCTGCGTGTCCACGGGCCTGATCCACATCATGGGCGAGATCACCACCCACTGCTACGTGGATATCCCCAAGATCGCCCGTCAAGTGGTGCTGGACATCGGCTATGACCGGGCCAAGTACGGCTTCGACGGCCACACCTGCGCCGTTATCACCAACATCGACGAGCAGTCCGGCGATATCGCCATGGGCGTGGACAAGAGTCTGGAGGCCAAGGAGTCCGGTGACAGTGCGCTGGACAACGGCGCCGGCGATCAGGGCATGATGTTCGGCTACGCCTGCGACGAGACGCCGGAGCTGATGCCGCTGGCGATCTCCCTGGCCCAGAAGATGGCCAAGCGCCTGACGCAGGTCCGTAAGGAGAAGCTGGTGGATTACCTGCGCCCCGACGGCAAGACGCAGGTGACGGTGGAGTATGACGAGAATGGCAAGCCCACCCGCGTGGATGCCGTGGTGGTCTCCACCCAGCATGCCGCCGAGGCATCTCTGGATCAGATCCGCCGGGATATGATCGAACTGGTCATCAAGCCCACGGTTCCCGCTGAGCTGATGGACGAGAACACCAAGATCTACGTCAATCCCACAGGCCGCTTCGTCATCGGTGGCCCTCAGGGTGACAGCGGTCTCACCGGCCGGAAGATCATCGTGGATACCTACGGCGGCAGCGCCCCCCACGGCGGCGGTGCTTTCTCCGGCAAGGACCCCACCAAGGTGGACCGCAGCGCCGCTTACGCCGCCCGGTACGTGGCCAAGAACGTGGTGGCGGCGGGTCTGGCCACCAAGTGCCAGGTGCAGCTGGCCTACGCCATCGGCGTGGCTCGTCCCGTCAGTGTGCTGGTGGAGACCTTCGGCACCGGCGTGGTGTCCGATGAAAAGCTGGAGGAGGCCGTGGAGAAGGTCTTTGACCTGCGCCCCACCGCCATCATCCGGGATCTGGATCTGCGCAGACCCATCTACCGCCAGCTGGCGGCCTACGGCCACATGGGCCGTGAGGATCTGGGCGTGCGCTGGGAGGCTACCGACCGTGTGGCGGCTCTGAAGGCCGCTCTGAACGGCTGATTTCCCCCTTGCAAGACCGGAGAAAATCTGATATAGTAAGGGTACGCCGTCCGTGATCGGGCGGCGTACCCCCTCCCCTATCCGGGTATGGCGGAGTTGGTATCGTGCCACATTTGGGTGTGCGTAGACCCTATCCATGCGCGGCTTGGACAAAAGCCCGCAAAGCCTTGCGGCACGGGCGATAGCGGGTTTTCCTCCGGTTGCCGAAAACGGCACAAAAGCGGCTTTGACCACATAAATGACCACAGACAGAAAAAACTTTATT
>OFRY01000267.1_pt1 | contig 37857 bp, 35 predicted proteins | sample 1543171 | NCBI WGS metagenome assembly OFRY01 (sample SAMN04209240, study PRJEB22552) | human gut metagenome | biome: gut; material: feces | host: Homo sapiens | place: USA: Oklahoma | reverse complement strand
CGCCTATTCGCGTTTCTGTATGCATTGTATGCAGTCTTTTTCGGAGTTATGTTCCTGCATAGCATGCATAGTCGGTTTTTTGATGCATACAATGCATACAGGTCGCAAACCTTCGGCTGGCTGTGCTGGCCGTCTTTTGCGCATAGCCTGCCCGTATGCCATGGTTTGAATTGACTCCCGCGCCCGACTCCGGCGCGGTGGATCAGAAGGAGTTCTTGAAGCGCGCGCAGAAGGCGGCGGGTGCGTTGGGCCTGTCCGACCGTGCGACCATCAACGATCCGCCACGTTTCGACGAGGGGCTGATTCTGGTCGCCACCCGCGCCGCCCGTTGGGTGTACGTGTCCGATCGTCGTGTGCCCGGCATCAGATCGTTCGCCCACGCCTGCGGCGCGGATGCCCGCGAGTGCGCCGAACCGCCGATACTTTCCGAAAGGCTTCACTGGGCGCACGCGATAGTGCCGGGCGATGTGGTGTTGTCCAGGTCGGCGCAGGATGATGAGTCGGGCGACCATTCGGAGGTGCGTTTCGACCCGCCCGAGAACGGTCTGATCGCGTTGAACGTGCGCCGTCCGGGCCGTTGGGAGGATGGACGTCTGACCGACTGGCTGGCCGACGAGCTGAACGCGCAGCCGGACACGTCGAAGCTGCGCAAGCCCGGCGTGGGCATCACCCGCATCATGGCCGCCGCACCCGATTCGCGTGATGCGCTGGATGCGGTGAAGTCCGCGTCGGCCGCGTTGGATTTGGGGCTGACCGGCGTGGGCGGCCACCCGTCATATCCGCGTCTCGGACTGCTCGCATTGTCCGTGCTGGTCCAGTGCGTACTGTCCGCGTTCGCCGTACTGTCCGGCCTGTGGTGGCTGTCCGTGCCGTGCGTGCCGCTGGTCATTGCGGCGGCCGTCAGATGGATGCGCCGGGAGCCGGGCGAGGATGTGTGGCAGCGTCCGCGCCACCGCTGGTGGTCTGCCCGCAGGCGTCGCGGACGTGACGCCGATTATAAGAGTCGTGTGGGTGGAGACGAGCCGACCGTGTTCCGCCGTAAGACACTGCATGCTTACGCATTCCAAGCGTCCAGTTTTCCGGTTCCGGCGGGAGCTTTGACGGCGGCCGCCATGCCGCCTGCCGGAACCCAGGCGTCTTCGACGCCCCTGACGGGCCATCCGGCCGCGTTGGATGGCGCGTCGGGTCCTCTGGTGGGCCGTGACCGTGACGGCGTGGATGTGCGCCTGTCCGCGAATGCGGCGTATGGCGGTGTCGCCCTGCTGGGCGAGCCGGGAGGCGGCAAGTCGAACAGCATGCATGGCATGATGGCCCATGCGGCCGGACATCGCAATCCCGACGACGTGCTGGTGGCGATCGAGTCGAAGGGTGCGGATTCGATAGGCGTGCTGACCCGCCTGATGCCCGGGCTTCGCGTGGTGGATGTCAACGATCCGACCACTCCGATGGTTGACCTGTTGGGCGGTGGGGATCGGCGTGAGCGTGCCGACCGGTTCGCTGATCTGATGCAGCAGGCGTTGGGACTCCAGCAGATCGGCCAGCAGTCGCGCATCCAGCTGCGTGACGCGACCCTGCTGGGATTGTCGATGATGGATGATGCGAAACTGGATGCGCACTGCGCGGCCGCGGGCGTGAAACCTCCCGTATCGTGGGTGGATGCCGCTGGACGCCTGTGTGGTTCGGCCGGCATGGCCCAGGCCCGCGCGTTGGCGCACGCCGCCTGCCTGTTGGATGATCGTGAGGTTTCGCAGGCGGTGGAGCGTCTGCATGGCGGCATGTCGGATAAGGGTGCGCCGAAGATTCCCGACGGCCGGCTGGCCGAACGCCTGTACGCGCCGATGAACAAGCTGGACTTGCTGGCGTCCGCGCCCAACCTGTTCGCTCCCGGACGGCGCATGGTGTCATGGCGGGCGATGCTGGGGCATGGCGGCTGCTACGCGGTCAACATTGGTGCGACCGCCCGCGCCCCGCATGCGGCGCTGCCGGAGGGCGTGCGCCGTCTGGTGGGCGCCCTGCTGTTCCAAGGGCTGCGTTTCGAAGTGGAGCGTTCCTGTGCGGGATGGCAGTCCCAACACCGTTCGCTTGACCTGTTCGTCGACGAGCTGACGGATGTGACCGGCTCGGACGGTACCACGTCGGGCGGCAACGTGGCGGCGATGGAGTGGCTGCGTGAGAAGGGCCGCGCGTTCGGCGTGCGCCTGGTGGTCGGCACGCAGAATCCTCTCCAGTTGGATGATCGCCTTCAAGCGTCGTTCCTGGGCTTCATGACCGTCTGCTCGTACGTGCTGCGCGCTCCCGCGTCCGCCCGCATCGTCTCCGATGCGCTGGGCGTGGATGAGCGTACGGTCTCGGGGCTTTCACCGCATGTGCTGGCGGTGCGCACGGTGGGGGAGTGTTTGGAGTCGCTACCGGTGATGGTCGTGTCCGTCCCATGGTTCGACGGTGACGCATATACGCGCTGAACATCGAAAACTTTTCCGAAAGGAGTCCATGTGAAGATTCTGGTGGATGGCGTGGCCCTGTCGCGCGCCGTGGCGCATGTGGTGCGCGTGTTTGACAAGGATCAGCCTTTGATCCGTCTGACGGCGGGTGATGACGGACTGGTCATCGAAGCGTCGGGCGCGGAGTCGTTCTCCCGTGCCGTGGTGGAGGGTGATCTGGTCGAGCCGGACAGTGTGGCGGTGAACGGCCTGTGGCTGTCCGCGCTGGCGGCCGCCATGCCGGCCGGCGAAGTGTCCGTGTCCACGGCCGGCACCGGTCTGCGCCTGTCGGGTGACGGCAGTCGGTTCGACATGGGTTTGGCCGTCGAGGCCATGATTTCCGATCCGCCGCACATGCCGGAGATAATGCTGGATGTGGATGCGGCTGACTGGGAGTCGGCCGTCTCGTCGGTGGCCCATGCGGCCGCCACGTCGGGAGAGATGCAGCGCACCCCGGTGATGGAGGGCGCGCACCTGTCCGGCACGCTGATTGAGGCGTCGAACTGTTTTCGTGCGGCCCGTGCCACGCTGCCGGTCGAATTGGATGCGGATGTGGTGGTCCGTGCCGACTGGCTGAAGGCTAACATGTCGGGCGTGGAGTCGGTTGGCGTGGAGTATGCGTCTGACGGCTCGCCGCGCATGTTCGCGGTGAAGGCGGGCATGTTCTGCGATATGACGACGGTGATAGGCGGCGAGTTCCCCCATTTGGATCGCGTGTGGCCGCAACGTGGCGACGGTATGGGGTTGACGTTCGACCGTGCGGCCCTGCTGAGTGCGGTCAAGCGTTTGAAGACCGCGGATTTCTCGAAGAAGACGGGAAAGCCGGTTATCTTCGCTCCGAACGAGGCGGATGGTACGGTACTGTTAAGCCTGACGGACGGCGAGTCTTCCACGGGTGGTTCGCAGCGTCTGGATGCGGATGTCGTCGACGTGTCGGAGAACCGTTTGGCGTTGAACGCGCAGTATATGATCGATGCCCTGTCTTCCTTGACGGGCGAGCGGGTCGAGCTGTGGACGGCGGATGGCATGCAGCGACGCTTGAAGCCGTGTCTGATGTACTGCGAGGGTGACGTGTCCGAACAGCTGGTCACGCCGGTGCGCGTCTGAGGATATGATGAAAGGCCGTCCCTTTGCGGGCGGCCTTTTTGTATGTCAGCGGTGGAATAGGTTGTCCAGATTGTCGTCGTCCAAGAGTCGGAGAATCTCGCTGTTGGGTGTGGCGAATGTGCTTTGCCAGCGTTTCGACTTCGGCTCTCCGATTGGTTCGGCCGGCTGTTCGATCGTCTCGGGTTCTTCGATCGGCGTTTCCGTTTCGGGCTGTTCGACCGCCTCTGGCTCTTCGACCGTCAGCTCGGTCGGCTGTTCGACCGTTTCGGGTTCTTCGATCGGCTCCTGTTCCGGTTCGATTGGCCAAAGCTCTTCGTCCGGCGTTTTCGTCTCGTCCGGCTGTTCCGGTTCGACCGTCTCCAGATCGTAACTGCGCGAGGCGGCCGTGACCATCATATGGCTGGTGGCCAGCAGTGCGATCGGCGGCATGGTCATCAGCAGGCTCGCCGTCCAGTCGGGCAGTAGCATGCCGTTCGTTTCGACCGGATGCGCATGCAATGCGTTGCCTACCAGGGAGACGGCGGAGAAGAGGATAAGCATCGCCCACGGATATCCCTGCCCCATGCCTCGCGTCTTGAACACCCAGGTCGCCCAAGTGAACGCCAGCACGGGCACGTCGACGATCAGTGGGAACATCCAGCCCAACGCTGGCTGGATACCGCAGGCGATGCCCAGCGTACGCAATGCGTCGAAGCTTAGAACGAACGCCATGACCGCGATGAGCGTCGCCAGCGCCATGAGGGGCCAGAGCGGCGCCTGCCGTGCTTTGACGCTCATACGAGGGTCAGCTCCGTCAGCACGACGTTGAGCAGCCGCGCGTCGGGCAGGTTCTTCATTTCCAGCGCGCGACGTCGGACATGTTCGGTCCGCTCCACCAGTTCGTCCAGCGGATGCTCGCGGCCCTCACAGCCGGTGGGGGTGAAACCCTCCGCCAGCCGTTCGGCGGCGTGACGGGCCTTCGCGGCCTCATGCTGGTTCATGGTCTTGGACTCTCCGGTGGCTTTCAGATCGGCATACAGCCCGTCCATTTCGAATGGCAATGGATCTTCCATAACACTCCTTTCGTTGGCATCTTGCTGAATGTTCGTATGCGTCCCGAACGGACGCATACGGGCGGGCATGAGGTATCGGAAGATGAGCGGCGTCCGGCGTGACGAGCTGGATGCGTGGGTGAAGTCGCTGACATGGACGGACGCGGACCTGGAGTACAACTCTCCGCAACGGCGCAAGGTGGCCGCACGCCTGAGCGCGACCACGCTGGTCGAATGGGAGGTGGATCAGATCTTTCCCAACGAGGAGCAGCGTGACCGGATGATCGAGTATACGAAGACGCGCGTATTGGAGAAGATTCTGGGCAAATCCATCGAAAGCAATCCGAAGCAGTGGAATTTCAACGGACTGTGGGATCCGCTGTCCGACACGAGTTTCTGCGGATGGGTCAGACGCCTGTCCCAATCCATCTGCAAGGCGAACGCACGACGCGTGTTGCATGGCCGCGCCGTCAACGATTCAAGCCTCGCATCCGACGAGGATGGATACAATCCGGCCTACGATGACGCGTCGAGCGTCTCTCTGACGGGGCGGGCCGTGCCGGCCGGACCATTCGAGCATGTGCCGGAGCTGGTGGTACCCCGCCCGGTCGGTCCGGCACGCGACCGTCTGCTGGCCGACCTGACCGACCATGATGCCGACTGGTGTGCGGGGGAGGCGTACCGGCTGGGCTATTGGCATCGGACAATGGAGCGCCTGTCCGGTCCGCGCGAGCAATGCGCCCTCCTGCTCGCCCCCATTCCGAACACGGCCGAAGACGAGCTGGTCCGCATGGTGCCGGCCACGATGGCCGAATGCGCGCGCCGGTACGCGCCGACCCAAATGTCGGGCCGTAAGGTGGACGTGCGGGCGTTGGATGCGGCGGTACGCCGGTATGCGCGTGATTACGGAGTGTTCCGTTGGGACGTGTGGTGCGTGCTGGGAACGGCGGCGGCACGATTGGCATGCGCATGATACGGGTTCGGCCCGGATGGTCGGAACCCGTTGTCCAATGCGATCGCGTACAGCCATGCGGCAAGCCTCGCCCCTCCGGTACGCTCGTCCAACAGCCAGCCGACCGTCGCCTTGCCCGGCGAATCCAAGTCATGCTCGCACCATTGCGCCGCCAGTCTGACATGCCGCAGCGCGGCCGTCCGTCCGGTACCGAATACGGCCTGATCGACGCGCCAGACGCGTATGGCGAGCATGGCCGTATCGCACTGGCAGGCTTTGATGAGTGTGGGCAGGCATTGCCGTCCGTCCATGTCGGCCAGCTGGTAGAGGCGCAGCAGCATTGCGGCACGTCGGGCGGATGCCTGCCGGCTGGCGTTCAGCCCCTCCTGCGGGTCCAGGGCCATCCGCGTTTCCTTTCCGTGTTCTTCCAACGTGCGGGGTCGGCTCCGCACCAGGTCGCCTCGGCTTTCAGCCAGTCGGGCTCCATGCCTTTCGCATACCCCGGTTGGCGGCGTTCGATCAGGTCGGCTCCCGTCCCATCCCACACATCGGTGCCCGCATATTCGGCCAGCCCGCGCAGCAGTCCCCGCCATTCAGAGTCACCGTGCGGTTTGACTCCGGCCGCGGCCTGTCCGATGACGAGCGTGCGGTCGGGGCGGTTGATGGAGGCGAGCGCGTCGAGACCGTCGTCGGTCTGGCTGCCGGTCTGCCCCATGCGGAATGCGATGCGCGCCCCGCCACTCTCCACGAGGGGGCGCATAAGGCCGCCGGCCATCGTGTTCGAGTCCGCCCATTGGGTGCCGTCGATGCGGTCGCAGTCCACGACGATGAACGCGCATCGGCGCATCAGGTCGGTCAACGCCCGTCCGTACATGTCGATGATGTCGGGTGCTTTCGGATCGGCGGGTCCGGGCAGGAAGCCGAATGCGGTGTGGATTTCGCCGGGGCGTACGACCGCGTCCATGCCGCGTTCCAGATAATCCTCGAGACCGCGCATGCGGTCGACTTTGAGGAACGCGCGCTGCGACTGTTGCCCGTGGTTGCCGTCGATGAGCAGGGTGACGTAGCCGTGCAGTCCGAGGGTCTGCGCGAGCGCGCGGGCGTTGAACGATTTTCCCAGTCCTCCCGAACCGCCCGTGTTGAAGATGATGGTGGCGGTCTGCATAGTGTGCCCCTATGCGGGCCGATGGAAGGCAAGCGTAGTGTGAAAGGAGCCTGTTATGGCATTGTTTGATAATCGAGGATTCGGCGGTTTCGGCCAGGAGCAGTATCGTCCGGAGTCCGAGCCGGTCGTCGAAGAGCCGGTGGTCGAGGAGCCGGTATCCGAGCCGGTCGTCGAGGATTCGGCGGTGGAGCAGACCGTCGAGCCGGTGGTGGAGCGAACCGTCGAGCCGAAGCCGGCCGCCAAGCCGAAAGCCAAGCCGAAAAACAAAAAGCGCGGTCCGGATGCGAAGTCCGTCAATCTGACGCTCGCCGCACGCGACCGTCTGGATGAGGATGTTCGCCGCGTGCTGTCCGGCCTGACCGGACATACGGACGAGGCCGACCTGGTGTCCGACGTGCTCGTCCTGACCGGCGGCAAGGTGGATCGCAAGATCATGGCGTCCGTGCTGGATGCGGCCCGCATGCTGGATGGTGACACGCGTCGCGTGCTGGCCGCGCTGACCGGACATGATGATGACGCCCGTCTGGTGCTGGATGTGCTGGACAAGGTGGCCGCCCGTCCGTCCGCACTGCTACTGGAGGCGGCCGACGCGGCCGATGACGTGTCCCGCGCCATCCTGCTCATGCAGAAAGGCGAGAAGGACAATTCCGCCCTGCGTGCCGCCGCCCGTCTGGCCGAGGCCGTGAATCCCGATCTGGCCGGACGGTTCGCCACGACGAACCAGCCGGCGCTGGTCGGCGCTCTGGCGCAGACGGTCGGCCTGCTCGACCGTTCCGTACTGGAGTCGCTGCGGTGATGAGGCCCGGAACCGTCTCGTTGGAGCGCGCTGCCCTCCTGTTGGATTGTCCATACCGTTTCGCGGTCCGCATGGCGCGGCGCGGACTGTTGCATGTCACGGATGGGGCGGTGGACGTGTCGTCTCTGATGCGTCTGAAATCCCATGTGGTGTTCTCCCATTTGGGCACGCCGATGAGCGAGGGCGAGCTGTGTCGCCTGTTCAACGCCCGTGACGTGCCCATCCGCACTCTGGCCGGCAGTGACGGCGATGTGATGCGCATCGCCGGATGCGACTATATGCGCCCGTGGGCGGTGTTGGATGCCGCGTGGGACGCATGTGACGGACATGAGGAAACTGGTATTCGATGAGGGGGCGCTGCTCACCGGGAATGTGCGCATGCCGGCGCACGCATCCTACAGTGCGCTGAACACGTTCTCCACATGTCCCGGCATGTGGGTGGGCGGCAAAGTGTATAAGGAGCCGCGACGGTACGGCGATCCGCTGACCATCGGCTCCATCGCCCACGCCGCGTTGGAGCTGGCCATGCGCCGGCCGGATGAGCTGGAACCCGACTGGCCGGCATTATGCCGCGAGGGCATCGAACTGGAACGCGAGCGCAACCGTCTGCCGGAAAACCAATGGAAAGGCGACCCTTTGCCCCAGGATGTCGTCGCGCCGGACGGACATGTGGTCACAGCCGACGAGTGGGCGGACATGGCGGCCGGGCGTCTGCGCGGATTCCGTCTGGATTTGGCGTTGAATCGTCCTCCCACGCCCGCCGTCTGCGAGCAGCGTTTGGAAACGGAAATATGGGGCGTGCCTATGGTCGGCAGTGTCGACTATCGCGACCGGTCCGGTCAGATCGTTGACTGGAAGACGGGACGTCTGCCCGCTCCGACCGACGATAAGGCCGCCGATCATGCCAGCCAATTGCGTATCTACGCGCGGATGTTGGAAACGGCCGGCATCCATGTGACGGGTGCGCGCGACGTGTATGTGGAGCATAATACCGCCCGCGCCGCCGACCTGTCGGACGAGCGGATGGAGCTGACCGGCATGTGGGCGTCCGTCACATGGGCGCGGATGCGCGGCTCCGTGACGGCTGGCCGTTATGGATTGACCCCGTCGTTCCTGTGCTCGTGGTGTCCGTTGTCGAAGGTCTGTCCGAAGGCGATGCGCATTCGTGGAGCCAAGGCGGCAGACGCGTATGAGATTGGCTTGGATTGGTCCGATCCCGATTTCGACATCCAGCTTGGGGACGCATATAGGGTCCAAACGAAGACTGGAGGAAACATGAGCGTGCTAAGCCTGTTGGATGACATGCCGCAACAGACGCAGCCGAAAGCCCACATGCCGGCTGCGGATCCGTGGAACAGTGAGGAGGGGCGCAAGGCCGCCGAACGGTGGGGATTTTCCGACACCACCCAATTGGGCGGACAATCCCAGTCGGAATCGCAGACCGTCGAACCGTCCGACCTGCGTCTGGTCGCCCGCAAACCGTACGAGCCAAGCCTGTCGGAAGGACATTTGAACACGGCCGGCTACGGGTTCGGACAACTCCAGTCCATGGCCGCATACGCTTGGGGGTTGGATCATGACGACCCGTACGGCACGCTCATGCTGCTCTTAAAAGGCGAGTGGGCGGCCGCACGCAACGTATGGGGCGCCATCGTGCCCGACATTCCCGGACTTAAGGACGGCCAACCCGACCGGCAGGCATTGCTGGACTGGTTGGACACGTCCCTGGCCCGCGACGCCGACCGCATCATGCGCACCATCATGGACGATAGGGCCAAGACGGATATCGGACAGGCCGCACGCGACGTGGCCGAAATCATGACAGTCACGCGACGCATAGTCGCGGGCGAAAACAAATAGGAAAGGAGCGGCTCTTATGGCCGACGAAATGGAATACGCCGTCCGACGAGTCTCGGACGGACGCTACCTGTGGGATGACGATCTCGACGGCGTCCACCAAAGCTGGCAGAAGGATCCTGAGAACGCCTCATGGCTCGATACCGAGGCCGAAGCGCTCAATCTGGCCGTACTGGCCGACGTGGCCGAAGAGAACGATGAGATCGAACTCAAGGACGGCTACGAAATCGCCTCCCGTCCAATCACATGGGAGGATGATCTGCAGCCGGATTCGGACGATCCGAACCCCGAATGGTGATTCGATAAGACATAAGCCCCCGCGCGGACATAAGACCATGATGATGGTCCCGCACGGGGGCTTTCCGTATTATTCGGACGATCAGTCGCTAATCTCGTAGACGGCGCGAATATACGAACGCATTTCGGTCAGACGCTTCGGAACATACGTCTTGCCGCCCTTACGTCCCGGATACTGCGTATGCGCCAGCCGCCCGTCACCCGGCTCCATCTGCAGGAAAATACGCGCCGCCTCCGGAGACAACGCGCGGTCATAAGCCAGCATGCGGGCCGCATTGCCTTGACCCCGCCCTTGGGACCAACGGTTGAGGGTTTCCACACCCTCACGTTGATGCTTCCGCTGGCCGATCAGACCCTTGGCGAAATCCACGTCGCCACGCAGATTCGACGGATGGCCGTCGCCATAACACACATCCCAAAACATTTGCGCCTGGGTTTCCGGCTCATCCTCAACCTCTTTGAACACGCGCCTGACCTGATCGACCGTCTGCGCATCCGGCACGCCGTTGGTCGGCTGCCACACCATACGCAGATGGCTACGCCCCACCTTGCCTTTCGGATCGGGCAACGCGCCATGCGTCGGCTTGCCCTTCGAATTGATGTAGTCGCCCACGATCGCCTCGCCCTTACGATGCGCCACACCATCCTTGCCGACCGTATCCTTCGAATACCGCTGGTACTTCGTATAGTTGATGTACTTCCATGCCGCATCCTTGTTGTTCGGATATCCGGCGCGAATAATGTTCATTGCCGCGCTCGCATCCTCGTAATGCATGTCGATGAGCGTCTGGACGGCGGCCTCCTGGTCTTTACGGCGTTTCAGACTGCGGGCGACCGCGCCGGCCGGAATGTATCGGCGGTTGCGACTGGTGTCGATGGCGCGGCGACGGTCGTACGGGGTGGCCAGATACCATGCCTGCCGCATCAGCCTGCGCCGTTCGGCGGCCGGCCTGTCATTCAGGTCGGATCGGTAGATGGAACGCACCGCATCCTTGACTTTTTGGCTGGAACGCATCACTTCATAGTCGAGTCCGCCACCCGTATCCAGCATGTTGCCGTCCGCATCATACAATACCGGACCGTCCGCCGTGACCTCCACGCGGAATGTCCGTTCCAGCAGCTCGCGTGTCCTGTCCGCATCTCCGCCGTCATCGCCCGTCGGGATGCCGTCATGCGGCGGGGCCGCGGACGGGAACTGCGGATCGTCCAGATCGTCGTCGCTCCTGCCGCCCGCCTTGCCCTCATACTGGCCGCCGCCGACCGTGCCGGCCGCCTTGTGACTCATGCCATGCCTGTCCATCACCATGATGGGACTCCTTTCTACTGGTGGTCTTTGATGGATGGCTATGCATAGCTAGTCGCATGCCCCGCAAACCAAGCAGAAAAACATCCAAACCCCAATACTCATCCCCGCATCCGGTCATCATGGCGGTCTCATGGCTGGCTGCCATTGTTCTGACCATGTTCCGTCTGCCGGGCGGCCTGGCGTTGGCGGCTGGCTTCTTTCTGGCGGCGAAGACCGCGAAACGTCCGCCTTATGATTCGAAGGACAAGTGGGGTCGTCCCAGTCCGACTCTGACGGGCGCGGACACGTCCGCCGCCCGCGCCCGCGACTGGTTCGCCCATCCGTGGAGCCTGCTGCCGTCCGGCCCGGATGCCGCCGTCTCCCTGGGGCTTGGACTACTGGCCGCCCTGCCGATGTCCGCCCTGCCATACGTGGCGGCCCAGACGTTGGGCGTGTACCTGTGGTGTCAGGCGTTCTGGGATGTGCGCCGACAGATACGCGACACCCGTGCCGGACGGCATACGGGAGTGATGCGCCGTCGCATCACATGGGCGAAAACCCAAACCAGACCCATGCTGATCGCCCTCGCCGTCGCACTGGCAATCGGATTGCCGGCCGGAGCGTTGACCGGACGGTTGGCGCTGCCTGCGATTCTCGCCGCGTTCGCCATCGCCATCCCATACCGTACCGCCTCGCGCGCCGCCAAACATCAGGCGGATGATGAGCTGAAAGTCGCGGGAATGCTACGCGACTGGTTGGAATCGTTCGACAAGCCGCCCGTCAGCCGGTTCGTCCGCGTCACCAATCTGAAGAAGGGCGCGAACGGCGAGTACCTGTTCGCCTTGAAAGTGTCGGACAGGGAGGCGTGGGCGAACGCGAAGACATCGAATGCGTTTGCCCCATATGCGCAGCCGGACGGCTACCGTTGCGGTTTCGTCATCGACGGCAAGGACTCCACCCAGGTCGTCGGAGCTCTCATACCATTGGAGCAAGCCGACCCCGCCGACATTATCGCGGACAAGGTGTCTCTGATCGCCCGTCTGACCGCCGACGAGCCTCGCATCGGAGCCTGCTATGGCGCAATACCGGGCCGCATTGTGAATGTCAGGAAGATGGGGGAGCGTGACGGCCGGCCTGCCTGCTGGACGTTCACTCTGTCCGGTACGAACGCCGACTGGGGGTCGATCGGCACGGACTGGCTGAAAGGCAACTCCGATTCGAAATTCGGAGACTGGTGCGTCAACGACGGACTGCTCCTGTTGGCCGACCCGTCCGGCACGCACGGTTGGGCGCTGGCCGACGACGGGTTCGCCACCATCGAATACGATGAGGATGAGTGCGCCAAACAGTGCGACACCCGTAAGATCAGGCTGCCACGCGGCTGTGGGGCCGGCGACTATCTGGCCCTGATGTGTCGGGACAGGACGGACAAGGCGAAATGGGCGACCGCCTGTTCCGCGTTCAAACTCAGCCCGCCCGTCACGTTCTACTACGACATGGAGGAAACGCTGGACGGCGACGGGTGGAGCCTGACCCGACTGCCGATGACCATTCCCGCCGACGGCGGCCAGGTTGCCGATTACATGGGCGCCGACTTCCGTGCCGCGTTCGGAGACAGTCTCATCGCCGACATTCTGCCCATGGGCGACCGTGCCGGCTGGCGCAAACGCTTCATGATTTTCGTCCAGGCGTCCCGATCCGGCAATTCGGGGCTTCCGACCGAACTGCGCCACGTATTCGGTGATGCTCCCGCCTCCCGACTGTTGGCGCAGACGCTCGCCTCCCGCGCGTTCGCCACCACGTTGAAAAAGCCCGCGCTGGTGGGAGACGCGCGCCAAATGTCCCGTTCGGACGAATGGACGCTGTGGCGTATGCCCGTCGAGCTGACGGGCGGCGTGACCGCCGCCGACGCGCGTAAGGCGCAGAACCGTCTGAAAGCCATGATGGGCGCGGATGTGACGCTCTGGCAATGGTTGGACGATGCGCGACTCATTCTGTGGGCGGGTGACCGCGTATCCCATGAGCGGCGCGACTGGAGGTCTCCGCGTGACCGTGAGACGGCCGTACGGTTGGAATTGGATCAATGTTGGGCTGCGGCCGGCGCGGTCGCCAAGGATGGGCGAAGCGTCACGACCGTCGACATCAGGCCGGATGGCGACATGATTCACGCCACGTTCCGCCTGCCGGCCGGACTGACCCAGGAGAAGGCGGATGGCATGACCTCCGGTTTCATGACGGCCGCAGGATACGGGTACATGAAGCCCGAACCATCCGACGAGCCGGGTGTCATGCGGCTGCTGTTGGGGCGTGCGAACCCGCTGCCCGACCGTGCATCCGCCGACATGTCCGTATTAGATCCGTCTGATCCGCGCCGTCTGCCATTCGGCATTCTGGACAACGGCGAGCCGGCCGTATGGGATGTCAGGCAGACGCCGCACCTGCTGGCTTCGGGCACCACCGGCTCGGGCAAATCGAGCGTGTCGGTCACGTTGACCCGCATGGCGTTGGAGTCCGGCTGGCAGGTCGCCGTCACCGACCCCAGCAAGGGTGCGAACGATTTCAGGCCGATACGCGACCGTCTGATCGGCTTCGAGGATACGCTGCCCGGCTGTCAGGCGTTGGTCGAATGGACATATCGGGAGATGCTGCGCCGTGTCGCCATGATCAAGGCGAATGGCGGCGGCGACTTGTGGGGACTACCACCTGAAAGCCGTCCCGCTCCGATTCTCCTGTTCGTCGATGAGGTGAACAGTCTGCTGGGTGCGGGCGAGAAGCCGATGGACAATCCGGCCGACGATCCGGAAATCGAGAACATGAACATTCGTACGAAATGGGAGAACGGGCTGAGGAAACGCATCGGCTTGCGCCTGTCGCTTCTGCTGCGCCAGTCGCGTTCGGCGGGCATCGCCGTCCTGTTGGGTGCGCAGCAGTTGAAGGCCGGCAGTCTGGATGCGCTGCCGGATGCGGGAACATGCAAGGAGATGCTGGGCCGCGTGTTTTTAGGGTCGGGCGAGACGGCGGGCAACATTTCCGCCCGCCATGTCAGGGAGGCGAACCGGATGCTCCGTCAGGCGGGCGTCATGCCGAAGGGACGCGGATTGTACGAGCCGCTTGGCGGCGGTTTGGATATGGTGCAGTGCTGGTGGAGCGGTGCGGGCGCGGAGCTGGCCGGCAATCTGGCCGACGTGCCCGCCGTAACGCCGATTGACCTGTCCGGATTCATGCCGGCTCCGCCGCAAATGGTGGGGGAGACTCTCGAACCGGAGATCGTCGAAGAGGTCTCTTTGGATGATGATGGTTGGGAGCTGGACTAGGCGGGAATGTTCCTCACATGTTTTTCAGCTCGTCCACGGATATGATGCGGTGTCCGGCTGCGGCCAGCCGGTCGGCGCGCGTACCCTCGATATCCACGACCGACTGGTGGGCGGGCAATTGGCTTACGCTTTTCACGCCTTCCATCCGCCATGCCTTCAGGCATTCGTTTACGTCGACGGGACTCCATACCAGCACGCGCCAGCCGCGGTGGGCCAGATTGGATAGGGTGGAGGATATGGCCTGATCGGGTTTCAGCGAATGCTTCAGCGCGTTCAGAATGCGCGGCGAGGTCCACTGCCAGCCATCCACGCCGCCTGTGGAACGTTCGTCGCTGCCGGCGATCAGATCCAAAGGCACGATGATGATCCGTTGTCCCGGCGTCAGGTAGACGAACGAGTCGCGGATGTCTTTGACCTGCGCTTTCATGCGTTCGGCCCCGTTCAGGGAGTCCAGAAAGCGGGTGATTTCGGACGTGGTGGACAGGATGGCAAGCTGGCGTTCAATGTTGGCCAGACGACGGTTGATTTCTTCCAACTGCTGTGTCATGTCCCGTACTATGCGTCGTCGGACGCATACGAGGCGTGGAAGTTTCCGTATAAGAAAGGAAGACCAGTGAACGACGAGACCAGCGATGAGACCACCATCATCGACATCCAATCCATTGAACGCGCCCGTCAGACGAGCCTGAAGGCGGAACGCGAGCTGCCTCCGTCCGGCACATTCGGCTATAAGGCGCGCCCCACGGAGGAGTTTATCGACCAACTGTACGATCGCATCGACGCGCAGGCCGAACAGATAGCGCAGTTGGAGTCGCGTCTGAAGGATGCGAACCGGTTCATGTCCGAGCAGAGCGAACAGTTCGCCCAGATGCGTACCCGTGCACAGGCCGCCGAACAGGAGCTGCAGGCCACCCGCGCACGAGCCGCGAATCCGTTCAAATCATTGGGCGACGCCGGTCAGGCCATGTTGGATGAGGCGCGCAGGGCCGCCGATGCGGAACGACAGAAGGCGAAGACCGCATCGGATGCGCTGATGGATGAGGCGAAGAGCCATGCGCGCGATCTGTTGAGCAAGGCGCAGGAGAAGGTTGACGAGGCCCGGACCCAGGCCGAAGGCATTCGCCGGGATGCGGAGCGTCGTGCGGCCGAGTCGGACAAGGAGTGCAAGCGCCGTGAGACGGCCGCCCAAGAGTCGTTGAATAAGGTTCGCGTCCAACTGTCCGAACTGTTGAAATCCTTGGACTGACGTTACATGTCCGCATCCGAATTGCCGGACGGCGCGGACGGTCGCGCCGGTGGCGTATAGGTCTGCGCCGGTGGCGTATAGGTCTGCGCTGGTGGCGTATAGGTCTGTGCGGGCGGTGTGTATGAGGGCGTCTGTTCGGCCGCGTTCTGCGACTGTTCGGCCGCCCTTTGTTGCTCTTCGGCGGCCCTCTTCTGCTGCTCTTCGGCCGCTTTTTTCTGCTCTTCGGCGGCTTTCTTTTGCTCTTCGGCCGCTTTCTGCTTGGCGGCCTTGTCCACTATGTCCTTCAATCGGCGTTCCAGCAAGTCCAAATCGGCAGCTGTCTTCGGTTTGGTTGCCGTCAGCGCAGACGTATCCAAATCGGAATGTTTGGCCGCCTCCGCTTTGAACGCCTCCCATTTTCCGTCGAGCGCGGCATCCACGCTGGCGGACAGTTCTTTGACCATGCCGTCCGCTTTGGCGGTCTTTTCGTCCGTGCCGTTCGCATCGGCCGCGCATTTCAGGTCGGGCGACGTTAGTTTGGACGTGTCCACATCCAATGCCTTGGCCTCTTTCAGCAGCCTGCGCCATCGACTGCCCGTCGTCGCAAGCGCACTGCAGGACGCGTCGTACGCCCGTTGCGCCGCCTGATGGCGGACAAGCCATGCGGCGCCGAAACCGCCCGCACACAGGATGGTGAGCGTGAGAACGGCCGCTACGATGATGCGCCATGGGAAAGGCTTGCGCTCCTCGACTTCGGCGTCCTTCTCCCAGTCGGTCATATCCTCGCCCACGTTCCAGTCGAACGCGGGCACGGCGGTTGTTTCGGTCGAAATGTCATCACGCCAGTCATGCGACGGGCGTGAAGGATTCTTCGAAGGCTCCTCGTTCCGGCTGGAATCATCATCGATCCGTTCGTTGTTTGGTCCGTGGTCCTCTGCCGGCGTCTGAACGGGCCAACCGAAATCATCATTGCCTTGGGATGGTGGTTCATCATCCTCTTCGCCGTTCCACATGTCACCCCAGCCATCATCGTTCGACGTTCCATCGACGCGATCCGGAGCATTGTCGGATTGTCCGTCGCAATCATCGGCGTTCCGATCGGGGATTGGCTCCACAGGTTCCGTCGAATCGCCCCACATGCCATCCCAGCCATCATCATTCGGCGTTTCGTTGGATTGGCTGGCATTCTCCGTGCCCCAGCCGAAATCATCGCCAATCGGATTGCCATTATCCGACGTTTCGCCGGCATCCTGATCGGGAATCGGTTTCGCAGGCATCCCGTCGTCCTGTCCGCCGCCCCACACGCCATCCCAACTGTCTTCTGGCGTTCCGTCAGGCTGGCTGAAATTCTCCGCACTCCAGCCGGAATCATCCGGCATCTCTTCGCCCCGCATACCGCCGTCCGGGTCGAAAGTCGGCTTTGCCGATGCTTCTTCGATCCGGTTGCCGGCCCATACGGCACTCCAATCATCATCGGGAACGCCTGGCTGGGGCGTATCGTCGACGGCCTGCGATTCGCGCTGATTTCGGACAGGTCCGCCGTCGGAGCGTACGGGGGGCGTCGGGTCTTGGGCGAAAGGATTGAATGGCATGCGCTTGGACTATGCGGGACGCATATCAGGTGGCAAACGAACCATCGAAAGGACCGACGTATGGGACAGATGTTGACGTTCGACGCAAGCGGATATGGCGTGGAGGCGTTGAAAGCCATGGCCGCATTGGCGAACATGATCAAAGGACGCGCCGACATGGTGGAGAAGGGCGCGAAGGCCGCACTTGGCGACCGTTTGGAGAAAGGCGGAGAGTCGGTAAGCGTGGCCGGAGTGCCGGTCGGCCGCATCCAGCGCACCAAGGGCGGCGAGGGATGCTGGGAGGTCAAGGATCCAGCCGCATACGGCGCATGGCTGGAAAAATGCGGATACGACGACTTCTACGAATCCCATCCGATGCCGACCAAGGATGCTCTCGACCCGGGCTTCATCGCCCCGCTGATCGAGAAGCTCGCCGGAGGCGAAATACCGGATGGAGTGGCATGGCGCAAGCCGGCCGCACCATCCACCCGCATCACGCTGGACGCGGATGCCGTCGAACATGTGTTCTCACGCGAAAGTCTGACGGATGTCGGCCGGCTGCTGGGACTTGAAGCCGCTAAGCCCGAACCGGCGTCGGCCGATGGCGGCGACGTTTTTGCGGACATGGGGCTGTAATCCTCTCCGATACCTGCGCCACATGGCGCAGGTACTCGCGGTAGCCCAGAACATCCCCCAGTTCGGGCGCTCCCGCGTATTCGGCCGACAGTCGCCACGCTTGAACAGGGTTCACGTCCGGCATGTCGGCCATCATCTCTTCAGCCTGGAAGCCGGTCAGAGCGAACGCCACCGGCATGCCAAGCCCCGACAGAACGCGTTCGGCGCTCAAATCCGCATCCTCACGCTCATCCAGCATGCGGGCCAAGTGCGGGTTGCGTAGAATCAGATTGAACTTGCCGGCGCGTTCCGACAGTCCATCCGGCCCGTCCAGCAGCGCGTCCACGGCGGACGCGTCCACACCAAGATCGGTCAACGTCGTCCGGCCCAACGCCGCCAGCTCGGCCGCACTGATATGATGTTCGGCCAGCCACTCCTTGTCCACTTGGAACGGTTCCGTCTCCTCCTTCGCTCGAGGCGTCCATTCGCGATCCTCCGGCAGTTCGGTCATATCAAGGGTCACTTCGCCGCCGACCAGCGCCTCCCATTCCTTCAGCCCGCCAACCGAGGATTTCTTATTTGACTTCGGATTCGACGTGGTGCCGTCGTGAAGGGGCAGCCAGCGGACCGTATCATGCGTTTCAAGGGTGCGGCGCATACGATCCATGATCGCCTCATCCCAAATGATGGGCTTCATATGGGAGGGTACGACGCCTCCATGCTTGGACGCGTATTCGGCTTTCGCCTTCTCATACGTGCAGCCGGCGCGCACAAGGTTCACGCTCACCCCGAACTGTTCGTGGAGAATGCTTTCCACACTCAAACGCTTGGAAACACGCACCACCAGTCCCGGACCCAACGTCTGACCCTTCGCCGCATTCTTGCACAGTTCGCGTTCAATCCACTCTTGAGCCAGATCCTGACTGCGGGATGGGCAGCGGATGAGACGATCCAAACGCTCGCCGGCCGAACCGTCCCTCGACGTTTTGGTCAGCCTGTCCAACAGCTCGTAGAATTCTTTCGGTCGTAATGTCTTATAGCTAGTCACGCTCGCGCGTATGCGTCCACGGACGGAAAAACGCATAATCGCATAGCGTGTCGCCATGCGATTCGACCCTTTCGAAGACCGGTGGTGGCTGGCCGGCTCCTTTTTGAACTGGTGGGAGCTTGACATGCTGGGCGAACACCGCCCCTCATGGATCCCATCCCCGGATGATGCCATGGCCCGGCTCGCCGGCCGCCTGCCCGCCGTATTGGCCGCGGTCGGCATCATCCACTCCTACCGCACGCTTACCACCGGGCAGGCGGCCGAACTGGCGGGCGGACTGCCGGCGGGTGCGAAAAGCCTGTTCTGGCGTTCCATGATGGGCGCGGGACTGATCGACGTGGGCTTTCCCGTCGCCGTGTCCGGCAAACAGGCGGTCAGACCGGATGCGGCACCATTCATGGCGGTCCGCCTGCCAAGCCGCTCCGACGCCGAACCGATACTGGAACGGCTGGGTGCGACGCCCGCCGAACTGGTGGCGTTATCCCCGCCGCGCCGAGCCAAAGATTGGCGTCCCCTGCTACGCGGACAACGCCAATACGATCGGCATAACCTGCTGGCCGCGGATCTGGCCCTGCACGCCCGCGCGGCCGGCTGGCTGACGGCAGGGGAGGCGTGGGGACGGTTCGATCTGATGTGCGCCGACCCTCTCATGGGCGAGGGCGGTCCCGATCTGGAACTGTTCGGAGAACATGAGACGGTATGCGTGGAGCTGACGGCCAGCACGAATCAAATGCTGGCGCAAAAGTTCGCCCGATGGGATCGCGTACTGGCGCACCCCGGCTGCGAGACCATGCATGTGGTGTGGGTGACGGCCGGCCGCGACTCCAACTCGGACTCGTCGCTCATGCCCGCATTGGAACAGTTGGCCGCCGACCGGCCGCGCATGCACGTCGCACCGTACGCCCAATGGCGCGCGCATATGACCGCCATGGATGGCTGGACGCCACAGGCGGGCGAACCCGCCCCGTTCGAATCGGATTGGATGCATGCCGACATGGGACGCGTGGCCGCCATGGTCGGACTGCCCGGCGGTGAGAAATGGCGGATTCCCGCCCGACTGGATCCGCCGTTGCTGTGCTGACGCATAGGCGGAACCATGATGACAAGTACCGAGGATGCCCTGTATGGGGCGATTGCAAGCATGGGGGACGAAAGCGCCCCGACCCTGATGGATGCGTTCGCATCCTGCCAGAAAGACTCCCGCGTCCTATCCGATGCGCGCCGACTGTTGGATGGCATGAATGAGACGGACAGGGCGACGTTTGAAAGCGCGTTCGACGCGGTGGGACGCTTGGGCGGCGGCCTGGACGGAGCGCTGGCGTTAAGCCAGGCGACAATGGGCATCTGCCGGCGGGCCGCGTTCGCGGAATAAGCAAAACGGGCGGGAAAAAACACCCGCCCGTCTCACTGCTACATTTCCGCCGTGCCGCGCCTGCGGCCCAGCAGGGAGCCGACCGCGCCCGCGGCCAGCAGGAATATGAGGGAACCCAATCCAACGCCCGTGCCAGTGTCGGCCAGCGTGGCCTTCGAAACGTTGAGCGTGTACGTGGCCTGCGTCAGACCGTCCGCGCTGGTCACCTTGATGACGGCCTGCGAGGCGGTCTTATGGACGGTCAGGCTCATGCCGGTCATCTTGTCGAACGACGGGGTGACGACGTAACGTTCCGGATTGTCCACACGCACGTCATACTCCATGGTCTTCGGGTCGAAGCCCGTCACATCATGTCCATCCACCTTGATGCCGGTCAGTTCGGCCCGGTGCGTGTCGGCGGTCAGATAGGTGACGGTCAGGACGCGCGTGGCATACTTGGTGCCATCCTTGCTCAACACGCCCAGCTCGTAGCGGAACGTCATGCCATGATCGCGTTCGACCGTAGGCTGTACGACCTGTCCGGCGTAGGAGCTCCAGGAGAGGACGCCACCTTCGGGGATGGTGAACTCATCCGAGTCGGACTTGTGGTATGCGCCATCCAGCATGTAGCCGACCGACTCCAATGCGGTATTGTCGTCGGACGGATTCTCCGTCTTGCTGACCTGTCCGGCCGGCTCGGCCGGCGTGAACTTCTCGTCGGCGGTCTTCTCCGTATGGTCGCGCACCAGCGTCACCGTGTACGTGCGGCTCTCACCATCCTTGGATACGGTCCAGGTCTGCACTGTCGTGAATGCGGTCTGACGGCTGTCGCCGGCCACGACCGTCTGGCCGTCGCGGGCGACCGGGCTGACCTTGACGCGCTCATCCTTGTCGGCCGTGATAATGTAGTCCACCTTGTCGGCGGAGAAGCCCGGAATGTCCAGTCCGTTGACTTTGATGCCGGCCAACGCGGCCTTGTCGTTGCCGATCACCTTGGGGGCGGCGGCGAACGGCACGTTCACGCGCACGATCTTCAAATCGTTGACCAAAGTGTGACCGTCCGCGTCGAGACGCTGGTAGTGGATGGTGGCGACCAGAATACGTGAACCCTCACCGGACGTGGTGACGGCGATCGTCGGATTGGACACGTTCGCGCCATGCTTGACGTTCAGCTCCCACTGGTCGCCGGTCAGGCCGCGTTCCTGCACGCCGGCCGAGTAGACGGATCCCAGCGCGTTCACATCCATGTCGGCGGTCAGACCGTCCACGGCCACGACCTGACCGTTCTCGGCGGTGCCGGACTTGTGGGTCAGGGTCAGGCTGATGCGCGGATCATACGTGTAGGAGAGGGTTGCGACAGCCTTGACGGGCGTACCGTGGGAGTCCTTTCCGCCGGCGGTCAGCGTGCGGGTGAGCAGGGTCGTGCCGTTCGGCGTGGTCTTGACGTTTTCGCCCAGCGTGCCATCCAACGTGGTGCCGTCCGACAGTCTGAACGTGGTGGACGTGGCGGCGGTCGCATCCAGGTCCTTGCCCAACGTGCCGGTCAGATTCGCCGTCCACGAGCCATCCTCATTGCGGGTGAACTTGCCGGTGGCTCCGGTCTTCGAACCATCATCCAGCGTGACGGTGGTCTCCGTGCCGGATGCCACGTCGTAGGTGACACGAATGGCGGTCTTGGCAGCGTCGGCGGTGGTGCCGGACAGCGTGTGGGTGACGTGCCCCACACCCAATTGGTCGTTCTCCTGCGTGAACGGATCGGCCGTGTCGGTCAGGCTGACGGTGGAGCCGTCCGAACCGGTCAACGTCGGATGCTCCAATGCGGCGGTCTTACGGTCGAGCGTGGCGGTCAGCGTGCCGTCAGCGTTGGACAGCGTCTTGCCGTCGATGCTCCATGAGGCGACGACCAATCCTTCGACGGCCTGATTCAGTTTTTCGGTCCGTTCGGACAGTGCGACGCGGTCCGCATCATCCGCGTTGAAGTCGGCGTTCAACAGATCATCCAACGGCTTGTACGATTCCGGCGTATACGCCTTGGTATCCTTCTGCTGGATTTTCTGCTTGTCCTGAGCCGCTTTCAGCGCGTCCTGATAGGCGACCGCCTCATCGCCCTTGGTTTTCGCGTCCTCGAGCGCATGCTCAAGCTTTTTGGCGGTCGAGTCCCTCTTCTGGTTGGTGGCGAGCGTCTGGTCTTCGATGTTCTGCAATGCGGCGTCGGCCTTCGCCTCGTCCACCGCGTCTTGGAGTTTCTGCCTGACGGCATCATCCTTCGTGTAGGACAGGTTGCGGTTCAGCTCCTTGGTCGCGGCTCCAAGCGCCGTCTTAAAACGGTTGAGGGCCTTGTTATCCTTCTTGAGTCTGGCGATCAGGCCGTTTTCTTTGTCAAGCTTGGTGATTTCACTCTCGATGGTCTGGTCGCCCTCCGCCGTGTCGGGGGCATTCTTCAACACGTCGATGGAGGTTTTCAATTCCTCGATATCCTCTGACGGATAGTATGCCGCATTGTCTCCCGTATAGCCTTCAAGCTCCTTCAGCTTGTTTTTACGCGCATTCTGCGCGGTGGTTCCCGCAGTGACAAGCTTCTCCCGCGCGTCCGTCAGGGCGGTCGTCGCGTCCGTCAGTTCTTTGTCGGTCGCGTCCTGCTTGTTTAGCGTGTTTTGGGCTGTGTTCAAGGCTGTAGTGAATGTGCTAAGTGCTTCGGAGTCCTGCCAGCTACGATTTTGTTTGACAATTTCGTTGGCTTCATTGACGGCATTCTGAAGCGTCTCTTTCGCGCTTGGCGCAGGCTGGGTCGTTCCATTATCCGGCGTGGTAGGCGTGCCCGTCTCGTCGGCCATGGCGGGGGCGGACAGTCCCGCCGACAGGGATGCGGCGGCTACGAGCATGGCGGTCGCACGAGTGACATGTGAGGTCATAGGATTTAATTCCTTTCTTTCCGTGAACGTTCCAAATCCTCTATGCGGTACACGTCGAAGCCATCCACGGCGTCGAAGTCCAGACGGTCCGGGATGAAGTCATGTGTTCCGGTCAGATGGTATTGGCGCTGCTCCAGAAACGTGGCCGGCAGAAACGTACGCTCATCGGAATCGGCGTAGCGAAGCAGTCCTTCGCTGATCGCCCTGTCCACGCCCTCCGAGTCGATGCCATGCTCACGCAGACGCGCATAATCCATCGGACGCTTGTCACGGTCGGCACGCACGGCCTCATCGACCAGCATGGCGGCGGCGCGCGCCTTGTCGGAATAATGGAAGCCGGGCTTGACGGCGATGGATGCGATGTCACCGCATGGCCGGCCGGACTCCAACACGTCCAGCGTGTTCGCATCCCGACAGTCACCAAGCATGACCACACCGGTTCCGCCATCCATATAGGAGACGACCAGTCGAGTATCGTCGTATCGGCAGTCGGGATCCAACCGCTCCCAACGCCGACCGTACCGCTCCTGCAATCGTGCGGCACGGTCGGCGGCTGGGATTGGAGCGCAGTCCAGATCTCCATCCGCGTCGAAAACCGTCTTGCGTGCGAACCGGCCGCCTTTCGGCGTGCCCGCCGGCTCGTGCGCGTATCCTTTGCCGTCCATCATCGTTTCGGCTCCTTTCATCCTTTCACACCCGCTATGCAACCCCGGACGCATAGATTCGGGCATGAATGAGAACAATCTGAGTGAAATGCTGAAGGCCGCCGACGGGCAATTCTCCGAGATTGGCCGTTTCGACGGATTCGCCCCGAATGAGGTCGTGTGGCGCGTCGGCACGTTCGGCTTCGTCACCGACGCCGAGTGGAACCATGTGTTCGACGCGATGCCCGAAATGGTGCGGTACGTGTACCTGTTGGATTCCGCCCATCCGAACCGTCTGGCCGACTGGCTGGACGCGTACGCGTCGGGCGGCGTCGAAGCGTTGAAGGCGCAATTGCATTCCGCCGACTGCCGGTGCGTGTATCCGGTTCGAACGGACGGCAACGGCGATGTCTGAGCCGATGATCAAACGCCCCGAACATGTCCCTCTTGCGGCCATCAGAACCGTCGCCATCCTGGTCTCCGTCGCATGCGTGGCGGGAATGGTGGGCGCGCTGATCGTACCAACGTTTCTGCCGGACGGATGGCGTGCCATCGGATTCACGCTTGCGGGCATGGTCGTCGGACTGTTAACCCACCCGCTGGTGGGTCATCTGCGCGCCCCATCCATTGCGACGCGGACGTTCCATGCGGACGATCTGGCCTGCGACTGGTTGGAGCAGCTGGCTGAATTCCAGGTTGGCCGGACGGATACGACGCCCGACATTCGCGCCCTGTTCGAACGTGGCGGCGTGACGCGCGGTCATGCTCACGACGTGCTGCGATCGTTGGATCGGATGCGCGGCGAGCATTACATGGACGTATACGATGCGTTCACGGACCAGCTGGACGAGCATCCCGATCGCGCCGACCTGCTGGACAAGGCGTACCGGACGATGCAGGGAGCCCAGTTCGAGGGACGTCCCATCGTCGGCATGGCCGTCAGCATCAACAAGCGTACCGGCGAGATCGTGCTGTCCGACCCGTCAGACGCGCCAACGATTCCGGGTCGATAAGCGCAAGCCGCGCATTCGTTTTCGCATAGGCGAGCCGGCCGCACGCCATCAGCCGATGCACTTGGCGGGTCGAGCAGGACAGCAGTCGTGCCGTCTCACGTACGGTGGGAGCATGGTCGAACGATACCGTGATCGGAATGTCCGCGCCGTGCGCGTCAAGCCATGCGGCGTCGATGTACGCCATGTTGCGGGTCAGGTGGCGTACGGGCGGTACCATGCGGTACAGGGTCGCCATGGACACTCCCAATAGGGGAGCGGCATCCATTGGGCGTATCAGATTCGGAAACTCATATCTCATGACGGCCCATATGCGGCCGATCGGTCCAAAGCCCGCAAACGCCGGCGTGTCATGGCCTTATGGCGGAGTTAGGATGCATGTCGCGGGAAGCAAACCGCCCATGTCTAATTGCGTAACTACACGGAATCCCCTCGCGGAAAACGTGAGGGGATTCCGTGCTTCTGGTTGATCAAAGACCGGCCGCCGGTTTCGTTCACGCCCCAGGCGGGTGTGCTCATGTCTTATTACAGCCTACCGCCATATGGCAGCGATATATTTGAAACGATTGGCAGCAAGTAGTGTTTGCAAAAATGAAGGCTCTGTTAAACCAAAATTGACATAAGATTATTCATGCGAAAACGCACATGAATGACGATCGTCCCCCGTTGCCAACGAAGACAAAGAGGGACGATTGCTGGACAGTCCAATGGTATTCCGTCTACAGTTCTTCAAGTTGGGTGACTGACGCATCCGCGTCATCGATTTTGTGTTGCATAAAGCATTGCATGTATTCCCAGTCGGGCGAGCCGTCCGCTGTAACAGGAAGCGTCAGGGTCGTTTGCTCCATCGCTGCCTTGTTCCACTTGTTGTCATACGAGAACGCATGACTGGCCTCCCAGAACACTGGTTGGAGGAATAAGGCGATTTGTTCATTCAACTCAAACTTGGGGTACAGCACATTAACGTCATCCGATGCCCAAAAAGGTTTCGGCTGCCAGAATGCTTTACCCATCGCCTTTTGACCGTTGTACGCGACGGTGAGTGTCCCGCCGGGGTGAACGTGTTCACGATTGCCGATATGGGCGGTGATTCCGTTGTTTTCCAACGTTGCCCCGATGAATGGCAGGTCGCCCCGAATCATGTCCGCACGGGTCAGTCGCGTGCCTTTCTGAACAACAAACAAATCAGAGATGGCGAACGGTCTCCACGCGGAGCTGTCGATACGCCTATTCTGTAGGCTCACGTTGCACAATTCGTCAACGGTGGCCGATGATTCTCGCAGCACGCCCGCCATATAGTCTGACATATATTCCCAATCAGGCTCACCGGACGGCGTTGCGGGGAGCCTGATTGCAAAATCAGTTTTAATGTGCCTGTTCAACTCGTTGGAAAACGCTTGATAATGCAAGTCGCTTTCCTTATGGATGACACTTGCCGCAAACTGGCACGCCGCTAAGGAAATCTTATCTGCTGGCTTGAGCACGATAACGTTCTGACTTGTATAGAACGGTCTATTCTGGACAAAACACGCACCGATACTTCCGCCTAAAGCGAGCGTCAGGCAACCAGCCGGATATGGGTCAACGTCGCTGACTAACGCACACGTTGCATTTACGCCGTTGTTCTGCGCGGTTCTCCCAACGAAGTTGACCTCATTGACCGCAGAATCCATCTTGACCCTATCGAATTTGTTTCCCATGTCAATGAGAAACATGTGCGGGTCATATAGGTGAAACTCCTTCCACCTGCTTGTATCAATCTTCGCCATCGGCGCTGTCGCCTTTCCGCATGGTCACAGTCACGGACTCATTGTCTGCTTCGATGTCACTTGAGTACATCACCTTCTCGAACAGACTGTTGCTAAACTCCTTGGCATCGATGCCCCTCTTGTACATGAGGTAATCCATTGCGGTCTTGCGAAAATCCTCTTCGGTAATCTCAAACGGTTTGACGGGTGTCTGATAGGACATGCACTTATTCGGCTTCTCCCACTTGCAGGTTTCGTCTCCTGATTGCTTGATGACGATATCGACCCAATGGTTTTCGATTGCAGGCCAACGGCCGTGTAGGTCGTGCCGCCCTTTGTTCTTCACAGTCTCCAACCCGTCATCCTTCATCCAGCAGGTGAAGAACTCGTTAGCGCCTTGGGGTACGCCCGCCTCGAACACGAAGATGCTGGTAGTAACACCGGTTCCTTGGAACACGTCTTCTGGTAGTTTGATTACCTTGCGGAGGCGATGGCTTTCTTTAATGCGCTTGGTGATGCCACGGGTCTTCTCAAGCTTTTTGTCGGGCAGAATGAACGCGCACATGGTGCCTTGCGGTACATTGTCCAACACGTTCTCAACAATGTTCATGCAACCAAACTTCGTCTCAAACGGCGGGTTCATCAGTACTTTGGTGATGCCCTTTGACTTAATCCACGCCCCAGCCTCCGAGGTGCGTGAGTCAAGGCATTCAAGGTTTGTCTTGCCGTCCTTATGGATGAGCATGTTCGCGCAAGCCAAGGCGTACACATACTTGTAGAACTCGATGCCGTACAACTGCGATGATTTGATTGCCTTGGCTTTCTCGGTGTTCATGCCACCGGCCTCGTGGATCATGTTGCTCATGGCCTTGACAAGGAACCCGCCCGAACCGCAGGCCGCATCCAGTACGCGGTCATTCTGGTTGACTTCGAGGATGCGGTACATGAAGTCGGTGATGTGCTCGGGGGTGAAGACCTGACCTGCTTCGCTCTTCTTCTTATATCGATTGAACTCGTTGAAGAAGATGCCCATCACGTCCTCGCCGCGCCACTTGTTCGAATTGATGCACTCGGAAACGCTGACTACGCAGTCAATAAACTCTGCGATGGCCTGCTGGTTGGTGGTCGTGTTCATGCGGATGGTCGAGTATTCGTCCAGCAGAATGTCGATTTTGCTGTTTTGCTTGCGGTCGTTCTCCAGTGACGTGGACAGTGTGGTGACGACCGTCGCGTTGAATGTCTGGTATGGGGATTCTTTGAGGTTTTCGAGTTTGGCACCGTATCGTTCGGCTACGAGGGCACATGCGGTGAGAATCATTCGATGATACAGATTGGTGACGCCGAATTCACTGTGAAGCAGATTGTTAATGCGCGCGGTCAACGTGTAGATGCGTTGCTTATCGATACCTTCGTCGAGGAATAGGTCGATGTAGAACTGCTTGTTCTGCAATTCTGTGGGTGCTTGCACTTCCGTCTTGTTCTTGAAGCAACGCACGGTGCGACCGTTGTACAGAATTCCAATCACCTTCGAGTACTGGCTCATGGTCACATCGACGTTCTGATTCAGCTCGTCAACCCACTTCTGCGCGTCCAAATCGGTGTCTTCCGATTTGGCTTCTAGAATGATAGCCACGCCACCCTTGTCCTTGGGTAGATACCAGCCATCGGGCTTGTAATTCACGCCCTTAAACCCCAATTGATTGAACGTGGTAATTTGTCCAGTTCCACTGGTCGCCTCGTCACTATCAACAAAGCCAAGGATTGTTCCTGCTGAATTGCGAACTTGATCTTCTGTGCGCACCATTGCTGTGCATACCTTTCTCAGTAGCCCCAGAGCCATCTTCACTGCCTGGACTATTGCTGTTTCCGAGCGGTCGGTCTATTTGTCTAATTGTTCGGTTCTCTTCGTTTCCACACCATTGCCCGAGCGGAGGTCGAATGGCAGGCCTTTTTCTCTGACGACAGCTTTAAGGAAGATGTTGGTTGCGCTGGTGAGGTTGAGCCCCAGCGGTTTGAGTATTTGCAGTGCCTCGTCTTTGAGTTCTGGGTCGAGGCGCATGGTGGTGGTTGGTGTGTTCGCTATGCTCTGCTCCTTCCGCTCCTGCTAGCTACATCGTACATACAGTCTATATCGTAGCATCTCATCAAACTCAAGCCCATCGTCGGGGTGCCAGCACGGTGGTGCCATCTGACAGCAGATACACGTTGCCAAGCGTGTTCGGTTTTAATGGGAGCCTGTGATCCGGATCGTAGACGACGACCAGCCGGCGTAAATCCAGCCACAGGCTCAGATCGGCGTCACGCCGACAGGTGATGACCGTCGCATCGGATGGTTGGAATGCCGGTTCGCCCATCCTGTCGCGCGGCAGTCCGACGTTCATACCCCAGTCGAATGCCTGGGTTAGACCGGATTGGAAGACGATGATGCCGCTGGTGTGGTGGGTGACGTCGTATAAACGCATGATGGGCTCTTACGGTTGCCTCATGCGCATGCACGATTGCAGGATAGGCATCCCTCGTCCGGCGTAACGCATTTTTCGCATACCAACGCACCGCATGTGCCGCATTCGCGCACGCAGCGGGCGCACACGTCGTCACCGCACCCGTCGCACGTCTGCCAACACTCATCACACGCCCACATGCCGCACGTCCGACACTGGTGGTCCGCACCCGGCAACGGATCGTTTCCGCAATCCGGGTTTTCGCATTCCAACCGGATATGGTATGCTGCCACATCACGCATATCCAGTGCAACCTCCCAGAGACGCGAAAGCTCGTTCACGTCCGTTCCGTACGTGGCCTCAAACCAGTCTGACAACGAGTCGGGCACATCCGATAGCCAACAATCCATCTGGACGGCGATATCCACTAGACCATCCGACTTTTTTATTAAATCCTTCGCATCCATGATGTCCTTCTTGTACGGGGGAAGCGTTCGACGCCGAACCCATGCGTCCCGCGCATAGGCGTGACTCATGTTGGGAATTCTGGTATTCGTCTGTCTGGCACCCGTCGGCGCGGCCGCATCGACCCATACCGCAAGCATGTTCGCGCAAATGCAGAGCGCCTACCTGAAGCAGTGCCAACGCAACCGCGCGTTCTGCTGCTCCGTGCTCTACTATGTCTGCCTGATGCTCGCCGTCATTCTGATCGGCGGTGAAATCGTCGGCCTCATGATGTTGGCGGGCCGTGCGCTGGCCGACTAGGCGAAACAGTCGAATTCGACCCAACCTACAAGCCTTCCCTGTAGGCTGGGTCGTCTGCTTCTTTCAGGCGTTCCGTCCATCCGTTTTCTCACCGGGCGACCACCATGCTGTCCGAAAGTCGTGGACCGTTGTGGTCGCAACTTGTATGCATTGTATGCATCAAAAAACCGACTATGCATACTATGCGAGAACACAACTCCGAAAAAGACTGCATACAATGCATACAAGAAGACAGTTTGGCTCAGGAGTAGGGCTGAGAGGCTAAAAATGTATGCACTTAAGGATGCATACAAAGTGCATACAGAATGCATACAAGTGAATACGAGCATATAAAAGAGTAAAAAGAGAGGATTCTTCCTTCTACTTCTTCTTTATACTGCCTGTTTCTATATCTTCTACTGCCCGTGTCTTCGGGCATTCAAGGACTCCATCGCTCTCATTGCCCGTTTTCTTCAATCGAGCCGCCGGTCCCGACGGTCCGCGTGCATAGCTCGCCGTATGACTCAGGTAGTGAAGGCGACGGGCACGATGGCCCGTCATTCGGGTGGCGGTCTGATTCGAACCACGTCCGGCGAGGCGTGGCTGTACTACGAGATGCCCAGCCAGCCGTCCGTGGCGGATGCGGGCGACTGGCAGGACAGGATGGCGGCGGCCAGACCGTATCTGACGGTGCTGTCGCGACTGGCCGATCTGACGCCGAGCATTCCGATACCGAACCGCAAGATGATGAAAAGCTACTATCGGTCGATCCATATTCTCGCCGTCTCCACGCCCGTCCAGTTCACGCCGTCGCCCACGTTGGATGAGGCGAATCGGATGCGCCTGGCCCGCGAGTATGCGGGGAGGGCGGTGCACGAGCGGTTCACGCTGATCGGCGTGCGGTTGAATCAGGGCGGTCGGGTCGGCAAACGTTCGCTGATCGGCCGTGTCGCGGACTTGGTGTCACAGGCGTCCGACCAGCTGATGTACGCGGAGGTCGCGGATGATGCGTTCGAAGCCGACCGGCAGGTGATCGCGCAGATTCTTTCGGACTCCGGCTGCCGGCCTCCCAGCGAGCATGTGATGAAGCGTGCGTTGGCGTGGTGGGTGTCCGACCCGAAGCCCGATCCGGTGCCGATCATGGTGGAACGTGGCCATATGCATGCGTTCGCCGGCGAGCATGACTGCCGTCTGGCGGAGAAACTACGTGAGACGCAGATCGAATGCTCGAAATGGTCGGCCCGCCGGGAGCTGTCCGGCACCTGGCCGATGACGGTGGTCACGTTGGGCGCGCTGCCGTTCGACGGACAGGATGAGCGGGTCACGCCGAACTCGGATTGGGCCGCAACCATGTTGAAGAGCGTGGAGTCGGGCGGCATGGGCTGTACGGCGTTGTCGCTGCGCGGTCTGGTCGAGCCGGGTGAGATCAGTCGCGAGCAGATCGATAAGGATAAGGACAAGGTGCTGGAGCAGGCCGTCAAGCAGGCCACGGATGGGCATAAGCGCAATCTGGGTATCGCGTCCGACTTGAATCAGGTTTCGGAGGTCTATCAGATGGATGGCCGACCGTGGCCGACCGTGGTGGATGCGCATGTGCATGCGGCGATTCCGGGCATCATCGAACGTACCAGCCAAGTGGGGTATCCGGGCGAGCTGAACATGAACGCCGACCGGCAGGATACCGCATGGCAGGATATGATGATCGGCTCGGATGTCTTCTATAATCCCAGTCCCGTCTTCTGGCCCGCTCCGATTGTCGCGTATGCGGGATTGTCCGGCCGTTCCATTGCGGGTGAGGATTTCGGTCTGGGCCGTAAGGAGGATCTGCCCGGCGCGCTCTTGGGTTTGACGGAGGCGGACCGGCAGCCGGTGTACGTGTCGCCGTTCGCGGCGCGCGAGTTGCACACTGCGCCCGCACTATTGGTGACTGGAAAAACAGGGTCGGGAAAAGCGCACCCTATTTCCACCCTATTTCCAGTCCCCCCGCAGAAGCGTTTTCCAACCGGCGGAATCGTGCCATTACGCGATTTGCGCGAAGGCGACATGCTCTACTCTCGCGACGGTCTGACCTACCCTATCGTACATCTGACTCCCATCAAACGCAAGCCGATTTACCGCGTCACCCTGTCGGACGGACAGATCATCGACACCGGAGACGACCACCAGTGGGCCGTGTACGATTTCACGGCCCGCAACGGCATCCGCCGCCAGCAGCTCCATCCGACCACCGAACGGCAGGACGAACTGGTCCGGGCCGCCGAACGCATCCGCCGTCTGGCCGCACGGACCAGTCCAGACGAGGAGTGGACGGCCAAGGAGATTTGGAACGCGATCGCCCCATACATGACGGCCGCCGACTATGGCACCGAGACCCGCGAACAGTGGGTGTATGCCGTCATGAGCTACATGGAGATGCCGCCCCGCAACATCCGTCGCGAAGGGCATCAGAAGCGTCCCGGCCGCGTATGGCGGACCCGCCCCCTGCTCGAAGAGGCCATCGACATACTCGAACATCCCATCAAGGGCAACATCACGCCGCCACGCCAACGTCGCATCGACATGCTGAACAACGCTTTGAACACCCAACTGCCCGACCATATCAGCCTGGGAGGGTTGACCGACCTGATGGGCGGCGGCACAAACGACCGTGACGCCGCCAAGACCATCCTCAATCGGGTCACGCTGCCAACCGCCGACGTACGGCTTACCCAAAGCCGGACGCTTCAAGGTTGGAATGCCCGTGAAGCCCTGCTAGCCTGCGCCCAACGCATCCTCTGGCGCTACAACGAGGATGATCGGCCGCACTATGGCGAACAGGTCGCCACATCCGAGGAGATGCTTCAGCAGGGATTGACCGCCCCCGGCGGACAGGCGAACTGGGCCATCCGTGTGACCGAACCCATCCAAGGCGAATGCAATCCGCATCTGCCCGTCGATCCGTGGTGTCTCGGCGCATGGCTGGCAGACGGAAGCATAGGCTCCGGCCATGTGGCCTCCGATGACACGAACGGAGACTTGGATCATGTGCGCGAACATTGCACGGCCGCCGGCTACGAGATCGGGGAGATGAAGAGTGACTGGTTGATTTCCGTCCATGGTCTCAAAGCCGACCTGCGACGGGCCGGCGTATTGGATGACAAGCACATTCCCGAAGCCTACTTCCACACGTCCATCGAACAGCGGCTCGAACTGGTACGCGGCCTATTGGATCAGGATGGCACCATCAGCCCGGACAGTCACAGCATCGAGTTCACCCAATCCGCCGACCATAAGGCCATTGTCGACGGGCTTGTACGCCTTCTACGCTCGTTGGGCGTGATCGTCCACGAGCCGCGGTTCGCCACGTCCGGCTACACGGTGGACGGCGTGCGTCATGAAACGCGGGGACGTTGGCGAATATCGTTCACCACCACTCTGCCCGTCTTCTCTCTGGAACGCAAGAAACGCCTCCTGCCGGAAACCCTGCGCGAAATCTCCCAATGGCTGTACGTGAAGAACATTGAGATTCTGCCCGAACAGGATACCCGCTGCCTGTCCATCAGCTCGCCCGACCATACGTATCTGGTCGCGGGATACGTGCCGACCCACAACACGCGCGTGCTCATGCATCTGGCCGCGCAGTGGGCGCGCCTACGCAATCCGGACAATCCGAAGGAGTACATTCCGGGCGTGTTCTTCGACCCGAAACCGAACTCGACCGATTTTGGCCCGTTCGTCCGATCCATGAACGGCGTCATCATCAGACTCGACTCCAAGGAGGCGGAAGGCATTCTCGACCCGATGCGCTGCATCCCCCGCTCCATGCCCGACATGATCATCACGACCGCCGTGCAGATGCTCACCCAGATTACGGGCGGCGCGAACGCGCCACGCGAACGCGACATGGCGTTGACCAGCATCATCGGCTACGGCATGCGCCACGGCGCGGACTGCACGGGCGAGGCGGTGCGCATGGCGTATGAGGCGTACCGGAGGCGCGCGCCCGACGCGGGCGCCATCGACCCTCTGGTCGAACAGGTCGCGCCCATGCTGGAACGCACGTATACGAACAGCCAGATGTTCCGCCTGATCTACGGACACTCGCATGGCGGGCGGCATCTGGCCGTATCCGACGGTCTGACCCTATTGAGCGCGGGCACGATGAACATCATCAGCGAAAAGGAGGCGAACTCCGGTCCGTCCGACATTCAACGCTGGGTGGTGCGTATGGCCGCATTGGGCGCATCCGCGTCGATCATCGGACGCAACGGCTTTCTGATCGTCGACGAGGCGTGGAGCCTTCTGGGTGACCGTTTCGGTGACAGCGTGGTCAACAGCATGGGCCGTCTGGCCCGCGACCAGCATTATTTTCCCGTGTTCGCCAGCCAGAAGGTCACCGAATTCGTTCAGGCCGGCCTGCAGGACTTCACCGGACGCGGCATCGCGTTGGCCATGGGCTCCAAGGCCGAATTCGCCGGGCAGGAGAGTCAGACCGAACAGGTCTGCCGCCTGTTCGGCCAGCCCGAGGATGGCGTCATGGCCGAACGTATGACCCATGACCGTGAGCTGAAGGCCGATCCGGGCACGCGCGGCGGCGCGCCGGACCGTCGAAGCCTGTACGCGCTGTTCGACCCTGATACCGGACGGTTGGAACGCGGTTCGGTCGGCTACTACATCGGATTGGACAAGTCCGCCGTACCCGTCGAGATTCGTATCAGCGACAAGCTTGTGTGACGCATACGCATGGCGTACCGAACGTGGAAGGAAAAAACGTCATGGGAGATTACGAAAGCACGATGACCGGTTTCATGGACCGTGTGACGGATGATATGAGTCTGGCACGCGAGTGGGCGAACCGTATCGGAACGGATGGTACGGACCGGTGGATGAACGAGGCGACGGCCGGCCGCCTGTTGGCGGGATTGCGCACCCAGCGGTTCCGCGACATGGTGGCCGTCTCCATGTTCGCCCCCGACGCCGGACCCGCCCGATGGGTGGATGCGGCGTCGGGGGCGAACATGGCCGCATTGTTCACGCCCGCCCTGTCTGATCCGGCATGGCATCCGGACGGGCCGCATCTGCGCGCCATGGTCGCCGACCTGTCATGGCTGTCGAAAAGCTTTCCCGGCCAGTTGGATTCGCGCATGGTGTGCGGACTGTCCGCGTTGGCGTTCTGGCTGGTGGCTGACATGGGTAACGCGGCCAAAGTGTTGCGCATGGGCACGTCGGATGGTCTGAGCGACGAGTATGCGGTGATTGTCGGCTGGCTGTTACGCACCCACACCGCACCCGCGTGGGCTGATGTGAAGACATGGCCGGATGTGGCGGACGCGCCCGACCCGGTGGGCGAATACCAGTCCACGCCGGCCGGCGAGCTGGCCGGTCTGGCCGGTGTGGACTGGGATGCGGAGCTGGCCGATTTGGAAAGGTTCGATGACGGACTGGATTACGATCGGCGCATGCGCATGCTGGCCAGCCCGTTGGAGGCCATGTACCGGCAGGAAACGGCATTGTGCCGTTGAGACAAGATAAGCCCCCGATTCGGGGGCTTATTCTTTAATGTGACTCCAGAAACATGCGTATCAGATGGTAGACGGTGAAGATCGGCACGAGCAGTCCGAGCAGCAGCAGCTTGGACGCGCAGGCCAGGAGCCAGTATATGACAAGCCCCAGCACGCCTCCGAATAGGAACCAGCCCATGATCCACCTCCTAAAGTTCTATCCGCTACATGCGTCCCCGCTCCCACTCTTCACGCCACCGTTCGACCGTTTCGGCGTTCAGACCCAACGCACGGTTCATGGACTGAACATCCAAGCCTTGTTCGAAGGCGAGATTGTAGGCGTTGCGTATCGTGTCGCCGCCACCCTCCATCGCGTCGGTCACGCCGTGCGTGTCGATGGCCGTCTCGAAATCGCCGGCCAGATTCTGCTCGTTGAACGCGCTCATGCCACGCTCGTACATGCCTTCGAAATCCTTGCGGCCGTTGAACGCTTCCGTCCGTCCGGTCTTCGGATCCACCCACGGCTTGCGGTCGGGCCGTCCCGGCTTCGCGTTGGACCCGTCCGAATAGGCCAGGCCTCCGCCGAACGTCTTGCCGCGTGTCAGCTTGTCCTGCACGTAGTCGGCCAGCGTCTCATTCCAAATCCGGTCACGGGTCTCGCCGGACGGGTTACGGTCGCCGGTACGCCGCCTATACTCTTCCAGATTGTTCAGATATGGCCGTCCAACCCTCATGCGGTGGGCGGACAGTCCGTATTGGGCGAGAATGCCTTCCATGTGTACGGGACGGGACAGGGCCGACTGGACCAGGCGTGCGCTGTAGCAATGGTCGGACTTGACCGCGCACGAGCGGCGCAGGGCGAGCAGTCGCTCATCGGCCAGCCGTTCGGCCATCTCACGGCATCGCACGTTGTCGGGAATCCACGAGTGCAGGGATCGCATGATGTAGCCGGGATGGGATTCCTCTCCGATCGCTCTGGTCCGCAACTCCACCTCCTGTTCGGGCGTGCATACCGGCTCGTCCGTATAGGAGGTGCCGTCCGGCATGGGCTTGGTGGCGCGCAGTAGGTTTTCCGCCCAAATCCAGCCTTTGTCGCGGCTCTCGTACTCGTCGTACAGTGTGCGGCGAGTGTGATTGTAGCCGCCCGACAGTTCCAGGTCGGAATCATCGTCCGCACCCGGATTGGCCGTATACCGGCCGCCTTTCGTGGTTCCCGCGGGTTCATGTCCGCGCCCGTTCGCATCCATCACCATGGTCAAGCCTCCTTATATACGGGAGGGCTATGCGCTAGAACAATGGCTGTCCGCCCGGTTCGGTCATGCGTTCCGCGATCAGCGGCAGATAATGCGTGTCCAGCTCCGTGCCCACGCAGCGCAATCCTTCCGCGCGGGCGGCCGACAGGGTGGAGCCCGACCCTAGGAACGGATCCAGCACCAGGCCGCCGGCCGGACAGGCCAGACGCGCCAGCCAGCGCATCAGATCGGACGGTTTGACGGTCGGATGCGCGAGTCGGACGGTGCCGGCCGGCTCGCATGCGGCCATGGCATTCGAGTCCAACAGCATGTCGGGGTAGTCTTCCGCGTTCGGATCCAATCCCAGCCGTTCGGCATGCATCGTCCATCGGGTGCGGTCGGTTGGAACCATGAGCGTGGCGTCCACGTCCGGCCGGTCGGCTCCGGAGGCTTTCGGACAGTAGTAGAAGCGGGCCACATCCGCGCCCAGAAGTCCCGCATCCATGATCAGATCGGATGGGTAGCGTCCGGACAGCCGGGGGAGAGCGCGACGCGGGGTGGACGTGTCGCGGAATGTGTCACGCCCGCGCGGGTCGCCCCGCCGCAGCCGGTCGTTACGCTCGTACCGGTATTCCAACAGTCCCATATCCGCTTCCAGCGCGCATGCGGCGACATGCAACGCACCCGTTCCATGGTCGAGCAGATTGCGCCCCAGCATCGTCTCCCGCGGCCGTTGGGCGACGAGAATCGGCTCCCAGGCTGGTTTCAACGCGGGATTGTAGCCCGCCCATGCTGCCGCCTGTTCGGATTGCGCGTGATAGTCGCCTTCCATGACGCGCCGGCCGCGCAGCGTGCTTCCGCTTTCGCCTCTGACCGTCCGATCGTCCTTCAGTCCCAGCGCGCGGTCCACCGCATGGTCGCCCCATTCGCCTTTCGGCATGCCGGACGAGTACAGCCAGCATAATTGATCGCGTATCGTCAGACCGCCATCCTCAATGGCGCAGGCCAGCCGATGCCAGGTGCGGGGCGAGCCGAACGCCAGCAGGAACGCGCCGGGCTTCATCAAGGCCATGATGTCCGCCCAGAATGCCGGATCGAACGCGATGCCGGTCGAATCCCAGCGTGCCACCCGTCCGGCCGTACCCAACCCCAGCTCGTATGGCGGGTCGGTGACGACCGCATCCACGCCGGATGCGGGTAGGAGGCGGATCAGATTCCGCGCGTCCGTGTTGTAGACCGTACAGAGTTCATCATGCAGACAGGGATTCATGTGATTGTATATGCGTCACGCGGAACGCGCATGCGCCTGGCTAACCTAAGAAAACGGACAATGGGAGCGATGGGATCCGTGAATGCCTGTAAACGCGCGAGCAGTAAAGAGGAACAGTCAATATAAAGAAGAAGTAAGAAGAAGAATCCTCTCTTTTTACTTCTTTATATGCTTGTATGCATTCTGTATGCAGTCTGTATGCATCCCCAACTGCATACATTTACAGCCCCTCAGCCCTACGGACACGCCTATTCGCGTTTCTGTATGCATTGTATGCAGTCT
>OFRY01000254.1_pt1 | contig 39322 bp, 24 predicted proteins | sample 1543171 | NCBI WGS metagenome assembly OFRY01 (sample SAMN04209240, study PRJEB22552) | human gut metagenome | biome: gut; material: feces | host: Homo sapiens | place: USA: Oklahoma | reverse complement strand
GGACGCCGCCCTCTCAAGGCGGAGATCACCAGTTCGAATCTGGTACGGGCTACCAAAATTGAACGCCCGGGCCTCGTAAGAGACCCGGGTTTTGTGTATTGACCGTATATACGGCGCCTGCCGTGTTTCGCTCAGATCGAGGAGTAGCCATGGATCTGCCCATCAGCTTGCAAGACATCACGTATGCCGAGAACTATCTGGCGCAGGGCGACCTGGCTACGGCGACGCCGCTGCTGGAGCGTCTGGTGGAGCTCGCCGAGGAGTATATCGACGCTGAGTGCAAGACGGAGGAGAAGCGCCAATACTTTAGCTTCGATAGCAAGTTTGAGCGCTTGGCCTATCGCCGCGTGGAGAAGGATCCGCGCGAGCTCATGCAGGTCGAGGTGCCGTTTGACCGCCTGTACTCTGACATGGCGTTTGCCTACATTCGCCAGCAGGATTATGTGAGCGCTCGTAATGCCCTGATGCAGGCTGTGCGTTGGGACCCCATGAACTGCAACTATCGCTTGGATTTGGCCGAGCTGTTCCGCGCTCTCGAGGACAAGCAGGAGTGGGCTTCGCTTTCGTTTTCGGTGCTAGAGCGCGCGAGCGATGGCAAGTGCGCCGCCCGCGCTTACGCCAATCTAGGTCAGTACTTCTTGGAGCCCGAGACCGAGAACGTTTCGGCTGCCGTGGGCTGCGCGCGTCTGGCGCTGCGCCTGGCGCCCAACGATGCGCATACGACGCGCCTGCTCAACAAGATCCATACCACCTATCCGGATGCCGCCGATGAGAGCGACGAGCACGTGATGGGTGAACTGGCCCTGCAAGGCGTTCCGACCTCGCCTTCGGCCGAGATTGCCATCTGCCTGATTATGTGCGCGACCGATGCTGCAAGCGACGGCGACAAGCAGGAGGCGACGCGCCTGACGGTGCGTGCTCGCGACTTGGTGGGCGAGGAGGCCTGCGCGGCGATTATTAAACTGGTGCGCGAGAGCGATGCCGAGCTCAATGCCGAGCGCAAGGCAAAGCGCGAAGCTACGGGCAAGGGTTCCGATGGCGCCAAGGAGGCCGGCGATGCCCAGTAAGCGCGAGCGCAAACTCATTTCCAAGAATCGCTCGGCACATCACGAGTACTTTATCGATGAGACGTTTGAGTGCGGTATTGAGCTGAGCGGCACCGAGGTCAAGTCGATTCGCGAGCGCGCCTGTCAGATCACTGACACTTTTGCGCTGATTCGTGGCGGCGAGTGCTGGCTCGTCGGACTGCATATCCACCCTTATAGCCATGGTGGCGTGTGGAATCGCGATCCCGACCGTCGGCGTCGTCTGCTGCTGCACCGCAAGGAGATCGACTTTCTTGACGGCAAACTTCGCAACCGTGGTTATGCGCTGGTTCCGTTGGAGCTCTACTTTAATACCGACGGCCGCGTAAAGCTGCTGCTGGGTCTGGGTCGCGGCAAGAAGCTCTACGACAAGCGCGAGGACATGGCCAAGCGTGATGTCCAACGCGAGATCGACCGCGCCCTCAAAGAGCGCAATCGCTGACCACCCTTCATAAGTTGCGGTGGAATACGGACTGTTTTGCCTGATTGAGGGACTATTCAGTCCCTATTTCACCGCAACTGCGGGCGTCTCATCTTTCTTACTGTTCTGACACATATGTCTCAAAGGCGGCGTCCGTTATGGGCGTCGCCTTTTTTGTGGGTACATACATCCATGAGGTTCCAACCCGAGCTAGGGGAGTGATCGTTATGGACAAAACTGCGTTCTTTACCATGCCGAGCGGCCTGTACGTGGTGAGCTCCGCGGCAGACGGGCTGCGTGCCGGCTGCGTTATCAACACAGCGGTGCAGGTGACGTCCATGCCGCCGCGTATTTCGGTTGCCGTGAACAAGGACAACGTCACCTCGGGCGTCATCACATCGGCCAAAGCGTTCGCGCTGACCGTGATCGATCAGACCGCCGACATGCTCTACATCGGTAACTTTGGGTTCCGCACCAGCAGCGATTATGACAAGTTTGCCAAATACGAGACCCGCGAGACGGCTCTGGGCATGCCCTGTGTGCCCGAGCACGCGACGGCCCTGTTTAGCTGCCGTTTGATCGACACTGTGGATGTGGGCACGCATCTGCTGTTTATCGGCGAGGTCGAGGATGCCGAGCGCCTGAGCGACGAGACGCCGCTCACCTACGATTACTACCATAAGGTCCTGAAGGGCAAGACGCCTCCGAAGGCGTCCTCGTATCAAGGCTAGAAATGTTTTAAAAATACTTGCATTATATTATTGAGAATCTATACTATTAGATGAAGTACATCACCAGTCGCGTTCGAGAGGAGAACATCATGACTGAGGAGAAGAAGACGTATAAGTTCGTGTGCATCGTTTGTGGTTACGAGGTTGAGGTCGACACGCCCGAGCTGCCCGAGGATTACGTGTGCCCGGTGTGCGGCGTCGGTCCCGATCAGTTTGAGCTCGTCGAGGAGTAGCTCGTCGGCACGCGGCTCACGGCAACACATAGCTCTGTCCAAGGGTCCCGGTCGGATATCCCGGCCGGGACCCTTTTCCTCCGTCCCCAAGGGATCACGGTTGCCGTTGGCCGATCCTGTCTGTTGTGAGTCCGGCCGACCTTTTGTCTTAATCTGTAACGTCTAACGGTGGAAATTGGGTCCACTTGTTACAGATTGAGACAAACGGAGCTGTCCCTCGGAATGATCTCGATCTGTAACATCTAGACATCAAAAGCGGGTCTAGATGTTACAGATCGAGACGTTTGCCTGGGTAGGTGCCCCGCCCCATTACATCCCTGTCAACAACACGACATCGAGAATCGTCACGATGGCACCGATCCCTACAAGCAGCGCGTTGAGTGGACGCGAGTTGGCGTATTTGCCCATGACGCGGCGTGAGCTGGTGAGCCGTATGAGCACAAAGACCGTAATCGGCAGCTGAAGCGACAGCAGTGCCTGACTCCAGATGAGACCTTCAAAAGGATTTGGGACGACTAGGCACGCCGTCACTGCGCCGACGAAACAGGCCGCCACCCCAATCGATGAGTGTCGGTCGTGGATGTCGTATTCCTCGTCGAACATGCCCGCGGTGATGGTGCCCGCCGCCATGCCCGCCGTCACGCTGCTCGATAGTCCCGCGAACAGCAGCGCTACCGCAAAGATAGTTGAGCTTGCCGGGCCCAAGATGGGGGAGAGCGTGGCCGCTGCGACGGCGAGGTCGTCTACGACAATGCCGTGCGCAAAGAAGGTCGTTGCGGCCAGGATGACCATGGCCGAGTTGATTGCCCAGCCCACGCCCATCGAAAAGAGCGTGTCGAAGAGCTCGTAGCGCAGACGTTCTTCGATAACCTGCTCGCCTTGGCCTTCGAAGTGCATAGATTGGATGACCTCGGAGTGCAGAAAAAGGTTGTGTGGCATAACGACCGCACCCAGGACACTCACGATAATCGCGGCAGAGCCAGTGGGCATACTGGGCGTGATCCAGCTTGCGGCGGCTTGCGGCCAGTCGACCTTGACTAGTGCAAGCTCGGCCAAAAACGAGAGTCCTACCACGCCTACGAAGGCGATGATCCAGCGTTCGGCATGCTTGTAGGAGTTCGTCATGAGCATCGCCATCGATACTGCCGCCACGATGACGCAGCCCGCACGCACGGGCAGCCCAAAGAGCATTTGAAGGGCAATCGCGCCGCCCAGGACCTCGGTCATGGCGGTGGCGATGGTCGCGAGATAGGCACTGGCGAGCACCGTGCGCCCGACGAAGCGGGGGAGGTAACGTGTCGTGGCCTCGGCAAGGCAGGCGCCCGTGGCGATACCCAGGTGCGCCGCGTTGTGCTGCAGCACGATGAGCATAATCGTGGACAGCGTGACGATCCACAGCAGCGCGTAGCCAAACTGCGAGCCCGCGGCCATATTGGAGGCCCAGTTGCCCGGGTCGATAAAGCCGACGGTCACGAGCAGCCCGGGGCCGATATGCCGCGCAATGTCTAGGCCTCCGTGACCACCGGTGCGCCGGGAGCCAAAATGATGTTTGAGATGGTTGAGCATAGTGAGCTCCTGCGTGCCGTTTGTTTGACGCCGCAAAGGATACCCGTTTTATGCTAAAAAGTTAACCAAGACTAACAAAATTGTTGTATTTGAATAGGATGGTGAAAGGGGATTGCCGAAATGTCTTGATCTGTAACAACTAGGGATGGAAATTGGGTCTTACTGTTACAGATTGAGATGTTTGAAGAGGTGAGTTTGCAGGCCGAACTTGGGGCCCTTGTTGTCGCCCTTGAGGTCGGCGGTGTCCACTCGTAGGGCGTGCGTTACGCGATTGTTTCGAAACGGGCGGGAAACACAACGGGCCGGTGATGCTCCTAGTATGCCTATTCAACTGATTGTCTAATATCTAGGGGAGGATCGCGATGCAGGCAGATTCCGCTCAGCAGCAGGGCCTTTATCGCCCCGAATTCGACCACGATGCGTGTGGCATCGGCGCGCTTGCCGATATCAACGGCGAGCGCCATCACCAGATTCTGGACGACGCGCTGTCCATTCTGGTCAACTTGGAGCACCGCGGCGGCACGGGACTCGAGAAGAACACCGGCGACGGCGCCGGCATCCTGTTCCAGGTTCCGCATCACTTTTTCCGCAAAGAGGCTCAAAAGTGCGGCCAGATTCTGCCGGCAGAGGGCGACTATGGCGTGGCCATGCTGTTCTTCCCGCAGGACGACAAGGGCGTAGAGGATGCCCGTCGCGTGTTTGAGGAGGGCTGCGCCGAGGCCGGCGTGCCGCTGCTCTTTTGGCGCGAGGTGCCGGTCGACCCGCACGATTTGGGCGAGACGGCCCGCGCCTGCATGCCTACCATCCTGCAGGCCTTTCTGGGCCGCCCCGACGACACGCCGGCCGGCGATGCCTTTGAGCGTCGCCTGTACGTGTGCCGCCGCACCATCGAAAAGAAGGCCGACGCTGAGTTCGCCCTGCGCGACAAGATCTTCTATGTGTGCTCCATGAGCTCGCGCACTATCGTGTACAAGGGCATGCTTGTGGCCACGCAGATGCGCCGTTTCTTCATCGACCTCAACGACGCCGCCGTCAAAACGGCCGTGGCGCTCGTCCACTCGCGCTACTCCACCAACACCACGCCCAGCTGGGAGCGCGCACATCCCAACCGCTTTATCATCCACAACGGCGAGATCAACACCCTCAAGGGCAACGTCAACTGGATTCGCGCCCGCGAACCCAACCTGTACAGCCCCGTGTTGCAGCACGATCTTGAGCGCGTGATGCCCATCATCAACCGCGAGGGCTCCGACTCCGCGATTCTGGATAACGTGCTCGAGTTCCTGGTCATGAACGGTCGTCCGCTCACGCGTGCCGCATCCATGCTGCTGCCCGAGCCGTGGGACCACAACGACAGCCTGAGCGAGGAGCGACGCGCCTACGACGCTTACCAGTCCATGCTCATGGAGCCGTGGGACGGCCCGGCCGCCATCGCCTTTACCGACGGCCGCACGCTGGGTGCCGCCCTCGACCGCAACGGTCTGCGTCCCGCCCGCTACTATGTGACGCGCGACGGTCGCTTTATGCTGGCAAGCGAGGTGGGCACCATCGAGGTGCGCCCCGAGAACATCCTGACGAGCGGCTGTCTGGGGCCGGGCCAGATGCTCGAGGTCGACTTTGCCCGCGGCCGCGTGATCTACAACGACGAACTGCGCGCCCGCTATGCCAAAGAAAAGCCCTACCGTGATTGGATTGCCGAGGAGACGCTGACCGTTGACGCGCTCGATGAGCCCGTTGCGGCAACGCCCGCCGAGGACGCCGAGGTGCCCGCCGCCGTACGCATGGCCAAGCTCGGCTATCACTGGGATGATGTTGACGAGGTCGTGCGCCCCATGGCCCAGCAGGGCAAGGCCCCGCTCGCCTCGATGGGCATCGATGCGCCGCTGGCCTGCCTGTCCAAGAAGACGCGTTCGTTCTTCGACTACTTCTATCAGCTGTTCGCTCAGGTCACGAACCCGCCGATCGACGCTCTTCGCGAGCATATGGTCACCTCGACCACGCTCTACCTGGGCAATCACGGTAACCTGCTCGAGGACTCCCGCGCCGCTTGCCAGCTGGTGCGCCTGGAGCGCCCGCTGCTCAACGAGGAAGAGTTCGACCGCATCTGCGCCATCGACCGCGTGGGCTTTAAGACTCGTCGCTTCCGTGCCGTGTACCGCCGCGATGCCGGCGAGGGTGCGCTGCAGGCTGCGCTCAAGCAGCTTGCAGAGGACGTTGAGGCCGCGGTCCGCGACGGCGTGAACATCGTGGTGTTGAGCGATCGCGCCGGAGCGGGCGAGGTGCCCGTGCCGTCGCTGCTCGCCGTGGGCTGCGTGCACAACCACCTGATCCGCGCCGGCGTGCGTACCTTTGCCGACATCGTGGTGGAGTGTGGCGACGCCGTGTCCCCGCACGACTTTGCGGCGCTGGTGGGCTATTCCGCGAGCGGTATCTATCCGTACAACGCGCATGCGTGCATCCGCGACTTGGCGGCGCACGGCGATCTGGACGTGACAGCCGAGCAGGGCATCGCCAACTACAACAAGGCCGCGACGGCGGGCATCGTCTCCATCATGTCCAAGATGGGCATCTCCACGGTGCAGAGCTACCACTCCGCGCAAATCTTTGAGGCCGTCGGCTTTACGCCGGAGTTCGTCAACGCGTACTTCGCCGGCACGGTGAGCCGTGTGGGCGGTATGGGTGTCGAGGACGTTGAGCGCGAGCAAAACGAGCGTTACGACGCCGCGCTCGCTATCCTTAAGAGCCCGGCTCCCGATCAGCTGCCCACGCTGGGTCTGACCAAGTGGCGCCCGCTCGGCGGCGAGGATCACCTCATCGATCCACAGACTGTCTACTTGCTGCAGACCGCCTGCCGTGAGGACAGCTACGACACCTTTAAGGAGTACAGCGCCCGCCTGCACCGCACCGGCCGTGCCGTGCGCCTGCGCGACTTGCTCGACTTTAACGCTAACGGTCGCACGCCGGTTTCGCTCGACGAGGTCGAGCCTGCGCTCAACATCGTCCGCCGCTTTAACACCGGCGCCATGTCGTACGGCTCCATCAGCAAGGAAGCACACGAGTGCATGGCCATCGCCATGAACCGCCTGCACGGCCGTTCCAACTCCGGCGAGGGCGGCGAGGATCCGCGCCGCGAGACCCCGCTGGCCAACGGTGACTCCAAGAACTCCGCCATCAAGCAGGTGGCAAGCGCGCGCTTTGGCGTGACGAGCCGCTACCTGTGCAGCGCCTTCGAGATTCAGATCAAGATGGCCCAGGGAGCCAAGCCCGGTGAGGGCGGTCACCTGCCCGGCAAGAAGGTCTACCCCTGGATTGCCGAGGTCCGTCAGTCCACGCCCGGCATCGGCCTGATTTCGCCTCCGCCGCACCACGACATCTACTCCATCGAGGACTTGGCAGAGCTTATCTTCGATCTTAAGAACGCCAACCCCGGCGCGCGCGTGTCGGTCAAGCTGGTCAGCGAGGCCGGCGTCGGCACCATCGCCACCGGCGTGGCCAAGGGCGCTGCCGACAAGATCTTGATCAGCGGCCACAATGGCGGCTCGGGTGCCGCTGCGCGCGACTCTATCTGGCACGCGGGTCTGCCGCTGGAGCTTGGCCTTGCCGAGGCCCAGCAGACGCTGCTGCAAAACGGTTTGCGCTCACGCGTGGTGCTCGAGGCCGATGGCAAGCTCATGGACGGCACCGACGTCGCCGTCGCCTGCCTGCTGGGTGCCGAGGAGTTTGGCTTTGCGACCATGCCGCTCATCTCCATGGGCTGCCTCATGCAGCGCGACTGCCAGCAGGATACCTGCCCGGCCGGCATTGCCACGCAAAACTGTCGCTTGCGTCGCGGCTTCCGCGGCAAGCCCGAGCACGTTGAGCACTTTATGCTCTTTGTTGCCGAGCAGCTGCGTGAGGTCATGGCGAGCCTGGGCTTCCGCACCGTCGACGAGATGGTCGGCCATCCCGAGTGCTTGCGCCAGATTGAGGTCCCGGGCAACCGCAAGGCCAACCTGCTCGATCTGTCGCCCGTGCTGGCGAGCGCGACCTGCGAGTTCGGTGCCCATATCCCGGGTGCCGACGGCCGTCACTTCCTGCCCCAGATGGCTGCGGACAGCGAGCTCGACAAGACGCTCGACTCCACGTTGTTTGTGCCCTATACGGCCGATGCCCGTGCGCACCTGCGTCCGATTCGCTTTCGCGCCGATATCGCCAACGTCAACCGCTGCGTGGGCACCATCTTGGGCAACGCGGTGACCAAGGCGCATCCCGAGGGCCTGCCCGCCGGCTCCATCACCATCGATTGCGATGGTTCGGCCGGTCAGAGCTTTGGCGCCTTCCTGCCGCGCGGCATTACGCTCAACGTGTGCGGCGACGCCAACGACTACTTTGGCAAGGGCCTTTCGGGCGGCGAGGTGTCGGTGCGCCCCAACCCGCATGCGACCTACAAGTTCGACGAGAACATCATCGTGGGCAACGTTGCGTTCTTTGGCGCTACGAGTGGCCGCGGCTTCATTAACGGCCTGGCCGGCCAGCGCTTTGGCGTACGCAACTCCGGTGCCACGGTGGTGGTCGAGGGCTGCGGCAACCATGGCTGCGAGTACATGACGGGAGGTCTGGCGCTCATCCTGGGCGAGGTCGGGCAGAACTTCGCCGCCGGCATGACGGGCGGCGTGGCTTACGTCTTTGACCAGTACGGCACCCTCGATGCCCGTGTGAACCACGAGAGCGTTGAGCTCAAGGCCCCGACGGCCGGTGAGCTGGCACAGATTCGCGAGCTCATCCAGGAGCACGTGGACGCGACGCAGAGCCCGCGCGGCATTAAGCTGCTCTACAGCTTTGAGACGATGAGCAAGCACTTTGTGAAGGTCATTCCGACCGAGTACGAGCGCGTGCTGGCGATTGTCGCCGCCGCCGAGGCCGTCGGCAAGACGCATGCGCAGGCCGAGGAGCTGGCGTTTGACATTGTGACCGGTCGCGCCGACGCCGCTGATGTCGCTCGCTTTGATGTGGCGGGTGGTGTCGCTGGCGCTGTGCCCGCCGCCGCCAGCTCTGTTGCTTCGACCAAGAAGGAGGCGTAAGTGCCATGGGTAAGCCCGGTGCTTTTCTTGATATCGATCGCGTGACCCACGAGCTGCGCCCCGTGGAGGAGCGCAGCCGCGATTTCGATCCGCTGTACGTGGAGCTCGACGACGATGCGCGCCGTGCCCAGGCGAGCCGCTGCATGATGTGCGGTGTGGCGTTTTGCCAAATGGGCGCGAGCTTTGGCAAGGCGCGTCCGAGTGGCTGCCCACTGCACAATCTGATTCCCGAGTGGAACGAGCTAGTGTATCGCGGCCGCTGGGACGAGGCTGCCGAGCGTCTGTCACTCACCTCGCCTATGCCCGAGTTTACGAGCCGTGTGTGCCCGGCGCTGTGCGAGGCCGCGTGCAACCTGGGCTCGGTCGACGGTCAGCCCACGACGATTCACGACAACGAGCGCGCGATCAGCGACCATGAGTGGGCAAATGGCGGTCCGCGCCGCTTTGAGCCGGCGGGGGAGGGCGCACCCACGGTTGCCGTGGTGGGCTCCGGTCCTGCTGGTCTGGTGGCAGCATGGGAGCTTGCACGTCGCGGTGCCTGTGTGACGGTATTTGAGCGTGATGACCGCCCGGGCGGCCTGCTCATGTACGGCATTCCCAACATGAAGCTCGAGAAGTCCGTTGTCGAGCGTCGCGTGGCACTTATGCACGAGCTGGGTATCGTCTTTGAGCTGGGCGCTGACGTTACGAACCCTGCGGTGGCGGCCAAGCTCAATGGCTTTGACGCCGTCGTGGTGGCTGCCGGTGCTCGCGCCCCGCGTGGACTGGCTGCTGAGAATATTGACGCACCCGGCGTGGTGTATGCCGTGGACTACCTGACGGCCTCGACCGTCTCGATACTCGATGGCGGCGAGCCTGTCGTCGATGCATGCGGCCTGGACGTCGTGGTCATTGGCGGCGGCGATACCGGTAACGACTGCGTGGGCACCGCGGTACGTCAGGGTGCGCGCAGCGTGCGCCAGTTTGAGTTCTTGCCGGCGGCGCCTGATGCGCGCGCGGCGAGCAACCCCTGGCCGCAGCGGCCCAACGTGAAGAAGACCGATTACGGCCAGCAGGAGGCCATCGCTGCCATGGGCGGCGAGATGCGCGCTTGGGGCGTGGATACGCTCGAGGTGCTGCTGGATAAGAAGGGCGCTGCCGCGGGCCTGCGCGTGGTCGATCTGGACTGGTCGGCGGGAAAGCCCGAGCGCATCGCGGGCTCCGAGCACGAGGTGCCGACGCAGCTGGTGCTCATCGCCTGCGGCTTCACGGGCCCGGAACACAGTGTGTTCGACGCCGTTGGCGTGCCCGTTGCCACCGCTGGTCGTCCGCTGCCTGTGATGGCCGCCGAGGGCTCGCATCTTGCGGCGCGTGGCGAGGGCGTCGCCGCGGATGCCGCGCCGGTGTATGTTGCCGGTGACGCTCGCAACGGCAGCTCGCTCGTGGTGAGCGCCATGGCCGACGCCCTGGCCTGCTCAGCCGAAGTCGCCGACGCGCTGGAGCTGTAAAGTAGTCATTTAAGAACGTCCCCAATGACTAGTCATTTTTTGTCTAGTCGTTGGGGACACTCTTTGCGAGCGATTTGCTCGTTTGTCGACGTACGGGTGTTCATTTGTCGACTTCTTGGGCTGTGGTCACCTGTTGTTTCTGTGGTGCCTGTGGGTATCTGGCTCAAAAGGACGGGCTGGCTGTCTATGTTTACCTGCGATTTTGTTGCGGTGCGCATTTTCGGTCAAGCATCCCGTCAAGTGTTTGGTCAGCAGTTGGTTTGCAGCCGGAGGCCTATTTTGTCCGTGCTGACAGTGGCTGCCCACCCTCCCCGTAAGCTCAAATTGAGGTTCATCAGTTTGAGGAGGATGCCGTGACTGACCACGTTTTAGACCGAGCGCATCTGGCTGAAGCCGTCGGCAACGATATTGCCGACATAGCCCATTTTTGGATGCTGCGGAAGTTTCAGTTTTTGGAGCCGGCGCGCGAGCAGTTTGAGATCATTGTCGACCCGTGGCTCAGCTATTGCACCGAGCCTTCCCAAAACGAAATCATGGCCTACAACATGGCATTTACCGATTGGCTGCTCTTCGAGCGCCCCTATCGCCATGGCAAGACGCTGCTCGAGCTGTATGTTGACGAGCCGCCGGCATCGCTTTCGCCTGTCTCGCTCAAGCGGCTCGAGCAGGTACGCGACACGCAGTATTTCTCGCGCTTTGGCATTTTGGACAAGGATCCTGCGAACGGCATGGCTGCGCTGAAGGATACGCGCACCGACCGTCGCTTTGATGTCTACGACCCGCATATCGTGCAAAAGGAGCATTGGAGCGACGGCGCGATTGCGGTGCGCCTCGCCTGCGTCGACGATGTCTGGCTGACGGCGGGGCAGCTCTACCTGTATGACATCGCGCGCCTGAGCGACACGGCGGTCGATGGGCCGGGTGCGGTGCATCCGGAGGACCTGCAGGACGGCTTCGACACCTCGTGCATCAGCTTCTTTTGCGCCTGGTCCGCGACATCATGGGCGCCCAGGGGCGCTACGTAAAGTCCCTCAACATCTACGAGCAGGAGTGGGAGTAAGGGATGGGCTGTCGCAGCGCCGCCGCGTGTCTATTTGTCTCGATCTGTAACGTTTAGGGACAAAAAACCGGTCTACCTGTTACAGATCGAGACGAATGCTTGGGCGCTGCTGATTTGTCTAAATCTGTAACGTTTAGGGCCCTGGAGAACGTCTAACTGTTACAGATCGAGACGTTTGGCACCTGGTTGGGGGAATGTCTCGATCTGTAACATCTACAGGCTAAAAGTCGACCTTGCTGTTACAGATTGAGACGGAAGGTTGGCGGCTGCCGAAAGATCTTGTTCTGTAACAACTAGAGGTTCAAAGACTGTCTTCCTGTTACAGATCAAGACATTTGTCAGCGGAGGCAACAGCGGCGATGGTCCATTTGTCCGATGTGGTGGTGATGGAAGTGTCTAATACCGTTCTCAAACACAAGCATACGACTCGCAACACGCTGGCGCGGAACAGGACGCTCGCGCGTCTCACGGAGACGGCCAAGCAAGGTGCGCTGCTCGCAACGCATGACAATACCGAGCTCATGTGGCTGCGACGCCATGTTGGAACCGACGATATCGCGGAGCCCGAGCCGTACCTGTTCTGTTTTCAGCATGATTGGGATGCATTGACGCCGGCGGAGCGAGCGCTGAGGACTATCAAAGGGCTTGCGGAATTTCATCCCGATTGGGCGTTTTGGGGCTATGACGCGGCGCTTTTGTGGGGTTTGGAGGTGCCGAATGATCTGCTCGGGCCGCGTTTTCTTGTTAAGACGGGCTGTTCGATGACGTTGAACAGCGGGTGCAGGTTGTTGCGTCCGCAGATGGCGGGCGCGCTCGAGCGTGTTGATGGCGTGCAGGTGACGTCATTTTGGCGCACGGTGGAGGATTGCTTGCTGCGTGCGCCGTTCTCCTACGGGTTGGCGATTGCCGATTCTGCACTGCGGGCGAAAGGCGTTTCACGTGGGGATTTGTGCGAGCGCCTCCGCGCCGATTGCGAGGGCAAGCGAGGGTATCGCAGGGCACAGGTGATTGCGTCGTATGCGGACGGGATGTCCGAAAACGGTGGCGAGTCTCGGTTTCGAGCGTTCTTTATTGCATACGGCTTTCCGGTTCCGGAGTTGCAGGTGGAGTTTCGCGATCCGCTCGATTCGAGCCAGGTGTTTCGGGTCGATTATTTCTGGAGGCTCGAGGACGGGACATGTGTCATCGGCGAGCTCGACGGAAAGGGGAAGTATGCCTTGCAGAACGGCGAGGGCTGGGAGTCGGTCGACCCATTCGTGGCAGAACGTCAACGGGAGTCCCATCTGACAATGCTCGGGCACAAGGTGCTTCGGTTTACGTTTGATGAGCTCAAGAATCCGGGGAAGCTGGTTGAGAAGATGAGGTTGGCGGGTATTTCGCGACGGCCCGATTTGGCTGAGGAGTGGAGACGTCAGTGGTATGGGCGCTGAGAGGTTTTGTCTCAATCTGTAACGTTTAGAGGTTATTTGAGCTCGTAACTGTTACAGATCGAGACAAACCGGTGAAGCGTCGACCGAATGTCTTGATCTGTAACAGCAAGGGGCCCAACAACCCTGTATCTGTTACAGATCGAGACACTTCCCTGGTGTCGCTGGGGTGGGACTGCAGCGTATTCCGTCCCCCACATCCCCTCTTCCCTCCGTTAACCGATATGTCTGTGGCAATCGGGCTACACTGGATAATAATGGACAGATGTTCAAGTTTTCTGAGGGGGAGGAGCTCGATATGGCGTCTGCCGATCGTTCCACGTTGTTTATCAATGCGACCGTCCTGGATGGTTCGGAACATATGGAGCCGCAGCCCGACATGGCCGTGGCCGTTGAGCGCGGTCTCATCACGTGGATGGGGCCGAGTGCTGTGGCGCAGGCGCCTGCAGGTGCCGAGGTCATCGACCTGGCAGGGGCGTATCTCATGCCAGGTCTAATCAATATGCATGTGCATCTGTGCGGCTCGGGCAAGCCGGTTTCGGCGGGCGATGCGGGTGCGCTGATGAAGAAGCTCGATAATCCCGTGGGGCGCGCCATCGTGCGCCATATCCTCAAAGGTAGCGCCCAGCAGCAGCTGGCAAGTGGCGTGACTACGGTGCGCGGCGCGGGCGACCCGCTGTTTGCCGATCTGGCCGTGCGTGATGCTATCGATGCCGGCAAGTATCAAGGTCCTCGCCTGGTGGCGCCGGGAACGGGCGTCACGGTGCCGGGCGGCCATGGTGCGGGCTTGTTCGCCCAGGTGGCAAACAGTCCCGCCGAGGCAGCCGAACAGGTGCGCGACCTGTATGCGCGCGGTGCCGACGTCATTAAGCTGTTCGTAACGGGCGGTGTGTTCGATGCGACCGAGGTGGGCGAGCCGGGCGTGCTGCGTATGCCGGTGGAGGTTGCCGCGGCGGCGTGCAAGGCGGCGCACGATATGGGCCTTCCGGTCATGGCCCATGTCGAGAGCACCGAGGGTGTGAAGGTTGCGCTTGAGGCCGGCGTTGACACGATTGAGCACGGCGCTCCGTTGACGTCCGAGATTCTGGAGCTGTACCGTGGCGCCGCGGGCACGCAGCTCGAGGGGCGTGCGCCCAGCGTTACCTGCACTATCAGCCCGGCGCTGCCGTTTGTATTGCTCGACCCGGAAAAGACCCATTCGACCGACACGCAAAAGAAGAACGGTGACATCGTGTGCTCGGGCATTATCGAGAGCGCTCGCGCGGCGCTGGAAGCCGGCGTTAAGGTGGGCCTGGGCACGGACTCGAGCTGCCCGTTCGTGACGCAGTACGACATGTGGCGCGAGGTGGCTTACTTTGCCAAGTACGTGGGCGTGAGCAACGCCTTCGCGCTGCATACGGCCACGCAGGTCAATGCCGAGCTGCTGGGGCTGGGCGGCGAGACCGGCACGGTCGAGTGCGGTAAGGCCGCCGATATCCTGGTGACGCGCGAGAACCCGCTCGATGACCTGTGCGCTCTGCATGAGCCGATACACGTGATGTGTCGCGGTGACCTGGTGCGCAAGCTGAAGGTCAAGCACATCCCCGAGGTTGACGCCGAGCTCGACGCGATTATGGCCATGCCGGCAGAAGCCCTGGCAGAGGAGCTCGCTCGCGACGGCGTGGCATAGGTGTGACAAAGGGGCAATCCCTTTGTCATAATCAGAAAAAGCCGAGGTCCCAGTGCGAGGCCTCGGCTTTTATTTGTCCCATAGTATGGCAGCTATGAGCGCGTCTCCATCTTGGCATGGCACTTGGGGCAGGTGACGCGGATCTTGCCTTTGCCCTTGGGAACGGAGAGCATCTGGCCGCAGTTGGGGCACTTAAGATAGGCCGTGGTCTTGCGGCCCTTCCACATCTTCTTGGCTGTGCGCTTGGCACGTTCAAAGTCTTCCTTGCTAGTACCGGCTGCGCGCGAGGCGTTGGCCGCTGCAGCTCCGCCGCCCAAGCTAGCTACAAACTTGCCCAAGCCGGGTACGTTTGCAGTCGCGGCGACAAAGGCCTCGTTCTCCTTGTGACGTGCGTCGATATTTTTGGACAGGCCGCGCAGCACGCCAATCACGATTACGGCGATGGCGATCCAGCTGAGCCACTGGATACGAGCCATCGAACCGATCATGGCGATGATAATGCCTGCGAAGCCCATCACGATGGTGAGTTCGTCAGCGCCATTGCGGCCCTTCATAAAGTCATTCATGCAAATTGCCTTTCATTCGATATGCCGCACGCCTTTATACCCGATTTAGAGCAAGGGGGACAGGTTAATCTGCACCAATGTGGTGCAAACGTACCTGTCCCCAATGCCCCAATTACTTGGAGAGCTTGTCGACGACGCGTTCGATCTCGGCGAGCTTGGCGGCTTTGAGGTCTTCGTCGCCCGATTCGATTGCCGAAGTCACGCAGCCCTCGATATGCGCCTTGAGCACGTCGGCGTTAATGCGCGCGAGGAGCGCCTGTGTAGCCATGAGCTGTGTGGAAATATCGACGCAATAGCGGTCCTCATCGACCATCCGCAAGATGCCGTCGATCTGGCCGCGTGCCGTCTTGAGCATGCGGGTCACCGATTTGTGGTCTGCCATCATGGCGGGTCCTCGTTTCTGGTCGATGGGGTCGAATGCTTCTGGTAGCTGCTACGCGGCGGTCACGGACAGGGCGTGGAACTTCTCGCCGGCGCCCTCGACGGCGGCAGCGAGCTGCTCAGCGGTCACGGTGTCGGCGCACTCCACCTGTACGGTCTGAGTCTCGTGATCGGCGTCGGCGTCGGTCACGCCGGCCACGTTGAGCAACGCCGTCTCGACGGTGGCGTCGCAGTGGCCGCACATAAGGCCGGAAGTCTTAATTGTGAAACGCATGGGTATTCCTCTCTGTTGTGTCGGCTTTCCCAGGCACCCGACCTTGACCTTCAAGCCGTCGCTCGCGTACCAAAGTACGCGTCGCTCCTCTTTCAGGTCAATCTCGGGCACCTGGAAAACCCGTTCTAAATGGACTTAATGGTGATCCTATTTTGCCACTTTGGGCTTAAAGGATTTTAGGCGCAGAGCGTTGCTTACGACGCATACGCTCGACAGGCTCATGGCCGCGGCGCCAAACATCGGCGAGAGTTGCCAGCCCGTGAGGGGGAAGAACACGCCCGCGGCGAGCGGAATGCCGATGCCGTTGTAGAACAGCGCCCAGAACAGGTCCTGCTTGATGTTGCGGATCGTGGCGCGCGAAAGCTCGATGGCGCGGGCGACGTCCATGAGGTCGCTGCGCATGAGTACCACGTCGGCGCCCTCCTTGGCGATGTCGGCGCCGGTGCCGATAGCAAGGCCCACGTCGGCGCGCGCCAGGGCGGGGGAATCGTTGATGCCGTCGCCCACCATGGCGACCTTACTGCCCGCATCCTGCAGCTCGCGCACGTGGCGCTCCTTGTCGGCGGGAAGCACGTCGGCGATGACCTGCTCGCTGGTCAGTCCCACGCGTCGGGCGATGGCCTCGGCCGTCACGCGGTTGTCGCCGGTGAGCATGCGTACATCGACGCCAAGTGAGCGCAGTGCGGCGATGGCCTCGGCGCTCGTCTCCTTGACCTCGTCAGCCACGGCAATGGTGCCAGCAAGCTCGCCGTTCTTGGCAAAGAACAGCGGCGTCTTGCCCTCGGCGGCAAATTGTTCGGCAAGACCCGCGGGCACGGTAACGCCCAGCTCGTCCATCAGGCGTACGTTGCCGGCTGCAATGGCGTTTTGCCCTTCGCGCGCCGTAACGCCTCGCCCGGGCACGGCAGTAAAGTCCTCGACCATGCGCGCGACGATCCCGCGTGTCTCGCACTCGGTCATAATCGCCTCGGCCAGCGGGTGCTCGCTCGAGCGCTCCAACGCGGCGGCCAACTTGAGCAGTGCCTTTTCGCTCATGGCGGGCGAGCCGTCAGCGCGCGTGGCTACCACGATATCGGTCACGGCAGGCTTGCCGCGGGTGACCGTGCCCGTCTTATCGAGCACCACGGTGCCCACGCTGCGCAGGTTCTCCAACGCCTCGGCGCTCTTGAACAGAATGCCCATCTCGGCGCCCTTGCCGGTGCCGACCATAATGGCGACGGGCGTGGCCAGGCCCAGCGCGCACGGGCAGCTGATCACCAGTACGGCGACGGCGGAGGTGAGCGCTTCGTTGACGCTTCCGGTCAGCACCATCCACGCCACAAAAGTTACGGCAGAGATTACAAACACCACGGGCACGAACACGCCGGCGACCTTGTCGGCCATGCGGGCGATGGGCGCCTTGGTGGCGTTGGCGTCCTCGACGAGCTGGATAATCTTGGCGAGCGACGTGTCGGCACCCACACGCGTGGCGCGGAAGGTAAACGAGCCCGTGCGGTTGACCGTGGCCGCGTTGACAGTGTCGCCGGCGGTCTTCTCCACGGGAATGGATTCGCCGGTCAGCGCACTTTCGTCCACGGCCGAGCTGCCCTTGAGCACCACGCCATCGACGGGGATGGACTCGCCGGGGCGCACACGCAGCACCTGGCCGGGCAGAATAGCATCGACGTCGACGGTGGCCTCGGTACCGTCCTCGGCCACGACGGTCGCGGTCTTTGGCGCCAGGTCAATGAGCGCCTCGATGGCGCCGCCGGTTTTGGACTTGCTGCGCGTCTCGAGGTATTTGCCCACGGTGACGAGCGACAAGATCGTGCCGGCGCTTTCAAAATACAGATTGTCCATGCTCGTCATCATGGCCTCGTGGACCTGACCCGCGGCTAGTTGGTCGGCCATGATGAACATGGCGTAGAGCGACCGGGCGATGGAGGCGGTGGCGCCCACGGCAATGAGGGCGTCCATGGTGGGCGCGCCGTGCGCGAGTGATTTAAACCCGTTGATAAAGTACGCGTCGTTGACGTAGACGATGGGAATGAGCAGGACGAGCTCGGTGAGCGCGAGCGTCATGCTGTGGGTGTGGTCGGTGAAGATGCCGGGCAGCGGCCAGCCGAGCATGTGCCCCATGCCTATGTAGAACAGTGGGACAAGGAATACGATCGAGACGATGAGGCGGGTGCGCATGGCAGAGGCGGCGGCCTCCAACTTTTTGGTCGGCGACTCCATATGGGTGACGCCAGACCTGGCCTGCGAGCTGCCGCTTTGGACAGCGTCGGTGCCCGTGCTGATGGGCGAGGCCGAGTAGCCAGCGCGATCGACAGCGGTGCAGATATCGTCGGGGGAGACCTGCGCAGGGTCGTAGTCCACCAGCATAGAGCCGGCGAGCAGATTGACCGCGACGCTCTCGACGCCGTCGAGCTTGCTGACGGCACGGTCCACGTGCGCTTGGCACGCGGCGCACGTCATGCCGCCCACGTCAAACTTATCTTGAGCCATGGCTTCTCCTTTCTGTGACGTAGTGTCGGAAATGTTAACCTGCCGATACTATACACCCATACCCCCTGGGGGTGTCCAGTACAGAAAGAAATGTATGAGATTTCGTTACAGATGAGGATGGATGGTTGGCCGATGGACCGTCCCAACCAATCATCTCAATCTGTAACATCTAGCAGGGAAAATGACCTCTAACTGTTACAGATCGAGACAATTGCCGGGGAGGGGTCCCGTCGCGGCAAGACGCCCGCCGCCTAGATGCAGAACCCGGGGATCACGCAGGTTAGCTTGTTTGGCTTGTCCGCAGGCGTTGCGTACGTAAAGGCGTCGCCGTCGTGGCCCACACGGTTTATGTAGAGCGTGCCTTCGGTCTCCGATGAGTCGGGGCTCACCGTGCGCTCCCACCAGCAGGTGTCCTTGCCCTTCCACTGGCGAACCAGCATCTCGTTCGTGGTATACGGACTTACCTTGAGCTCGCGGAAGAGCTGATACTCCTTGCCCTCGCCGTTGTAGATGTCTGCCAGGTAGTGATAGTCCTCGGCAAACGAATCGGACGGTTGCGTACCGCACAGCTCGACCATGGCGGGCAGCCAAAGGGTTGCGGGCAACTCGCTCAGGCACGATGCGCTGTTGGCGGCGCCCACATTGTTCGAGACCTTCTTGACCCCTTTTATGAGTGCGCGCAACTCGTTGGGCAGCAGCTTAAGGCCGTCGCCGTTGAGCCATTTCCGCAGCTCGCAATCTGCCCAGCCGGCGCTCGGCGGTTCAGCTGCAGCGTTGCGCTCGGCAATACCCGCGTCGAACATAAACGTCAGCCCGGCCTTGCCCGTACCGTCCAGAAGCTCATCGTGACGGATGCCCACAAGCTGCGCGCCGACCTCCAGCCCGTTGGTGAGCGTGACACGCTTGGTGCACGGATAGGGGATATGCCCATCGGCATCGAGCAGGTGATAGCGCTTGGCAATCTCGCGTGCCTCGCTACGGGTCTCGGCGGCCTTAATCTTGAGCGAAATCTCCTGCAGCTGATCCCAAGTGTAGTCGTCAAGTGAACCGCGGATGCCGTCAAGGTAGTCGGGGATGCCAAAGCCATGGGTTGCCGCCCCGATAACGCTGAGCCCCGCAACGGCTGCGATAGCGCCGCCGATAATAAAGCGGCGGCGGGTCATGGCATCGTGGCGGGCCTGATTCAGGATCTCTCGTGCGCGCTCGCCGGCGACGTCGACCTTAAGGTGCGTGCCAGAATCGATATCAATCGCGGCCTCGTCTCCTGTGCCTTCGCGGCCCTCGGATTCGGCATCAGTGAGGTATGCCGAGAGCACCTCGAGCATCTGCTGCTCGGTGGGACGATCGCACTGCTCGACTGAGAGACCCTTCATGATGATTTGGACGAGCGCTTCATCGCCCTCGCAGCGCGGCTCGAGCGGCGCCGGCTTGGTCTTGGTCTTTACGAGATAGAACGAGCCGGTTGCAGTGGCGTCCGTCGACTCAAAGTCAAACGGTTTGCGACCGCTGTAGAGCTGGTACAGAATGCTCGAAAGCGCGTAGACATCGATTGCCGGCGAACGGCGAAGAGCCGCGATGCCTTCGATATCCTGCGTGAGCATCTCGGGCGCGGCGTATGCGGGTGTGGCAAAGCGCCAGATGTCGGCGCGCCGGGTGATCGTGTCGTCGCCGAGAGCCATGGTCGCGGAGCCCATGTCGATGAGGCAGGGGTCAAAGGAACAATCGGCAATCTGCTGCTCGAGTGTTCGGCTGGTGGTGCGGAACATGATATTGGCAGGCGACAGGTCGCGATGGACGACCGGATTCACGAGGCCTTGGGTCATCAAGAGCGCACGAAGCACGGCGTTTCCGACGGCGGCGACCATCTGGGTGGTCAGCCCGCCCGAGGCGTCGTGCGGAAGCAGGGGCAGCGCCTGCTTGAGCGAGGTGCCCTCGACCCACTCCATGAGGATGAGAGGGTCATCCTCGCACGATCCGTAGCCATAGACGCGCGGAAATCCGCGCAGGTGCGAGACGGTACACAGATGACGGTACTCCTCGAACAGCGCGGCGGTGCTGGCCAGGTGCGCTGCCGATTGCTCGGCGGAGCGGTCGGGGGCTTGGCCGGAAAGGATGGCATTGTCCTTGAGTAGCTTGACGGCAAAGACCTCGCCGCTCGTGTTGGTCGCGCGCAGCACGTGCCCGATGTTGCCGTTGTTGCGGTGGGCCGTCTGGAGAATAAGCGTCATAAACCGACGCTTGGCGTCGTCCTCGGCGCTGGGGTCGACCGCCACGGCGGTATCGAACGTATCGAGACGGACGAGTTTGTCGCCATAGGCGCTATCGGTAGTATCCATGGCGTTCCTTTGTCTGGCATGGGTTGCCGCACGTTTACGCGAGCAGTGCGGATATCGGTAAAGTACCATGATAGCCGCACTGCCCACGTATACCGCTGAGCATTGTCGTTTACGACGCAGAAGGTAGAAGACGAAAGACGGACGGCGACCGTCTTTCGATCGCCGTCCGCGCTAGTCCACAATGACAAGGAATGTCGTGTAGAGACCCAGATGGAGCCTGTCGCTGTTTTCGATTTCCACTGGGGGATAGATCTTGCCGGGCTCGCGTAGGTCGCGCGGCGGCTCGATTACGATATCGCCGTCGCCCGCGCCCGATTCGAGCACCGTGCCGTTGGTCGATCCAAGGCCCTGGGCGTACCAGTGCTCACCCTCAAGCCAAATGCGAAGATGTTCGCGCGATGCGTCGGCGCCCACATCGGTGATGCTGGGCGAGGTTTTGGGCAAGGATCCAATTACCGTGCCACGCGGATCGCGTGTGAGGGGATGGATTTGCATGTCGACGCAGTTGTCGGCATGTGTCCTGAGCAGACCGAGGTTGGGAGCGACGGCGTGCGGCTGATCCAGACTGCCCATAAAGCCACGTCCGACGGTAGTTTCGGTGGTGCCAAAGTGCCCACCCGTCTTGCTGTCGCAAAAGCGCTCGACGGTGGCCACGCCCTGAACGGGATCGGCGAGCGCCCCCGTTGCCACAAAGAGCATAAGGTAAAGTGTGCTTTTCTCACGCACGGCATTGCCGTCAAAGTTGTCGATGCGATTGAGGGCATTTGCATATAGGCGGCTGTCCAGCTTGTAGCTGGCGAGAGCCGACATCATTTCGTTGGCGGCCGGACCGCGATAGTGCTCGGCGATTGCCCGATAGGCGGACTCGCCGCCGCCGAGCTTGCTGCAGATTGCCGCGGAAAGGTTGAGCGTGGTGACGGTAAAGTCGCTGTAGATGGCGGGCGCGCACTGGTCAGGCTTGCGATGGACGATGTAACGGGTGAGATACGAGCGGTTGGAAGAGCATTTCTCGAGCAGGGTACTGCCGAGATAAGAGTTTCCATTGATGAGCATTCGGGCGATCTCGAGATGTTTAAGACCGCCGAACGAGCGGATATCGTTATAGAGGACCGAGCAAGGCGTCTCTGCTGCCACGGATACCTCCTTTGATTGCTTCCTAGCCAATATGGCGATAGGAATTAATGGCTCCCGGTGGGCGACGTATTAAATGGCTGCGCAATATACAGCGTAACCAAAGCAACATTATAGGCCACATGTTCGAAATTGCAGGAAGACTGAGAGATTTGGTTTGGACTGGACGGAAATCCCCCTCTGTCTTGTTCTGTAACATTTGGACCCGGTTTTGCCCTGCATCTGTTACAGATTGAGACAATCGGCCAGGCCCGCCCCGTCCGCCTCGTCATCTGTGGTTTACGTGGGGGCATACGGAGTGCGGGTATACTAACCGGCGGCGAATCTGCTCCATCGCTTAGAGCTGCTGCGTCTGGACGGCGCGTGATAGGGCTGCCAAAGCGATCGCCAGCGTGCTGAGCAACGTCCTCTCTGTGCGCACCTGTTTTTGTATGTATTAGCGCACTACCAAGCACGCCCGCGCGGCCGCATGCCGTGCCCATTGCGCGTGCAGATAAGGAACAACAACATATGCGTAATTCTGTATCCGACGTCACGGACGCCGAGATTCTGGACGAGGCCCGCGAGGCCATGACCCAGGCTGCCTTCGATGCCGCCGATGAGGCCAATGCTGCCCAGACCGTCGAGTCCGCTACCGAGAGCCTGCCCGCCTTTGACGAGCTGGGCCTTTCGGACGAGATGCTTCGTGCTATCGAGAACCTGGGCTACACGGCGCCCACGCCTGTCCAGGCTGGCTCGATCCCCGTGGTGCTCGAGGGCCGCGACCTGCTTGCCGCTGCTCAGACCGGCACCGGCAAGACGGCCGCCTTCTTGCTGCCGACCATGAACAACCTGGAGCACATCGCTCCGCCCAAGCCCGTGCGCGAGCGTGGCGGTCGCAACCGCCGTCGCGGCGCCAAGAAGCCCGAGGGCAACGGTCGCGGTCCCTTGATGCTCGTCATCACCCCCACGCGCGAGCTTGCCCAGCAGATCGACGAGGTCGCGAGCAAGATTGCCGACGTCACTGGCCATGTCGCCGTGACCGTCGTGGGCGGCGTGAGCTACAAGCCGCAGACCGCGGCGCTCAAGTACGGCTGTGACATCCTGGTCGCTACGCCGGGCCGTTTGGTCGATCTGATCGAGCAGGGCGCCTGCCACCTGGACGAGGTCAAGGTGCTGGTGCTGGACGAGGCCGACCGCATGCTCGACATGGGCTTTTTGCCCGCCGTCCGCCGCATTGTGCGCGAGACGCCGGCCGAGCGCCAGACGCTGCTGTTCTCGGCGACGCTCGACGAGGAGGCCGTGGGCGAGATCACCGACCTGGTGAGCGATCCGGCTCGCGTGGAGATCGCGCCCGCCACGTCGACCGCCGACACCGTCGATCAGTTTGTGTTCCCGGTGTCCATCGAGGCCAAGAATAACCTGTTGCCCGAGTTCCTCAAGAAGGAGGGCCCGGAGCGCACGATCGTCTTTATGCGCACCAAGCACCGCGCCGACAGCTGCTGCCGTCGTCTGGAGCGCAAGGGCATCAAGGCCGCCGCGATTCACGGCAACCGCAGCCAGGCGCAGCGCGAGCGTGCGCTTTCGGCCTTCCGCGACGGTACCGTCGACGTGCTGGTGGCAACCGACGTGCTTGCCCGCGGCATCGACATCAGTGACGTGCGCTACGTCGTGAACTTTGACGTGCCGGCCGAGCCGACCGACTACATCCACCGTATTGGCCGTACGGGCCGCGCCGGTGAGCTGGGCTGGGCCATCACGTTTGTGACCGAGCAGGACGTTGACGAGTTCTACGAGATCGAGAAGCTCATGGACAAGACCGCCGACATCTACGAGGCCGGTGACCTGCATGTGGGTCCCAATCCGCCCGCGGTTGACCCCGAGCGCGACCCTGCGGCCTTTAAGGTGAAGAAGAAGACCAAGCGCGGCAAGTCCAAGAGCAAGAAGAAGCTTGAGCAGGCACGTCGCGACGGCAAGCGCAACGGCGACGACTACGGCGATGTTGCCGGTCGTTCCAACCGCGGTCGCGACGAGCGCCGCAGCGACGGCGAGCGCCCGAGCCGTCCCAAGCGCGGCGGCAAGACCCGCGTGCGCGAGGGCGTTCAAGCTCGCGTGGATGAGGCCGTTGAGAGCGTGGCCCGCGAGGTGGCTGCCGAGGAGCGCAACGGTGCTGCTGAGCAGGCCCCGCGCGGCAACCGTGCCGAGCGCCGTGCCAAGCAGTTCCAGGGCGAGGCACATCGCCGTCGTCGCGAGGACGAGGACCGCGGCGGTCGCCGTCACGTTGAGCGCGAGGACGGGGGCCGTGGTTCGCGCGGCGGCAAGCGCGGCTCGGGCGACCGTCGTCGTTCCGGTCGCGATGGCGAGCGCGGCGGACGTGACGAGCGCCGCGGCGGCGAGTCCCGCGGTGGGCGTGGTGACCGTGGCGGCGAGACCCGCGGCGGCAGGCGCTTTGACGAGCGCGAGGGTCGCGAGGGCGGCCGCGGCGGTGAGCGTCGCGAGGGCGCACGTGGCAACGGCAGCCGCAGCGGCGCTGGCCGCTCTAGCGAGTCGTGCGATCGTCGCGACCCGCGTGCCAGCCGCGATCGTCGCGATGACTGGCGCAACTACGACGACACCCGCGAGGAGCGCCGCGGCGGCTACCGCGGACGTGGTGGCAACCAGGCTGGCTCCCGCGGCGGTCGCTCTGGCGGTCGCGATAACCGTGGCAGCTATGGCAACAACCGCGGTGGCAAGCGCGGCGGCAACTCCCGTCGTCCCGGCGACGGCGGTGGCAAGCGCAAATAACATACGCATCGCACGCTAGAGCGATGCGAACCAAGGGCCCCGAGCAAAAACTTCGCTCGGGGCCCTTTTGTTTGTCGTATCCGACCGCTAGTTCGGATGCGATTTCCTCGGGAATGCATGTGGAGGGTCGCGAAGACCCGTTTTCTGCCATGTGGCAATGGGTCCCATGGGGTGCACCGTGCATTTTTTGGAATATTCTGCAGTTCGAGCCGGCTGCATACGATTCGGCATCGCCAACGGTGGTCTTCGGATATCCCTAGCGATCGTTTTGAGCCAAATTTCGTCGTTTCCCGGAGCAAAGGTGCGTCATTCCCGCTATGTCGGGCCACAAAATGATGCGGCATCCTACGGTTTTGCCCACCCGCGGCAGTGCCGACGCGGTCACGTTGCAGAATACTCCGTTTTTTGCACGGTCCGGGATGGGGTACCTCAGGAGAATACGGCGGTATCTCATAAAAATATGCAATCTGCAGCGGGAATTATGCAAAACGAAGGCTAGGCGCCAAAGCGAGGAGCGTTCTGCGTGCCATATACTCTGTCTAAGCATGCGGGCGGCTTGCTGTGTTGCCAAGCGCAGGGGAGGATGTTCGGTGAACGTGTTCGAAATTGTGTTTAGTCCAACGGGTGGAACGGAGAGGGTGTCTGGCCTTGTGACCGGGGCACTGGACGGGAATACCGTTACCGTCGATCTGACCGATAGCGGGCAGGACTTCCACGGGGTCTCGATGACGAAGGATGACGTGGCGGTTATTTCCGTGCCATCATATGCCGGTAGGGTTCCGGCCGTGGTGGTCGACCGTTTGGGTATGGTGCGCGGCAACGGAGCGCGCGCCGTTTTGGTCTGTGTATACGGAAACCGCGCGTTTGAGGATACGCTCGTAGAGCTGGAGGACGTTGCGAAGAGCGCCGGATTTAGGGTGGTTGCGGCCGTTGCTGCCATTGCAGAGCATTCCGTTGCACGTCAGTTTGCTGCTGGGCGACCGGATGCTCAAGACGTGGCACAGCTTGCAGAGTTTGCGCAGCGGATCCGGCAAAAGTTACTGGATGGGGATATGTCCGAGCCCTCTATTCCCGGCAATCGTCCTTATAAGCAAGCTGGAGGCCACAGCATGGTGCCCCAGACTACGGAGGATTGCGTCTCCTGCGGTGCCTGCACTGCGTCGTGCCCTGTTTGTGCTATCGACAAGGACGATCCCAAGCAGGTGGATGGCGAGGTGTGCGTCTCCTGCATGCGGTGCGTCGCTGTATGCCCGCGGGGTGCTCGCAAACTTGACCCTAACAAACTTGCCGCTGTTACCCAGATGCTGAGCAAGGCTTGCGTCGAGCGCAGAGAATGTGAGCTCTTCATCTAGCGCAGGAGCGTCAATCAACTTTTCTCCGCCGCCTCCGAAAGGCGGCGGCATCCCTTCTCTAAGTTGCGGTGGAATACGGACTGCTTTTGCCTTTCAAACGGCTTTTCAGTCCCTATTTCACCGCAACTCACAATTGGTGCATTGGGGTCAGAGCAAGGAGTGCCCCAGGTGCCGGCAGGAAAGGAACGTCCCTAAGTGCCGCATTCTGGGTAACGCGTTTTATCAAATATGGCATTTATCTGCGGTAATGTTCTATTTCACCGCTGAGGGTGACATTTTATACCGCCTGCCGAACCGTATGGAGACCTCACAACTTTTTAGGTCAGTGTTGTGCGTGTAGCAATTTCGCCCGGCCTCGCCTCCGGGCTGCCATGTGAGAGGGGATCTTATGGCTCGACTGCACGTAATGGAACGCAGCCACGCTCAGGCCGTCATGGACGACCTGCACGATGCGCTCGGACGTCGTCTGGCGGTGAGTTCGCTCGCCCCGTGTCCCGTTGAGTTTACGGCAGCGCTCGTCAACCTGTGCTCCACCCAGAGCTGCGGCAAGTGCACGCCCTGCCGCGTGGGCCTGAGCGCGCTGAGCGATCTGCTCGCCGATGTGCTCGAGGGCCGCGCCGACGAGTCCACGCTCAATCTGATCGAGCGCACCGCCCGCACCATCTATCTTTCGAGCGATTGCGCCATCGGTTACGAGGCCGGCGCCATGGCGCTTACGGCTATCCGCGGTTTCCGTGACGATTTTGAGCACCACATCCGCGAGCACTCCTGTGGCTTTGACCGCGAGGCCCGCGTTCCGTGCGTCTCGGGCTGCCCGGCGCACGTCGACATTCCCGGGTACATTTCGCTCGTCGAGGCCGGCCGCTATGCCGATGCCGTCAAGGTCATCCGCAAGAACAATCCGCTGCCGCTCGTCTGCGGCCTGGTGTGCGAGCATCCCTGCGAGATGCACTGCCGCCGCGGCATGGTCGACGACCCCATGAACATCCTCGCCCTCAAGCGTTTTGCCGTTGAGCACAGCGACCTCAACGACCACAAACCGCATGTAGTGGACGACACCGGTAAGCGCGTCGCCGTGATCGGCGGCGGCCCGGCCGGCCTTTCCTGCGCCTACTACCTGGCCGTGATGGGCCATAAGGTGACCATCTTTGAGCAACGTCACCACTTGGGCGGCATGCTGCGTTACGGCATCCCCAGCTATCGTCTGCCGCGCGAGCGCTTGCAGGCCGAGATCGACTGGATTTTGAGCGCCGGTGTCGACGTGGAGCTCGACCACTCCGTGAGCGGCGAGGAGCTCGCCCGCCTGCGCGACGAGTTCGATGCCGTCTACCTGGCCATCGGTGCCCACAGCGATAAGAAGCTTGGCCTTCCGGGCGAAGAGGCTCCCGGCGTGGAGTCGGCCGTCAAGATGCTGCGCGCCATCGGTGACGACGAGCTGCCCGACCTGAGCGGTCAGCGCGTGTGCGTCATCGGCGGCGGCAACGTGGCCATGGACGTGGCTCGCTCTGCCGTGCGCTGCGGTGCCGAAAAGGTGAGCATCGTCTACCGCCGTCGCATCTGCGATATGACGGCCCAGGACGCCGAGATCGCCGGTGCCCAGGCCGAAGGCTGCGAGGTGCTGGAGCTGACGGCCCCGCTCGCCATCGAGATGGGCGAGGACGGTCGCGTGAGCGGCCTGCACGTGCAGCCGCAGATTATCGGCGAGCCTCGCCGCGGGCGCCCGGCCCCGCGTGCCGCCGCCACGCCCGAGCGCGTCATCCCCTGCGAGCGCGTGTTTGTCGCCATTGGCCAGGACATCGATTCCAAGCCGTTTGAGAAGATGGGCATTGCCTGCAAGTGGGGCTGCATCGTCACCGATTCGGACGGCGCCGTGCCCAACTTCGATGGCCTCTTTAGCGGCGGCGACTGCCAGACCGGCCCCGCCACCGTCATCCGAGCCATCAATGCCGGCCGCGTGGCTTCGGCAAACATCGACCGCTACCTTGGTTTCGACCACAAGATCAAGCTCGAGGTCGAGCTGCCGACCGTCCAGTTTAAAGGCAAGCATGAGTGCGGCCGCTGCGAGCTGGGTGAGCGCGAGGCCGGCGAGCGTATTCACGATTGGAATCTGGTCGAGCAGGGCCTTACCGAGGAGGAGGCTCGCCAGGAGGCAGGCCGCTGCCTGCGTTGCGACCACTTTGGCTTTGGTGCGTTCCGCGGAGGGAGGAACCTGGAATGGTAGAGCCCAACAAAACCACCGTCAGCGACAACACCGAAAACGGAGCGCACAATATGGTCAAGCTCACTATCGATAATTGCGAGGTCGTGGTGCCCGAGCATACCACGATCCTGGATGCGGCCAAGTCCGTCGGCATCCAGATTCCCACCCTGTGCTACCTGCGCGATCTGAACGAGATCGGCGGATGCCGCGTGTGCGTGGTCGAGGTTGAGGGCTGCGACCAGCTTGTTGCCGCCTGCAACAACTACGTGCTCGACGGCATGGTGGTCCGCACCAACAGCCCCAAGGCCCGCGAGGCGCGTCGCACAAACGTGCAACTGCTGCTGTCGCAGCACGATTCGCGCTGCACGAGCTGCGTGCGCAGCGGCAACTGCAACCTGCAGACCATCGCCAACGACCTGGGCATCTTCTATCTGCCGTACGAGCAGCATCTGGCGCGCGAGGGCTGGGACTTCGATTTCCCCATCATCCGCGACAACGACAAGTGCATTAAGTGCATGCGCTGCATCAAGGTGTGCGAGAGCGTGCAGGGGCTCGGCATTTGGGATCTGACCAACCGCGCCACGCACACCGCCGTGGGCACCCGCGGGCGCGCGCCGATCGGCAAGACCGATTGCGTCGCGTGCGGCCAGTGCATCACGCATTGCCCGACGGGCGCGCTGCGCGAGCGCGACGACACCGAGACCGTGTTCGACGCCATCGCCGATCCCGACAAGATCGTGCTGGTGCAGATCGCGCCGGCCGTGCGTAGCGCCTGGGGCGAGGAGCTCGGCATTTCGCGCGAGGAAGCTACCGTCGAGCGCCTTGCCTGCGCACTGCGTCGCGTGGGCTTTGAGTACGTGTTCGACACCGATTTCTCGGCCGACCTCACCATTATGGAGGAGGGCTCCGAGCTGCTCGAGCGCCTGGGTAAGGCCGCTAAGGGCGAGGGCGACAGCCGCGGTTGGCCCATGTTCACGAGCTGCTGCCCGGGCTGGGTGCGCTTTGTGAAGGCGCGTTACCCCGAGTTTGTCGACAGCCTGTCCACGTCCAAGTCGCCGCAGCAGATGTTCGGCGCCATCGCCAAGACCTATTACGCCAAGGTGCTGGGCGTGGAGCCCGAGCGCCTGTTTGTGGCGTCCGTGATGCCGTGCACGGCCAAGAAGGCCGAGTGCGCGCTGCCGAGCATGGTGGGCGAGGGCGGCGCGCCCGACGTGGACGTTGCGCTGACGGTGCGCGAGATGGTGCGCATGATCCGCGCGAACCACGTGAGCGTGGACACGCTCGTCGAGGAGCCGCTCGACACGCCGCTGGGCTTTGGCACGGGCGCGGGCGTGATCTTTGGCGCCACGGGCGGCGTGATGGAAGCCGCGGTGCGCTCGGCCTATTACCTGGTGACGGGCAAGAACCCCGATGCCGATTTCTTTACCGACGTGCGAGGGCTCGACGGCTGGAAGGAAGCCGTGGCCGATATCGACGGTACCAAGGTGCGCGTCGCCGTGGCGCACGGGCTGGGCAACGCCGCACGTCTGCTCGACGCGATTCACGACGGCCGCGTGAGCTATGACTTCGTCGAGGTTATGGCATGCCCGGGCGGCTGCGTCGGTGGCGGCGGTCAGCCCATCCACGACGGCTGCGAGCTGGCAGCCGAGCGTGGCCAGGTGCTCTGGGGCCTGGATGCCGCTGCGGACATTCGCTTCTCGCACGAGAATCCCGATGTCCAGGCGTGCTACCGCGAGTTCTTGGGTGAGCCGCTCTCGCCGCTGGCCGAGGAGTTGCTGCATACCGACCATCACGCATGGGCGATGCCTAACGAGGGGGCGTGCTAGCGATGTGCGCGTTTAATGTTGAGATGTCGCGCCGGGGGTTTGCCTCGGCGCTCGCCGCGGGCGCGCTGTCGCTTGCGCTCGCGGGCTGTGGCGGCGGGGCTGCCGGTGCCGGGTCCGCCGCGGGCTCGGCTGCCACGGACGGCGCCGGTGCTGCTGCCGAGCCGGTCGAGGTGCACGTCGCCTCGCTCAAGGGGCCGACCTCGATCGGCCTGGTGCAGTTTATGGACCAGGCTGCTGATGGCGCCACGGACAATGAGTTCGACTTTGCGATCAATACTGCCGCCGACGAGATCGTGCCCAAGGTCATTCAGGGCGATATCGACATTGCCCTGGTGCCCGCCAACGTGGCGAGCGTACTCTACAACAAGACCGAGGGCGCGGTGCAGGTCATCGACATCAACACGCTGGGCGTGCTGAACGTTGTGACGGGCGACGCGAGTGTGGCCTCGTTTGGCGATCTGGCGGGCCATACTGTCTATATGACGGGCAAGGGCGCCACGCCGGAGTACGTCATGAACTTCCTGCTGGAGCGCGCGGGCCTGACCGGCCAGGTGACGCTCGAGTTTAAGAGCGAGCCTACCGAGGTGCTCTCGGCTCTGCTTGCCGATCCGTCTGCCGTGGGCGTGCTGCCGGAGCCGTTCAAGACCGCTGCCATCGCCAAGAGCGAAGGCAAGCTGTCAGCGCCGGTAAGTCTGACCGATGTGTGGGACGAGCTGGCAGGTGACACGGGTTCGCGCCTGCTGACGGGCGTGACCGTGGTGCGCCGCGCGTTTGCCGAGGAACATCCCGAGGCTGTGGCGGAGTTCTTGAGCTGCCATGCGGCGAGCGTTAAGGCTGTCAATGCGGCGCCGGCAGACTGGGCGCAGGCCGTGGTCGATGCCGGCATCGTGGACAACGCCAAGATCGCCGAGAAGGCGATTCCCGGGTGCATGCTCGTGTGCCAGACGGGGAAAGATATGAAGGCGGCGCTCGGTGGGTACCTGCAGGTGCTGTCCGACGCGGACGCGAGCGCCGTGGGTGGTAAACTTCCGGCTGACGATTTCTACTACATGGAGTAGCCCGTGCGTGCGTTTGCTCGACAAATGACAGAGCGTATGAAGGCGGTGGCGGCAGCAGGTGCCGTCGCCGCCTTTTGGCTTGCCGTGTGGGTCTTCGCGGCGGTGCTGGTGGCGCAGCCACTGATCTTGCCGGGGCCGGGTGCTGTTGCCGTGGCGCTGCTGCGCCTGGTGTGCGATGGCGGTACCTGGGCGATTTTGGTGGGCTCGGGCGCGCGGATACTGGGCGGGCTGGCGCTTGCCGCGGTGTGTGGTGGCGTGCTTGCCGGGATTTCGTCACGGTTGCGGGCGTTTGCGCGCCTGGTGGCTCCGGCACTTTCGTTTGTTAAGGCGACGCCGGTTGCCTGCGTGGTGGTCCTGCTGCTTATTTGGTTGGGATCGGCGCGCGTGAGCATCGCCGCGGTCTTTTTGATGGCGCTGCCGGGCGTGTATTTTTCGCTGGCCGAGGGCTTGGCACAGGTGAATAAACCGCTGGAGCAGATGTTCCGTCTGCATGGCGTGCGCGGCTGGCGCCTGTTTTGCGCCCATACCTGGCGCGAAGTCCTGCCGTTTGTGCTTTCGTGCGCCCGCGCCGTGATTGGCATGAGCTGGAAGGCCGGCGTGGCGGCGGAGCTGATCGGCATGGCGGTGGGCACCGTGGGTGAGCGCATCTATCAGGCAAAGCTGCTCATCGAGACGGCTGACCTGCTGGCGTGGACCGTGCTGGTCGTGGCGGCATCGTGGGCATGCGAGCGCGTGCTGGTGTGGTTGCTGTGGGCTTCGGGTTCCGTGGCATGGCGAACTGCCGTGCGGGCGCATGGGCGTGGTAGTCGCGGGCGTGCGGGCAGCTCTGCGGGCGGCAGGGCTGCCGCGGAGCTTGCGCTCGCCGTGGGCGATCGTGCGTCCTGGGCGCCGGCGCTCGACGGACTGGTGCTTCGCGTGCCTGCGGGTGGGCGTATCTGCGTGATGGGCGCTTCGGGCATGGGCAAGTCGACGCTGCTTTCGTTGGCAGCGGGGGAGTGCGCGCCGTGCTCGATGGTGTTTCAGGATGCACGCTTGGTAGAGGGCAGCTCGGCTTTGGATAACGTGCTGGTGTGTGCCGATGCGCGCGTGGATGCTTCGAACGCTACGACCTTGCTGCGCCGGTTGGTGCCGGGAATCGACGTGCATGTTCGCGTGGCTGAGCTTTCGGGCGGGCAGCGCCGTCGTGTCGAGATCGCTCGAGCCCTGCTGTGTGGCGGCTGTGCCGTCATTCTGGATGAGCCCTTTACCGGCCTGGACGCCGCCGCGCGCGATGCGACGGCCGAGGCCGTGCTAGACCTGCTCGACGGTCGCACGCTCTTGCTCGCCACGCACGATGTCGTCGACGCTCAAGCCCTCGATATCTCGGACATCATCACGCTCTAAAAACTTACTCAGCAACAAAATGATTCGTTTTCCTCCGTCCCCATGGGGTCGGGTGTGGTATTCTATCTGCGGGGTAATACTTAGGAATACCTAGTAATACCAACGCCGCAGAAACAAACTCCGGATGCGGGCCAATCGGGTTGCCTTCACAGCCCGTCGCCCAGCCGCGTGGCCCGCATCTATCCGCACTACCGTCGTTTCAAAAAGGAAGCGCCATGGCAGAACACATGACCCCCGTAGTCGCGAAGGTCTTGCCCGAGGAGAAGGCAGCCTTCGCGGCGGCAACCCAGCTCGTGGGCACCACGCCGTCCAACGCCATCCGCATGTTTATCGCCGCGTTCAATCGCTGCGGCACCTTCCCGTTCGACATCTCGCCCAGCGGGGCTTTTGGCAAAGACTGTCCCCAACAGCTAGTCGTTGAAGAACGTTCCCAATGACTAGTCGTCGGGAGGAGGTTGGCATGCTCAATGCGATGATTTGGGCGCTTGCCTGTTTTGGCGTCGTTGCTGTCGATATTGCCCTGAGCGTCGTTTTGTTTTCCGCCCTTGGCGTCGCATCGGTGTTCATGGGTTTTTCGATCGATGACCTCGACATTCAATTGCTTCAGGCCGTCGCGCAGACGGCATCGTTTTTGATGGCGCTGCTGTGGTGGCGTTATCTGTGGCCGCGTTCGTTTATGGCACGCCGGCAAAGCGAACACCCGCTCGGCGGGGGAGCGCGTGGGGCGTGGAAACGCATCGCCTGCGTTATCGTGATCGGCCTGGCCCTGCAGGTGGTTGTTGGCTACGTGACCGACGCCGCGCTGTCGCTGTTGCCCGATGCCGCGGCCGACTACAGCGAGCTTGTCGAGGAAACAGGCATGGGCGACACCAGTTATCTCGCCGTCCTGACTACGGTACTCGGCGCCCCATTTTGTGAAGAGCTGCTGGTGCGCGGCATTATTTTTGAGTTTTCGCTCCGAGCGTTTAATCCGCAGTGCCGCCCACTTTGGAAGCGCCGGCGTCGTGCGAGCGCGCAGGATGGCGCCATGGTGCCTTGGGCGGCCCCAAGCACGTGGGGTATCGCCGCGGCAATCGTGCTGCAGGCGGCCATCTTTGGCTTTATGCATATGAACTGGGTGCAGGGCTGCTATGCGGGCGCTGCCGGCCTCATTTTTGGCTGGGTGCTCGTGACGACCGGAAAGCTCCGCTACACGATTCTGCTGCACTTTGCCTTTAATGCCGGGTCGTATCTCATGACGTTGCTCTGGTTTGTGAACACGCCGCTCGATGTGGCAATTACGGTCGCTATCGCCGGCGTCATCCTCGTTGAGGCAATGCGTTCGCTGCGCCACGCGTGTGGGGTGGACGCAGCGAGCGCACCGCTGCCCTAGTTGCGGCGTCCGCCTCCGTTGGCGCCCTGACGCCCCTGGGCTGCGCGATTGCGACCGGCAGTGTTCTGTGCGCGCGACATGCCGCTGTGCCCCTTGCTACCCTTGGGCCCCTTGCCGGCGCCACCGTGCGGCTTGCCGCCCTTCTTGCCGGTTCCATGCCCGCCGTTGGCAGATGTCTCGCCCGGGCGCGGCGGCACGGGACGAATCAGGCAATGCTTGGTGTAGCCAATCAGATCGCGGCGGCCGGCTTTTTCCAGCGCCTCGCGCACGAGCTTGTAGTTCTCGGGCTTGCGATACTGGATGAGCGCACGTTGCATGGCCTTCTCGTGCGGGTCGCGCGCCACATAGATCGGCTGCATGGTGCGCGGGTCCACGCCGGTGTAGTACATGCACGTCGACATGGTGGACGGCGTGGGGTAGAAGTCCTGCACCTGCTCGGGCATGTAGCCCATGTCGCGCACGGCCTCGGCGAGGTCCACGGCTTCCTTCATCGTCGAGCCGGGATGGCTCGATATCAGATACGGCACCACATACTGCTTGAGTCCGTATTCGCGGTTCAAGCGCTCAAATTTGCGACAGAACGCATCGTAGACGGCGCGGCTCGGCTTGCCCATTACGGAGAGCACCGCGTCGCTCACGTGCTCGGGTGCCACGCGTAGCTGGCCCGAGACATGGTGTTCCAGCAGCTCGCGCAAAAACTCGTCCGAGGCATCGGCCATGGTGTAGTCAAAACGGATGCCGCTGCGGACAAAGACCTTCTTGACGCCCGGCAGCTGGCGCAGGTCGCGCAGCAGCTGCGTGTAGCCGCTCTCGTCGACCACCATGTTCTTGCATACGCTCGGCCACAGGCAGCGCTTGTTCTTGCACACGCCGTGCTTGAGCTGTTTGTCGCAGGCCGGGCGGCTAAAGTTGGCCGTCGGTCCGCCCACGTCGTTGATGTAGCCCTTAAACTCCGGGTCGCGCGTGAGCAGCTCGGCCTCGCGCATGATCGAGTCGTGGCTGCGCATCTGCAGCACGCGGCCCTGGTGGAAGGTGAGCGCGCAAAACGAGCACTCGCCAAAACAGCCGCGGTTGGAGCTAATGGAAAACTTGATCTCGGCAAAGGCCGGCACGCCGCCTGCCGCGTCGTAGTCGGGATGCCAATCACGTGCGTAGGGGAGCTCGGCCACCTCGTCCATCTCATCGGTGGTGAGCGTCGCCGACGGCGGGTTCTGTACCACATAGACGCTGTTGGGATAGGGCTCCACCAGGCGGTGTCCGGTGATGGGGTCCATGTTTTGCTGCTGCACGTTAAAACTGCGCGCGTAGTTGAGCTTGTCGGCGGCAAGGTCGTCCCAGCTGGGCAGCAGGTCGTAGTCGTAGACCTCGTCGAGTGAGCTGGTGCGGTAGACGGTGCCGTTGATATAGGTAATCTGATCGACGGGCAGTCCCGCGTCGAGCGCGTCGGCGATCTCGACAATCGCGTGCTCGCCCATGCCGTAGATGAGGATGTCGGCGCCCGAGTCGAGCAACACCGAGCGCTTGAGTTTGTCCTGCCAGTAGTCGTAGTGGGCCAGGCGACGCAGGCTCGCCTCGATGCCACCGATAATGATGGGGGCGTCCTTGAACGTCTGGCGGATGAGGTTGCCGTAGACCGTGACGGCTCGGTTGGGACGGCGCCCCTCCTCGCCACCGGGGGTATAGGCATCGGTGTGGCGGCGGTGCTTGGTCACCGAATAGTGGTTGACCATGGAGTCCATGTTGCCGGCGCTGACCAAAAAGCCCAGGCGCGGCTCACCGAGCACCGTGATGCTGGCGGGGTCGGTCCAGTCGGGCTGGCAGATGATGCCCACTTTGTAGCCGTGCGCGTCGAGGACGCGGCTGATGATGGCCATACCAAAGCTGGGGTGGTCCACGTAGGCGTCGCCGCAGATGTAGACAAAGTCGCACTGGTCCCAGCCGCGTGCATCCATGTCGGCTCGACTGACGGGGAGGAACTTATCGCGGCCCGGGCGCCAGGGGCGTGTGAGCGCTGCTGGGGTATGCGTGGTGTGCCCACCCTGCGCCTTACCGCCGCGCTTTTGCTGCTGGCCCTGTTTGCCCTGCTGACTGCGCTGGTTGTTCTGAGCGTGCTGAGGCTTTTTTGCCACGATCCCTCCCGGTGTTTGTATGCTGCACGTAATTGTAACCAGTCTTTTTGGGACGGGGCTAAAAAGACTGGTGGAGTACATGAGCTAGCGGATCGGCGCGTCGATGCGGGTGTTGTTTGTTTCCAGACTGTGTATCTGCGCGTTGGAGAACCCGTCTCGCGCGCACGCCATGTTGTCAATGGGTTACAGTATGAACGGCGGCTATGTTTCCGCCAACGCACGAGAGAGTCGTCAACAAGGAGGATGCACGACGATGCAGCGTGCCAAACAGATATCGGAGTCTATTGAGCTGGGCATCATCTTGGCGCTCGCCGGTGGCTTTATGGATGTGTATTCGTACATTGGGCGCGATCATGTTTTCGCCAACGCACAGACGGGCAACATCTTGCTGGTGGGCGTGAGCATCTCGGAGGGCAATTGGGCACTTGCGGGGCGCTACTTCTTTCCTGTGGTGTCGTTTGCTGTGGGCATTATGCTTGCCGACCTGGTACACGAACGGTTTGGCAGCGTGATTCACTGGCGCCAAGTGACGGTGTTCTTTGAAGCCGTCATCTTGCTGGGCGTGAGCTTTATTCCCGGTGGCGGTTACAACTTGCTCGCCAACTGCCTCACCTCGTTTGCCTGCGGCATGCAGGTCGAGAGCTTCCGCAAGATACATGGTCACGGCATCGCCACGACCATGTGCATCGGTAACCTGCGCAATGCGCTGCAAAACGTGGACGACTACATCATCACTCACAAGCGCGGCTTTTTGGAAAACGGCGTGCTGTACTTTGGCGTGATCTTTACCTTTGTGTTTGGCGCCGTGCTGGGCAACTGGTGTATTGAGCGCATGGGCCTGCATGCCATCGTCGTGGCGAGCTTGCTGCTGTTTGTCGCGTTTGCCATCATGTTCATCGACCGCGAGCGCGACTTGCGCTTACGCTGGAAGGTTGCGGCCGAGGCTTGGAAAGAGGGCTGCCGAAAGTAACCGAATGCGGCAAGGGGCTGGCCCCTTTGTCGCACTGATCAATATTTGGGAGGGGACGGCCATCTCGGCCGCCCCTTTTTTGGAGTCTTAAGCGCTAAGGTGCATGTTCGCAACAACATTCAGGAGCCAGAAAAACTATCCAGCTCCTGAATGTTGCTACGAACTGCTTTTTGCGATTTATTCGAGATGCTCTTCAATCCGTGCCCTAAGAAGGGCAATGGCTGTAGGTATTCCAATTGCGGCGGCTAATTCGGCTTTATCCAAAACCTGTATGCTAAAGCTCGATTGTTTATCACATTGAAGGACGATAACTGAAGATAGCTTCACTTCTCGTTGGCTGAATATATCGTAATCTCCAAATAGGAAGTTACCTTTTATTGTGTAATTCGGTATGTTCGTTACGCACTTCATCTCAAGTCTGTTTAGACCATAATCGAACACCGCAACTTCCTTGTGTTCGATGATGAGCGCAACCCTGGGCATGTTGCTAAAACCACCGTCGACGACAGTGAAGAGTTTTTCATTTGCATCGTCATAAACGGTATATTTAAGACTCAATAGCTGTCCTAGTGGACCCGTGAACCCATGTCTTTTGATGTTGAGGTTGTCTCCCGCTGGGTTGATGAGAGCCAGAGTATGCGGATAAGGGTTACCTTCAATCGAGATTCGATATTCGTTTGTAGCCGTCTTGCTCGATTTAGGACCACTAGCCACCACGTGTCATCGCCTCGATCGAATTGGAACCGTCTTCTGCTTCGTGCGGAGAATTACGCTGTACGTTGCAGTAGATGCAGCTGCAATAACCGCATGGGCAATTTCTAACAAAATGAATGACGTTATTTGCTGCATGCATGTTATTAACTATAAAGTATCTTTTTATAAACGTATTGTCAAACATATATTGCTAAAACAGAAACAATTTATAGACTGAGTCGGTCGTATTCTTTGGGCGATTGCTCCTATAATCTAGCCTTCGCTGCTGTCGGGAGGGAAGGACTAGGGCTCCGTTATTCCGTTGAAACGCTTTAACACCTTTGACGTTCTCACGCGTTTTTTGTTTCAAAAGCGTTAGGATGGGACTTATAGCGCGGGGCGTAATGGGTGCCCCGCACACGATGGGAGGCTATCAATGGCTAATCGTTTCGTTCTCAATACCATCTCTTATCATGGTTCCGGCGCCATCAAGGAGATCCCCGGCGAGCTCCAGCGTCGCGGCTACAAGAAGATTTTCGTCTGCTCCGACCCCGATCTGGTCAAGTTTGGCGTTACCGCCAAGGTGACCGACGAGCTCGACGCTGCCGGCATCGCTTGGAGCCTCTACTCCGAGATCAAGCCCAACCCCACTATCCAGAACGTCAAGGACGGCGTCGAGGCCTTCAAGGCCGCCGAGGCTGACGCTATCGTGACCATTGGTGGTGGCTCCTCCATGGACACCGCCAAGGCTATCGGCATCATCATCAACAACCCCGAGTTCGCCGATGTCCGCAGCCTCGAGGGCGTTGCTCCCACTAAGAACCACGCCGTGTTCACCATCGCCGTGCCGACGACCGCCGGTACCGCTGCCGAGGTGACCATCAACTACGTCATCACCGACCCCGAGAAGGTTCGCAAGTTCGTGTGCGTCGACACCAACGACGCCCCCGAGGTCGCCGTCGTCGACCCCGACATGATGGCTTCCATGCCCGCCGGCCTTACCGCCTCCACTGGCATGGACGCTCTGACCCACGCCATCGAGGGCTACACCACCAAGGGCGCTTGGGAGCTCTCCGACATGTTCCACTTTGAGGCTATTAAGCTGATCAGCGAGAACCTGCGCGACTCCGTTGCCGAGGCCAAGTCCGGTCAGCCCGGCTCCGGCCGCGAGGGCATGGCCCTTGGTCAGTATGTCGCCGGCATGGGCTTCTCCAATGTTGGCCTGGGCATCGACCACGCCATGGCTCACACCCTGTCCGCTCACTACGACACCCCGCACGGCGTCGCCTGTGCCATGCTGCTGCCGATCGCCATGGAGTTCAACAAGCCGGTTTGCGCTGAGCGCCTGGCCAAGGTTGCCGTCGCCATGGGCGTTGACACCACGGGCATGAGCACCGACGAGGCCGCCGACGCCGCTATCGCCGCCGTTAAGCAGCTTTCCGCCGACGTGAACATCCCGCACGTCTGCGAAGCCATGAAGGCTGACGAGATCGAGGTCCTGGCCAAGGACGCCATGGCCGACGCCTGCTTCCCGGGTAACCCGCGCGAGGCGACGCTCGACGACGTCATCGAGCTCTTCAAGAAGATCTGCCCGGCTGCCTAGTCTAGTTTGGTGTTCTTTCGCCTGTAGGCGTATGGACTTTTGACTTGCCGCTGGCCCCC
>OFRY01000236.1_pt1 | contig 40829 bp, 31 predicted proteins | sample 1543171 | NCBI WGS metagenome assembly OFRY01 (sample SAMN04209240, study PRJEB22552) | human gut metagenome | biome: gut; material: feces | host: Homo sapiens | place: USA: Oklahoma | reverse complement strand
GGCGACCACCCCTTCGACTCGAATTCTTGACGGCCTGAACAATCGTCAATATCGGCCGGAGGGGTGGCTTTGTAAAGCCGTTTGTCTCCACCCGCGTAGCGGGTGGGTTGAAGCTGGCCGCTGCGCGCCCAGCAGACTAAAGTCTTGAACTGAAAGGAGGCATCCGAAAGGATGCCTCCTTTTTGAGGGTTCGAATCCCCAGCCGCCATTCTTGATAATAAAAAAGGACCCCAAATGGGACCCTTCTTCAAATTCGTACTGGCGGAGAGCTGGGGATGTCCGGGCACGCTGCGCATGCCCTCCGGCTTCAAAGCCTGGCAGCTTTTCTCCCACGGGCTACAAACGCTTTCGCGTTTGCTTAACGCCCGTGCCCTCTCGGGTTCGAATCCCCAGCTAACGTGGTTCAACTAAAAAAGGGCCCCTTTCGGAACCCTTCTTTAAAGTCTTACTGGCGGAGAGCTGGGGATTCGAACCCCAGATGCCCTTTTGGGGCATACTCGCTTAGCAGGCGAGCACCTTCGGCCTCTCGGTCAGCTCTCCGTAACAGCCGTTCTATATTAACCAAACAGCCAAGGATGGGCAAGGGGGAATTTTGGAGCGATTCCGATTTGCCAGTAGACGTCTCAGCCAATCATCTCAATTTGTAACAGTTACAGGCCGAATCTTCGTCCAGATGTTACAGATTTAGACAAACAGTCAGCGCCATCCGCAAATGTCTCAATCTGAAACACCTGCATGCCGTAATCCCCTCTAGATGTTACAGATTGAGACAAAGATGCGGGGGCAACCACAGCGGCGGCGTCGATGCCTCCAGTCTTTATTAGTCCGCTCGAATGGTCTCCAACAGATAATCGCGCATGTACGGAATTGCAAACGAAACACAGCCGTAGCCGGCAGGCTCAATCAGTCCCGTATCGATCAGACGTTTGCGATACGACCCGACTTTATTCGCCGGCAATCCCATCTTTTTGGCAATATCACCGTTCGTAATCTCGCCGCCTTCGCATTGCGCCATCGCCGCGAGATATTGAAACTGCCGCTCCGACACCCTGCGCAGCGCGGGGGCAATCACCATGGCATTGAAACTATCAAGAGCCGCCTGGACACCCTTGCGAGCCGCCTCTTCACTCACGCTCTCCGACCCGCTGCGCGCAGCAACCTGCCAAGCGTAATATCCGACCAACTGGACCATAAAGGGATAGCCTGCCGAAGCCTTTGTTAAAAGCTCAGCAACGCCTTCGTCGAGTTCCTTGCCCGCACGCCTCATCGTATCCTCAAACGATCCGCCGACTTCAAAATCTGAAAGCCGCGTGAGCTCGATATGCTTCGCCCTCTGAAGGAACGTCAACGTATCATCCACCACCACGCCATCCACCGAGGTTGGCAAACCAGCGAATGCAAAGGCGACATTCGCCCCTTGGCGAATCAAGAGCTGCATTTCATTACCCAGCTCGCGCATTTCCTCAGTTGAGGCGTCCTGAATCTCATCGAGTGTGATGAGCAAACCACCTCGCTTCGCGGCATCGTACATCGCCTCCCCCAGATGAGAGGCTGACTTCGACAGCTCTACGGAGCCAAGGCTGACTCCTAAAATCGATGGGGAAATCGACATTGATGCAAGACGAACATTTCGCTGCAGAGCCTCGAGAATTCTGTCGCAAAAACCGGCATTTGAGGCGACGTCGACAACCTCGAATCCTTTTTTGCGCGCAAGATCGCCCAATGCGTTGAGGAGCACCGTTTTACCCGTGCCTCGGACACCCGAGATGCGCATGAGTCGATCGGGGGCACCAGGGCCATTCTCAAGAGCTTCGGCAAAGTCATCCAAAACAGCGTCGCGTCCGATAAGCTCAGGTGGATTCATGCCCGCTGTTGGCTTAAAGGGATTAATAGCTTTTGACATTCGACCTCCTCTGCCAGTTTTAACAACTTTAACAAAGTTTAGCAACTTTAGCAGAGTTTAACAGTTTTAGCAGGCTCGGCGGCTTTATGCCTTACCGATTCTGTCGGGTCCTCCCGCCCGCGCCGATACAAATAGCGCGGTGCGGCCCCTCTATATCGCCCCTACCCCAGCGAGCGGTTGAGGGAGCCGAGCACATCGTTGCCCATGGTGCGCCACATTTGATAGATGCAGCCGCGCGCCAAGAAAAAGAAACCGTTATCGACGAGTTGCACGGCGGCATCCGCGAGCTGATTGGTCACGGCGGGCACCGGCGGCAGCTCAAGACCTGCCTTGCGGATGGTCTCGACAGCCTCCTCAAACGTGGGCGGTTTGATGACGCCCATCTCGTTCATAAGGCCCTGCATTTCCTCCTGCGCACTGCCGCCCGACTCCTCGCCGCGCGGTACCAGGCGATAACATGCCAGCGCCAGCTCGAGCTGGTCGCAGTTCCAGTAGGCGAATGCCAGGCGATAGAACAGGTAACCGATCGAAGGCCGGTCGCTGGCAATGCGCAGGCCGTGGCGCGCTACCTCGATAATCTCGTCATAGCGCTCCAGGCGTGCTAGCACGTTGATCAGGGCAAAGTGAGACTGCATGGACGAGCGCGCCAAATCGTAGAGACGACGCACCTCGGGCAGCGCGCGCTCAAAGTCCTCTTGTTCGGCGTAAAAGCTGCAGATCTCGTGCTGGGCAAAATACAGCGCATCGGGAGCGCGAAGGATTCGCACGGAACGGTCCTCCTCCATCACCGGCAGCACCATGCGCACCAGCTGGTTGTCGCAGAACTGGGTCTGCACCGGGCCCGTCGCCAAAAGCTCAGCAACAGTACACTTGGCTTCCAACTCCTCGACAAGGCGAGAAAAGCCCTCGAAAGCACCGGCTCGGTCAACTTTGGATTGCTCGCGCAGCTCGACGACACGGGCGACATACGGATCGTTGTCCTCCTCCATGACCTCAAGCTCTTCAGCCGTATCAGCGAGCAGTAAATCGCGAAGCGCAGGCGGCAATGGACGATGGTCATCGCGTGGTCGGGCGTGAACCTCTGCAGGCTCAATCATGTCCGGCGCATCCGCCTCATATGCCTCGAGCAAATGCTTGCAGGGCATGTCGTCCATATCCATGCTCTCAAGATCCTTGGCGACAGAAACGCAATCGGCCAGATAAGCCGCACGGCCAAAGGAATACGTTTCAACAACGCGCTCGCCCTGCTCGCCATCGGGAGCCGCAATCTGCACGTAGCAGCGCGTGATGCGAGCACCCGAAGCAAAGCAAGCCGCCGCGAGTGTAAGCGTAATACGCGCATCGTGCTCAGTGGCCCATGCTGCGCGCTTAGGCTCATCCACCTCGCGCCAGGCGTCATCTTGAGCATCGTATTCGCGCTGCGGCATAGCATCGACAACCGTGCGGCCAAATCGCACCAGCATGATGCCCTCGGCAACGTTCGCTCGATAGGTATAGTCGAGCCGCGTGACCACGTTGAGCGCTTCTACGAGACGTGCAAAGCGAGTGCGAACGTCCCACTCGCCACCCGGCTGGCACGCAACCGTCCCCGGCTTGGCCCACGGGTTGTCATTCGACAGCGTTTCGAGCAAGCGAGGAACGTCGTTTGTCGTCTTGCTGATATGCCATAGGTCAAAGAGCGAGCAGCCCTCAAAGCTTGGCGACGAGGCAACGGGGCCCAACCCTGCCCCAATACGCTCAAGGATGCCCGATAGGCGGTTCAGGCGGCACTCGACGGCAAGCAGGGTATCGATCTCGTCCTGGTCCAGCAGGCTATGGTCAAAATTGAGATAGAAGAGCCTCGAGCGATCGATGCGCGCCAGGCTCATTTCGGTTTTGGCCGCGATGGTGCGCAGGCGTGGCAGATTAACTTCGCCCATCAAAGCGGCGGCATAGCGCTCGATGCCACTTGGATTATCTGCATGGTCAATGCGGTAGAGCAACGTTTCGATTGCATCGGGCAGCGGCGTGGAATCAAAACCCAGCAGTACCTCAACCGGCTCGGGGAGTTTTACAAGTTTGATCTTGTCGACGGCATTTTTCATGCCCTCGTCGAGGCCGTCACCGTCTGCCGTGCCTAAGACAGCGTTTTCAGAATCGGCAAATACCACGTAACGCAAGAACATCGAGGCCATGAACTCGCCGTAGCGAAGGCTGCGCGTCGAATTCCACGTCTCACGATCGGATTGTTCGCGCATGGTGCCTTCGGGAGAGCCGATGACTCGCGCCCGGGAGCGCATCGTCCCATCGGTACCCCTGACCGCAATCTCACCGATGTTGGAATCGGACTCGTCAAGAATCAGTTGCATGTCGGGATCGTCGGGCAGCGACATCTCGTTAACGGGACGGTCCACCTTATAGACCTCACCCGAAACGCTCACGTAGCCCAAAAGCGACACATGGCTTTTGCCGACGAATTCGACGACATAGCATGATTCATGCGGGTCCTCGTCAAAGAGCTTCCAAACCACACCATACGAGCGTCCCGCAGGCTGCTCGGGCATGGCCGGAAAGCGCTTTTTGGGATCGAGAAACCTGAGCTTGTATGTCGGACGCTCTGCCACGAAATATCACCCTGATCGGTCGTCTAAAGAAAGAGCGCGCCACGGGCTCACCGAGGCGCATACTCGAAATCTTACACGAGTCGATGAGAAATAGTCCCCGTTGACCGAGGTTCGAATCCATGCGACGTCTACCTAAAAGAAAAGCCCCCGTTGCCGGGAGCTTTAATCTCAAATGGTGCGGCGTATAGGATTCCGCGCATCCGCTGCGCGGATCCGCACCGGCTTCGCCCGCCTGCCGGCGCGCTCGCCCGCGGGCTAAAAACGCTCCGCGTTTTCTTGACGCCCGCGCCTCGACCGAGGTTCGAATCTCCGCAATGCTCCCATATAAGAAAAGCCCCCGTCGCCGGGAGCTTTAAAGTCAATTGGTGCGGCGTATAGGATTCGAACCTATGACGTTCTGATTCGTAGTCAGACCCTCTATCCAGCTGAGGTAACGCCGCAGCGCAAGACATATAAAACCACTTTAGTTCATTAGAGTCAAGCAAAATCTCAAACTTTTTTCGCGCGGGCCGCAATTTGTCACGCTGCACCACGAGCATCAGCGCTTTTCGTACGATCGATTGGCTTTTCGATCACATCGAACCCGACGCCAAGCTCCCCCAGAAGCGACCGCACCCGTTGGGCACAGTCGTAGTCGGCAAACGAAATGCTCAGCATTCGGGCCACCTGATTAGAAGATCCAACGCCATAGAAGTGCTCAAGGACAACAAGCGCCTCATGCGCCACAAACGTCTCGACCACATGCGGCGACTCCTCATAGCACCATTGCGTCAATGGTCCCTCACTCGTCTGCCGAACCACCAAGCCACCCATACCCGACGGCTCGCACGTTACCAGCAGGTGCTCCCCGCCCTCATCACTCTGGAACAACACAACCCGCTCGTCGAACAGCTCCATCACATCCCCTTTCTCTTGCTCTTAGTTAGCAAAAGCATAGCAGGTAAATGCATGTATACAGAACGTTTGATCGTGTGTTTTCTATCGAGCTGTCCGCACTGCATGGTATGGACCTGCGCACGAAATAGGGCGCCCCCGAAGGAGCGCCCTTACATATCCCCTATGCAGCCAAGTTACGCGACCGGCTCGATCTTCTCGAGACCGCCCATGTAAGGACGCAGAACCTCGGGGATCGTGATGGTGCCGTCGGCGTTCTGGTAGTTCTCCAGAATGGCAGCCATGGTACGACCAGCCGGCAGGCCGGAACCGTTAAGGGTGTGCAGGTAACGCGAGCCCTTGAAGTTCTCGGGGTCGCGGTACTTGATGTTGGCGCGGCGGGCCTGGAAGTCGCCGCAGTTGGAGCAGGAGCTGATCTCCTTGTAGGCGTTGTAGCTCGGCAGCCAGACCTCGACGTCGTAGGTCTGACGGGCAGAGAAGCCCAAGTCGCCGGTGCACAGGCTAATCACGCGATACGGAAGGCCCAGCTGCTGCAGCAGATACTCGGCCTCGGCGGTCATGCTCTCGAGCTCCTCGTCGGACTCCTCCGGCTTAGCGAACTTGACCATCTCGACCTTGTCGAACTCGTGCTGACGGATGATGCCGCGGGTATCGCGACCGGCGGAACCGGCCTCCTCGCGGAAGCAGGGGGTGAAGGCGGTGTAGCGACGCGGCAGAGTGTCGGCATCGAGGACCTCGCCGGCGTGCAGGTTGGTAAGCACGACCTCGGCGGTGGGGATCAGGAAGTTGTCGCCCGAGACGTGATAGGCGTCGTCCTCGAACTTGGGCAGCTGACCCGTGCCAAACATGGTCTGACGCTTGACGACGATGGGCGGCCACCACTCCTTAAAGCCACGGCTGGTGTGCGTATCGAGGAAGAAGTTGATGAGGGCGCGCTCCAGGCGGGCGCCAGCGCCACCGAGAACGGTAAAACGGCTGCCGGAGAGTTTGTTGCCGCGCTCGAAGTCGAGGATGTCCAGATCGGTGCCCAGATCCCAATGCGGCTTAAAGTCGAAGTCGAACTCGCGCGGGGTGCCCCAACGACGGCGCTCAATGTTCTCGTCCTCGTCCTTGCCGTACGGCGTGGCCTCGCAAGGAATGTTGGGCAAGTGAGCCATGAAGTCGTACTGCTCCTGCTCGAGAGCAGTGCGGCGCTCGGCCAGACCGTCAATCTTCTCGTTGACGGCGCGCACGGCCTCCTTGGCGGCCTCGGCCTCGTCCTTCTTGCCCTCCTTCATCAGGGCGCCGATCTTCTTGGACTCGGCATTGCGCGTAGCCTGGAGCTCCTCGACCTCGGTGATGACGGCACGGCGCTCGTCGTCGAGCTCAAAGAACTTCTCGCGATCCCAAGACGTCTGGCGGTTAGCCATGGCGACATCGATGGCATCGGGGTTCTCGCGAACAAACTTGATATCAAGCATTAGATCCTCCGGCGATATACATTCCATTTAGGTTGCAACCTTGTACATGTATGGGCAAGTATATACTTATGAGCGTTTACGACCCAACTCAACTACGCAAGAAGGCACCCAATGGACGCAGTTTTTTCCTTTTTGTTTGGCACCCGCACCGGTTTTGCCATCCTTTTCGCCGGCGGCATCCTGTTATTTGCGATTCTTGCCTTTGTAATGGAGAAGCGTACCCATAAGATGTACGTCGACCGCGGACCCAAGTCCGAGGATGAGGAAGACAGCTTCTGGGACTAACCTGCCAAAAAGGGACAGGTTTATTTTGGTCTGTTTTATCTGGGCAAACGCAAGCGCCCCGCAACTGAAATTGAGCCAGTTGCGGGGCGCTTTTCGCTAAAAGGACAAAACCGCAGAAAATACCTGCCAAAAATAAACCCGTCCTTTTTTTGGTCGGTTTTACTGGAGAGTTGCGTCGATTGCCTTGACCAGGGCGCTGCGCATGCCGGCGTCCTCGAGCGCAACGACGCCCTTGATGGTGGCACCACCGGGCGAGCATACGGCATCCTTCATCGCCGCAGGATGCTGGCCAGTTGCAAGCTGCAGCTTTGCCGTACCTAGCACCATCTGGCTCACAATGCGATAGGCATCGGCACGCGGGATACCGTGCTTGACCGCCGCATCGCCCAGGGCCTCGATTGCCATGGCGACAAATGCCGGAGCGCAACCACCCACCGTGCCGCCCACAAACAGCAGGCTCGTATCAAGCTCGACCACCGCACCGAGTTTGCCAAGCAGATCAAGCACCACGGCGCTCTGCTCATCACTAAGCGTGGAAGCCTTCTCGCAAGCGATGACGCCCTCGCCCACCGAAACCGGTGTGTTGGGCACCGTCGAGATATGCGCGACGCCCGGCAGGACCTGCTCCCACTTGGCACTGTCCCAGGTCCAGGCAACCGACAGAACGACCTTTTTGGCAAGAGCATCCTTGAGCGGGGCGAATACCTTCTCGATCATGTACGGTTTGACCGCAGCGACCACGATATCGGATGCGGCGACAACCTCGGCGGCATCGTGGCAGGCGACCATGCCGCGCGCCTCGCAGCGCTCAACCAGTGCGTCGTAGCGACCCGCGCAGGCGCACATGTCGCTCGCAGCTACACCGGCAGCGATCCAGCCATCGGCCATAGCGCTCGCCATATTGCCAAAACCGACAAATCCAATCTTCATATCTCATAGTCCTTTCAGACACATTCCTCAAAACGAAAGGTATTGTCCCACGCCATTGTTTCGTATTGCCGACCTATTTGTGATACGGCTCGCCACGGCTAATCTTGCAGGCGCGGTAGATTTGCTCCAGCAGCACCACGCGCGCCAGGTTATGCGGCAAGGTAATGTGTCCAAAGCTGAGCATCTCGTCGGCGCGGGCGCGCACCTCATCACTCACGCCGTCCGAACCGCCGATTACAAAGGCAATGTCGCTGCTGCCTCGCAGCATAAGATCATCGAGCCGCGCCGAAAACTCCTCGCTCGAGCGCTCTTTGCCCTCAATGGCCAGCAGGATCACATGCGCTCGAGACGGCAAGGCAGCAAGAATCGCCGCCCCCTCCTTGTCGCGCGCGGCATCCACGCCGCCCGCCTTAGCCGGGTCGATATCGGCCACCTCGCGGATATCAACCTTGGCATAGGCGCCTAGGCGCTTGGTGTACTCAGCGCACGCGTCCTTCCAAAAGCGCTCTTTGAGCTTGCCAACACAAACGACGGTGTATTTCACGCGTGTCTACTCCTTTGACTCGTTCTGAACCTTACCGGCAGCCAGCATCTGCTCGAACATAGAGGCCGACTGCGAAAAGTCGCTCGGCAGCACGACCGTCGAGGTTTTACCCGTGCGAGCGAACTCCGTCATCATCTCGGACCACTGCGTAAACATGAACAGCTGGTTGGCCTCGTCATTGCCGACACCCGTCTCCTGGATGATCTCGAGCGAATCTTTGATACCCAGCGCGATGGCCTTGCGCTGGTTGGCGATGCCCTCACCCGCCTTTTCCATAGCCTCAGCCTCGGCGGTCGCCTCGGTGACGCGCTTGATGCGGTCTGCCTCAGCGAGCTCCTGTGCCGCAGCGCGCTTGCGCTGGGCGGCGTTGATGTCGTTCATGGAGTTCTCGACCTCGGTCGGCAGTGCGATTTTGGTGATGAGCGTCGACACGAGGGTGAAGCCGTAGGCGGCCATCTGCTCGGAAACGGTAGCGTTGACATCCTTGGCGATGTCATCCTTCTTGGCAAAGACCTCATCGAGTGTGTAGACGGGAATCGAAGAGCGCAGGGCGTCGGTGATGAAATCGCGCATCTGGTCGACGGGCTCCTGCAGCATATAGTAGCTCTTGTAGATGCCCGAATCCGCCGGGCCAGCACCCATGTCATAGCTCACGTGATATTGAGCAGAGACCTCGAGGCCGATGGTCACATTGTCCTGAGTCTTAACGTCGATACCAAAACCGTTTTTCATGGTGCGTAGACTCACCGTGGCGGCTTTGCGGTCAATCACGGGTACCTTCACATGGAAGCCGGCATTGACGATGCGGTTGAACTTGCCTAAGCGTTCGATGATCACGGCATGCTGCTGTTCAACGACATAGCAGGCGCTGGGAAGCAGCAACAACAGGATGATGATGGGAATCAAAAGGCTCGTAAGGGCGGCGATGATACCGGAAAACAGCATGGTCTCTCCTCTGATAGGCACACGTTGGCATTAGGATACCCGTCCAAGGAGATCGTGCATAACAAAAAAGCCCCCATTGCTGGAAGCTCTTTCATTTAATGGTGCGGGCGAAAGGACGTCCGCGTATCCGCTTCGCGGATCCGCACCGGCTTCGGCCGCCTGCCGGCGTCCTCGCCCGCTCGCTACAAACGCTTCGCGTTTGCTTAACGCTCTCGCCCTGCATAGAGTTCGATTCTCCGCGGTACGGACTAGAAATAAAAAGGCAGGTAGATATACATATCTACCTGCCTGTTACATATGGTGGAGGCGCGGAGAATCGAACTCCGGTCCACGAAAGCCCCCTGATTGGCATCTCCAAGCTCAGTCGCTGGTTTAGTCTCGGACGCTTTGCGCGCAACGACACGCTCGCGGTGTCCTAACCGGTTCGGTCTTAGCCTGCGCCATACCGATTACGTGCGCAGGAGCATTCCCCTAAAATGACGTCGCGCCGGTGCCGGGGAAATCACCGGGTTGACGCGCCGCTATAAACTAAGCAGCGAGAGCCATAGGCTCAAAAGAAGAGTTGTTGTCAATTCAATTTGACGGTACCCCTGTTTAACGAGGCGAGGAGACCTCGGCTTGCTTCCTCTCTCAGAGCTATCGCGTCGAAACCAGTCGCCCCCGAATGTCGGGAAAGTCTGGATGGTATCGGGCCTGCAAACACCCGATAACCGTCGACTTTTCAAGGAACATGCGGGGCAAGCCCCGCTTGCGGAGTGTTATCTTACCACGTTCTGAAAGCGGACAGCTGTTCTATGCACGAGCTGTGAAGACCCCAATGTGCGCCGCACTTCGCACTTTTGCTACCGATCGCGTCACGTATATTTTCGCCAAGCAAAATTGACCCGTCGAAAGGACCGTTATGGATACCAAGCAGCAACTCGTCAATGCCCTCGCAGGTCTGGGTTCAACCATTACCGAAGCTATGGATGTCATCGAAGGCTTTGTCCCCTGCGGACATCCCGCCCTCACGGTTTCGAACGCCCTTGTTGCGCTGGACGCTGACGATGATGCAGCTCTCGCCCAGCAGCTTGAGACCGTCGAGGGCTTTATCGACCACGTGAGCGAGAACCGCGGCGTGGCCGCCTACCACGGCATCGAGGTCGAGCTCGCGGGTCCCAAAGCCGATCTGCTCGCAGCAATCCGCGAGGTAGGCGCCCTTATGCAGACTGCAGGCGTCAAGAACACCCAGGTCAACGAGTGGGTCTACCGAAGCCTGGCAGCACTAAACGATTCCGACGAAAAGGCTGCCGAAAAGCTCGCCGAAGCTCCCGTCATCAAGGCCGCGCTTTTGTAAATATCAGACGCGGGCCCCTTGGCGCATCGTCGTCCAAGAGGCCCGCAAACAGTTCGCGTCAACCGATAGCCGCGCCGCCACGTTCGGCCAAAGCAAGAATCGGCATCATTTGGTGCGGGGTCTTTGCTGCAAGATCGGCATGTTCGAGCAGCTTACGATCGTTGGTCACCAAGTAATCGACCTGCGCGCACTTGCACGCGGCGAGCACCAAGTTGTCCTCGTAATCGCGATGGAGCGCTAAGTATTTGTCGGCCAGCCAAAGGTCCGACGCATCTGCACCCACGGCCGTAGCGTTTTCGGTCATATTCCGAACAAACGCCAGCGCCGCATCGCCAATCGCGCGGGCAGAAGCCTCGTCGAGCGCTCCCCCGCTGGCAAGAACGCCACGCTTCAGCTCGTGTTGGACAACGTACAGTACGTCCTTAGCGATATGCACCGGAAAGAACAGCGATGCCCCCGCCTCCGTCGCCTGCCCAATAAACGCACGCGCGGCAAGCGACTCGGCATGGTCAACACAAAACGAATCAACCCATACGTTGGCGTCCACCATGATCTTGAGAGGGGCTCCGCTCACAGGATCATCCCCTTTTGGCGATAGCGCTCGTCCATGGCTTCGGAATAGATTGTGTCCCAATCGCGATCATCGGACCCAGGCGACGTTACGATACCCAAGTCCGCATAGAGCTGGTCCGCGGCCGCCCACGACGCGGCAAACGGGGACTCGGGTGCGATGGCGCGCTGTCGATCGTCGACGGCCGCGAGCACTTCCTCACACTGACCGCCGCCCTGCGCGACCTTGGCCACGACCTTTTTGATGAGCTCGGGCAGTGATCTGTCCGAAAGCCGCAACGCTTCCTCCGCATGGTCCTTGACCTGGCGATCCACGCGAACGTTCACCTGCGCCATGCCGCTAACAGCACCCACGTTGATCCCGCTCCCTTCAAATGCTAGCACCGCTAGCAATACTATATAGAGAAGCTAGCAAATGGTCAAATGCAAAAGGCCTGCGTCCGGACGACACCGGTGCCGTCTGGGCGCAGGCCAGATAACGTGGGCGAACACGTCCGCTAGCGCAGGTAAGCCTTTGCGTTGCCCAGGCTGTAGGCGATCGTTGAGCCGTTGTGCAGCAGCGACGACGCCTGCGGAGTAATCATGCCGGTAATACCCAATGCCAACAGCGCCGAGTTGGTGAGCATCACCTTGGAATACGAACTCGTCAGGCGGTCGATAAGCCCCTGACTCATGCGGCGCAGGCGCACGATCGCGGCGAGATCTGTATCGGTCAGGATGATATCAGCGACCTCCTTGGCGATGTCGCTTCCACCGCCCATTGCCAGCCCCACGTCGGCCAAACCGAGTGCCGGCGAATCGTTGACGCCGTCGCCCACCATGGCAACGTGGCGCCCCTCGCCCTTAATGCGCTCAACATACGCGTACTTGTCCTCGGGCAGCAGCTCGGCCTTAAACTCGTCGACACCCGCCTCGCGAGCAATGCGCTCGGCCGTGCGCTCCGAGTCGCCCGTGAGCATGACCACGTGCTTAACGCCCAACGCGTGCAGGTCGGCGATGGCCTCGCGAACCCCGGGCTTAAGCGGGTCCTCGATACCGAGCACGCCCACAACGGTGCCATCGACCGCCAGGTACAGCGGCGACAGCCCCTGCATCTGGGACTCGATTTGCTCCTTAATGTCGGACTCGAGCTGCGCGCTCTCATCCTCAAATACAAAGTGCGCGGAACCGATGATGGCGCGACGCCCTTCAATGGACGAAGCGATGCCGTGCGCCACGATGTACTCGACGGCGGCATGGCGCTCGCGGTGCTCGAGCCCGCGCTCGCGGGCGGCGTTGACCACGGCACGCGCCACCGGATGCGGAAAATGCTCCTCCAAGCAAGCGGAAAGGCGCAGGATCTCGTCCTCGCTCCAACCATCGGTGGTGAGCACGCAGGCAAGACGCGGCTGCGCCTCGGTAAGCGTGCCGGTCTTATCAAACACAATGGTGTCGGCCTTGGCAAACGACTCAAAGTACTTGGCGCCCTTGACCATAACACCCATCTTGGCAGCATCGCTCATGGCAGTCATGACGGCGACGGAACCCGTGAGCTTGAGTGCGCACGAGTAGTCGACCATCAGTGCCGCCGAGGTCTTGATGAGGCTGCGGGTGGTAAGCGCAACCAGGCCCGCGAGCAGGAAGTTCCACGGGACGATCTTGTTGGCGAGGTCTTCCATGTGCGACTGGCCCTCGGACTTGAGCGAATCGGCCGTCTGCACGAGCGAGACGATCGAGCGGAGCTTGGTCTGCGCCGTGTTGGCGCGCACGCGCACCAAGATGCTGCCGTCTTCCACGACGGTACCGGCGAACACATCGTCGCCCACGCTTCGCTCGACGGCCAGCGGCTCGCCGGTCAGGGTCGCCTGGTTGACCATAGCGCTCCCCTGCTCGACAACACCGTCGATGCAAATGGACATGCCAGTGCGCACGGCGACCAAATCGCCGGGCTCGAGCTCGGTCGCGGCAACGCTTACCTCGGTGTCGCCGACAACCTTTTGCGCCTTGTCGGGCACATCGAGCAGCGAGTTGATGAGCTCGTTTTCGCTCATGGCGCGAGTGTAGTCCTCGAGCAGCTCGCCCACGTTGAGCAAGAACATTGTCTGGCCCGCGGTGTCGACATCACGCTTGACGAACGAAATGCCGATGGCCGAAGCGTCGAGCACAGGAACGGTCAGGCGCGGCTGTGCCAGCTCATGAAGGGCAGCGCGCAAAAATGCCATGTAACCGGCCACGACAAACACCGCACGCAGAGGCGTCGGCAAGAACCAACGGCGCGCGTAGTGGGCGCCGATAAGTGTGGCAAGATCCATGACGAGCTTGTGCTTGCGCGGCTCGAGTTGCATCACGTAGCCCGACTTGGCATCGGCGATAGCTTGAGCATCGAGCGCGCCCAAGGCATCGAGCACGCTCGCGCGGCGCGGCTCGTCGTACTCCAGCGCCATCTGGCCAATGCGGCCATACACGCGCACCTTGCGCACGCCATCGATGTCGCCGCCAAGCTTTAGAAGCGCATCGAGATCGCTCTCTGGCACAGGACCCGCCAACTGAAGGCGGGTCCTGCCAGGGATCTCGCTGATAATCGAGAATCTCATAGTTTGTGCCTGGGAGCGCTACTCGGCTGCCTCGTCAGCAGCGGCCTCGCTCTGGGTGATGTAAGCAGCCTCGGCAACCATGTCGTCGACATTAGCCTTGGCCTGCTCGACCATGTCCTGGTAGCCGTTCTTGATGCGCATGCCGCACGCGATACCCTGCACGCAGGCATTCTTTACCGGAGCGCTGGTAAGCAGCTTGATGCCGGCCGTGCCAAGCAGAAAACCGCCACCGACAAGCAGGGTGTTAAACGTCGACTTCTTCATGTTGCTTCTCCCTTTTGCCGCACAAGCGCGGCATGGTGCCTTAGCACCCGAGTTCATTAGTTTGCTCGAGCACGCTTTGAGACTAGTTTAGTCGAACTATTATGGTCAACCAAAGTTAACCTTTGGAAATCTTGGTCCCCTTTCCTACAGCTGCCAGGCAGCCGCTTCCTTTTGCAGCGCAACCATGCGGGCGAATTCTCCACCTGCCGCCTTGAGCTGCGCCGGAGTGCCCTGCTCGGCAACCACACCATCCTTGAGTACAACGATTTTGTCGGCATTTTCCACCGTACGCATACGGTGGGCGATCACGATTACCGTCTTGCCTGCGAGCAGGCGGGAGAGCGCCTGCTGCACCACGGTCTCGTTCTCCACATCCAAACTCGCCGTCGCCTCGTCCAGCAACACGATCGGCGCGTCTTTGAGCAGCGCGCGGGCGATGGAGATGCGCTGGCGCTCGCCGCCGGACAGCTTGGAGCCATTCTCGCCGATCATGGTGTCATAGCCCTGCGGCATGCGGCTCACAAACTCGTCGCAGTTGGCGGCACGCGCGGCAGCAAGCACTTCCTCATCGGTGGCATCGCGACGTCCAAGACGGATGTTTCCCATCACCGTGTCGTCAAAGAGTAGCACGTCTTGGAACACAATAGCGTAGTCGCGCAGCAGCACCTCGGGATCAACGCTCGCAACATCCACGCCACCCACGGTGACCGTGCCTTCGGTAGCATCCCAAAAGCGCGCGGCCAGGCGGCTCACCGTAGACTTACCGGAACCCGAAGGACCGACCAGTGCCGTGACCTCGCCTTCCTTGGCGGTAAAGCTCACATCGGTCAAAACCTTCTCGCCGGCGCGTCCGTCGCTGCCCGCACCATAGCCAAATGCCACGTGATCGAACACCACGTCATGACCCACGGGTTCAAACTGCTCGCTGCCCCGCGCCACGGGCTCCTCCATGATGGAGCGCATGCGCTTGGCCGACGACTCGGCGGCAAACAGCTCGGACATCAGCATCAGTGCCTGATCGAAGGGCGCATAGATGCGGCTCACCATGAGCAGGAAGGCAAACATCACCAAAAAGTCGACCTGGCCGGAGGCGACCATCGCAGCGCCCGTGACCAACGTGGTGGCAATCCCCAGGCGCAGGATGGCAAAGGCGGAGTTGACCAAAAGCCCATTGGCGAGCTCGCCTTTGGTGGTCTCGCGCTCCTCGGCATCGATCACGGCGTTGAGTCCCTCAAGATAATGGGCCTCCTGGTTGGTGGCGCGGATCTCGCGAACGCAGTCGAGCGTCTCTTGAATCGCCTCGGTAACCTTGACCTTCTCGGCGCGCACGCGATCGAACACCGGGGTCATGGGGCCGCGTGTTAGATACAGCACGGCAAAGGCCACGGGAACGCTCCAAAACGCCGCGATCGCCAGCTGCCAGCAAAAGAACAGCGATGCCACGAAGACAATGGCGCTTGCGATGATGGCACCCCAAAGCTCTCCCAGCACGTGGCTGTAGGCGTGCTCCATGGCCTGGACGTCACCCATGATGGTCTCGGTTAAATCGGCCAGATCACGACGGCCAAAAAACGACAGCGGCAGTTTGCGCAAGCGCTCGGCAATCTCCATACGCTGCTTGCCGCACTCCTCGTAAAAGATGCAGTAGGTGTAGTAATACTGCTGCCAGTTAGAGGCAAAGAGCAACACAAAAAAGACCAGGAGGCCGCCCACAATCGGCAGGGCATCCGGCAGGTCGGCGCCGATGGCGAGATGTTCGACAAAACCGGCCATGACCAGGAATAAAAAGCCCATGCCGGCCATGGTAATGAGATTAGTGAGCGTGGTCCAGAAAATGCCACGTTTTACGCCGGCGACGCCTTTATCGGATAGGAAATACTTCTTTTGGAATGAGGCGAACATTTAGGCCTCGCCTCCCTTCGTGACGGCGGCATCCGCGGTCGCTGCAGTGATTTTCCAGCTCGCGGCCTGTTCGTATTCGGTCCACATCTTGGCATACAGGCCCTCTTGGGACAGCAACTCGGCATGGGTACCCGACTCCTGCACGCTGCCCTGGTTGAGCACCACGATTTGGTCTGCGCCCACTACAGTCGAGAGTCGGTGCGCAATCATAATGACCGTGCGACCCGCCGCCAGCTTGCTAAAGGCGCGTTGGATGAGCGCCTCGTTCTCGGGATCGGCAAACGCCGTGGCCTCATCGAGCACCACGATAGGCGCGTCTTTAAGGATCGCGCGGGCGAGTGCCACGCGCTGGACCTCGCCGCCCGAAAGATACGCCCCGCCGGCGCCGAGCATGGTATTGATGCCCTGTGGGAGCTTGGCCACAATGTCGTCGCACTGAGCTGCGGAGAGAGCTGCACGCACTTCGTCGTCAGTGGCCGTAGGCTTGGAGGCGCGCACGTTATCGGCAAGTGTTTGCCGGAACAGCTGGTTGGTCTGGAACACGAAGGCGACCTGGTCCATAAGCTCGTGCGGATCCATATCGCGAACGTCCACACCGCCTACGAGCACTCGACCCGAGGAAACATCCCAAAAACGCGGGATCAGGCTTGCGCAGGTTGACTTACCGCCACCCGAGGGACCCACCAGGGCGAGGGTGCTACCCGCGGAAACGCTAAAGCTCACATGGCTAACGGCAGGTGCTTCGGCACCCTCGTAGGTAAAGCTCACATCCTCAAATCGCACGTCGCTGCCGGCAGGGTGCTTGGGTTGGGCGGTCACGGAGAGCTGCTTGGAATCCATGACGCTTCGAATACGAGCCAGCGAATCGGCACTCATCTGAGAGGCCTCGCCCACAAACATGAGCTTGGTCATGGCCGTCGGCACCACGGCCGAAAATATCGCGTAAAACGTGAAGTTGGCCATAAAATGCGCGAAGTCCGTCTCGCCCGGCGCCAACAGCAACGCCACGGGCAACAGGAATGCCACAAGACCATTGAGCGCGGTAAGGTTGAGTACCTGCGGACCTCGACAGAACGTGCCCGCATAGTTTTGTGCCATGTCGGCGTATTCGGCGATCGCATCGTGGAAGGCCTTAAAGGAGTAGACCGTCTGCTGAAACACCTTGACAACGGGGATGCCACGTACGTATTCGGTGCCGGTCTTGTTCATCTTGACCAGCGCTCCCATGTAGGCCTTCATGAACTCGGCGCCTTTGCCGCTCATCATGGTGGCCATGGCGCCAAACGAAACGACGACCGAGATAAGGCATGCCGCCCCCAAACGCCAATCGAGCGCGAAAAGCAGCACGAGCAAGCCCACGACCATGGCGGCGGCGCCTGCGATATCGGGCAGCATGTGTGCGAGCAAAGTCTCGGTGGAGGCGGCACATCCGTCTACAACACGACGCAGCTCACCGGTGGCGTGCGTGTCAAAGTAGCCAAGCGGCAGCTTAAGCAGGTGCTCGCTCGTAGTTTTGCGAATATTGGATGCGCAGCGAAACGCAGACAGGTGCGTGCACATGAGCCCCACGAAATAAACTACGATGCTTGCCAGCGCAAAACCCACGGCCCACCAGCCATACATCGCGATGTCGCAGGCTTCGCTCCAGTTAGGTGCCACGGCGATCAGATCGCGCGCGACAAGCCAAATGCACACGTACGGGCCAAAGCTCAGCAGCTGCGAGAGCGCTGAGAGCGCCATGCCCAAATACGTTAGGAATTTGCGGTCACCGGCATATGCAAGCAGCTCGCCGATACCGCCGCCTTCCCTTTTTGATCCCTTTGCCATGAGATTCCTTTCTAACGGCTTGAGAGTTAACCGTAATGAACTTATCATTGATGTGTTAGCCATGGCTCACAATCAAGCCAGGCGTGGACGTTTCTGCAAAGGAAAGGGACGCTTTTGCAAATACGGCAGGCAGCGACCGACATAACCGAGCTCTACGCACCGCAATTTGAGCAGTTTGGCCTGGAGCTTACCGGCAAGGGCGCCGTCTTTACCGGCGAGGTGGCAAACGATCGGGCGCACGGACGCGCATGGATCATGCCCCTCTCCCCCACCTGCATCGTCATGGAGCATTTCATCACCCCGACGCACGATATGTACCTGGCCGAATACACACCCGAGCCATACGCCTGCGTGAGCGAAGTCAGCGCGCCCACACTTACATGCATGCCCGAGGCTGGCATAACGCCCGCGAACCTCAAACCATTGCATGGACCATGGCCAAACAATGCCGTTTGCAGCTTTATCCAAGATAGCTGTGGCGAGGAATTAAGCCCGCTGTTTGCGGGGGAGCTTTATCACTCGCGCTCGGTGCTCTTTTTGCCTGGATATTTTGACGAACTGGAACACCGCTATCCCACCGAGTTCGCGGGAATCTTTGAGGCGTTTGCCGAGCCATGGCACGAGGAAGCGACGTCTGCCATCTGCCACACGCTTCGCCGGATTAACGAGGACCGCGCCCGCACCGCAGGCGGACACGTCTATATGCAGGGCATCGTGGAGACCATGGTCGCGGAGCTCGCCTGTTCGTGCGCGGCCCACAAGCAGGCGCGGCAGGCGGCAGACACGCGCGTCAGCGTAACCATTGCCGAAGAAGCAACGGCAATGATTGAGTGCGCGCTCGATAAAGGCAGACATGTGAGTGTCAACGAGGTGGCCGAGAGGCTCTACACAAGCCGCTCCAAACTATGCGCCACCTTTAAGGCCCAAACTGGCGAGTCCCTGGGCGCCTACATTCGCAGACGTCGTATAGAGCGAGCACAGGACCTTTTGGCCGATAGCTCGCTCACGATAGCGCAGGTCGCAGAGCGTCTAGGCTACCCCCAGCAGGCCGCCTTCGCCCAAGCCTTCAAGCAATACACCGGCATGACACCCACGGCTTGGCGAAGCAAGCATCGCTAAGGCCCAAGCTCCCTGGCCGTAATGGAGCGATTAATTAGCCGCCGCCCGTCAGCTCACCCGGGATCTAAACGTCAAGATGCGCACAATCAAGCGCCTTTTTGATAAGAGGGACAGATCGATCAGCCAAATACAACGGAATGTTGAGCACCCCGTCGTCGAGCTTTAGGTTCTTAAGTGAGTAGCGGACCCTCAATGGAGTCGTCTCCGCATGCTTGTCGGCATAGTACTTAAGGCTCTTGGAATGAACGACCTCTCCCGATTTGACCTCGACGGGAACGATTTCGTTTCCGACCTGAATCAAAAAATCGACTTCGTGCTTCGGCTTCTCGTTTGTCCAATAACGCGGAGCAGCATCTAACTGTGAAAGTAATGCCTGAAGCACATAGTTCTCGGCGAACGAACCTTTGAACTCCGAAAATAGCGCATCCGAGATGGCAAAAGCGGACGCATCCAGCCTTGCCATGCGGCGCAGCAAGCCGACATCAAGACAGTAGACTTTAAATGCCTTGAGGTCATCGTACGCAGAGAGCGGCACACCACCGGCAGCATTAAGGCGAACCGCCGTGATGAGCCCAGCATCGGCAAGCCATTCCAGAGCATCCTCGTATTCTCGAGCACGAGCCCCCTCGCGCACCGCACCCCAAACGAACTTTTTGTTCTCGCGCGCCAACTGAGCTGGAATCGAGTTCCATATTTGCGAAAGCTTGGCGAACTGCGCACGGCCACCATGCTTGGCAAAATCGCGCTCGTAGGAATCCAAGAGATCAGACAACACCTTATCGACCTGAACGATATCGCCCGTCTCCACCCACCGGCCAAGAGCCTCTGGCATGCCGCCGCATGCAAAATAACGACGAAGATGCTCGACGAGACGGACATGGAAGAAATCGGGCACTGTCTCGATCTGATCCAGGCCGCCAAGGTATTCGTCGTAGTTTGCAGCGCCCTCGGCTTTCAGAAACTCGGAAAAGCTCATGGGGCGCATCTCCATGAACTCGACCTTTCCCACCGGAAAAGCGCTGGTCTCACGGGACAAGCGAACGCCCAACAAAGACCCTGCGCATGCGACGTGATACTCGGGGGCCTCGTCACAGAAGTATTTAAGGGCGCCGACTGCAGAAGGACAATCCTGGATCTCATCAATAATAAGCAGCGTTTCGCCGGGCTCGATAGGCTGTCCAAGTGCCAGGGAAAGATTTGAGATGATCCGTCGAGGATCGCGCGTACCTTCGAAAAACTGAGCGTACTCGCTCTGTACCCCAGGTGACGGCTCCTCGAGCGTCAGATACACAAAATTGAGGTACGAGGTTCGGCCGAACTCCTTAAGCGCCCACGTCTTTCCAACCTGGCGCGCCCCCTTAAGGATAAGCGGCTTACGATATTCTGACGCTTTCCAAGCGTTAAGCTTGGCAATGATATCTCGCTGCATGACCGAACCTCCCGCAAAGAAACTTCCGTAAACGTGATATTTCCCACATTTTACCCTAGGTAAAACGTGACATTTATCACATTTACGGAAGTTTTAAGCTCATTTCGCCACACTTTCATCACATTGAAAAGGCGGAGGCGCCAGTGGCGCCTCCGTCGTGAGTCAGGACTGTCCGAAATTGAGAGGCAAGGCCCTGCGCCCGGCCCCTCGGTTCCCGCTTACGAGAGCGACGTTCTCAGCAACTCGTTGAAGAGCTTCGGGTTGCCCTTGCCGCGGCTCGCCTTCATGCACTGGCCCACCAAAAAGCCGATGACCTTCTGGTTGCCGTCACGATACTGCTGTGCCTGATCGGCACAGTTAGCCAGCACCTCGTCCACAATCGGCTGCAGCGCGCCGGCATCGCTCACCTGACGCATGCCGCGCTCGTCGACGATCTTGTTGGGGTCGTCGCCGGTCTGGGCCATGGCCTCAAAGACCTCGTGCGCCTGGTTGGAGCTGATGGCGTCGGTCGCCAGCAGCTTGGCAAGGGCTGCCACCTGAGCCGGCGCAATGCCGGACTCGGCGAGCGACACGCCTGCGCCCTTAAGGTAGGCGATCATCTCGTTGACCAGCAGGTTCGCGACCGTCTGGGCCTCCTTGCCAGCCATGCCGGCAGCGGCAGCCTCAAAGAACTCGGCAAACTCGGGGTCGCCGGCGATCTGCTCGGCGTCGGCCGCCTTAATGCCAAAGTCGGTCTCAAAACGGGCGCACTTGGCATCGGGCAGCTCGGGAATCTCGCCACGGCAACGGTCGATGAACTCGTCGTCCAGATCGAACGGCGCCAGGTCGGGATCGGGGAACAGACGATAGTCGTCGGCCGTCTCCTTGACGCGCATGACCACGGTGCGCTTACGGCTGGGCTCCCAGTGGCGGGTCTCCTGATAGATGATGCCGCCCTCCTCGAGCACCTCGGCCTGGCGGCAAATCTCGTAGGCAAGGCCGTCGTGCAGGCTCTTGAACGAGTTGAGGTTCTTGAGCTCGGTCTTGGTGCCCAGCTTGGTCTCGCCGCGACGGCGCAGCGACACGTTGCCGTCGCAGCGCATGGAACCCTTCTCCATGGAGCAGTCGGAAATGCCCAGCGTCACAAAGATGCGACGGAGCTTTTCCATAAACAGGCGCGCCTCCTCGGGCGTACGCAGGTCGGGCTCGGTGACGAGCTCGATGAGCGGCGTGCCGCAACGGTTGTAGTCGACGAGCGACTCGGCCGCGGCGGTAATGCGGCCCTCGGCACCGCCCACGTGCACCATCTTGGCGGCGTCCTCCTCCATGTGGATGCGCAGGATGCGGATGGGCACCGTGTAGGAACCGTCCTCGCGACGCTCGGGCATCTGCAGGTTGGACGCATCGTAGCTGGCCAGGTGACCGGCGCGCTGATTGCCCTCGCGCATGGTCGACGTCATGGACGTGGACAGGCCCTCGGCGTTGGCCGAAGCGCTCGCCAGGCTCTGAGCCTCTGCCTCGCCAAACGCGCAGTCGGGACGCTCGGCGGCACCGCGACCGGTCACGCCCAGGTCCAGGTGGCCGTACATGGCAAAGGCGACCGGACCCTGCGTGGTCTGGAAGTTCTTGGCCATATCGGGATAGAAGTAGTGCTTGCGGTAGAACATCGAGTGGCGCTGGATCTCGCAGTTGGTGGCGAGACCGGCCTTGACGATGCTCTCGATGGCGCGCTTGTTGGGCACCGGCAGGGCGCCGGGCAGGCCCAGGCACACCGGGCACACGTTGGCGTTGGGCTCGTCATCGTGGCTGAGCTTGCAGTTGCAGAACATCTTGGTGTCGAGTGCGGTGAGCTCGGTGTGGATCTCCAGGCCGATCACGGCCTCCCAATCCTGCAGGACCTCGGAAAGCTCCTTCATTACAGCTCGCCTCCCTTCCCGGCAAAATCGGGCGCGACGAAAAGCGCGGGCGCACCCGTGGCGGCATCGGTAAAGCCGCGCTCCAGGGCGCGGGCAAACGTGAGCAGTTGACGGTCCTTAAAGGCAGGTCCCACCAGCTGGGCAGAAACGGGCAGCTTGCTGTCCTCGCCCAGGCCCAGCGGCACCGAGATACCGCCGTTGCCGCAAATGTTGAGCGAAATGGTGTACAGGTCAGAGAGGTACATCTGCGTGGGGTCGCTGATCTCGCCAAACTTAAAGGCCGTGCGCGGCGAGGCGGGCATGAGGATGGTGTCCACCTTGGCATACGCGGCGTCGTAGTCCTGCGTGATGAGCGTGCGGGCCTTTTGCGCAGCGTAGTAGTACTTGTCGTACACGCCCGAGCTCAGCAGGTAGGCGCCGAGCATCTGACGGCGCTTGGCCTCGGCACCAAAGCCGTGGGCGCGCGAGAGCGAGCTCTGATCGGACAGGTTGGCGCAGCCCTCCTCCTGGTAGCCGTAGCGAATGCCGTCGAAGCGGGCAAGGTTGGAGAACGCCTCGGCCGGGCCGATGACGTAGTAGGCGGCAATGGCGGCATCCAGGTGCGGCAGGTCGACCTCGACCAGCTCGGCACCCTGGTTCTGCAGCTCCTGGGCGGCGCGCTGAACGGCGGCCTTGACCTCGGGCATTAGGCCCTCGGCCTCCATAAATGCGGGGATGATGCCCACGCGCTTGCCCTCGATGCTGTCGTTGAGGTGCTCGGTAAAGTCGACGGCGCAGTCCTGACTGGTGCAGTCGTACGGATCGTGGCCCGCGCCGGTGAGCGCGTTCATGGCCAGCGCGACATCCTCGACCGTGCGGCCGAAGGGACCCACCTGGTCGAGCGACGAGCCAAAGGCCACCACGCCGTAACGGCTCACGGCGCCATACGTGGGCTTAAAGCCCACCACGCCACACAGCGATGCCGGCTGGCGGATGGAGCCGCCGGTATCCGAACCCAGCGAGAGCGCAACCTCGCCCGCGGCGACGGCGGCAGCAGAGCCGCCCGAGGAGCCGCCGGGCACGCGCTCGGTATCCCAAGGGTTATTGGTGCGGTGGAAGGCCGAGCTCTCGGTAGAGCTACCAAAGGCGAACTCGTCCATGTTGGCCTTGCCCATGGGCAGGCAGCCGGCGTCGAGCATGCGCTGGACGCAGGTGGCGGTATAGACGCTCTGGTAATCCTCGAGCATACGGGAAGCGCAGGTGGTGCGCGTGCCCACGAGGTTCATGTTGTCCTTGATGGCCAGCGGCACGCCCGCGAGCGGGGGCAGCGGCTTTCCGGCGGCACGGTCGGCGTCCACGCGCGCAGCGGCCTCGAGCGCGAGCTCGGGCGACACCTGCAGGAATGCCTGGACCCCGCCCTCGCGTGCCTCGATGGCGGCAAGGGAGGCCTGGGCCACCTCGGTAGCGGTAAAGTCGCCGGCGGCCACGCCCGCGGCGATCTGGGCGGCGGTAAGGGAATCGAAGCTCTGGGCCATTACTCGCTCTCCCCCTCTCCCAAAATGGACGGCACGCGGAAGTAGCGATCGCGCGCGCTGCCGGCGTTTTCCAGCGCAACGTCGAGCGGCAGATCGCGCTCGGACTCGCGCAGGTCGTCGCCCATCACGTTGGACAGGCTTCCGATGGGATGGAACGTGGGCTCCACGTCGGGCAAGTCATATTGCAAGACGGGCTCGAGCATCTGGACGGCGTCGTTCATGTAGGACGTCATCTGGGTGAGCTCGTCATCGGTCAGTGCGATCTTTGCGTACTCGGCGATGCCGCGCACGTCTTTCTCGCTGAGTGCCATAGGCGCTCCCTTCCGCATAACAGTTAAACCGCTTTAGTATACAGGGCAACGCCGGCTTGGAGCAGGCGCTTTACCCAAATGCAGCGAAAACGTAACGAGGACGGCGGCTGGAAGGGCGCGACCCGACGGACCTGCGGCGAAAACCATCCCGCCCGCAACGAAAACCGTCCCAACATTCGACGTTTTTCGGCAAAATCGCGATTTTCATCGAATGTTGGGACGGTTTGGAAGCCCCCGACCACCACAAAGGTACCTGTCCCCATTGTGGTGGTTCTGGGTGACGTCCTATGCCGAGGCCTTGGCCTTGCGGCGTTTGCGAATCGCGTGGATCACGATGTCCAGCAGCAACAGCAGGATGGCCACGACCACGATGAGCACGGCGAACTCGCGCTTGCCCCAGTGGCGGCCGGCCAGCGACTTTTGCTTGTCGACGTCCTTTTTGTTGTACTTGGTGCGCACGCAATGCACCAGCAGGCGATGGTCGTTCACGCCGTAGGGCGTGCAGGTGACGAGCGTCACCTTATCGGCGCCGGGTTCGATGGTCAGCGACTCCATCTCCTCGGGCAGCACCACCTCGGAGTCCACCATCTTGTAGGCAAGCGTCTTGTTCATGGTGTGCAGCAGTACCAAGTCGCCGGGCTCCAGCGAATGGATGTCGTCGAACATGCTCAGGTTGCGCATGCCCGAGTGCGCGGTGAGCACGCAATGCGTCGAGGTGCCGCCCACCGGCAGGCTCGTGCCCTCCAGGTGGCCGACGCCCGCCATAAGGACTTCCTCGCTCGTGCCGTGGTAGATGGGCATGCTCACGTCGATGGAGGGGATCTCGACCCAGCTCATCATGGGGTCGCGGTCAAAGATAAGCTGCTGAGCGTAGGGCTCGATCTGGTCGGCGGGAAGCTCGGTGGCCTCGCCCGCCAGCTGCTCGTTATAGGAGCGCGCCTGCAGCAGGATGCGCTCGCGCTCCTCTTCCGAAAGCGCGTCCACGGTGCTGGACACGGTGCTGATCTGGTTGAACACACCCGAGGCCTCGAGCCGGTCCAAGATCCACGGCCAGGTCATAAGGCCAACGCCAATAAGGATGATAACGATGGTGATGAGCCGGTCGGCCCAGCGCGGCAGCCGCTTGCGACGACGCTTAGGCTTTGGTCGAGGTTTGGGCTGGGGGCTTGAGCCACCGTTTGCCGCGGTGTTATTGCTCTTCATATGTTTGGCGCCCTGCACCATCGCCGGTCACTCCCCTAAAGCTCAGGTTGTCCAAACAAATAATAGCCGATTCGCGAGCCCCTATCCCGGACAACGCAGCCAGGACCGAAGCACCGCCTACGGTCGGAATTCTTAGAGACCTTCTACAGCGCTTCCTGCCATGGATATTCCTTTCCAAACATGCGATCGACTTCGAGCTGAATTCGTTCATCGTCGATTGCCGCCAAAGATAGCGCAAGTGAAATGTCGTCGATACGGGAGGAGTCGGCAAACACGGGCGCATAGCGCCACACTTGGATCATCGCCGTTTCGTTATCCGACAATTCCCCATCTGCGACTTCAAGGCCACGCAGTTCACGCCATACGCTTCTTAAGACCGCCTTTTGATCCATGCCCGGAGCCGCGAGCATCGAACGCGCAGCGAGCGCTGTCTCCCCAGCGTCAGCGAGACAGTCGATCTGTGGTGCCCTCCTTGCAAAAAAGACCTTCGAGACAGGCGAGAAGAGCTCTGCCATGTGCTCACTGAGCAGAAGATCCACGGCCACGGGAAACACAATGACACGTCGTTCGCGCCGTTCGCGCTTTGCGAGCCCCCTGTCAACAAGCTCGGTTATGGCCTCACTCGCGCGGCTTGCCGAAATCCCAAGCGCACGACAAAGGTCATCGGAATGATATGACTCCTGCCCTGCCCCCCAGATTGCGGCAGCCTGCGCGTTGGGTGACATCTTGGTCGCGCGATTATGAAATCTAGTGCCGCCCCTCTCCGTGCAGGCCGCGCCCATAAATGGAAGAAAGGCCTGTCTACCAGAGCAAACAAAGGGGATTCCTTGTGCGACCAATGCCTTGCGTTGGCGCGCATCGGCATCAGGAAACGAAACGACGACAGGAGCCTCCGCACGCAAGGCTAACTGGCTATAGACTCTCTTAGCCTCGGGAAGTCCTACGCCAGCAGGCAAACTTGCAAGCAAAAAAGAAAAACCATTTGCGTCAACGGCGCGGACCTCAATCGACCGTAGATGCAGTGGCAAGTGTGCGGATCCAGGCCAAGTTTTAGCCTTGGCGGAGAGGCCTAGTGCTTCTTGTAAGTAGGTAAGCGCTTCGTTCATTTCCATCTTTTCGCTTAGTTCCAGTTAATATTGGAATTATACATAATTTTCGGAAATAACGAAATTTCTATCAGGTATGGACCCGCATTTGAGTTTTCAAAATATTTCGAATCAACTGAGCGATTCGGGATACAATGTTTATAGAAAACGACGCATCCCGCGTAAGTGTTAAGGAGCGCGGGCAGCCTAGTTTTCTAACGTGTTAAACGGCCGGGCTGCAACCCCGGCCGTTTTTATTTGCGCTTGCGGCGCAAACGCCGAGAACCGTCCGCACCGCGCGTGCGCCTACGGACCTTAAACCGAACCTCATACGAGTCAAGAAACGCGATGACGGATGAGTCCGCATCGGACGGTGGAGGCTGCCTGTGTTGTCCAAAAAGAACGGGGCAAACTCCAGCGTGGAGTCTGCCCCGAAAAGAGAACGGCAAAGCAAGAACGTCGATGGACGAGAAAGGTGTCCGCAAGTCTCATGGCCATCACATCCCACCTGCCAAAGGGATGGGTGAGCGAGCGCTACTCCTGCTCGGACTCCTCAGCCTGCTTACGGCTGCGGATGAGGTGCGCCACGCCGATGCACAGCACCGCGCCACCAGCGATCCAGGTGAAGGTCACGCCGTTAAGACCGGTCAGCGGGAGGTTGGAGCCCTTCTTATCGGTAACGGTGAGGTGCACCATGCCGTCAGTGGAGTTTTCGACTTTGACGAGCGTCTGATTGTCTCCATCAGTTACCTTAGCCTTAGGGGTAACCACGGTGGTGTCGTTCTCGGAAAGCTTACCGCTTGTAATGGTGAACGTGATGCCTTTGTCGCCGTGAGAGTTATCGTAGCCAGGTGCGGGCGTGACCTCTGTGAGGACATAAGTGCCCTCATCGAGACCGACAACGTTAATCTTGCCGCTGGAATCCGTGGTAAGCTTGGCTTTCTCGGCGTTCGTCTGTTTTACACCGGTGCAATCGATGAACATATTCTCGAGTTCGCCCTCGTCGTTCTTCTCCTGCAGCTTGAACACAACACCGGAGAGCTTCTTAGGGGTTTCCTCATTACCAACCTTGGTGACGTCAATGCCGTAGGTGTAGTCGTAGGCGGGATGCACGACTGTTGTACCTGTTTCGTTAGAGTGGGGGTTATTGGAATAGGTCAGAGTAACGGTATTCTTCTGGCCTTTACCGAGTATATCGGCGTTAACCTTAGTAGGGTTGAGCTTTGCCTTATAGTTCACATAGATTTTGGAGCTACCACTAACGGTAATATCCTTATCCTTGTCAGATTTAATTTCTCCCTTAAGGTTGTCAAAAGAAACAACAAGCTCGTTCTTTCCTTGATCAGTGACGTAGTTCGCAGTGTAGTAGCCTTCCTTGACCTTAGCATTGTCAATCTTGACCTCAACAACAGGTTTACCGTCGGAGAGGTTGGGAACCATCGTAGAAGGCAGATCATCAGTAAAGGTATAGCTGTACTTTTCGTAAGTATTGATATTGCTGGCCACGGTACCTGCAAGCTGGTACTCAATCAGCTGGTCGGATGCAGAGTCCGCAACCCTATTGGGCGCCTCGAAAACGTCCTTGTTCCTATCTGTCACAAAACTACCGTTGTTATCGTCCTTGACTGCCTTGGTAACGCTGGGGACATCCTTCTTGGGCTCCACCTTTACATCTTCGCCACCGACGACAGCGAAGATCGGTGAGGTGTAAGCGTCTTTATTGCGATCTGCTCCAGTAGTTGCACCGACCGACTTCGTTTCAAAGAGCCAGTAGCCGGCATCGATGCCCTCAAATGTTCCCGGGGTACCACTCTTCGCATCTGTCCACGTCTGGCCTTCAAGCGACTTAGCAATCATGTCGAGCACACTTCCGGCATTGACGTTATTGCCCACAACTTCAGAACTGTGGTTATTGATGAAGTTGACCCATGCCTGAGCGGAATTATCGTTAGGCAAATCACTAGGTTTAGAGCCATTATCAACATTATCAAACGCCGTAGTCACTGCAGCCTTCACGGAATTATTTGCCCAATCAATATCGGAAAGGGTCTTATCGCCAGTGGAATCCCAGACTCCCTCGCTCTTCTGGTCCTGCGTAACCTTAGCCTTGAAAATCTGGATACCCTTAAAGGTCGTATCCTTGTAGGTCTCCTCATTAATCGTCACGTTGCCACTCGTCGTAGCCACCGGCGTACCCTCAGCAAACGCCATGGTCACCGGGGCCATGACGCCGCCGAAGCTCAGCGCTGCTGTGAGGCCGGCGGTTACTGCCAGGCGTGCGATGTTCTTGTTCATGCTCATCTTCTTTTCCTCCGTTTTCCGGTTGGTTCTCATTCGATCGATCATCATCTGTCTGTGTCTTAGCATCTGCTTCGCTATGTCTCGCCCCGCTCTCTGCGGGGCTGCCAGCTACTCTTTATGGCTGCCACCTCCCCGCTTGACCAGGAGCGCGACCACGATGAGCGCGGATCCGGCGACCGCTGCGGCGGCCGCGGCGTACATTGCCATATCGCCAGTCGAGGGCATAAAGCCTCCGGTGGTAATGCTAGGGGGTGTGCCGGTAGGCGTGTTGATGAGCGACGCCTCCAGACTGCCCGTCGACCCGTCCGCGCTGTCGGCGCGCAGGGGCGACTCGGCCGTGATGGTGAGCTTGGGCTTGGCGGCGGCCACCTGATCGACGTCCAGGCCCTCGGCCTTGACCGTCACGGAGCGCGTGCCCTCAAAGGCAGTGTAGCCCTTGGGCGCCTTGAGCTCGCGGACCTCCAGCTTGCCCGAGTCCACGCCCGAGACGGTCACGCGGCCGTCCTCGCCCGTGGTGACGGTGGCCTTGCCCTCCGCATCCCACGTGCCGTCGGCCGCCAACGTGCGGCCGCGGTCATCGGCGATGCTCAGGACCGCCCCGGCAAGCGGCTTGTCGCCGTCGCTGCCGCGCTTGGTGAGCGCGAGATCCCAGGTGTAGGCGCACGCGTCGTCGCTCGGCGTGCGGGTGAAGCCGGCGTCGCCGGACTGGTCGGCGAGAGGAGAGCGCGGGTAGCGCAGGTAAACCTCGTTGGGGTTGCCCTTCGCGATGCCGTGGTTGCACGCGCTGTTGAGCGGCGCATTGTACACGGCGACCACGCGGGCGCCCGCGGTGAAGGCGTCGGCCCCGCCGAGCGCGGCGACCAGGTCGCCGGTGCGCACGGTGAAGGTCTTACCGTCGGCCGCTACCTTGGTGGCGCACTGGGCCGTGATGTCGGTCCAACCCTTCGCGGGCTCGGTGCCGGCGCGGCCGTCCTTGCCGGTCTGGACTGCGTCAAAGCCGCCGTCCGCGCCCGCCGCCACGTACACGCGCATGCTCGCGGCGACCTTGGAGGGGTCGAGCCCCGCGCTCATGGTGTCGACGAACCGCACCGTATAGGTGTCGTAGGCGGTAAGGCCCGCTGGGACCGTGGCAGAGAGGCGCCAGTACAGGTCGTCGGCGACCGTGGCGTCGGCGGCCTTCTGCCAGGCGGCGGCGCTGTCCTCCAGCACGTGCTTGGCCACCTTGGGCGTCGCCGCCTTGGGCTTGACGGTGACGGCGCTGCCGCCCACCAGGGCCATGATCGGCGCGGTGCCGGCCTCGTTCTGGGCGATGGCGTCGTCGTCGGCGACGATGAGCCAGTAGCCGCAGGGCAGCTCGGCCGCCGTGCCCGCGTTAAGGGCCACAGGCACGGCGCCAGAACTCTGGAGGGAACGAGCGAGCTGTGCGCTCAGCGCGCTCGTAAGGTGAGAATCGGTGTTGAGCCACTCGGCAGCTTCCTGCGCGGTGGTCTGGGATTTGGGCATGCCGGCGCTGTGCAGCACAGGCAGCGCGGCGTCGCGCACGGCGTTGCTTGCCCAGGCGAGGTCGGTGGCAATCTTAGCGTCGCTGTCGCCGTCGACGACGTTGGCGCTAAAGATCTGGTAGGCGTCGTATCTGCTCGCCACGGTGCCGCTCACCGTAATGGAACCGGTCGAGGTCGGCGCGGCCTGCGCGGAAGCGGGGAACACAACCGCGCAGGTGCCGATCAGGAGGGCAAGCAGCGCAAACATGATCGGGAAGGAGCAAACTTTCTTATTCACGACGCTTACCTCCCTTCGCATTCGCCTTGCGACGAATGTGCATCCAGGCCGCAGCAGCGCAAAGCACCGCCGCGCCGGCAAGGTACGTCAGAGTGACGCCCGACATACCAGAAAGAGGCAAAGAGGTGGAGTAGGTGTTGGTGAAGGTGGAGGCGGGAATGGCGTCGGGCGCGGCGGCGGAGGGTTCAACCACGACGCCCTGCCCGTTCTCGCCAAGGGTGTTGCCCATGTCGTCCTTCATCTGCGTAACGGTGGTAGAGGTGGTAAGACCGGTGTACTTGCCAGTGGTCTCATTCATGACGGCCTTCACCGTGACGGCAACCTGGTACTCGGCCTTGGAGTAGCGGAGCTTATCGATGGCACCGGTGGTAGGCGCGACCTCCTTCACCGTGTAGGTGTAGGTCTTGGCGCCAGTCGGGTTCGAATCGTCGATCTTGGCGAGGTGCTTTTTGGAGAACGAGATACCGCCAAAGGATGCCACGATGTCGTTGACCTTGGTGGAGCCCGCTGCGGGAGCGACGGAAATAGTCGTCGGATCAAGCTTAGGTGCGCTATCCTTATTTGCCCCCGTAGCCTCGATGCTGAACTCGAACGGCACATATTTGTCTTTATCGCCCTTCGGCCAGTCCGTATTGCGAACAGATTTGGTCACCGGGATCTTCACGGACGTAGTGGTAAGGGCGTCGGAAATGTAGACGTTGTTCCCGTCAATCGTCGGGCTCTTTCCCTCGGTCCACGTGACGAAACCGTCCTCGTTGGACACCGTGAACTCATAAACCGTGGTGTTCAAGTTGTAGCCAAACGGAGCCTGGGTCTCAACAAGCGTGTACGTACCCGGCAGCAGACCCTCGAGCGTGAACTTGCCAGGCGCGGTGTCGGTGTCTACCCACGTGGTATCGCTCGAAGTCGACTGGTCGCTCACCTGATCTCTCACGGTCCAGGACTGGTTAACGGCCGCACCATCGGCGTCATTAGTCTTGGTGAGTTTCCACTCAGAACCAGCCAAAGGAGTGTGTTTTGTGTCGCCCTCCCCCACCTTGGTCCAAGACACCGTACCGGTGATGATCTTGGTGTTGGGAATGGCACCTGTGGGGTTATTCTCGAACGGAACATTTTTGCCGTTCTCATCCACGTAACCCTGAACGTAGTTCGGCTTCTCGCCAGAATTGTTCATAGTGGCATAGTAGATGGTGTCTGACTTCTGGTAGCCAGCCGGCGCCGTCTCCTCTTTGATGTAATACGTGAAGTAGTTGGTATCGTTGGAATTGCCGATGTTTGCCTTCTGGTTCAGATAGTTGAACTGAAGCTTGCCATCACCCGAAGCGTAATCATTTGCGCCACCGTCAGTCACCGTCACGATAGCGTCCTTGCCCGCGACAGCATTCTCGACAGAACCATAGATAGCCCACGAGGAACCAGGAAGCGACGTGTTGCCGTTCGCCGCATCGACCTTGCTCCACACAACGGCGGAGCCGTCGGGCGTATACGACCCAGACCACGGGAAGTTGTGACGCTCCTGATCCATATCGATGACGGAAGCCGAGTTACCCTCACCAAATGCTGCGGCAACCTTCGGGCTGTTCATTGAGAAATCGACGCCCACATAAACGCGGCCGTTGGTAGTCACATGGTCGTCGAAACTTCCGTTGGGAACGAGAATCGATCCGATCATAGCCGCCGCAGGATCGTCGTCAGTCCACTTGGCACCGGTGGCTGTGCCGCCGTATCCCCAGTCCGCGCGGTTTTCTCCCGCGATGCCGCCTCGAATGGTAAGGCTGGTGGTATCGACGAAGTTCCACATGATGGACTGGGAGGCCAGCGAGTATTTCGCGTCAAGGTCTTTCTTGGCGTACTGACTCTCGTAACCGCGAGATATTTCTGTATCTCCCCACCAGAAGCGCCAGCCGTTGTGGAACTCGACAGGATTAGTACCTGTAACGTTCACGACAATGGATGCGCCTTCGGGGATATTGGTGAACTTAAAGTCGACGCCGCGGTAGTAGACGTCATCCTTCCAGTTGGAGAGCTCGGAACCGGCGATGGTGAAGACCTGTTGCATAGAAGTTCCATCGCCGGTAAAGGTGATGAGTCGCTCGGTGTTGCGAATCTTATTGCTCGGGATTCCGGTATCGAGCGCACCGGAAACAGACTTGCCGCTACCATCGTCGCTACCATCGAATTTGAGTGTATAGCTTGTTCCGTCGTTATTGTACTTGTTGATGACGTAGTTGCTATTAGGCTCTGCAAAGCCGTTGACATCCACCTCGCCGGTATCTTCAAACGAGTCGAGCTGTTTCGATAGCTTCGAGAGGTATCCATTTGTACCGTTATAGCTCGAATAATCGCTACCGTTGACATTAGTCAAATCAACAGCTTTATTGAACAGGGTGCTTTCCAGAGCAGACAAGCCCTCGTGCCAATTACCCTGCATTGTCACCACAGACTGGCGTTTATAGTCGCTATCGCGCCAGTATGTGATGGGGCCTGCGATTTGCGCGGTGTAGGCAAAGCCGGAAGGAGTCGCGCCCTCAAAAGGTCTCTGCTGTCCGACCCAAGCGCCTTTGTTCCAAGCGCCAACGGTAGTCGCCCCCGGCAAGTTGCCGTTGTAACCAACGCTCATTTTGGTGATCGCACTGTCGATTCCGGCGACCGCAAGCACGGTGCTGCCGTAGACAGGACGGAACTGGGAACCAAAACCAACGGTGCCAAAGCGGAAACCAGCGCCGCTACTATTATTATAGGGCCAGCTCTCTTTGAGTGGATTCATGGCAAGCTTGCCACGGACCACGGTAAGGCCCTCCGCCTCAGCGGCATATGAGCCGGTGGGGGCGTTGTCCGCATCAAGATCGATAGTGCCGTCGCTCGGCTTATCGCTCGGCTTACCACCGATGTACATGTCGCGGCCGACGTAGGTGGCCACGCCGGGATCAGGGGTTGAGACATTGATATTCGTACCGATACCGATAGACGTGGGAACGTAAATTCCCGGCTTCACGGTGGCCGTCGCTCCCGCTGAAGCCGCATTCGCACTCTGAGCCTGCTCAACACTATTTGAAGAGCCAGACTCGCCGCCATCGGTCTCGTCGCTATTCTGGTTTTCGGCATCCTCGCTGGTGTTACCTACAGCAGCGGACTCACTTGAGGAACCCCCCCATTACAGTTTCCGCGGTAGAAACTGTCTGGGCATCGTTGGCGATGGCCTGCGAGATCGGGGGCATAACGAGCGACAGTACCAGGCTCAAAACGGAGGCTCCGCACAAAACGCCTGCCAGTACACGGCGCGTCGCTTTTTTACTCTGCTTAGATTTGTCCGAATTCGCTTTCATCGATGTCTCCTCCCCAAGAGACCGCGATCTTGCTCTTTCACCATCAAACGTATCTGCGCAATCTGTAATTGCGCACGCTTAGTAATCCATATTGTAACGATTGTTTGAACATCTGAGCAAGAAAACCAGTAGTTTTGTAGCGAATTCTCAATTCTCTTGACATTTGCTCAGATTTACCTTTGTTTATTCGCTCTGAAATATCTGTTTCTACTGGTAATTAAGTTAGTTATCAGTTTTTTAATAGCATTATATTTATTTGCACAACATTTTGCTCAAGAGCAAACATCCTGTGAACGGTCGAAAATCGACCGTGAGCGGTAGGTCATCAACCGGGATGAATACCCTACCAAACTGATGAGAATATCTTTAACCCATCGGTGGTTAAAAGCGTGATGTTCAGACAACCGTATTTGAATTTTCGCGCAGATTTTAGGCATCAATTCGCCAAAATTGCCTGAGGCCACCACAAAGGTGCCTGCCCCCTTCGCGGTGGTTCTCGCCTGGCGCTACAGCAAATGTTCCTCGATAAAGATCGCGATGCCGTCTTCGTCGTTGCTCGCGGTCACAAAGTCGGCGGCGGCGCGGGTGGCATCGCTGCCGTTTGCCATGGCCACGCCCACGCCGGCGTCGGCCACCATGCAGGTGTCGTTATCGGCATCGCCAAACACGCAGATGTTCTGGAGCTCCATGTCGTTGAGCTCCGCCACGCGCACAAGGCCGCGCGTCTTGGACACGCGCGGGTCCATGAACTCGTAGAGGCGCTGCGTGGTTTGCAGGGCGGCTGCCTTAACAGTATCGTCGACGAACGTCGATGCGTGCTCGATGACCTGCGGCATCACCTCGGGCGCCATGGTAAACATCACCTTGGGCTGCGGTTCGCGCAAGAACTCGGCAAAATCGACCACCTTATAGGGCACGCCGTCGACACGCGACAGGTGCTCCACGCACGCATTGCTCTCGGGAACGTAGAACACGCCGTCTCGGGGGCAGACGGGCGTTGCCGGAAGGTCCGCCATGTGTTTGCAGATGCGCGCGATGGTTTCGCCCGGCAGCGGGTAGCTCAGCTCGTTGATGCCGTGCGCGAGGTCGATGACCTCGGCACCGCCGCAACCCACCATCACATCTACCAGGCCGTCGATGCCCCAGAGCTCGTACATGGCCTCGGTCGCGTGGGCGTCGCGCCCGGTGCACAGGCCAAAGAGCACGCCGCGCTCGCGCAGGGCGCGGATCGCGGCCACGGTGCGCGGGGACACCGTGTGCTCGCTTGTGAGCAGCGTGCCGTCGATATCGCAGAACACGGCTTTGATGAGGCTGAATGTGGCGTCCATGAGGCCCTTTCTGGGTAGTGTGGCGGTGTGGGGAGCGATCGGAAATGGAGTACATGGTATACCAAGGCGCGCACGGGGCGCTTTGGAGCAAAACCACCACAAAGGAGCCTGGCACCTTCACCACAAAGGAGCCTGGCACCTTTGTGGTGATCGCGGCGTCTACGGGCCAAACCATCACAACATTCGACGTTTTTCGGCAAAATCGCGATTTTCATCGAATGTTGTGATGGTTTTTTACCGCTTTACGGCACGATCCAAGTGATTGCGTCCAAACAGCAGCAATGCAGCGGGAACCGCCGTCACGGCCATGCCCGCCCCCACGAGTGTCTGTTGTACGCCAAATTTTGCCGCCAGCCACGGTGCAACCGCCAGAGGGGCCACGCCGGCGAACATATTGCCAAAGCCCATGACCGAATTGACGCGGCCAAGCTGCTCGAGCGGAGCCGTCGTTTGCACGATGGTGTTGTGGAGCGGGTTGACGACACCCCAAGCTATGCCCAGGGCGATCTGGCCGACGAGGGCCACGCCCACGTACGGCGTCCCCACATAGAGCAGACTTCCCAGGCCCACGGACATAAGCGCCACGAGCAGCGTTTTAAGGTTGACCAGGTGCGGCGGCAAGCGGAGCGCGAGCACGGCACCCAGCACCGCGCCCACGCCCGAAGCCGACGAGAGCCAGCCCATCCACTCAACGCCGACGCGTAGGACATCGCGATAGAAAAACGACTCGAGCGGATCGAAGGCTCCGTAGCCAAAGTTCGAGAGAAAAATAATGCAGAAAAGTAGCGCGAGGACGCTGTTGGTGAAGACTGTCTTGATGCTGGCTGCGAAGGTGGCGCGGGCGGACGTGCTGGGGTTGGAGCTTTGTCCCGCACGCTCCCCTTCCTCTGTCGAATCGGCATCCGCATGCCCGGCGACATGGCTGGTCTGCGGCCTAAAGCCCCAACCGACGACGAACGCCAGCACGGTAAAGAGCATCATAAGCACGAACACCGCACGCGACGACGCAGCCGCCGCGACAAAGCCGCCCAGCGTGGGACCAACGATGATACTCACGTTTGAAAACATGGCGATGGCGGAGTTGATGTCTTTGAGCTCGACAGGATCGTCGGTGAGGTAAGCCGGATAGGATGTGGCGATGGGCTGGGCGAATCCCATCGTAAAGCCCAGAAACACCGCGCCGAGCAGGACGACGCCGGTCGCGCTACCAAAGGCGATGATTGCCGTGCCAGTTGCGAGCGTGCCGACGATGCTCAGCAAGAAATGGCGGCGCGGACCCCATGCGTCGAGCGCAGCGCCGCCCGCAAAGGATCCCAGGATCACGAAAACGTTCATGAACAGGACGGCCAGCGATGTCGCGACGACCGAGGCATCGTCCGCATAGGTAAGCGTTCCGATGACGCCGATAAAGTAGCTGGTCTGAAACCCGGTGTAGATGAGAAAGCGCATCGCTACCAGGCGTTTAGCCTGCGCGGACAGCGACGAGCGGACTTTTGGGAATACAGATGTGGGCATGGGTGCTCCTTATCGCATACGAATAGCGGGCAGCGTCCATTCATCCGCTGTCCATTGGCTCAATCTATCCGTATGCCTGGCTAGGGTCGCATCGAGCCCCTTCCGTCTTTCCGCCCAGCATGAACTACTTGGTAGATTGTAAGGCATGTCCCAACCATCTACCAAAGCAAAAACCACCACAAAGGTGCCTGGCCCCTTTGTGGTGGTTGCGATGTTTACGCTGGTTGAGACTTGGCTAGGCCAGGTCGGCGCCGTTGGACTCGATGACCTTCTTGTACCAGAAGAAGCTGTCCTTGCGGCTGCGGGCGAGCGTGCCGTTGCCGTCGTTGTCCTTGTCGACGTAGATGAAGCCGTAGCGCTTCTTCATCTCGCCGGTCGAGGCGCTCACCAAATCGATGCAGCCCCACATGGTGTAGCCCATCAGGTCCACGCCGTCCTCGATGGCAATCTCCATCTGCTTGATATGCTCACGCAGGTAATCGATGCGGTAGCTGTCGTGAATCGAACCGTCCGCCTCGACCTCGTCCACCGCGCCCAGGCCGTTCTCGACAATCATCAGCGGCACCTGGTAGCGGTCGTAGACCTCCTCCAGGTAGTAGCGCAGGCCCTCGGGGTCGATCGCCCAACCCCAATCGCTCTTCTTGAGGTACTCGTTGCCGGCGCCACCAAAGATGTTGCCCTGCTCCAGCAGCACCGGGTCAGCCGTGGCCGTGGCGCTCATGTAGTAGCTAAAGCTGTAGAAGTCGACCTTGCCGGCGGCCAGCGTGGCGGCGTCCTCGGGCGAAACCTCCACGTGCACGCCTTCGCGGCGCCACACGCTGGGCGCCCACGAGGGATACGCACCGCGCACCTGCACGTCGCCACAGTAGAAGTTCATCTCGCGCTGCTGCTTTTGTGCGGCCAGAACATCTGCCGGGTTGCACGTGTGCGGATAGCAAGCGTTGCCGGCGATCATGCAGCCGATCTTGTTCTGAGGGTCGATCTGATGGCCCATGGTGACGCACTTGGCGCTCGCCAAGAACTGATGGTGCAGAGCATCGAAGCGCGCCTGCGGATCGTCCCAGTCGCAGTTGCCAAAGGCCATGGACGTGTCAGTTGCCTCGGGCACCATACCGCCGCCCATCACGCCGCCAAAACCGCCCATGAGCAGGCAATTGATTTCGTTAAAGGTGAGCCAGTAGCGCACCAGGCCCTTGTACTCGGTCATGACGGTGCGGGCGTAGTTAAGGTAGAAATCGATGAGCTTGGGGTTCTTCCAGCCGCCGTAGTTTTTGGACAGGCCATAGGGCAGCTCGTAGTGGCTAAGGGTGACCATGGGCTCGATGCCCTGCTCCTGACAGGCCTGGAACACGCGGCGGTAGAACTCGATGCCGGCCTGGTTGGGCTCGGCCTCGTCGCCGTTGGGGAAGATGCGGCTCCAGTTGATGGACATGCGGTAGCACTTAAAGCCCATCTCGCCAAAGAGCTTGATGTCGTCGAGATAATGATGGTACATATCCACGGCCTCGTGGCTGGGATAGTGGTACTGGGGCAGAATGCCGTCGGTAATGTGGCGCGGCTCGGAGACCGTACCGCCAGTCATGATGTCGGGGACACCGAGGCCCTTGCCGTCCTCGTTGTATCCGCCTTCGCACTGATTGGCGGCAGTGGCGCCGCCCCACAGAAATCCATCGGGAAAAGCCATGTTGGCTCCTTTCGTACGTGTTGGGATGTTGCACGGGCGCCGAAACGGCGTCCGCAGGACCAATTTGCGTCCTGCTCGGGGTCCGCGCAGGAACCGCTGCCACGAAACCGGCCTATCTACTACGTTTTACCGCAAATCACCGACCACACCGCAATTGTCAATAATAAAACCGCAGGTAGAAGGCTTGACGGTTTTCGGAAAACCGCCGTGTGGTTAGTCCCTGCCACCTAAACGTAGTAGATAGGCCGGTTTCGTGGCGAGGCATGTTGCGGGACGCGCACGGACCGACCCATCGAAACTATGCCGGCTTAAGATATGCGGACGGAGCTGACGGAGACGACGTTTGCCCAGATAAAACCGACCAAAATAAACCTGTTCCTTATTGGCAGGTTTTAAAAGCCGGCAGGGCGCTTGTCCCCGCCGGCCTGGTACCGAGTCTTTGTCGTTTGGGCTACTTGGCAGCCTCGGGCTTGTAGGTGACAAACTCGATTGCGAAGCCCACGGCGGCACCCACGAGCGAGGCAACGATAGCCCAGATCATGTGGTTGATGCCGTTAACACCGGAGGGATCGATGAAGGACAGCCAGTTGAAGACGCCCAGACCGCCGGACATGTACACCACGGCGCCGGAGATGCCGATGATGAGGCCGCCCACGGCAGAACCGATGCTGGCGTTGATGAAGGCCTTCTTATCGGGCAGGGCAACACCGTAGATAGCGGGCTCGGTGACGCCAAAGAAGAAGGCGGAGATCATGGCCGGCAGTGCGATGCCGCGGAACTTCTCGTCCTTGTTCTTGAGATACATGGCAAAGAGCACGGCGCCCAGCGAGAAAGAGTGGGCGATAACGGAGCCCAGAACGTAGTCGTAGCCCAGAGTGGACAGGTTGACCAGCGCGATGGGCACGAGGGACCAGTGGAAGCCAAAGATGACCAGGCACATCCAGAAGGCACCGACGAGGGTGCAACCCAAGATGGAACCGATCATGGGCAGGCCAAACAGCAGCGCGAAGAGCTCACCGAGCAGGTTGGTGATGAGCGTGGCGATGGGGCCAATGACCAGGTAGCCAAGGGTGACGGTGACGGTGACGACGATCAGCGGGGTGAAGAACATCTTCATAGAAGCGGGCATCCACTTCTTAACCCAGTGCTCGAGGGTAGAGCCGAACCAGATCATGAGCAGGATGGGGATAACGGAGCTGGTGTAACCCGAGGCGGGCATGATGAGCGGCAGGCCCAGGAACGTGGTGTACCAAGAGAAGGTACCGGCAAAGCCGAGCTCGACGGAGCCGACAACCTCACCCGAGGTCAAGGCAACCATGGTGGGGTACACCAAAGCAAAGGCGATGGCCATGCCGTTGAACTCGCTCATCTTGAACTTCTTGGCCGCGGTAAAGCCAAGCACCACGGGCAGGAAGTAGAACATGCCGTCGGCGACGGTGTAGAGCAGCGTGTAGGCGCCGTCGTTAGCAAAGCTCGGGACCAGGAAGGTAGCGAGCGCCAGCAGGCCCTTCATGATACCGGCAGCGGCGAAGGTGCCGAGCATGGGGGCGAAGATGCCCGAGATGAGGTCGATGATCACATCGGTAACGCCCTTGGGAGCGGCATCGTCGTCATCGGCGTCGACGGCGCCGCCGTCGCTAAAACCGCCGGCCTTGAGAACGGCGTCGTAGACGTCCTCGACGATGTTGCCCACAACAACCTGGTACTGGCCGTTGGCGTGCATGACCTTGATGACGTTGGGTAGCTCGGAGATTGCCTCGTCATTGGCCTTCGACTCGTCCTTGAGCTTAAAACGAACGCGGGTAATGCAGTGTGCGACGCATTTGACGTTGGACTTACCGCCAACCAGCTCTACGATCTGGGCAGCAAGATCGTCGTATTTACCTGCCATGATCTGTCCTCTCTTTTCCAAATTTCGACAAAAATATCCCCTACCGCGAGCCGGTACCTTGCCCGCAGCTAGAAACCAAAAAGAATTGTTGCGATTGCCGCCGGGCTGGCGGCGCGTGTTACTCGGGCTGCGAGCTCGATCGCAGACGGTTGATATGCATCATCAGATACAGGAGCTCCTCGTCCGAACAGCTCTGGTTGAACTCTTTCTCGAAGACGCGGTTGATGGCGTAGGCGCACTGGTAGGCCTCGGGAAAGTCGCGGGCGGCCTGCATGAACAGCGAGGAGTTCTCGGTCTGCGTGCAGTTGCCTTTAACAAGGCGACGGACCAAAAAGCGACGCTCCTATAAGTTGTCAATAGGCAGTTTGCGGGAGCGCTCCCTTCAATTCGCACAGGAGCTCGTAATACCTCCT
>OFRY01000233.1_pt1 | contig 41180 bp, 33 predicted proteins | sample 1543171 | NCBI WGS metagenome assembly OFRY01 (sample SAMN04209240, study PRJEB22552) | human gut metagenome | biome: gut; material: feces | host: Homo sapiens | place: USA: Oklahoma | reverse complement strand
GGCATCATTCGTGAGTATACTATGATGATTTAGCGAGAAACGCTGAATGGGTGGCATGGGAAGAGGAGATTGTTATTATGTATCACTATATTAGAGATAAGGTATTTCTTAAAGATATGAAATACTTATGCTCCAATATCATCAACCAGCTTGTTCAGCTCATTAACAACGATTCCCTTATGGAAGTCGAAGCTCACCTTGTCGGCAGCGGTGCAAAAAATCTTATCACGCAAAATTCCAATGAACCGATTGATCTCGATTATAATTTGATGATAATTGATTCTGAAATCAACATCAACAACTGTAGAGAAATCAAGGAATATATCCGCAAACAGTTTAATGTGATTCTCAATAAAAACGGATGGAATGACTGCATGGATTCCACTTCCGTATTAACAACAGAAAAACGGCATTTTACCAAAGGTAATCACACCGAATTCAGCATTGATCTCGCCATAGTATTCAACGATCGTAATGGTTGCCATAGATTGATCCATGAGAAAACCGGTTTTACCGCTTGGGACAGGTATTACTGGAATCTAGTGCCCAATTCAAGGAATTTGTTTGATAAAGTTGCAGCCATCAAAGACGAACATCTTTGGGACGAAGTAATTGATGAATATCTTGAAAAGAAAAACATGTATCTTCGTCGGCAAGATTATAATCATCCGTCATTTAACGTTTACGTCGAAACCGTAAATCAAGTTTTTAATAAATACTTCGATTGAATACCCTTATCCTCGGAGCAGGTTTACGCCTGCTCCAGTTCTTCTTCCTCAAAAGAATCATCATCCACGCCGTATCCCTCCGGGAACAGCTCCTTCAGATTCTCCGGCGGCTCGCAGGAAATATACTCTATGGCAACACCCTCGCGGATGTCGGCGGTGTAGTTCGGACGGCACTGCGTGGGATCAATGTCCAGATACCCGACGAACTTGTAGTAGATGACAAGTCGTTGGGTTTTGTTTTTGCCCGTCCCCTGCGTTTCGTACACATCAATGCGGTCAATCAGCTCGTTCAACACCTGTTTGGTCAGCGTCCGCATTTCCATGAACTTACGTATCGCATGGATGAACTCCTCCCGCTCGTTTTCCTTTTCGCCCATTTCGGTCAGCTTCCTGCGCAGCTTCAGAATCTTCTTTTGCAGCTGCTCACGCTCATCGGAATATTCCTGCGAAAGAACACAGTAGTTATCCTCCGAGGTCTTGCCGCTGAGCTTGTCCTCATAAAGCGTTTTCAGTAGCTTGGGAATGATCTCAATTTTGCGCTGGTTTTCCCGGTCTTTTCAGCGGATACAGCACATTCCTCCAACCCGCACACGATCCCGCAGCCCCTGCATTTTCCAGAAACCTCCAACAGCGGCGGCTACATATTTTTGCCGCCATTGCAGAAAATAGGCATACCGCCGATGAAGAAGGGCAAGCACACCCACCATCGCCGGTAACAAAACTCAACAGCTGGAGGATGTATATAGATGAAAGCAACTGGGATCGTGCGGCGCATCGATGACCTGGGCCGGGTCGTGATCCCCAAGGAGATCCGCCGCACCATGCGTATCCGTGAGGGCGACCCGTTGGAGATCTACACCACACGGGACGGGGAAGTCATTTTCAAGAAGTACTCCCTCATCGGCGGGCTGGAGGACTTCGCCGCCCAATTCTGCGACACCCTGGCCCGTAACACGGATTTCACCGCCGCTGTCACCGACCGGGACGGCATCGTGGCCGTAGCCGGGGCCGGGAAGCGGGAGCTGCTGGGCAAGAACCTTTCTCCGCAGCTGGAGCAGATCATGGAGCAGCGCAGCATCTATCAGTACCGCTCCGGGCAGGAGCGGCTGCCGGTCTCCGAGAGCGCCGGGCAGTACGCAGCGGCGGTGGCCGCCCCCATCCTGTGCGGCGGCGACGTGTTGGGGCTGGTACTCTTTATCTCAGCGGAGGATCGTCTCCCCGGCGAGGGGGAGTACAAGCTGGCCCAAGCCGTGGCGGGCTTTCTGGGCAAGCACATGGAGACCTGACTGCAAAGGGAGCCGGGAGAGCGATGCTCTCCCGGCTCCCTTTGCCCGTTTATCCCAGCAGCCCGAAGGCTCCATGGATCAGCATACAGACCGCCATCCCCACCGCCGTCGGCAGCACCATGGCCAGCAGCGTCCACCGGCGGCCGCCGGTCTCCCGGCGGATGGTGAGGCAGGTGGTGCCGCAGGGGAAGTGCAGCAGGCACAGGGCCATCATACACAGGGCCGTCTCCGTGGTCCAGCCGCTGTGCAGCAAAATGGTCCGCAGCGCCTCCAGCCCGCCGCACTCCGTCAGCGTCCCGGTGTGCAGATAGCCCATCAGCAGAATGGGCAGCACGATCTCATTGGCGGGAAAACCCAGCAGAAAGGCCAGCAGCACCATGCCGTCCAGCCCCATGAGCCGTCCCAGCGGGGACAGTGCCCCGGCGGCCCGCTCCAGCAGAGAGACGCCCCCGGCGTCCATGTTCCCCATCCCCCAGATCAGCAGCCCCGCCGGGGCCGTCACCGTCAGCGCCCGTCCCAGCACAAACACCGTCCGATCCAGCAGGGAGCGCACCAGCACCCGCCCCACCTGGGGCAGGCGATAGGGCGGCAGCTCCAGCGAAAAAAAGGAGGGCTGTCCTCGCAGCACCGTGGCGCTCAGCAGCTTGGACATGGCCAGCGTCATGGCCACGCAGAACACGATGACCCCTAAAAACACCGCCGCTGCCAGTGCCGACCGCCCCGGTCCGGCGGCATCCCCCAGAAAGAACAGGCCGATCAGGGCGATCAGCGTAGGGAAGCGGCCGTTGCATGGAACGAAGCAGTTGGTGAGGATGGCCACCAGCCGCTCTCTGGGGCTGGCAATGATGCGGCAGCCGGTGACGCCGCAGGCGTTGCAGCCGAAGCCCATGGCCATGGTGAGGCTCTGCCGCCCGCAGGCGCCCGCCGACCGGAAGCACCGATCCATGCAGAAGGCCACTCTGGGCAGATACCCGGCGTCCTCCAGCAGCGTGAACAGGGGAAAGAAGATGGCCATGGGAGGCAGCATCACCGCCACCACCCACGCCACCGTCCGGTAGATGCCGTCCACCACAGCCCCCTGCACCCACCACGGCGCTCCTGCCAGCAGACCCCGCAGTGGTTCCTCCAGCGCCGTCAGCCACCGGCTCAGCAGCCGGGAGGGGGCGTTGGCCCCCTGTATGGTCAGGTAGAACACCAGCCCCAGCAGCAAAAGCATCACCGGAAAGCCTGTAAGCCGGGAGGTCAGCAGCCGATCCAGCCGCCGGTCCGGGGCGTGGGGGTCTGGCCCGGCGCACCGGACGCACTGCCGCCCGATCTCCTCCGCCAGCGCCACCACCGACGCTGTCAGGCTGTCCCGCAGGGCCTGCCCGGAGAGCGCTCCCAGCCGTTGCTGCGCCCGCTGCCACAGGGACTGCTCCCCCTCTGTGGGCGGGCTTCCCCACAGTAACGCCACGGCACGGCGGCGGGACATTCCCGTCTCCAGCAGTCCCAGCGCCGCCTCCACCGGCGGGACGTAGGTCAGCTTCCAGCCGTCCTCCCATGGCTCCCGGCGGCACACCTCCGCCGCCTGATGCCGCAGCTCCGCCAAGCCCTTTCCGCTGCGGGCGGCGGTGGCCACCACCGGCACATCCAGCAGCTGCCCCAAGCGCCGGATCTGGGGCGTGACACCCCGGCGGGCCGCCTCGTCCATGAGATTCACGCACAACACCAGCCGCCAGGTCTGCTGGCGGAGCTGCAGGGCCAAGATCAGCCCCCGCCGCAGGCAGGAGGCGTCCACTACCACAATGACGGCATCCGCCTGCCCGCTCTGTAAAAACGCCCCGGCCACTTCCTCCTCCGGCGAATCCGCCGCCAGAGAATAGGTCCCCGGCAGATCCACCAGCCGGAACCGCTGCCCCGCCTGCGAAAAATAACCCTCTGCCCGCTCCACGGTCTTGCCGGGCCAGTTGCCCGTGTGCTGGCGCAGCCCTGTCAGGCGGTTGAATACCGTGCTTTTTCCCACATTGGGGTTTCCCGCCAGCGCCACGGTATATGTATGCTCCACCACGCCTCCCCCTTCCCTAAGGATAGACCATTGTATGCCGCCCACCTCCGTTGGGTGCGGGGAGGGTGCGGAAGGGCCTCCAAGAGCGCACAAAAGCCCGCCAGCGGCGGGCTTTTGCGATGACGGAGAGGATGGCGGGCAATGCCCTCCCGACACCAAAGGCGGCAGCCCTATGGGCTGCCGCCTTCTTACTCTGTAGGGAAACGGAATCACTCGGCCTTTTCCACGGCCTCGGTGCGGTAGATGAAGCGCACAGCGCCGTCCATGCCGTCCGTCAGCCCGGAGAAGCTGCGGTAGTTGCGGGAGACCTCTACCGTGGCGGTCAGACGCTCCGTCAGCCCCTCCACGTTGTCGCCCAGCACACTGACCAGCTTCTCCACGCCCTCCTCATTGAACTGCTTCAATCCATCGGAGAGCTGCATGGCGCCGTCCCGCAGCTGTTTCACGCCGTCCAGCAGGGCGGGCATATTGCTCTGGAGCCGCTGAGCACCGGCGGCAGCCTGATCCACACCGGCGGTGTAGCTATTCAGGCCCATGTAGAAGACGTTGTACTGGTCCAGCTGCTGCTTCAGGCTGCGGATCTGCACGGCACCGGCGGAGGCCTGCTCCGTAGCGGCCATGATCTTCTGCTGCACCTCGTCGGAGGCCATGGTCTCCTCGATCTTCAGCTGCACCTGCTGCTCCGTGGCGATGTCGATCTTCTGCTGGACCTCCTCTGTGCCCATAAGGGCCGTCACATTCTCGGAGATGGTCTGCTGCATAGCCGGAGTCTGCACCTGCATCTCTACGGCGGCATCCACTTGTGCCTTCAACTCAGGACTCTGCTGATACTGCTCCATGGTGTAGCCCATGGCGTTGAGCACCTGCCCCAGCACCTGCTGGCGCACCTGCTCCGTTACCTGAGCCGTTACCTGCTGCTGCACGGCCTCGGTCACAGCGGCACGGATCTGATCCCGTGCGGCCTCCACGGCGGCAGTCACCTGCTCACGGGCGGCCTGCTCGGCCAGCGTACCGGCCTCGTCCAGCTGGGCCAGCACGCCGCCCAGCACGGTGGTGTAGTTGTCAATGGTCAGGGAGGGGATGGTGATGCCCGCCTGCGCCAGCTGGGGCTGCAGCTGCTCATCGGCCATAGCCAGCAGGGAGGTAAAGACCTGCTTGGCCCCGGCGTTCAGGGCGCTGCTGTTGGAACTGAGCTGATCCAGACCGTCCGTCAGCTGATCCACGCCGTCAGACAGCTGTCCGCAGCTGTCCAGCAGCGTGCAGAGTCCGTCATACAGCTGGGAGGAACCGTCCATCAGCTGATCCATGGCATCCGTGAGCTTGCCCAGGGAATCGGACAGGCTCCCCAGATCGCCGGAGGTAAGGTCGTCGGTATCCACCTCATTGAGGAGGCTGTTGGAGACGACGGTGAGGGTGGTCTCCAGCGTGAAGTCCGTTACGTCGGCGCTGATCTCCACATAGTCGGGCAGGTCCAGCTGCTCCTTGCTGATGCCCAGATCCTCCTGCAGGCCGGGGAAGGCCATGCCCATGACGGCGATGCGGTCGCCGTCGTTGATGAGCTTACCGTTGGAGACGGTGACATTGGAGAAGTGGGAGGTATCCAGCAGGGCACCGGTGAGGGCCACAAAGGGGACATACACCTTCTGGCTGACGCCGTTGACGGTACGCACCTCATACTGGTTGTTTTCATACTCGAAGCGGATGGTCACCTTGCCGCTCTTGCCCGCCAGCTCGCTGGGGGTGACGGTCTTGCCGTCCAGGGTGTAGTGGATGCTCATGCTCACCGGCAGCTCCTTCTGGATGGTGCCGGTCCAGCAGTCGTCCTTCACCTGCTGGGCGTCGTTCAGGCTCTCGATGGCCTTCCGGGCCTCGGCAGGCAGGGCGTTCTTGATCCAGTCGCTGACCAGGATCTTCTGGGTGCTGCCGTCGGCAGCGGTCATGACGTACACCGTCTCATCCTTGACGGCCTCCGTGTCGGAGGCGGAGGCGGCCGTCGCCACGGTGGACGGGGCCTCGGTATCATTGGCGTCCTTGCCCACGGCGTAGGTGGTGACGCCGGCGGCGCCTACGGCCACCGCCATGGCTAAGATCACAGCCAGAAATTTATTCTTTTTCATTTTACAACCTCCTGTTTACCAATGAGATGGGTCATACCACGGGTGGTGCGGCACACGATGCCGTCGCACAGGATCAGCAGAGCCGGCAGCACCAGCAGCACCAGCAGCACGCTGATGATAGCGCCACGGGCCATCAGCATACACATGGAGCCCACGATATCGATGTTGGAATACAGCGCCACGCCGAAGGTGGCGGCGAACAGGCCCATGCCGCTGACGATGATGGAGGGGGCCGAGGTCCGCAGGGCGGTCATGACGGCCTTCTTCTTGTCCTCGCCATTGAGCCGCTCCGCCTTGTAGCGGGTGGTCATCAAGATGGCGTAGTCCACCGTAGCGCCCAGCTGGATGGTACTGATACAGATGGGGGCGATGAAAGGCAGCGACTGGCCCAGCACATGGGGCAGGCCCAGATTGATGAAGATAGCCAGCTCGATGACGGCGATCAGGATGAAGGGCAGGGAGAAGCTTCCCTCCACCAGCGTGATGATGAGGAAGATGGCGGCGATGGAGACGGCGTTGACTACCTTGAAGTCGTGGTCCGTCGTCTCGATCATGTCCTTCATGCAGGGGGCCTCACCGATGAGCATTCCGCCCTCGTCATACTTCTTCAGGATGGCGTTCAGCTGATCGATCTGCTGATCGACCTCATCGGAGGCCACCTTATACTCGGAGTTGATGAGCAACAGCTCCCACTGGTCGCTCTCCAGCATGGAGCGCACGGAATCCGGCAGCACCTCCATGGGGATCATGGGGCCTACCACGCTCTCCATGCCCAACACATACTTCACGCCCGGCACCTGCTCCATCTCGTCGATCATGGCCCGGACGTCGCTGTCCGGCAGATCGGCGTTCACCAGCAGCATATGGGTGGAGGCGATGTCAAACTCCTCGGAGAGCTTCTTGTTGGCGATGACGTACTCCATGTCCTCCGGCAGGCACTGGCCCATGTCGTAGTATACCTCGTCGTTGGTCTTATCATAGCTGATGTAGGCCGGGGCGATGAGCAGGGCGAAGATCACCAGAAACACGGGGAAGATCTTGCACACGCCCTTGGCAAAGCCTCCCATATCGGGGATCAGGGACTTATGCCGTGTCCGCTGCAGAGGCTTATCAAGCACCAGGATCAGGGACGGCAGGATGGTCACGCAGCCCAGCACGCCCAGCAGCACGCCCTTAGCCATGACGATGCCCAAGTCACGGCCCAGCGTGAAGGACATGAAGCACAGGGCGATGAAGCCGGCGATGGTGGTGGCGGAGCTGCCGATAACGGAGGTAAAGGTGTTGTGGATGGCCACCGCCATGGCCTCCTTGTGGTCGCTCTGCAGGGTCAGCTGCTCGTTGTAGCTGTGCCACAGGAAGATGGAGTAGTCCATGGTCACGGCCAGCTGCAGCACCGCAGACAGGGCCTTGGTGATGTAGGAGATCTCTCCCAGGAAGAAGTTGCTGCCAAGGTTATACACGATGGCCATGCCAATGCTGGCCAGAAACACGAACGGAACCAGCCAGCCGTCCAGCAGCAGCATCATGGCGGCGCAGGCACAGGCCACGGCCAGCGCCACATAGATAGGCTCCTCCTGCTCGCACAGGTCCTTCAGGTCCGTCACCAGCGCCGACATACCCGACACGAAGCACTGCTTGCCGGCGATGGAGCGGATCTCACGGATGGCGTCCATGGTCACGTCCTCCGAGGTGGCGGAGTCAAAGAACACCGCCAGCATAGTGGCATCATCGGTATTGAACTCGTTATACAGCTTATCCGGCAGCAGCTCCATGGGGATGGAGAGGTCCGCCACGGAATCGTACCACAGCACGCTCTCCACGTGGTCCACCTGCTGGATCTTCTCCTTCAGCTGGGCCACCTCCTGCACCGGCATATCCTGCACCACGATGAAGGAGAAGGCTCCCTTGCCGAAGTCCTCCTTCAACGTCTCCTGCCCGATGACGGTATCCATGTCGCCGGGCAGATAATCCAGCATATCGTAGTTGATCCGGGTACCCAGCATCCCAAACACCGCCGGCACCAGCAGGATCAATGCGATCATCAGGATCAGAACACGGTTTTTTACCACCGCTTTAGACAATCCCATTGCATCTCGGTCCTTTCTCACTTGATCTCAAATTCATCTGTCTCGATGACGTCCGGCTGCTGGTGGCGGATGATCTTCACTGTCAGCAGAGCCACCAGCAGATTCATCACGCCGTCCAGAAACAGCGACGCACCCAGGAGCATGGTCAGCGCCTGCGCCCCCTCGCCGGGCCGCAGCACCAGCAGCACGCCCAGCACACCGGCGCACGCCGCCGCCAGCAGGATGGCCCACCAGCGGTCGATGCCGAAGCGCTTGGCGTCCACGGCGATCTGCACCTTGAACAGCCCGTCCGACAGCACCAGAATGCCGTACACCACGCACAGAAAGCCGATGGTCTCGCCGGGATGGGTCAGTGTTACGATGCCCAAGGCGATCAGCAGCACGCCGAAGGCCAGATCGTACTGGAAGGCCAGCCGGAACAGGTCACGGGACAGATACCCCGCCACCTTCACGGCACCAAACACGATCATCCCGATGCCCAGCAGCTCTCCGATGACGGCCACCGACACGCCGGGCCACACAAACAGCACCACGCCCAGCACGCACAGCAGCACCGACATGATGATGTATCCTGTTTTGGCCGCTCGCATAGGAGTCACAGAACGCATGATACGCATCTCCCTCACTTTTGATGGTCTGAGTATATCGCTTTCGGGGCCGGGAGAAAATGGATAAAATAACACCGGGTGTCTGACTTTCAGACACCCGGATGCAAATTGCCCAGTTTTTAGGCAGTCAGGGGGTATTTGCCTAAATTTTCAATGGTCGTCCCGGCTGCGCTCGATGATGAGCTCCGGCAGGCCGTGGCACAGGCGGCTGATACGCCGCAGCTCCTCCAGCGCCTCGTCCTGCATCCCGCCGCTGATCCAGTCGATGCACATTCCGAAGATCTGGCACTTGATGAAGCGGATCACCGCCTTCCGATCTGCCTCCGGCAGTTGGTGCTGGGGGAAGGCGGTATCGATGTAGGTGGTGACAGCGTACTCGCACAGACGCATGGTGCTCTTCTCAAAGAGATCACGGTTCACGGAGTGGTAGATATGCATCACGGCGCTGCGGTTGCGCAGCGCATAGCGGACGGCCATCTCGCAGCACTCGTCCAGTGTGGAGATGGTGGGATACTCCTCGATGAGCCGGTCGGTGTAGGCGGTGATGATCTCAGCGATGAGGGAGGGGATATCCTGAAAATGGTAGTAAAAGGAGTTTCGGTTGATGCCGCATTTTTCCACAATATCCCGGACACTGATCTTATTCAGGGGCTTTTCGTTGAGCAGCTGCAAAAACGCCGTTTCAATGGCCTGCTTGGTAAAATTTGCCATACATACCTCCGTCTCTTCTGCACATACTCTCTCGGAAAATCGATTATAGCAGATTTTTCTCCGGCTGACAACCCTCCCAAGGTGCCTAAAATGGGGCATACTATCCCTGCCGTCATGACCGGCGGCAATTAAAAACAGGAGGTCCATGCCATGCGAAAGAAAAAGCCCTTTCACGACCCGGCTCCGGATATCCACGACTTTCCCGGCGTGCCGGAGAGCACCTTCGATCTGGTAAACCAGTACGGCACCTACAACATCCAGCCCACCTCCCACACGGAAAATCTGTTTCCTCTCATCGGGCCGGAGCTGCCGGAGCGCTGGCGCACCATGCGTCTGGGAAAGGACGATCTGGAGGACTTGTAGCGGAAGTCTGCGGGGCAGACGCATCAGGGGCAGGCGCATTTGCGCCCGCCCCTGATGTGCTTTTCTCTTGCAGGCTGTGTCGAAATATGGTAGGATGGACGTATACCATATGGTATAGCGACCCCCAAATACATGATTCGGAGGAAAGAGAAGCGATGAAGCAGATGAAACGGGCCGCAGGTCTGCTGCTGGCGCTGGTACTGGTGCTGAGCATGGCCGCCTGCGGTAAGAAGGACGGAGACGGCGGCGACAGCCAATCCGGCTTCCAGCGTGGCACGATTGAAAACGGCATTTACACCAACACCTTCGTGGGCATCGGCTGCCAGCTGAGCGATGACTGGACCTACTACACCGACGAGCAGCTGGCAGAGCTGTCCGGCGTGGTGGCCGAGAGCAGCGAGGAGATGCAGAAGGCCATGGAGGATGGCAAGAGCACCTATGATATGTTCGCCAGCGCCATGGAGGGCCTTGTGACCATAAACGTGGTGTATGAGGATCTGGGCGCTCTGTACGGCAAGCTGCTGGACGAGGCGGGCTATCTGGAGATCGCCGTACCCAAGCTGGAAGATGCTCTGACCTCCATGGGGCTATCCAACGTGAAGGTGGAGCAGACTCCGGTGCAGTTCGCCGGTCTGGTTCGGGAGGGCGCTGTTATCTCCGGCGAGATGGACGATGTCCCCATGTATGAGACGCTGGTGTGCATCAAGCAGGAGGGCTATATGTGCTGCGTGACCATGTGCAGCTGGACGGAGGATATCACCGCCGATCTGGTGGAGCTGTTCTATCAGGCGTAAGCCGAGGCGAAACAAATAAACAGGAGGCCGCAGGCAATGCCTGCGGCCTCCTGTTTTTTGGTTTATTACAGCTCCGGGGCGGCGTTGGTGCGCTGGGAGCGCAGACGGTAAGTGACCTTCTTCAGCTTCCGGCTTCTCATGGAGCTGATGGCCGTGGGGATAGCGCCCAGCAGCGTGAAGGCATACAGCTTCACCAGCTCCCCGATGTAGGTGGAGGAATCGATGATCTCCTGACGCAGCATCTCCGGGATCATGCGGAAGCAGTCCAACAGGCTCAGCTCGTAGTAGTCCTTCAGCTCGTTATAGACGGCGACGGACCAATCCAGCTGGTAGCCCACGTAGGTCATGCCCAGCATCAGCACGATGCTGACCACCAGACCCACGGTGGAGAACCGGCCGCCCAGCAGCTCATAACCCTTCATGGTGCAGATGGCTATGACGATACCGCTGACTGCCGCCACGTAGCCCAGCTGGCCCAGCAGCACGATGCACGCCACGCCCAGCAGAGAACCCAGCAGCGCACCCACGGTGCCGGCCACCACGTTCTCCGTCTTGCCCAGCTCCGCCTGCTGGTTCTGCTCCTGCAGATGGCCCAGCTGCTGGTAGCAGCTGTCGCACAGCAGGGAGGGGACACCGGTCATGATGCAGGGGTCCGTCTCCACGGCGCTGCCGCAGTTCTGGCAGCAGTTGTCATAGCCGGAGGCGTGCAGAAACTCCACCACGGCGGCTACAGCCTCCGCCAGCTTCTCCACCTGATTGGGATTGCCGAAGCGGACATTCAGGGTCAGCTCCACCCGGCTGCGCCGGACGGAGAAGCCCATCACCAGACGGGTCCCCTTTACAAACTGGCGGATGGCAGACTGATCCGGCTCCTGCCCCAGCTTGTGCAGGGACAGGGTCATAACGGCAAGGCCCTGATCGTTGCGCCAGAGCATGGTCTGGTAGCCGCCGACGCTGCCGAAGAGGATGCTGCTCTCGCCGTCCACCGTCAGGTGCAGGCGCTGGGCGGTCTGGTCCAGAAAGGTCTTTTCTTTTTGAGTCATGGGGTAGCTCTCCTTTTCTCTCTTTCACATGGTTTACACACAATTAGGCCGGAGGATCGTCAGAAGGAGACGACCTCCTCCTTGGGCTTTTCGCAGGGGGCGATGGCGGTGACATACAGCACCGGACCCTCGCCCTGATAAGCGTCGTTAGGTTCCTTCTTCACCGTGGCGGTGATCTCCACCCACTGGCGATTCTTGAACCTCTCCAGCCCCTCGCCCTTGGCCACCAAAGCCAAAAACTGCATATCGTTCTCGCAGCAGACCATGGCGAAGCGGCCGGGGCAGTGGACGCCCTTGAACTTCTTGGAGTGGCACATGACGGCCTTATACCGCACGGTGACACCGTCGTAGCGGTCGGGGTTGTCCATCATATCCACATACCAGACACCGTAGTCGTCGTCCGGCACATCCAGATGGCCGTCGGAGAGATCGAAGGGGGACATCTCCGGAGTGACGTACTCCTCGCTGGTGCCGTCCTCGTTTTCCAGATAGATATCGGCCCGGCGGTTCACCATCCGCAGGTTGCGGCTGCGGAGCTGGGCCCGCAGCTCCTCGTTGCAGTGGTTGAAGATCAGCATATCGGCGTTGCTGATCTTCTCCATCATCAGCTGGCCCATATTCTTCACATACATCTCGAAGCTTCTGGCGTCCACCAGACACATGATCTGGTAGAGGATCCAGTTGGCAGGCAGGCCATCCCGGTACAGAGGCTCGATCATCCACATACCGTTATACTCGATGATGACCTGCTTGGGCCGGTACTGCTTCTCCAGCTTCTTGAACAGCTCCGGAGTCAGCTGACTCTGCTCGTCCACCGTGTAGGTGAACACATTGCCCAGCACACGGGGGTCGTACTCCAGCTCCCCCTCCTCGCAGCAGATCAGCAGGGTACGATCCTCCTCGGCAAAGCCATCCCGGAGGATACCGTTGATGAAGCCGGTTTTGCCGGAATCCAGAAAACCGGCGATGAGATAGACAGGAATATCCATAGTTCCTCGCTCCTTACAGGTGTTACAGGCTGAACAGCTCTTTGAGCTTGTCCTCCTTCAGCTGGGCGCCGATGACGCACAGGCGGCCGGTATAGTCGGCGCTGCCGTAGCGGACGTCCTGCTCCTCAGGGACATAGTCGAAGTGCAGCCACTTGCCGCCGCTGGGAACGATCCCCTTGGCCCGGAGGATGGCGCCGTAGTCGCCGGTATCCAGCGCCGTCAGGATGCGGCGGATGTCCTCCTCCGTGTAGGAGTGGACCGTCTCCGCGCCCCAGCTGGTGAACACCTCGTCGGCGTGGTGGTGATGGTGGTGGCAGGAGCACTCCGGGTCGTCGCACTCGCCATCATGGTGATGGTGATGCTCATGCTCGTCGTGGTCATGATGGTGCTCGTGCTCCTCGTGGTCATGATGGCAGCAGCCCTCGTGATGGTGATGCTCATGTTCGTCATCATCGTCATCATCGTCGTGGTGATGGCCGCAGCAGCAGTGGCCCTCGTCCTCGTCGTGGTCATGATGATGGTGATGCTCGTCATGGTCATCATTCTCATCATGGTCGTGGTGGTGATGGTGGTGCTCCGCCTCCTCCGCCTCGTGCTCGGCCTGCATCCTGGCCAGCAGCTCATCGGCCAGAGAGACCTTTTCCACAGCGGACAGCAGAGTCTTGCCGTCCAGCTGGTCCCACGGGGTAGTGAGGATGGCGGCGGTGGGATTCTTCTCTCGCAGCAGAGCCACGGCGGCCTCCAGCTTCTCCTGAGACAGCTTCTGCGTCCGGGAGAGGATGATGGTGCCGGCAGACTCGATCTGATTGTTGTAGAACTCACCGAAGTTCTTCATATACACCTTCACCTTGGTGGCGTCGGCCACGGTGACGAAGGAGTTCAGCTTCATGTCCGGCTCGTCCCGAACGGTGTTCTCCACTGCCACGATCACGTCGGAGAGCTTGCCTACGCCGGAGGGCTCGATGAGGATGCGGTCCGGAGCGAACTGCTCATGGACCTGGCGCAGGGCCTTGTTAAAGTCACCCACCAGAGAGCAGCAGATGCAGCCGGAGGACATCTCGCTGATCTGCACGCCGGAATCCTTCAGGAAACCGCCGTCGATGCTGATCTCGCCAAACTCGTTTTCAATGAGCACCAGCTTCTCGCCCTGATAGGCCTCGCTGAGCATCTTCTTGATGAGCGTGGTCTTACCGGCGCCCAGAAAGCCCGATACAATGTCGATTTTTGTCATAAAACAACCCTTCTTTTCTCCTCCGCCAAGGCAGAGGACAATCTTTCTCCTATATTATACCCTATTTTTCCAAAAATGCAAGAGGGTGGGACGGCCCTCCACCGCCGGGGCGGAAAACTTTTCTTGACAGGATACTCATACGGCGTTATACTGTACTCAATATAAACGAAAGGAGGCGTACACCATGACGAAGAGCAAGCTGACCAGTAAGGGGATCATTGTGTGCGCCGCCGGATCGGCCCGATAAAGGGGTCGATGTGACCGTACCCTGTGTGCGTCCCCATCCGGGGGCGCATTTTTTGTACGCTGCCGGACGCCGGCGGCGTTTGGACAGGCGGCCTGCGGGCCGCCGGGAGAGAGAAGGAGGCTTATGGAAGAGAATCGATCGACATTCAAGCTGTCGGGGCGGGAGAAGGCCGGGCTCGTCTGGCACTATCTGCGCCCCTGCTGGGGGCATTTTGCGGCGGCGCTGCTGTGTGCGTGCCTGTCCATGGCACTCAACGCCCTGACGCCCCAGATCATCCGTATCACGGTGGACTCCATTCTGGGATCCGAGGAGGCCAAGCTGCCGGCGCTGCTGCTGCAGGTGCTGCCGCTGGAGACGCTGCGGCAGGAGCCTGTCACGGCGCTGTGGTGGGCGGCGGGGGCCGTCATGGTGACGGCGCTGCTGCGGGGCCTGTGCAGCTTCGGGCAGCGGGCCCAGCTGTCCCGTGGGTCCGAGGCCTACGTCAAGGGGCTGCGGGATGACCTGTACCGGCGCATCCAGTATCTGCCCTTTGCGTGGCACAAGCAGCACCCCACCGGCGACATCATCCAGCGCTGCACCTCCGATGTGGATGTGATCCGTACCTTCGTGTGCAACCAGCTGGTGGAGGTGGTGCGAACGGTGTTCCTCATCATCCTGTATCTGTGGATCATGTTCCGCATGAACGTGAAGCTGTCCCTGATCGCTCTGGCCTTCATCCCCATTGTGGGCCTGTCGTCGGGGGTGTTCTACCGGAAGATCTCCTCCCGGTTCAAGACCGCCGACGAGGCCGAGGGCGAGGTGACCACCTGCGCTCAGGAGAACCTCACCGCCGTGCGGGTGGTGCGGGCCTTCGGACGGGAGAAGTATGAGGAGGACAAATTTCAGGCCAAGAGCGAGCGGTACGCCGGACTGTGGATCCATCTGGGAAAGCTCCTGTCGGTGTACTGGGCGTCGGGGACGCTGCTGACGTGCTTGCAGGTGATGGTCATCATTCTGGCGGGCATCCACGAGAGCGTGGCCGGGGCCATGACTCTGGGCGCTTTCGTGGCCTTCGTCAGCTACAACGAGTCCCTGGCGTGGCCCGTGCGTTCTCTGGGCCGGGTGCTGTCGGATATGAGCAAGGCCGGGGTATCCATGGACCGTGTGGGCTACATCCTCCGCTCCCCGGAGGAGCAGGATCAGCCCGATGACGTTCCCTTCCCCGGCGGGGACATTGTGTTTGACCATGTGACCTTCGGCTACGAGGGGCAGCCGGTCCTGAAGGACGTGTCCTTCACCATCCGGGAGGGAGAGACCTTCGCCGTGCTGGGCGGCACCGGCTCCGGCAAGAGCACGCTGGTGCATCTGCTGGACCGGCTGTACGACGTGCCGGAGGGCTCCGGCCGCATCACCATCGGCGGCGTGGACCTGCGGCATATCCGGCGCAGCGACCTGCGGCGGCACATCGGTCTTGTTTTGCAGGAGCCCTTCCTGTTCTCCCAGACCATTGGAGAGAACATCCGGGCCGTGCGCCCCGATGCGCCGGAGGATGCCATGCGCCGTGCGGCGGCCATCGCCTGCGTGGATGATGCGGTGACCTCCTTCCCGGAGGGGTATGATACCATCGTGGGGGAGCGGGGCGTAACTCTCTCCGGCGGACAGAAGCAGCGGGTGGCCATCGCCCGGATGCTGATGCAGCAGGCCCCGGTGATGATCTTCGACGACTCCCTGTCCGCCGTGGATGCCGAGACGGACGAGAAGATCCGCACCGCCCTGCGCCGGTCCACCGGCAATGCCACGGTGCTGCTGATCTCCCACCGGGTCACCACCCTCATGCAGGCCGACCGCATTCTGGTGCTGGACGGCGGCCGGGTGGCGGAGCTGGGGACCCATGCCCAGCTGGTGGAAAAGCCCGGCATCTACCGGGATATCTACAACATTCAGATGCAGAGTGCCGACCGGGCGCTGCTGGAGGAAGGAGTGGGCGAACATGGCAGCCATTGACGAAAAGGAATATACCCAATCCTTCGACTGGAAGATCTGGAAGCGGCTGGGGCCGTTCCTGCGGCCCTATCGGGGCGCCTTCGTGTCCATGCTGGTGTTCAACGGCATCTGCGCTCTGGTGGACGTGGTGCTGCCCCTGTTCCAGAAGTACGCCATCCAGAATTTTATCGAAAAGAACACCCTGACGGGGCTGGTGCCCTATGCGCTGGCGTATCTGGCGGTCATTCTGGTGCAGGCCCTGTCGGTAGTGATCTTCGCCCGGAACTCCATGCACATCGAGATGAATCTGGGCAAGGATATGCGTGGGGCTCTATTCCACCATTTGCAGACCCTGTCCTTCTCCTTTTATAACGTGACCCCGGTGGGGTATCTGCTGACCCGTGTCATGAGCGACACCAACCGCATCTCCAGTATGCTGGCATGGAACTTCACGGATATCCTGTGGGCGGTGTTCTATGTGCTGGGGACCTTTGCGGCCATGCTGGCTCTGAACTGGAGGCTGGCGCTGGCGGTCATCGCCATCGTTCCGGTGATGGCCATTCTGACGGGGTACTTCCAGAACCGCATCCTCCACTGGAACCGGAAGGTACGTAAGCTGAACTCCCGCATCACCGGAGCCTTCAACGAGGGCATCACCGGCGCCCGCACCACCAAGACGCTGGTGACGGAGGAGCAGACCGCCGATGCCTTCCGCAGTCTCACCCGGCAGATGCACGACTCCGGCATCCGGGCAGCCCGGCTCAATGCGGTGTTTATCCCGCTGGTGCTGTTCTTCGGCACCATGGCGGTGTCCATCGTGCTGCTGCGGGGCGGCTACATGGTGCTGGATCAGGCGCTGGAGCTGGCCACTCTGTCGGCCTTTACCGCCTACGCCGTCAGCATCTTCGACCCCATCCAGATGACCGCCGCCAATCTGGCGGAATTCATCTCGCTGCAGGCCTCCATTGAGCGGGTGACGGATCTGATGGACGAACAGCCGCAAATTCAGGACACCCCGGAGGTCATCGAGAAGTATGGCGACGCCTTCCACCCCAAGCGGGAGAACTGGGAGCCGCTGCGGGGCGAGATCGAGTTCCGGGATGTGACCTTCCGCTATCCCGACGGCGGCGAGAACGTGCTGGAGCATTTCTCCCTCCACATCCCCCAGGGGACCACGGTGGCCATCGTGGGCGAGACGGGAGCCGGCAAGAGTACCCTCATCAATCTGGCCTGCCGGTTCTTCGAGCCTACGGAGGGGCAGATCCTCATTGACGGCGTGGACTACCGCCAGCGCAGCCAGCTGTGGCTCCACTCCAACATCGGCTATGTGCTGCAGAATCCCCACCTGTTCTCCGGCAGCGTCCGGGAGAACATCCGCTACGGCAGGCTGGACGCCACCGACGAGGAGGTGGAGGCCGCCGCACGGGCCGTGTCGGCGGATACGGTGGTGTCAAAGCTGGAAAAGGGCTGGGACAGCGATGTGGGTGAGGGCGGCGACCGTCTCTCCACCGGCGAGAAGCAGCTGATCTCCTTTGCCCGTGCCGTGCTGGCCGACCCCCGCATCTTCGTGCTGGATGAGGCCACCTCCTCCATCGACACCCAGACGGAGCAGCTGATCCAGAACGCCATTGACCATCTGCTGACGAACCGCACCTCCTTTCTGGTAGCCCATCGTCTCTCCACCATCCGCAAGGCGGACGTGATCCTTGTGGTGAAGGACGGCCACATCGTGGAGCAGGGCAAGCATGAGGAGCTGCTGCGGCGCAAGGGCTATTACCACGATCTGTACAGCAAGCAGTTCGCTCAGGAGAGCGCCGCCCGCATCTTGGGCGAGGGCAGCGCCCAATAAAGCACATATCAGAGCAAAAGCCCCATTCCCGGCGCTGCTGAACTGCACCCCATTTGTTAGATATCTAACAAGTGGGGTGCAGTTCACTGATGGCTACCGGGATCTTTGCCGGAGGGCCTCCCCATCTGTTCATAAAATTTTCATATTATTCCTGTTGCCATTTTGTAACTTTTTTTATATAATACCTTATGGTGACATAATACGGCGCAGCCCGACAGGGTTCGTCGTTTCAAATGCAGCGGGCCGGGTCTCCGGCAACGAGGGATATGATATGATTCGATTGAAGGACGTTGAAAAAACATACGAAAACGGGACGGAGGCCCTTCAGGGCATCTCCTTTACCATTGAGGACGGGGAATTTGTGTTTCTGGTGGGACCCTCCGGCTCCGGCAAGTCCACCATCATCAAGCTCCTGACCGGCGAGGTCATCCCCACGGCGGGGCGGGTCATGGTCAACGGCTTCTCCATGAGCCGCATCTCCGACCGGCAGATCCCCTATATGCGCCGCACCATCGGCGTGATCTTTCAGGACTTCCGCCTGATCCCCAAAAAGACGGTGTTCGACAACCTGAGCCTTGCCATGCGGGCGGTGGGGGCCACGCCCCGTGACATCCGCACCCGCATCCCCTATGTGCTGGAGCTGGTGGGTCTGAAGGGTATGGAGGACCGGTACCCCGACGAGCTGTCCGGCGGTGAGCAGCAGCGTGTGGCCATTGCACGGGCGCTGGTGAACAATCCCAGCACCATCGTGGCCGATGAGCCCACCGGCAATCTGGATCCCAACCGCTCGCTGGAGATCATGACCCTGCTGGAGCGCATCAACGCCCTTGGCACCACCGTGGTGGTGGTGACCCACGAGCGGGATCTGGTGAACCACTTCGACAAGCGGGTCATCATGATCGATCACGGGCAGGTCAACGGCGACGGCGTGGGAACGTATGAGGTATAACAGATGAAGCACGATTTTCGATATTTTTTCCGGGAGGGCATCCGCAATATGTTCTCCCACGGATTCATGTCCTTCGCCGCCATCGGCGTGACGGTGGCGTGTCTGGTGATCATGGGGACCTTTTCGCTGGTGGCCTATAACGCCAACGAAAACCTGAAGGATCTGCAAAAGGAAAACGCCGTGCTGGCCTTCGTGGATGAGAACCTCTCTGACAACGAGGCCAAGGCCCTGCAGTCCAAGCTGGAGAAGATCCCCGGTGCGGCGGACTGCACCTTCGTCTCCCGGCAGGAGGCACGGGACAGCTACGTGGAGCAGTACGATGAGGACGACCTGTACAGCGACTTGGATCCCTCCATTTTTCGCCATCGGTACGTTATCCATCTGACGGACGCCGCACAGATGCAGCAGGTGGTATCCGATCTGGAGGCCACCCCCGGCATCGTAAAGGTCCGGGCGGACGAGACCATCTCCAACGGGTTTTTGACGGTGCGGAATGTGGCAAGCCTCATCAGCATCGCCCTCATTGCGGTGCTGCTGGTGATCTCGGTATTCATTATCTCCAACACCATCAAGCTCACCACCTTTGACCGGCGGGATGAGATCGCCATCATGAAGATGGTGGGCGCCACCGACGGCTTCATTCGATGGCCCTTCGTCTACGAGGGTCTGCTCATCGGTCTGATGGGCGCCGTCATCGCCTTTGGACTGCAGTGGCTGCTGTATGAGGCCATTTCCAAGGGCATTTCCGGATCCGATACCCTGCAGCTGCTGCGGGTGGTGTCCTTCCGGAAAATTTGGGGGCCGGTGGCCGGTGTGTTCGGTCTGGTAGGGATCCTGGTGGGCGTGGGCGGCAGCCTGACCGCCATCCGGAAGTTCCTGAGAGTATAAGGAGGAGTGCAGCATGAGTAAGAAAAAATGGTGCGGCCTGCTGGCCATTCTCATGGCGGTGAGCATCGTGTTCACCAGCGGCGCTCTGCGCCCGGTGAACGTCTATGCCGAGACCATCGCAGACCTGCAGGAGCAGTCGGAGGAGCACCAGAAGAAGCTGGAGGAGATCAACCAGCAGATCGAGGAGGCCGAGGCCAACAAGGCCGATGCGCTGGAGCAGAAAAACCTGCTGGATCAGCAGGCGGACGTCCTCCGCAGCCAGATCTCCAACGCCCAGCAGCAGATCGATGCGCTGGAGGCGGAGCTGGCGGACAACCAGCAGAAAGAAGAAGCTCAGTACGACCTGTTCTGCCGTCAGGTGCGGGATGAGGAGGAGCGGGGGACCGCCTCCTTCTGGTCGGTGATCTTCAAGGCCACCAGCTTCAGCGATCTTTTGGGCCGCATCGACTTCATCAACGAGGTGGCCGAGCACGACCAGAGCGTCATCAACGACCTGCGGCAGCTGCGCCAGCAGATGCAGGCCGACCGGCAGGCGCTGGAGGAGCAGCGCTCCCAGTTGGAGAGCCGTCAGGCGGAGCTGGACAGCCAGCTGGAGGCAGCGACGCAGCTGATCGCCCAGTATAATGAGACGGCGGACGGCCTGAACGATCTGGCCGCTCAGGAGAAGGCAGCCGCCGATGAACTGGACGCCCAGATCCAGGCCCGGAGAGAGGAAGAAAACCGGAACAACGGCGGAGACAGTGGCAGCGGCGGCGGTGGCGGCAGCAGCGGCTCCGACGAAACGCCCTCCTCCGACGGGTACATCTGGCCCTCGGACTGCCGGCTCATCACCTCCGGCTACGGTGGACGTGACCAGCCTACCCCCGGCGCCAGCACCACCCACATGGGCGTGGACATCGGCGCCTCCTACGGCAGCTACATCTATGCCGTGAAGTCCGGCACCGTAGTGGGTTCTAAGTACAGCTGGGGCGGCTACGGCAACTATGTGGAGATCGACCACGGCAACGGCAACTTCACCCTGTACGCCCACATGAGTGAGCGTCTGGTGGAGGTGGGCGAGCATGTGGAGCAGGGCGAGGTCATCGGCCTGTGCGGCTCCACGGGCATCTCTACCGGCCCCCACGTCCACTATGAGATCTGGGAGAACTACACCCGCATCAATCCGCTGAACCGTCTGCCGGGGTATATCCCCTATTGGTGGTAAGCGGCCTTTTCCCCACCTGCACCAAGCGGTGCAGGTGGGGAATTTTTTATGCCGTCTTTCTCCCGCCGCCGGGCCATAGACTGGTGGAAAGGGGGCGCTGTGTTATGGTGGGATATGTGCGATGGGAGGAGAAGCGGAAAAGGCTCACCCTGCGGCGCTGTCCGCTGGGAGACGGGGAGGTGTGCCTGCTGGAGGGCGGTGGGCGGCTGGATCGGCGGGTACAGCGCCGGGTGCGGCAGGCGGCGCAGGCCATGGCCGACGCCGGGGTGCGGTATGCGGCGGCACCGCCGGAGTGGGCGGCGCTGCTGCTTCCCCTTCGGCTCCCGGCCCCGGTGGCGCTGCGGCGGGCCATGCTGGGGCAGCTGGTGGACTGCGCCTGCAGGCAGCTGGGACTCTGCCGGTCACAGGCCAGTGTGGTGCTGCGGGCCTCCCGGCCCGACGGGGCCGTTACGGAGGCGGCGGATCTGCTGGCTCGGCGGGTAAGGTATCTGTCGCCGCAGCTGGGCCGGGGGCAGGAGGAGCTGCGGCGATCCCTACGGCACCGGTACGGACTGGGAGAGGGCGGTCCGGTGGCGCAGCTGGCGGTATGCTTCGGCGCAGCGGCGGAGGGGCTTCCCTCCCTGCTGATCGGGGAGAGCCATCAGGAGGTCCGGTATGTATGGGCCGAGCCGTGGTGGGAGAAAATGAAGCCGTGGGCAGCGGAGGAGCCGCTGCTGGCGGCGCTGCTGGCGGAGGGAAGCCTTCCGCCGGGTGCGGCTGTCCCGGTGTGGGTAGGACTTGACACCGGCGGGGAAAGAACTTATAATGCAGAGTGATATAGTGTCTGTACTATTTTTGTTATAGTGTTTATACTAATCTCGTGCGGCCATGCCGTATTTGTCAACAGAAAGGAATGGATTCCATGGTAAAAGAATTCAAAATGAGTCAGGAGCGGTACGACGAGCTGAAAAAGGAGCTGGATTACAGCAAGACCACCCGTGCCGACGAGATCGCAGAGCTCATCAAGGAGGCCAGAGGCTTCGGTGACCTGTCGGAAAACAGCGAGTACGACGAGGCCAAAAATGAGCAGGGCAAGCTCTACTCCCGCATTGCCGAGCTGGAGAACATCCTGCTCCACGCCGTCATCGTGGACGAGACGGACATGGATTCCGACAAGGTATCCATCGGCTGCCGTGTCACCGTGACCAATCTGGATAACGGCAAGACGCTGCCGGAGTACACCATCGTGGGCTCTCAGGAGGCCAACGTCATGGAGCGGAAGGTGTCGGAGGATTCCCCCTTCGGCAAGGCCCTGATGGGCAGCAAGGCCGGCAGTGAGATCACCGTGGAGGCCCCCAAGGGCGTCATCCGCTACCGGGTGGACAAGATCGAACGATAAGGAGACCATATCTATGGCACAGCAGAATCAGAATCAACAGGACCTGCGGGAAATTCTCCAGATCCGCCGGGATAAGCTGGCAGCCCTGCAGGAGGCGGGTCGGAATCCCTTTGAGATCACCCGCTATGACGTGACCCATCACGCACAGGAGGTCAAGGACCAGTTCGACCAGCTGGAGGGGCAGACCGTCTCTCTGGCGGGCCGTCTTATGAGCAAGCGGGGCATGGGCAAGGTGTCTTTCTGCGATCTGAAGGATAAGTCCGGCCGCATCCAGATCTACGCCCGGAAGGACGAGATGGACGAGGATGCCTATGACCGCTTCAGGAAATATGACATCGGTGATATCGTAGGCGTCAAGGGCGACGTGTTCCGCACCCAGAAGGGCGAGATGAGCATCCGGGCCCATGAGATCACCCTGCTGTCGAAGTCCCTCCAGCCCCTGCCGGAGAAGTTCCACGGTCTGACGGACAAGGAGCTGCGCTACCGCCAGCGGTATGTGGATCTCATTATGAATCCCGAATCCCAGCGGAACTTTGAGATCCGCAGCAAGTTCGTAGCGTATCTGCGCCGGTATCTGGACAATATGGGCTTCATGGAGGTGGAGACCCCCGTGCTCAGCCCCATTGCCGGCGGCGCCAACGCCCGGCCCTTCATCACCCACCACAACGCTCAGGACATCGATATGTATATGCGCATCGCTACGGAGCTGCACCTGAAGCGGCTCATCGTGGGCGGTCTGGAGCGAGTGTATGAGGTGGGCCGCATCTTCCGCAACGAGGGCATGGACACCAAGCACAACCCGGAGTTCACCACCTGTGAGCTGTATCAGGCCTACACCAATCTGGACGGCATGATGGATATTCTGGAGGGCATCCTCACCGGGGCCGCCAAGGAGATCCTGGGTACCTACCATATCCAGTGGCTGGGCCACGACGTGGATCTGACCCCCAGCTGGAAGCGCATCACCATGGCCGATGCCGTGCAGAATGTCACCGGCGCCGACTTCATGGCCATCGAGGGCGATGATGACGCCGCCGTGGAGCTGGCCAAGAGCGTAGGCGTGGACATGGAGGGGGGGGCCCGGACGTGGGGCAACGCCCTGTACGAGACCTTCGACCAGAAGGTGGAGGAGACGCTCATTCAGCCCACCTTCATCACCATGTACCCGGTGGAGGTGAGCCCGCTGGCCAAGCGCAGCCCGGAGGACCCCCATCTGACGGAGCGGTACGAGATGTTCGTCTGCGGCTGCGAGATGGGCAATGCCTTCTCCGAGCTCAACGACCCCATCGACCAGTACCAGCGCTTCAAGGCTCAGGCGGAGAAGCGGGCCCACGGCGACGAGGAGGCCGACATGATGGACGAGGACTTCGTGCTGGCGCTGGAGTACGGTATGCCCCCCACCGGCGGTCTGGGCTTCGGCATCGACCGCTGCGCCATGATGCTCTGCGGCACCGACTCTATCCGGGACGTGATCCTGTTCCCGACAATGAAGACCCTGGACCCAAAGAAGGCTGAAAACAAAGCCGAAAAAGCAGCGGTAAATGGTTCTGCAGAGGATGCAACCGTGTCCGCTCCAAGCGTACAGATTGATCTTTCCAAGGTGAAAATCGAGCCTTTGTTTGCAGATGATGTAGACTTTGAAACATTCAGCAAGTCTGATTTCAGAGTGGTTAAGATCGAAGCCTGTGAGGCAGTGCCGAAGTCCAAGAAGCTCCTGAAATTCACACTGAATGACGGAACAGACCGGAAACGCACCATTTTAAGCGGTATTCACGAGTATTACGAGCCGGAAGAGCTGGTTGGGAAGACCTGTGTGGCAATCACAAACCTGCCGCCGAGAAAGATGATGGGTATTGATTCCGAGGGTATGTTGATTTCCGCAGTGTACGAGTATGACGGACGGGAAGGCTTAAATCTTTTGATGCTGGATGACAGTATTCCGGCAGGAGCAAAGCTGTACTAAAGAGGTCATTTACTACAAAAAATCGCGTTACTACAACTTTTCTACAACTTTTGCGTGAGACCCTACGAAACCGGATGAAGCAATATGAAAGGCGGATCTGCTTATAAAATGCAGATTCGCCTTTCTTTTTACATCAGCTTCATGTTCACACTAATGTTTTTTGCCTTCTCCTGCATATTCTCTTGTGTGATATGGGTGTAGATGTCCATTGTAGTAGAGAAATCGGCATGCCCCATGACTTGCTGAATGAATTTAACATCGTTGGTGCTTTCGCAGAGCCGGGTACAGAAGGTGTGCCGCAAGTTGTGAACACTAAAATGAGGGAGCAAATCCGGTTCACGGTCTTCCAGTTCAGCCTGATCCATTTCCTCCATGTTGTAAGTTACGCTGATTCTCTCAATCGCCCGATTGATATTGTGGGCGCTCATGAATGAGCCGGTTCGGTTGCGGAAAACAAAACCGTGAACTCCTCCTAACACCAGTTGATCGTCTGGATACAATGCGTCGATGGTTTCAATCTGGAGGCGAAGCTGCTCGGCCACCTCTGGATAGAGGATAGGGATAATTCGTGTACCGCTCTCAGTTTTGGGAGTGGTAATGTGAAATCCGGCTTTTCCGTCAATGACCCGGTAGATTAAGTTGTGGTTGACGGAGATTGTGTTTTCGCTCAAGTTAATATCGCTTTTGGTAATGCCGGTACATTCTGCTACACGCATTCCTGTTCCAAGGAGCACAGTCATGATGGGGAGCCAATGGCTGTATGTAGGGGACTTGGCAATAAAACGCAGGAAATTCTGCTGTTGCGTTTTAGTGAGTGCGATCCGCCGTTTAGGTTTTGGAGCGCTGCCATCCGTCTTGAGCTTGCGGTAAATGCCCTTGCTGGGATTTTTGCGGATGTAATCGTCGTCCACGGCCATTTCAAGCGTAGGGTGAACAATGGTGTTGATGCTCTCCAGTGAGTTGATAGCAAAGCCGTGTTTCAGCAGTTTGGTATAAAACGCGAGAATATCACTTCTGTGGATTTGTGGCAGAGGCATGTTAGCGAAAGGCTCTTCTTTCACATAGAAGTCCCACAGGTAAAGATAATTTGCTCTGGTAGAGGGCTTCAGTTTGATGTTGTTATTCATGTAGACCTTGAACATATCATTCAGGGTAAGCTTCATGGCTTCCTGAGTACGGATGCCATCATCCTTATCTTTGTTGATCTGCTTTTCTTTGACACGAAGACTTGCGAGATCGGAGTCGTAAAGATATTTCTTTTTAGTGCCTAATTTGTAGACATACATATAGCTGCCATCTGCCCGTTGTGTTTCTCCGGGCCGAAGATTTCGCCCTTTGTTGTCTTTTCTCACTTTTGCCATTACTGGTACCTCCTGATTATAAAAGTGTAGTGCGCCTTACTGGCATGGTTATTTAGCCGGAAATATCATAAAGATATTCTTTGATACGCTGGACACTCCATAGGACACGGGTGTTCATGGTAATGCGTGCATTGGCAAGATCCCCAATCTGTACTGCAGTGTGCCTTCCACAGCACAACAGTTTGCAAAGGGTATCGGTATCAACAGCCAAGCACTGCTCCGGCGGTAGGTCATTCGGTTTTCTTTTCTCCATAATCGTCCTCCTTTTTTCGATTACAATGATCCCTTACGATTTGTAGAAGAAGGTTTTCAACAAAAACAATGAAAACGGTCTTGAGGTCAGGAAGTATTGAAATAACAAAAGAACTCTAATGGGGCCATTTCCTACGCCAGAACGGTTCTGCCGTGTATTTCAGGCTGCTGCTGTGCAACACTTCGATTATGGGCGCGCTTCTGTGGTCATCGCACACTGTCCAGAATTCCTGTATAACTCCCCATAGAGGTTATGAACTTGTCAAGGTACTAAAAGAGCGTAGGGATCATCCGGTATTACCAAATGATCCGATACATCCTATAAATAGGCGGGGAAGAAAGAACTTCTGCAAAGAGGAAAGAAAATTTAAAGAAAATCCAAAATCAATATATAGAATGTTTGAATTGACAAGCACTATATATTGTGTTAGAATTGCAATGTAATTGATTTTTGTGCGTTGCCCGTCAGGGTACACAGGCTTTAGGGCTTGTGTTGCGGAGTAATGACTGCATTGCACACGCTGTTAATTTTGTACTTGTGTCAGTAGTATCACTGCGCCTTTTCAGGCCGGTATATTGCTGGCTTTTTTTATTTTACGGGATTTACCCACCATTGCGAGAATGACATCGGTTCATAGGCAACTATGGACGCCAGGCTTTATGCCGTCTGTCATTCTCGCTTTTTTATTGCCTGTAAGCCTGAAAGGGCTTTAAGGATAAATCAAAACTGAGAAAGGCAGGTCATGTACATGAATGTGAAGCAGAAAAGAAAGCAGAATGGTCGGCGGGTCAAGCCGGCACACTCCACGGACTGGAAGATGAAGAGACAGGCAGTATCTTCGCTCCGGCCCCAAAATGTTGCACCAATGGCGAGGGCAGTTATTTTGCCCCGAAGATCACGAAGGGGGATTTGATATGTCTGGCAGCAATAGTGCTGAACGAAAGCGGCATGAACCGCTGGTGCTGGTAGAAACGGCAGATCTTTCAGAAGAAGAATGGCTGGATTACCGGCGCCGTGGAATCGGCGGCAGCGATGTATCAGCAATCTTTGGCACTTCTCCATTCCGGACAGCCAGGGATCTGTACTACGACAAACTGAACATAGCGTCAGTGGAAGATGATGAGGGCAACTGGGTTGCCATGGAAATGGGGCATTTGCTGGAGCCTCTGGTAGCAAAGATATTCGAGCGGAAAACCGGATATCGGGTCTACCAAATCAAAAAGATGTTCCAGCACCCACAGTATCCTTGGATGCTGGCTGATGTGGACTACTTTGTGGAACTGCCGGATGGCACCACAGCGATCCTTGAGATCAAGACCACAAACTATAATGCCAGAGATAACTGGTGGATGAATGGGAAGGAGACTGTTCCAGTCTACTATGAATCTCAGGGGCGTCATTATATGGCAGTAACGGATCTTGACCGATGTTTCTTTTGCTGCCTGTATGGTAACAACGAGGAGGAAGTTATTATCCGGGAGGTCAAGCGTGATTTCGAGTATGAGGCTGAGATGGTCTTTTTGGAGCAGTATTTCTGGGAAAACCATGTGCAGCGCCATGTGCCGCCGCCCTATACAGAAAGTGGGGCCTTGATTATTGAGAGCGCACGCAAACACTTTGGCCCGGCAGATAAAAATGCCCCGGCCGTTGCACTTGACCTGGATATGACTGCAAAACTTATGCAGTATTTGCGGCTTCTGGATGAAAAGAAAAATGCAGAGGTGTACTCCAAAGAAATCGACAAGGATATTCAGCGTCTGAAGGCGCTGTTGATTGCGGAAATGGGTACCAGCTGCACTGCAGTCTGTGAGCAGGAGGGAGTGAACTATACGGTTACCTATACCCCTGTTCGCAAGTCCGTCATCGACAAGGATAACCTGCTTCGGTTGAAACTGGAGCATCCGGATATTTACGAGCAGTTTGTTACAGTATCCGAATCCAGACGGTTCAGTGTTAGAGCCTCGATTATGGAGGCCGCTTAGTGAGGTGAAAAAGGATGAATTGTATTGGTACCTACGACGGGACGATTTTTTATAATCCTGCCAATAAGTTTTGTATCATCAGTGTAAAAACCGCAGACCAGAGTGTGCCAGCTGAGGCCAGGTCAAACAGGCGGTACAAAGACCATTTGATTCGCTTTACAGCTGTGGGGTATGAGATTCCACGGACAGATGCGGTAGAGTTGGAACTGGATGGTGAATGGGCAAAAGGCAAGTATGGTGTCCAGCTCCAGGTGGAGCAGTGGCGTGAAATTGTGCCCAGAACAAAAAACGGCGTAGAGGGCTACCTTGCCTCCGGGCTTATCAAAGGGATTGGTCCCAAAACTGCCGCAGACATTGTGGAGCGGTTCGGTGTGGACACATTGGATATTCTGGAACACCAGCCGGAGCGGCTGTTGGAGATCCGGGGCATTACGGAAAATAAATTGGAGGACATCAAAGCTTCTTATGCAGAAAACCGTATGCTCCAAGGAATTATGACCTTGCTGGCACCGTTTAAGATTACTCCCAAGACGGCATTGAAAATATATCAATATTTCGGCCCGACCAGCGTAGAGATTTTGGAAAAGAGCCCATTCGAGCTTTGCCAGATCTCCGGCTTTGGATTTCGGCGGGTAGATGCAATCGTACAAAAGAGCGGGGGCGATCTCCATGACCCCATGCGTATCAAAGGGGCTGTCTTTTGTGCGCTGGATGAGGGCAAGAGTAAACGAGGCCATCTGTACATCAGTTCTGAAGAACTGGAGAAATCAGCGCTGAAACTGCTCAATGAGAAGATACCTGTACCGGAGCTTCGCCTGCATCAGCAGGAAGTCAGGGATATGATGCAGGAAATGATCCTGAATGGAGCAATCGTTTCCGTGAAGGATAATATCTATCTTCCCAGAGTGTTTGCCCAAGAGGACGAAACGGCGCGCCGGATCGCCCAGCGTCTGGTCGCCCAGATGCCAGTAGAGCATATTGCGCCGGTACTGGAACAGGTCAAGGTTGAAATGGGACTGCGCTTGTCTGCACAGCAGGAGGCTGCGGTCTATGCAGCATTTAGGCATGGCTTGTCAGTGATTACGGGTTCTCCTGGTACTGGTAAAACAACAGTGCTGCGGACGATACTTGAGGTTTACCGGCGGCTGTACCCTGATGGCAAAATTGCTCTTATGGCACCTACCGGTCGGGCAAGCCGCAGGATGTCGGAGAGTACCGGCTTTGAGGATGCCCGAACATTACACAGTGGTCTGGGACTGACCAGTGAAGAGGATGAGGGTAGCCGGAACAGAAAGTCAGAGCCACTGTCGGCCGATTTAATCATTGTGGATGAGTTTTCCATGGTGGATATGTGGCTTGCTGAGAAATTTTTTGAACGCATGAAGATAAATGCCAGAATCGTGCTGGTAGGCGACCCAGATCAGCTTCCGAGCGTAGGAGCCGGAAATGTGTTTCGTGAAATCATCGAAACCAAAATCGTCCCAGTAACGGTGCTGGATCAGATTTTCCGTCAGTCGAAGGATAGTCTGATTGCCTATAATGCCAAATTTATCAACGAGGGCAATACCAAACTGTTTTACGGACCGGACTTTGTTTTCGTGTCTGGTGATAGTCAGGAAGACACCGCTGAAAAGATTACAGAACGGTATTGTTTGGAGATACAGGAGAGTGGCATTGAGAATGTGCAGATTCTTTCACCTTTCCGTTCAGAAGGCGCCGCGTCGTCGGAACAGCTGAATGAGACCATTCGTGAATTGGTCAACCCATTCCGCTCTGCGGAGGAGGAAATCAAGTTTGGCCCCAAGATATTCCGGATCAATGACCGCATCATGCAGACCAAGAACACAGAAAAGGTATCTAATGGTGATTTGGGTTTCATCCGGTATATTAAGGACACTGACCAGGGCAAAAAGATCGGCATGGATTTTGGTGCTGGCAGGACGCTGGAATATGGCGTAGATGATTTGAGCAATGTGGATCTGGCTTATGCTACTACGATCCACAAGGCTATGGGCTCTGAGTATGAAACAGTCATTATGCCGCTGCTCAAAGCGCACACTATCATGATGTATCGTAATCTGCTCTACACTGGAATCACGCGCGCTAAAAAGCGGGTGGTGCTGATTGGGCAGAAACAGGTATTGTTTATGGCAATCCATCGTAATGAGATTGGAAAGCGAAATACGCTGCTGGGTATGCGTATCCAGATGTATTTCAAAGCCTACGCAAAGAAAGCCGGTATCCCCATTCCAGCTGCATTGGAAGAACAATTGAAGAACGCAAGTTAAAAAAGAGAGGTCAGATGCAGAAATAGCACTTGGCGTCTCCTATTTTTATGTCAGAAAGGAGTTTCCAACATGAACGAAAAAAGTAATCCGATGCCTATGATGTACAAAACAATTCCGGCAGTGGCAGAACTGAACAAGGTGCCGGGCTTTGACCCGCTCAAATTTCTGCGCCATAAGGTGTCCAGAAAGACAAATGAGGAAATGCTGCAGTTGGAATTGCCTTATCAGAAACTGTGGTTCCGTCTGCGCCACCCCCAGGGCCGCATGAAACTGACTACCCTGCGGATCACGGAACAGCTTGCGATTATGGAGGCCAGAGTCTATCTGGACCGCAGTGATGCAGAGCCCATTAGCAGTTACATCTCGCAGCACAGTGCGGAAGAAGGTACCGACTATGTGCAGGCTGCCCAGGATGAGGCATTGAGTGCTGCGCTGTCGGATGCCGGTTTTGGTCTGCAGTTTGCCGATGTTGCTGTTGACAGTACGGGCAAGGTGTTTGGAAGCAGTATTCCGCTTTCCGGGACAGCTCATATCCAGCAACCGATGCCAAATGCGGCGCAGAGGCCCGTAGAAGCCCCTGGAGCGGCGCTGCGGCAATCTGGTGGGGAAGTTCATGCCCAGCTGGAGAGAACGCCTCAGAACGCCGTAGAGCGCCGTAATGCGCCTGCTCGTCCGGCGCCTATTCAGAAACCTGCGGCAAAGCCGGTTCAGAATGAACAGTCCCCGGTTTCTCCGGTACAGCCCACTGTCCAGCAGATGGCTGCAGAAGAGAAGGAGAATATGGATACACTGCCTGCCGGCAAGGTAGAGGAGAATGCTCCCAATATGGAGCTGCCGGTACCGAGCCGCGAGGTTACATTGGATAGCAGTCCAAAACAGGATGATGCGTCTGAGCAGCCGGCCGCCTCCGTATTCCAATCGGATGAACCGGAAGAACTGCCTGTGGCGCCTGTTGTCCAACAGGAAGCACCCGATCAGCCTGTGGCGCCTTCTTATACGGAGAGCACTCCGGTAGAAGACATCTTGAAGGTAATGACCTTTGAAGAAGCGCAGAATGTGGTGGTGGATAGCGGTCTGAGCAAAGGAAAGACCATGGCAACAGTTGCCAAGGAGCGTCCGGTGAGTCTGAAATTCTACCTCACCCCAGGCAACAAGAGCACCAACAATATCGTTCGTGCTGCGGCGCAGATCATGCTCGATGGTATGGCCGCACAGAAAGCCGGATGATAAGCAGCCCCATCTATGGGGCCAAGAAGGGAGGGAGAACAGATGGACTCATATCCAGGAGATTTTCCGTTCGGTATTATGGATGTAGTGGAACTTCTACATCTACGAATCAGACGCCGACAGGCAAACAGTGTATATGTGGATTGCCCGTTTTGTGGTGACCGCCGCGGCAAGATGAATGTGAATTTCGTCAAAAATGTCTGGCGGTGCAATTATTGTGATGAGCATGGCGGTATGCTTGCGCTTTATGCGCGGCTAAACAATACGACTACATCCGATGCGTATTGGGAGATAGGAGAAGCCCTGTGCAACGATTTTCACAGGGAACGGCCGAACTCTGGATATGAGATGGCAGGAAACCAGCAGGCTGGCACTGGGTCCCCGGTTTCGGGGACTCAGACCGACCTTGCCGGATATGAGAGGAGGGGCGAACTAAAAACAGTGCAGCAAGCAGAACGGGCCAGCGGACAGGAAATTCATCAAACGCTTTCGCTGCTGCTCGCTATGCTGCCTCTTCAGCCTGCCCACCGCAACCATCTGCACTCCCCAAAACGGGGACTGTCGGATGAACAGATCGACCGGATTGGGTTCAAGAGCACTCCACCCCCTTTCCTTTGCCGCTCCATTACCGAGCGGCTGATGAAACAGGGATGCAAGGTGGAGGGGGTGCCCGGCTTTTATCTGGATGACAGCGGGCGCTGGACCATGAACTTCTACCGAAAAAACGCAGGGATTTTGATTCCAGCTGTGGGATACGACGGTATGATACATGGCCTGCAGATACTTTTGGATAGTCCGCTCAAGCAAAAAGATGATCCACCGGATAAGTCAGGAGCCAAATACATCTGGTTTTCGTCCTCGTCCAAAAATATGGGTGTCACATCCGGGAGCCCGGTACATTTTATCGGCAATCCATCTGCTCGGGTGGTCTATGTCATTGAGGGACTGCTGAAAGCAGACATCTCACACTGCCTGACAAACCGGACTTTTGCGGCGATTGCCGGCGCAAACAACACAAGCCAGTTGGATACGCTGTTTGCACTGTTGGCACAGAATGGCACTGAGGAGATCATTGAGGCTCATGATATGGATAAGTACAGTAACCAAATGACCTCTAATGGGGCATCTAAGATCTATCTGATGGCCCGAAAAAATGGAATGGCATGTCGTCGGCTGACCTGGAATCCGAATTATAAAGGGTTTGATGATTGGCAGCTTGCCCTTCGGGAGAAAGAACAGAGGGAAAAGGAGGTGCAGAGAATGAATTTTAAGCAGCAATATCTGTGCGGTAAGTGTGATTTTACTTATATAGATGGCTGCGTCGAGCTTTGGCACACCAGAGCGGAGAAAGATTTGGACCTGACAGAGTATCTGGGGCTGACAAAGGAAGAGTATCAGATATTTCTTGCTCAGGGCAATCAGGTGCTGAAGGATCTTCTGGACAGCCAGAGAGTTTTCCGGAGGTTTTGCATTTACCAGCTTTGCCTGGGTGAGACACAGACGGTACCTTTCGCGTTCAAGCAACTGGATGCACTGCGTAAGGCTGGATATGAACAGCCGCCTGCTGCCGCCTATCAGACGGTATGGAGCGCAGAGGTCTGTTGCCCAAAGGGGCAGAATGACATGGAAGTGCTGGGGCGCCTGTTCCTGGACTTTAATGAGCATTTGCCGGAAGATTACAGAGGCCGTCCGTTGGCTCCATCTGATGTGGTGGAACTGGACTGCCAAGGCAAACGCACATACTTCTATGTGAATGACTGCCGGGATTTTGCGCCGGTACGCTTCTCCCCATTCTTGTGTAAAAGACTTCCGGAGCCTGCTCAAAAACAGGAATGAAGGGATAGGGGTCAGATGCGTATTGCAGAAAAGAAGAAAAGCCAGATTACAGCACTGTATGAGCAGTGCTCCAATCTTCCGGCAGATGTCAGAAGTTGTCTGGAGAATGGCTACTTTACCGTAACGGTACCTCCACCCTGGAACATGAGCAATCAAAAGACTGCGCAGGAGGTGCAGGACAAAATCAAGGAATGGTCAAGGCAGTATACTGGCGTGGTCTGCTACTGTTTTGACAGCTTCAGCACACTTTTATATGTGCTGTGAGCAACACACAATGGCATGGAAAGGGTCATAACGGCCTACTCCATGCCATTTTTTGCGAAAGGAGATTTTACAATGGGTGTTTTTTCAGAAATAGCAATGGAGCAGCAAAACAGTATGTTCGATTCGTCTGCAGCCTTTGAGGATGATGAAGCCTTTGAGCTGGAGGAGATGGAATCTTTGCCTGTGCCGCCTGTAGGTACAGACACTGTCCCAGTATCGGCGGCTTCGGTTTCTGCCGGTGAGACTGCTTTGGCTGATGCAGAGGAGGAACCTGCGGATGAAGTAGCGCCTGCTGGGGAAGAGAAGTCTGCTGAGGAGGGGAATTCGGCACAACCGCCCGCCGCAGAAGATGAAGAAAAAAAGCGTGCGGAGCATGAGGCGGCTGAAGCCCAGCGCAAAGCGGAATTTGACGCCAAACAGCAGGCGAAGAAAGCCGCGGAGCAGGAGCAAATCGCCCGTCTGGAAGCGATGAGTGATGAAGAAGTAATCGCGGCCTCTACCCAGAGGGTGAGTACCGATGTAGAAAAACTGACACGGCGAAATATGAAGGAATGTGTGTCCGAGCATATCCAGATGCTCTGTATGGAAGATACGGCGTTTGCCCGTCTGACGATGCATCCGAAAAAGAACATGATCCGCTGTTTCCAGTACATCAACCGAAAGGCATGGGATTATGTGCAGGATGAACTAAAAGCAAGCGGAACCCGCCCTGGTCCCGGACAGCAGACATATGGCTGCGATGTGCCGGATGATATGTGCTATCAGTGGGCGGAAGATTATTTCCGTGACCCTGATGCCAAGGAAGACCATGAGGATGAGGAGAAGTTTGTTCCCAAGCCGTATGCTGGGAAGTCCTCTGCAAAGAGCAAACCCAAGAAGGCGGCAGAGAAGAAAAAGACGGAACCCAAGGCGGCACCCAAGCAGGAGGAAAAAAAGCCTTCTCAGGATGGGCAGATGTCGCTGCTGGATTTTGGGCTGGCAAAGGCAGGCTGAGCCGGCAAAGGAGGAAAAATGCAGAATGATTGCTTATAAGGGTTTTCGCCCCGGGCTGATATGCCGTGGCTATCAGTTTGTGATGGGGCTCAATACGACTGAAAAAGCAAATTGCAGGGAAAATGGATTTCACTGTGCGGAAAATCCGCTCGACTGCCTTAGCTATTATTCCAGCCTGGAGCATTCGGAATATTATATTGTCAACGCCGGCGGCGACATCGATGAAGATGAGCATGACTCCAAAATCGCCTGTACGGAGTTGACTGTGATTAAGCGGCTAACCAAAGAGGAGCTGTTTTTACATGGTTTGGCCTACATGGTAGATCACCCGCGCAGGGTGTGGAGTTCCCATGTGGCAGCCAACCGGGCAATGGCGAACTGCGGTTATGCGGTGGTACGGGGGAAAGACCCCGTTGCCACCGGCAGACTGGGAGACATCCTTGCTTTTGCGAAGGAAGCGCCGGATTCGGAAAGTATCGTACAGGTTGCTGTAGGACAAATTGATGGTGTCACATTACTGCCGGATGTGTGGTATGGCGTGGATTTGACAAGAAGGACGGTGAATTGAGATGAAAAAAAGAGCCCTGATGGCACTTCCCAAGCTGACAGCGACGGATGAGATGAAGCAGATCGCGGCGTCAGACTTGCCAAGAAAAGAAAAAATCGCCTACGGATATGTTCAGGAGGTTTGTGAGTATTATGTTTACCTGAGATGCATCACGCAGGATGGGATATTGAAGGTGGCTTTCTTTTTCCCAGAGCATCTTCGCATAGACGGGAATAGCCCAGCTTACGAAGTGTATCTGGATAAAGAAAAGCGGCAATTTATTACTTATAATAGCCTGAACCAGAAATGGTGTGAGGCCAAACTGGACAGATTGGACTGGAAGCGCCGATACTGGTATACCAAAGCCTACTGGGTCAGCGAGGAAGATGAGACATCTATACAGGCATATCTGAACATCAATAAAAAAGCGGTAGAGGCAATCCGGCAGTTTCAGCGGAATGTGCGTGAGGAACAGCTCGAACAGCGGCACCGGCGGGAAACTGATCCATGGGATAAGGATATGGAACAGGTGCCGGAGCTTCCCAAGGACTGGAACCGCTGGGTGGATAAGGTTGCCATCCGGCAAAATTACATTTACTACCACTACAAAAAGGGCGGCGCCAAAACAGGTTACTGTACCTACTGCGAAAAGGAAGTGCCGATCAAGGTGCATCCCCATCACAATCAACAAGGCCGCTGTAGCTGCTGCCGACATCCGGTGGTATTCAAAGCCTATGGACGAGCGGGGTATATGCAGACAGAAAAACATTTTGCCTACCTAATCCAGCGATGCAAAGACGGTTTTGTAGTTCGTGAATTTCAGGCTGACCGGACATATGGGAAAGAAAGCCTTCCAAACTCCAAGCTTTATTGTCAGGAAATCCGGCGCACGATTTATGACCGGGAAAGAAAACCAAGAACCTACTATTGGGGTCTGTATAAACAGCGAAATATGCGCTGGATTTCCGGAAGCCCCTGTTCTTATAGTTGGTCTGGTTCACATGATGGACGGGTCTATGGAAAAACGCTGCCAACTCTGGAACAGAAGGAACTTCGATGCACAGGGCTGGTCAACTGGATTCGGAAGCAGAAAAGTGTTGACCCGGAAAAATATCTGGCAGTGCTTGAACGGATACCGCAAATGGAGCAGATCAGCAAGGTGAACCTGCCGAAGCTTACCAAGGAATGTTTCAGTTCCTGCGGAACAGTCAGTGAACTAATCAAAAACCATAGTGCCGGGAGTCTGATTAAAGCTCTGGGCCTTGACAGCAGGAGGTTTCAGCGACTTCGGCTCCATAATGGAGGCTGTGATCTGCTGCGGTGGCTGCAATATGAAAAGGGCACCGACAGGGAAATCCCAGATAATGTCCTTTTGTGGATGTGTCAGCAGAACATTAGCCCCAGGGATGTCCAGTTCATTGCTGACCGCATGAGCATGGTGCAGGTCTATAACTATGTACGGCGTCAGATGCCATCCTTCCGGAGAAACAGCCATGAGGTATTGCGTACCTGGGAGGATTATCTTTCCATGGCAAAGAAATTGCACATGGATGTATATGATGAGATCGTATATCGCACCAGAAAACTGCGGCGGCGCCACGATGATCTGGTGCTCAAATGCCAGGAGAAGGATATTGAACTGCAGGCCGAGGAGATGGAGGAGAAATTCCCCCATGTTAATGCTATCTGTCAGGAAATCAAAGCGAAATATGAGTACGCCGATGCGGATTACATGGTAGTGGTGCCAGACGGTATTCTGGACATTATTACCGAGGGGCGTGCGCTCCATCACTGTGCAGGCAGCAGTGACCGCTACTGGGACCGGATTGAGCGGCGAGAAAGCTTTGTGATGTTTCTGCGTAAAACGGCTGATCCTTTCCATGCCTATTACACGCTGGAAGTGGAGCCAGATGGAACAGTGCGGCAGAAACGGACGGAATATGACCGGCAGAAGAAGGACATTGAGCAGGCGACCGAGTTTCTGCAGAAGTGGCAGCGGGTGATTACTGCCAGGCTGACAGAAAGCGACAAGGCGCTGGCTGCGGAAAGCAGGATTCTTCGTGAGAAGGAGTTTATCCAGTTGAAGAAGGATCGGGTCATCATTCATACCGGCCATTTGGCAGGAAGGCTTTTGGCGGATGTGCTGATGGCTGACCTGATGGAAAACACGGATAGCATCCAGTCTCCGGCATTGGCTGCTGCAGCGTGACAAAATGAGAATGGCCGGGCGTCCTTGAGGGCGTCCGGTCATTGATGAAGAAGGAAGGAGCAGAGCATGAAACAAATTGGAAATCTGGCAGTGGTTTGCGCCAGGCGACAGGATGTGCTGCTGCAGGTTGGCAGTGAAAAGGTATGTGTCCATGTGGGAGCCGGGCCAGAGCGGAATACGCTTCACGCAGCGTGGGACGATGATGACGCCATTCAGCGTATTGTCCATGAATTGAATTTTGGCAGATATGCAGCCGGCAGAAATGGGCTGCATACCGCACAGCAGGATTGCCCTGTGGGGCGGGGAAAGGAGAAAATTGCATGATCAAAAACCTGAATCAGCTGCGCAGGACACTTCGGGAAGGGACGCAGTTGGAGATATTGGATCACTGTCGGCCGGAATGTATTGGGCAGATACGGAACATTACGCTGGTAAACACGCAGGGCTTTTATAGTACCGTAGCGAATCAGCCAGATGCGTCTGCCAACAGAGGCAACGGCGGCCGCGGCCCGATCCTTTGGTGGGGCAGAGCCGCCCACTGGCAGTTTGCAGACGGTGTTTGCAGTGTTTTCGACAGTGAACAGAAGCATACGGAAGAAGAACTGGTTATGTCCTTCCGGGTACTTGAAAAGGAGGCAGCATAATGGAACGGAATATTTTTGAAAAGCAGAGAGACTTGAATGACCGGCTCAACCGTTATCGGGATGAGTATTATAACCGCAACGCTCCCAGTGTGTCAGATGAGGTCTATGACAGACTCTTTGACGAGTTGAAAGAGCTGGAACAGGAAACGGGAATCCAAATGGCAAATTCGCCAACCCAGACAGTAGGCTATCCTGCGGTGAGCAGGCTGGAGAAAACCAGACATGAGATCCCGCTGCTGTCTTTGGATAAGACTAAGAGCAGTATGGATCTTCTGAATTTCATGGGTGAGCAGCAGGTGATGCTGATGCTCAAACTGGATGGCTTGACTGTAAAGCTGACCTATGAGAATGGAGAACTTCTGGAGGCGGCTACCCGTGGCGATGGTGACGAAGGGGAGATCATTACCCATAACACCCGAGCCATCAGCGGTATCCCTTCCCACATCACCTACAAAGAGAGACTGGTTGTGACGGGCGAGGGCTTTATCAGACCCAGTGATTTTGAGGAACTGAAGACCAGCCTACAGGACAGCAGCGGTAAGCCCTATAAAAACGGCCGCAATCTGGCTGCCGGTTCCATCCGTCTGATGGATGCCAAGATATGCCAGGAGCGTCGGCTGGTTTTCATGCCGTTTGGTGTGCTGGAGGGCTTTCCGCACCTGACCCGGAAATCAGATAAGCTACGGGAACTGCGCGCGTTGGGGTTCCAGCCCTGTAAGTATCTGGTCACAAAGCAGAAACTGACGCTGGAAAATGTGGAAGCCGGTATCTATCAGCTGCGGCAATATGCCACTGACAAAGATATCCCCATTGACGGTATCGTGGTTTCGTTTAACGACATCGCCTATGCCCAGAGCTGCGGCCGCACCGGACATCACTATAAGGACGGTCTGGCCTATAAGTTTGAAGATGACCTGCATGAGAGCCTGCTGCAGTACATCGAATGGACGCCGGGCAGAACCGGAGAGATTGCTCCGGTAGCAGTGTTTACGCCGGTGGAAATCGATGGCTGTGAGGTCAGCAGGGCCAGTCTGCACAACCTGTCCTTTATTGAGGATCTGGAACTGATGGCTGGAAACCGGATTCTGGTAAGCAAACGAAACATGATCATTCCCCACGTGGAGGAAAATCTGGACAGAGGCGGCTTCTCTATGGTGGATACGATTCCCCATGTTTGTCCCTGCTGTGGACAGCTTACCCGCATCCATGAATCAAGTGGAAAAGGCGAAAATGGCGAGGATCGCATCATCAAGACGCTGTACTGTGATAACCCTGACTGCGAGACACGTCGGCTGAAAAAGTTCGTCCATTTTGTCAGCCAGAAGGCAATGGACATTGAAGGGCTGTCGGAGGCTACATTGGAAAAATTCATCGGTCAGGGATTTATCCATAGTTATCTGGATATTTACCGTCTGAATCGTTACCAGGCTGAAATCGTCCGCATGGATGGGTTTGGTGAAAAGTCCTGGCAGCGCCTTTGGGACGCTATCCAGCAGAGCCGAAACACGACCTTTGAGCGGTATCTGATTTCTATGGACATCCCTATGATCGGCAACACTGCCAGCAAGGTATTGGGTCGTGTGTTCCACTATGATTTGGATGAGTTTCGGGATGCGGTCTATGGCGGCTATGATTTCCGGCAGCTTCCGGATTTCGGGGAGACATTGCATAACAATATCCACGACTGGTTCTGTGTAGAAGATAATTTTTGTATTTGGGAGGAGTTACAGACTATGATGAGTATTCAAAAGCCTGCTGTGGCAGAACACAGCGAAGACAGGGTGCAGGATAATCCCTTTGTAGGAAAGACTATCGTAGTTACCGGCAAGGTGGAACCCTACACCCGGGACGGAATCAATGACCTGATCGAATCACTGGGCGCCCATGCCGGCAGCTCGGTGTCCAAGAAGACGGATTATCTGGTCTGCGGCGAAAATGCCGGCAGCAAGTTGTCCAAGGCCAGGGATTTGGGCGTTACGGTACTGTCACCTGCGGAGTTCTTCAGTATGGCCGGCGCTGAGTAAGAAAATATAGCATACCATCGGTATGCTGTCAGTTGATCAATGGGGAGAGAGCCATGTTGCGGCTCTCTCCCCATATCTTTTATGGAAGATTTCAAGTAGGAGGGATTTTAATGCATATCGACAGGATACCGGTTTACCGGGTATATCAGAGGGCTATTGATTTGGAGCTTTACCATGCCTTTGCCGAATTGGTAGTACAGACTTCTCAGGACGATACGGCGAGAAGGACTTACCGACAAACAAGGGCGATGCAGATATGGCAGGTGGAAACGGATGTGTCCGGCTATTTTGAACCATATCATCTGCGTTATCCTGGCGAGGTGTTGGAGCGGTTTGAGGAAAAACTGGGCAATGATGTCCGGGTTCTCCGCGCTCTGGCCCTGGCGCTGGGAAATACCTGTGCGATCCAGTCTGACAATATGTTTGTGGGCAATCAGCGGGGAGCATTCCTCCAGAAATTGCGGCGGTCTGCCGGAGAAGATGTGTACCTGCAGGGCGCTCTGTATCTTCTGGAAACAGATGCGGCACAGCGCCATGCCCTGTTGGAGAAACTGGCAGAAAGGGAGTGTACGAGAACGGAAGAAGCCCTGTTTGTACTGTCGTTATTTGATGATAGGGAACGCGGCTATGAGGTGATGCATACCCAACTCAGTCATCTATTCACACAAAATCTGACACTTTCACTGGTATATGATTTTGGTGTGCTGGAATGGTTCATCCGGTTCTATGCAGAGCAGGCAAAGAGGTACCGCGGGAAAGCCGACCTGGTGCTGCGCACGCTGATGAAACTGCCGTATATGAATATGAAGCCCGACAGCCGCGAATTTTCGGTTTTGACTAAAGCAGGGTATCGCTGCGATGAAATCATTTTGGCAAACTCTCTCGCTGTATGGGCGGACAGGCTGCCGGACCGGTTGAGTTCCAAGAGTATCACTGCCGAGAAAATCGCAACAGCGTGTGGGCGGATGCTTCTGAATGCTCCAAAGGATTTTTCGGAAGAATTTTACGAGTATCTTGGCTGGCTGTTTCAGTTCTATAACAGCTTTACGGTCAAGTACGAAGGATTTCAGGGACTCTGGGAAGCGGTTCAATATGGTTTGAACCCCACAGC
>OFRY01000221.1_pt1 | contig 43010 bp, 55 predicted proteins | sample 1543171 | NCBI WGS metagenome assembly OFRY01 (sample SAMN04209240, study PRJEB22552) | human gut metagenome | biome: gut; material: feces | host: Homo sapiens | place: USA: Oklahoma | reverse complement strand
TGAAAGAAAAGTGCAGACCTTTTCTTGAAGCGTTGGAACATTTCCCCGAAGTTGCTAAACTTTTTACCGAAAAAGTGAAGCACCTTTTTTCTTTTAAGGAAGCACAGGAACGAGCCGAAAAAGAAGCGAGGGAAAAAGAAAGACAGGAGCGTATCAAGGCACGAAGAAACAAGCGTGGTATGGAAAGATAACCATTTCCATTACACTCACGACTTAATGACTTCTTGATATGTTCAGATGAAGCAGATGTATTTGTGGGGTGTTCCAAACGGAATGCCCCACAGTCAATTTATGAAAAGGAGAAACGGACTATATGAAAGAAAACACTTTATCTTATACAACACGAATAGGCAAAACAACTTTTATTGTCAATGTGAAGCAATCGGAAAGAGCAAAGAAGCCTTTGAATACGGTATTTCAAGAAATATGCAGACACGAGATGTTGGGAGATTTTTCAGCAGATAACTATTTGAATTTAGAAAATTTGCAAAAATCATCTTGACAAACTCGTTCCCGAGGGAACGGGTTACAGAGCGAAAACCCGCTTTGCAAAATTCTATAACCTTCCGGAGCTTATGGCGATGTTTAAGGAGGTCGCCGACATCAAGACGGCGGATATGCTGGAGCTGCCTGTGCCGGAAGCACACTTCCACAATGTTGCGGTCAAGCCTTCGGAAATGCAGAAAGAGATGGTTGCTTCCCTTGCGGAACGAGCCGAGAAAGTTCGTGGTGGCGGTGTGGATTCGAGTGTAGATAATATGCTCAAAATCACAAACGACGGCAGAAAGTTGGCTCTCGACCAGCGTATGCTAAACGATATGCTGCCTGATTTTGAAGGCAGTAAAATCAACGCCTGCGTCGATAACATTTACCGCATTTGGGAGGAAACAGCCGACAAAAAATCGGCACAGCTTGTGTTCTGCGACCTCTCAACGCCAAAGAACGACGGCACATTCTCGGTATATAACGACATCAGAAAGAAGCTCATAGAGCGTGGTGTCCCCGAAAGCGAAGTCCGCTTTATCCACGAAGCAGATACCGATGTGAAGAAGAAAGAGTTGTTCCAAAAGACCCGTAAGGGCGAGGTCAGAGTGCTTCTCGGCTCTACGCAGAAGATGGGAGCCGGCACGAATGTTCAGGACAGACTTATCGCACTTCACGATGTCGATTGCCCGTGGAGACCGTCAGACTTGGAGCAACGCTCCGGTCGAATTATCCGACAGGGCAACTCAAACCCCGATGTAGATATTTACCGCTATGTTACAGAGCAGACCTTCGACGCATACCTGTATCAGCTTGTAGAGGGAAAGCAAAAGTTCGCCAGTCAGATTATGACGAGCAAATCCCCGGTGCGTTCTGCCGAGGATATTGATGAAACCGCTCTGTCCTATGCAGAGATTAAAATGCTTGCCACCGGCAACCCGTATATTAAGGAGAAGATGGATTTGGACATTCAAGTCCAAAAGCTGAAGCTCTTAAAATCCAACTTTCTCTCTGAAAGATACGCTTTGGAAGATAAGATAATCAAATATTATCCGCAGAGAATTACAGCTTTGGAAAACCGCATTGAAGGCTTGAAGCAAGATGTAGAAACTGCGAAACAGCACCCGAAACCAACGGACGACCGCTTTGTCGGTATGGAGGTTAAGGGTGTTTTTTATTCCGAAAAAGCCGATGCCGGCAAAGCAATCATTGAAACCTGCAAGCAGATGAACAGCCCCGACCCTATTCCTCTCGGCAAGTACCGAGGGTTTGAAACGGAGCTGCTTTTTAATACCGCAGAGCGAAATTATGAGGTTCGACTGAAAGGTGCGACAAGCAGAAATGTTCCTCTCGGCGATGACGCACACGGCAATATTATCCGTCTTGATAACGGAATTGAGAGATTTGCCGAGAGCTTATCGCTTGCGGAAAATGACCTTGAGAACACCAAAAATCAGTTGGAAACCGCAAAGAAAGAAGTCCAAAAACCATTTATCCAAGAGGAAGAACTCAAGACAAAGCTTGCCCGACTGGACGAGCTGAATATCTTGCTCAATATGGATAAGCGAGAAAACGAAATTGTCGGCGGCGAACCCGATGAGGGCGAAGTGCCGAACACACGAAAGGAGAAAACCTATGAACGATAAAATGACACCCGATAAGGAAAGAGAAAACTGCCCTTGCAGAAAAGCAATCATTAACCCTTTTGACACAATGATGATGGTTGTGGTCAGGAGACTTGATAAAGCATATCTCGAATTGAAAAGAAGCAAACCGCCCGCAAAGGAAGCAGAATTTGCCCTTAGAAATGCAAAGCTTTCTTTCTACGGAGAGTTGGTTCGACAGAGCATTGAAACGGTGTTTTCGCCGGAAGAAATCATTGCTTTGTATGAAAACGACGACCTTGCGGGAGGTGCTTGGACTGTTTGGAATGACATCGGCTGCCCTGTTGATAAGATACTCATTATCATTGCAAAGCTCAGTATCAACGAACCGATTCAGAAAGCAGTTGCCGATTTGCTGATGTAGAACGGCGGTGATAATTATGCCGTATATTGCACCGGAGGTCATAACCGAAGCCAAACGAATGGACTTATTAACCTATCTCAGAGAGTATGAACCGGGCGAGCTTGTTAAGTTTTCAAGCAACACATACACCACAAGAACCCACGACAGCTTAAAGATTTCCAATGGAAAATGGATGTGGTGGTCGAGAGGTATCGGGGGCAAATCCGCCCTCGATTACCTTATCAAAGTCCGTGGAATGGATTTTGTAGGTGCGGTTCAGACCATTATGGGAAACGGTTCAGTCAGCTTTCCTACTTGCGAAAATATCAAAAGCTATGAGGAACAGCCATTGCTTCTGCCCCAAAAAAGTCCCACTACCGATGTGGTATTTGATTACCTTTTCGGGCGTGGGATTGATTATGAAATCATCAATTACTGCTTGGAACAGGAGCTAATCATTGAGTCGCTTCCGTATCACAATGCTGTTTTTATCGGCTATGACGAAAACAAAGAACCTAAATACGCCGCATACAGAGCAACAAATCAATCAAGGATTATGGGCGACTGCACCGGCAGTAAAAAGCAATATTCTTTCCGCCTGACTGCCGAAAACACCGGAGAGGTTCATCTTTTTGAGTGTGCCATTGACCTGCTTTCCTATGCAACTTTGATGAAGCTGGAGGGCAAAGACTGGCGACAGTTTAACCTTGTTTCTCTTGCGGGAGTGTATTCCCCAAAGCAGAAAATCGAGGACTCGAAAGTGCCTGTTACACTTGGCAGGCTGCTTGAAAAGGATAAAACAATCAGGCGAATTGTTCTTCATTTGGACAATGATATTGCCGGAAGAAAAGCGACCAAAGCGTTGCAGACGATTCTCTCAGACAAGTATGAAGTCGTTGACGACCCTCCCCAATACGGGAAAGATGTCAACGACTTTCTTTGTAAACGCTTAGGGATAAAAGATAAAACCGAAAGGAGTTTTGCACGATGAAACTAAAAGAAATCAGAGAAATGTACCCGGAGGGTACGCAGATTGTACTCACTGAAATGGCTGGCGAAAGTCAAATGCCATACGGTCTGAAAGGAACGGTTAAGTTCGTTGACGACGCCGGACAGATTCATATGAGTTGGGAAAACGGAAGCTCCCTCGCTTTGAATATTCACGAAGATACCTTTGAAAAGGTCGAAGCACCGGAGAAGATTTCCGTCATTCTCGTTGAGCCGGGCAGGTATCCGAAGCTCATTGAAATTGAGGATACGCTGGAAGCAATGCAGTCTCTTGTGGAGGGAGATATTGAAGAATATATGCCCTTTGAGGACGAGGTTGCCATCATCTGCAACGAGGAAGGAAAGATGAACGGTATGCCTCTGAACAGGGCAGTTTATTCCGAGCCTGAGAATGTTGAGATGAGTTATCCGCAGTTGAAAGCTCATTTCCGGCAGGCAGAAAAAGAAAGAACACACACGACCGGATATATTGTTTTTACGGCTGACAGCTTTGACAAGCCTTACACAGAGGAACAAAGAACCTATGTTGTCAGCAGTAACAACAAGGCTTTCATTGAGGGTATGGGCGGATATTCTATCTATGCTTCTTCCCTTGACGGCTCGGATAAATGTGTGCGACTGGAAGCATATATGGCTGATGAACACGGCGGCAAGGACGGTTGGAAGATTGAAAAATGTTATGTGAAAGACGACAGCAACCGTGAAATGCTCGACATTATTGCCGGCAAGTTCTTCATTGCATACGCACCGATTGAGTCGGAAAAGTTTCTCAGTATGCCGAAAGAACTGGCTCGTAAGTACGAGGAAAAGTTCAAATACCCGGAGAGGTTTAACAAGTCTATGGACGGTATTGAAGCAAAGCCGTATAAGCCTGTCTCAAAGGATATGGAGAGATAAGAGTCAATCTATGGGGCAACCCTGAGTGTCTGCATAATCTTAGCGAGCAGACCATTTATGGACAGGAATGTCCAAAACGGTACACTCGTTAGGGGTTGCCCCTAATACCCCAAAGAAGAAAGGAGCATAAACTGTGCGGGAGATAGTATTGGTCGCCGCCGGGTTAATCATCGGCGGTTTTTTCGGAGTAACAACAATGTGCCTGTTTCAGATAAACCGGGACAGACACTATATTTACAGAAAGGACAGCGATAAAAATGAGCAAGAGAAACATTGAAAAGCACATTCTGATGAACAAGGCAGAAGCTCAGGATTTGCAGAAAAAAGCAAAGCGGGCGTGTCTTTCCGAAGGCGGTCTTATCCGTTTGCTTCTCAAAGGATATGAGCCGAGAGAAAAGCCCGACGAAAGATTTTACGATGTTATGCGTGAGCTTTCTGCTATCGGCAACAACATCCAATCAGCTTGCGGCGAAAGCAAACACCCTCGGATTTGTGGACGCACCGCAGCTCAAAAAGGAAGCCGAGCGTTGGCACAAGTTTCAGGCTGATGTGGAGCGTACTTTTTTAAGACCCGATAAGAGCGATATGAAATGGCAGTAAGTAAATTGTGGTCTGTCACATCAAGGCTCGGTCAGGTAATCGACTATGCCGCCAATCCCGAAAAGACTGCGGCAGATATTTACACCGAGGAACAGTATCAGGCTCTCCGTGATGTTCTCAGCTACGCAAAGGACGAAGAAAAAACCGAGCGTGAATTTTTCGTTGAGGGTATCAACTGCAACCCTGCGACCGCAAGAGACCAGTTTGTATCTGTGAAAAAAGCATACGGCAAAGACGACGGCATACAAGCCTATCACGGATACCTGAGCTTTAAGGAACAGGACATTTCCCCGGAGCTGGCACAGAAAATCGGAATGGAATTTGCAAACGAGGTGTGGGGCAAAAGATTTCAGGTGGTGGTTACTACTCATCTGAACACGAAGCACCTGCACTGCCACTATGTAATCAACTCCGTTTCCTTTGTGGACGGCAAGCGGTTATGGGGCGATGAAAAAGCGTGGTTCAAGTTCCGTTTGGTTGCCGACCGTCTCTGTGAAAAGTACGGACTCTATTACAATCCAAACCCAAACCGCAGTAAGCAATCCTCTTATTACCATAAGCATGAGCAAGCAGGTATGCCGAGCCGATATTCAATGACCCGTGACGCCATTGATGAAGCGATTGCACACAGCACCAACTTAAAGACCTTTGATTATATTCTCACGCAGATGGGCTATGAGCATTGTCTCAGCGACAGCCGAAAGTATTGGACGATTGTTCCGAAAGGATACAAGAAGCCGATACGACTTAAATCCCTCGGAGAGAATTATACCGAGGAAGCAATCAAGCGTAGGCTGACGGAAAATCAAAAGGTTCTCATCGTTCCTTTTGCCAAAGAAACGGTAAGAGTCAGGCAGTACCGAATGCCCACAAGAGAACACAAAATCAAAAAGGTCGGCGGACTGTATGGACTGTATCTGCATTACTGCTATAAGCTCGGCTATCTGCCGAAGTACAAAAAACAGAATACCGCAAGGCTTCACTATCTTTTGAAAGAAGATTTGCTGAAGCTCGATAAAATCACTCAGGAGACAAGGCTGCTTGGACGGGAGAACATTTCTACCGACGAGCAGCTTTTCTCATATAAAGAGTCCGTGTTGTCGCAAATCAAATCCCTGACTGACGATAGAACGCACCTGCGAAAACAGTTAAGAAGAAATTTGAGTGACGATGAGCTATCAAATGTCAAAGAGCAGGTTGCGGCAATCACGAGCAAGCTGTGGACTCTCCGCAAAGAGGTCGGTCTTTGTGATGACATAGCCGAAAGGTCAAAGGTCATTGAAGCCAACCTTGAAACGGTTAGAGTTTACGAAGAAAAACAAGAAAGAAAGGAGCAGAACCGTAATGACAAACGGAGGTGATGCGGCAGAACAGGTCGTCAGGCTATCGCTTGAGGGCTTTGAAGTAGCCGCAAAATTAAGCGGAGCGGCAGCTAAAAATATTGCCGTTCTTTTAATCTCTGTTCTCAAACAGGAACAGAAAACAAAAGGCAAGGCTCGACTTACCAATATGATTAAGTCGGGCAAGGAGCTGAAGGTGTTTTCTATCCCCAACAAGGACTTGAAGAAGTTTACCGAGCAGGCAAAACGCTACGGCGTTCTATACTGCGTACTCAGGGATAAAAACACAAAGGGCGATAATGTACCGATTGATATTATTGCCCGTGCAGAGGACGCTTCCAAAATTCAGAGAATCGTTGAGAGATTTGAACTCGGTAAGGTTGATAAGGCTGCGATTGTCACCGAGTCTCAGAAGGCTGTCGAAAAGCGTGAAGCTTTGGAGAAAGACAAGCCGACAAAAACCAAAAACGAAATCATCACTGAGGAAGCCGTCAGAAAGCCTATTCAGAAAGAGGGGTATTCCCAATCAAACCCCACAGTCGCCAAAACGGACAAAAACCCTCCGTCAAGGCACGACTCCGAGCCGGTAGATATGCAAACTGATAAGGGTACTGTAAGCGACAGACAGAGAAAGCCGTCGGTAAAAGCAAAGCTTGACCGATATAAGGCACAGTCCAAGCAGCAGAAAGAAGCAGAACGCAAAGAGCCGGAGGTATCAAAGCCGGAGGTCAAGAACGCCCCGGCACAGACCGCACACCAGCAGCCGAAACCCAAAAGCAAAAATGTGAAAGAGAGGTAATCACAATGACAAACAATTTTACCCCTGCTAAGGCAGGACAGCAGAGCAAACGACTTTCCAAAGAGGAATATGCCGAGAAGATGAAAGCGGAAAAAGAAGCAGTATATCAGATGGCGGACGACACCGCAAAGGCTATCGTTTCCGACCCGGAAAAGTTCAAAGCCTTCCTTGATACGCAGAGCCGTCTCGACCGATACTCTGCGGTCAATGCACTTCTGATTTTTAAGCAGCTTCCCGAAGCAAGCCAGCTCAAAAACTTTGATGACTGGAGCAAGGATAATGTGAAAATTCAGAAAGGTGCGAAAAGCATTTCCATTCTTGAACCTGTCGAGTATGCAAAGAGAGACGGTACAACCGGCATTTCCTACAATGTGAAAAAGGTCTTTGATGTTTCTCAAACCAACGGCAAAAGACCGCCTGCACCGACTGTCAATCGTGACCCGAAAGCACTCATTACCGTTATGCTGGATTCTTCTCCGGTTGAAGTGGAAGCAACAAATGAGCTTCCGTATCCCAATATGGCGGCGTTTTACAACAACGAGGAACAGACCTTGTATGTTAAGCGTGATGTGGGAGACAGCGTAGCGGTCGCTCAGTGCGTAGCACAGGAGCTTGGCCACGCACAGCTCTCCATCAACAGCGACAGTTACAGCAGAGCGGATATGGGCTTTCAGGCAGTATGTATCGGCTATATGCTTTGCAAGAAGTACGGCGTCGATACACAGAATTTTGCTATCAACCGTATCCCCGAAAAGCTCGCCGGCAAAGAGCCGAAGGATATTCGCTATGAGCTTTCCAAAACGAGAAACGCAATGGAGGATATTCACTCCCGTGTTTCCGATGAGCTTTACAAGAAGAAGCAGGAACGAAGCAAAGACTACGAAAGATAAGGTGAGACTATGGCGAAGGAAGAAATGTATCATATCGCATTGGACGATTATGAACACGGCATTATTATCCGTTCTCTCAACGATGAGAAAACAGATTTGATGAACGAGGGTAAATCTACCGATGCGGTGGACGACCTCATCATCAAGGTCGGAACTGCCCCAAAGAAAAAGTTCAGAGTTATCGAAAAGGAACGCTCCTGTGAATCGAGATAACGAAAGGCAGTCTGTTATTATTCTTTCCGTCATCGGTATTATCCCGGTTGTATGGCTGGCACTTCTGATTGCACCTTCTGTAAAAGGAGGATTGCCGGAAATACTGCCGAGCCTATTAACAGCGTTCAACACCCCATTCCATATAGAGCTATGCGAGGACAGCCTAAAAACTGTCCTCGTTTTGCTTCTCTGCTATGCAATGGGTATCGGGATTTACTTCTCAACACAGAAGAATTACCGAAGGCGTGAAGAACACGGTTCTGCGAAATGGGGCAACGCAAGAGCCGTAAATAAAAAATACAGACAGTCTCCGGCTTCTGCAAATAAGCTGATGACACAAAATGTCTGTATCGGACTCAATGCGAAAAAGCACCGAAGAAACTTAAACACACTTGTGTGCGGCGGTTCGGGAGCCGGTAAGACAAGGTTTTACTGCAAGCCGAATCTTATGCAGTGCAACACATCATTTGTCATTCTTGACCCAAAGGGCGAAATTCTCCGAGATACCGGAAAGCTGCTTGAAAGCAAAGGCTATGAAGTCCGTGTTCTCGATTTGATTTCAATGGAGAAAAGCCATTGCTATAACCCGTTTGTCTATTTGCAGAATGACAACGACGTTCAAAAGCTCGTGACGAACCTTTTTAAGAGTACCACTCCGAAAGGAAGTCAATCACAAGACCCCTTTTGGGATACCTCGGCTTCAATGCTTCTGCTTGCACTTGTATTTTATCTTCATTACGAAGCACCCGAAGATGAACAGAACTTTGCAATGATAATGGAAATGCTCAGAGCCGGTGCGATTGAGGACGAGGAGGACACAAGACCTTCCCCCCTTGATGAACTGTTTGCGGAATTGGAGATGTCAAATCCCGACCACATTGCTTTGAAGTATTACCGTTCCTATCATTCAGGTGCGGCGAAAACCTTAAAGTCCATACAGATAACCCTTGCGGCAAGACTGGAAAAGTTCAACCTTGAAAGTCTTGCTTCTTTAACTACCACAGACGAGCTTGACCTTCCATCGCTCGGAGAGAAAAAGGTCGCTCTGTTCGCTTTGATACCGGACAACGATTCCAGCTTTAACTTCTTGGTATCTATCCTTTACACACAGCTTTTTCAGCAGTTGTTCTATGCTGCCGACCATATTCACGGAGGCTCGCTTCCCGTTCCTGTTCATTTCCTGATGGACGAATTTGCGAATGTGAGCCTGCCCGATGACTTTGACAAGATACTGTCGGTTATGCGTTCTCGTGGAGTATCGGTAAGTATCATCTTGCAGAACTTGGCTCAGTTAAAAGCCTTGTTTGAAAAGCAATGGGAAAGTATTGTCGGCAACTGCGACGAGTTTTTATATCTCGGCGGCAACGAGCAAAGCACCCATAAATATGTGTCCGAGCTTCTCGGCAAGGAAACCATTGATACCAACACTTTCGGAAAAAGTACCGGGCGAAGCGGCAACTACTCCACCAATTATCAGATTAGCGGTCGAGAGCTTCTTACCCCCGATGAGGTTCGTATGCTTGATAACCAATATGCAATTCTGTTTATTCGTGGAGAACGCCCCGTTATGGACTTCAAGTATGACATCTTGAAGCACCCGAATGTGGCACTTACAACCGATGGAAAGGCTTCTGCCTATAAGCACGGTGAAGTTACCATCAAGCACTCATCAATTTCCGTTCTTTCTATTGACCCGGAAGAACTTCCGGAGGAAAGCTACGGAGAAACCAATTACGAGCTTCTGTCCGATGAGGATTTTGAAGTAAATAAAAACTTATATTAACGGAGGAAAACACAATGAACATTTTTAAGAAGAACAACGAAAAGAAAACCACTCAGAAGCTGCCTATGACCGGCAAGGCTCAGAAAGGCTTCCGTGCTTACTGCGGCGTAGTCGCAGCAGCAACTCTTGTCTGCGGCATGAGCGTTACCGCTTTTGCCGCCAGCGACCCGATTGCCGTGGTCAACAACCTGTCTGATTTCATCTTCGGACTTATCCGTGCCATCGGTCTTATCCTGCTTGGCTTCGGTATCGTTCAGGTCGGTCTCTCTTTGAAGTCTCACGACCCGTCTCAGAGAGCCAACGGTTTTTTGACTCTTGCAGGCGGTATCATCATTACCTTTGCAAAGGAAATCCTGACCCTTATTACCGGTTAATAGAACACAGTTATCAAACGGGGCATACCTGGCATTTCAGGTATGCCCCTAATCTTAAAGGAGGTGCAAACAGATGAGCGATAACTGGGTAGTTCAGAACCTCGAAAATGCCCTTGAAACTTGGAACAGCAAGCTGTCGGAAATATGGCAGCTCTTAACCACTTCGCCGCAACAGTTCAAAGGCGGCAGTATTTGGTCTGTAATGGTGAATATCAACGGGGCGGTTCAGGCTATCGGTCTTGCCCTGCTTGTTCTGTTTTTTGTTGTCGGTGTGGTTCGCACCTGCGGAAGCTTTACCGATGTAAAGAAACCGGAACACGCATTAAAGCTGTTTATCCGCTTTGCCATTGCCAAAGGTGTGATTACCTACGGGCTGGAGCTTATGCTTGCCCTGTTCGACATCGTACAAGGTACGATTTCAACCATTATGACATCTGCTGGGTTCGGTACGCCAAATCAAACAACCTTACCTGCTGAAATGGTAACAACCATTGAAAGCTGCGGATTTTTTGAAAGTATCCCATTGTGGGCGGTTACTCTTATCGGCGGACTTTTTATAACAGTCTTGTCGTTCATTATGATAATGACGGTGTACGGACGATTTTTCAAGCTGTATATGTACACGGCTCTCGCTCCGATACCGCTTTCCACTTTTGCCGGAGAACCGTCGCAGAATGTGGGTAAGAGCTTTATAAAGAGCTACTGTGCCGTTTTGCTTGAGGGAGCAGTAATTGTACTTGCTTGTATCATATTCTCCCTATTTGCTTCTACGCCGCCGGTAGTGAACCCTGACGCAGCAGCCGTTACTCAGGTATGGGCATATATCGGAGAACTGGTATTCAATATGCTTGTGCTTGTCGGTGCGGTTAAGATGAGCGACCGAATTATCCGTGAAATGATGGGCTTATAACGGGAGGTTCTCTGATGAAGAAAAACAAGAAAAATAACGATAGATGGCAGGGCTATATGCCTGCCGACTGCGACTGCAAATATTGTGTGTACTACGGAGGAAAGAAAAACGGCAATGTGATTTGCCTTGCGGACACCTGCGTCTGCTCTGATGAAATCCGTCACGCAAAACAAGCATATCGCAGAGAAAGGAGCTTTTGATGGAAGTCAAAATTAACCGAGAGATACGAAATTACACAGAGTCAATGTTTTTTGGACTGTCGCTCAGACAGTTCATTTTTTCTGTTCTTGCCTGTGCGGTAGCGGTAGGACTTTACTTCCTTCTAAAACCATACCTCGGAACAGAAACCGTATCGTGGGTGTGCATTTTGGGAGCTGCCCCTTTTGCGGCTCTCGGCTTTGTGAAATACAACGGAATGACGGCTGAGAAATTTATATGGGCGTGGATTAAGTCCGAGTTCCTTATGCCGAAAAAGCTGGTTTTTCATTCCACCAACACCTATTACGAATTGATGAAACCGACAATCGAACAAAAACAGAAGGAGGCTTATAAGAACAATGATTAAAACCCTTACAAACCTGTTAAAGCAGGACAAAGAAAAGTTTGTAGTACCAAAGGGCGTACAGGATTGTATTCCCATTACCGCAATCTTTGACGACGGTATTTTCCGTGTGGGCAAGGACAAGTATTCCAAGAGTTTCAAGTTCACGGATATTAACTTTGCCGTAGCAAGCCGTGAGGACAAGGAAGCAATGTTCCTTGAATACTCCGAGCTTCTCAACTCTCTTGACAGCGGAGCTACTACAAAGCTGACTATCAACAACAGACGGCTTAACCGTTTGGACTTTGAGAAAACCATTCTTATCCCCGAAACCGGCGATGAGCTTGATGTTTACCGAGAGGAATATAACAAAATGCTTCTCGACAAGGCGACCGGTGCAAATGCAATCGTTCAGGATAAGTATGTTACTATCTCGATTAACAAAAAGAGCGTGGAGGACGCAAGAACTTATTTTGCCCGTGTCGGTGCTGACCTGATTGCCCACTTTACAAGACTCGGAAGCAAATGTGTGGAGCTTGAAACCGATGAGAGGCTGAGAATTGTCCACGATTTCTTCCGTGTCGGGGAGGAAACCGCTTACCACTTCAATATTAAGGAAACGAGAAAAAAGGGACACGATTTCAAGGATTATGTTTGTCCGGATACAATGGAATTTGAAAAGGACTACTTCAAAATGGGAAACCGTTACGGGAGAGTTCTTTTTCTTCGTGAGTACGCTTCCTATATCAAGGACAGTATGGTAGCCGAGCTTACCGACCTGAACCGCAACCTGATGATGTCTATTGACATTGTACCCGTTCCGACCGATGAAGCGGTGCGAGAAGCAGAGAGCAGACTGCTTGGGGTTGAGACGAATATAACCAACTGGCAGAGAAAGCAGAATCAGAACAATAACTTTTCCGCTACCGTTCCGTATGATATGGAACAGCAGAAAAAGGAAATGAAGGAGTTCCTTGATGACCTTACCACTCGTGATCAGCGAATGATGTTCGCTGTACTCACTATGGTTCATACTGCGGACTCCAAAGAACAGCTTGATAACGACACCGAAGCTCTGCTTACTACGGCAAGAAAGCATTTGTGCCAGTTTGCGGTTCTCAAGTATCAGCAGATGGACGGACTGAATACTGCTATGCCCTTTGGAACACGCAAGATTGACGCATTCAGAACCCTTACCACAGAAAGCCTTGCGGTCTTTATTCCGTTCAGGGTTCAGGACATTTACCACGAAAACGGCATTTACTACGGGCAGAATGTCATCAGTAAAAATATGATTATCGCCGACCGCAGACAGCTACTCAACGGTAATTCCTTTATTCTCGGCGTATCCGGCGGCGGTAAATCCTTTGCGGCAAAGGGAGAGATTGAAAATATCATTCTTTCCTCCAATGCAGATGTTATTATCATCGACCCTGAGCGAGAGTATTCTCAGCTTGTAAAGGCACTCGGCGGTGAAATCATCAATATCTCTGCAACTTCTCCGAGCCATATCAATGCAATGGATATGAACAAGGAATACGGCGACGGAGCAAACCCGGTTATCCTGAAATCCGAGTTTATAATGTCCCTCTGTGAACAGCTTATCGGCGGCACAAACCTCGGAGCAAAGCAGAAGTCAATCATCGACCGTTGTACGGCGAGCGTTTACCGTGACTATCAGCAGAGAGGTTATACCGGTACAGTTCCTACTTTGCAGGACTTCCGTGCGGAGCTTTTGAAACAGGACGAGCCGGAAGCAAAGGAAATCGCCCTTGCTATCGAGCTGTTTACACACGGCTCTTTGAATACCTTCGCAAAGCCGACCAATGTTGATACGGATAACCGACTTATCTGCTATGACATTCTTGACCTCGGCAAGCAGCTTATGCCTATCGGTATGCTTGTCGTTCTCGACTCTATCCTGAACCGTATCACACAGAACCGTGCAAAGGGTAAGCAGACATTCATCTTCATTGATGAAATCTATCTTCTGTTCCAGCACGAATACTCCGCAAACTTCCTGTTTACTCTTTGGAAGCGTGTAAGAAAGTACGGTGCTTATGCCACAGGCATTACGCAGAATGTGGACGACCTTTTACAGAGCCATACGGCAAGAACTATGCTTGCAAACAGCGAGTTTTTGATTATGCTTAATCAGGCGTCAACCGACAGAATTGAGCTTGCCAAGCTCCTTAACATTTCCGACCTCCAGCTTTCATATATCACGAATGTTGACGCAGGACACGGACTGATTAAGGTCGGCAGTTCGCTTGTACCGTTTGCGAACAAGTTCCCGAAGAATACGAAACTGTATAAGCTGATGACAACCAAACCGGGCGAGGGTGCATAACCCTTGCCCTATTCTGTAAATGAGAAAGGAAACACCTATGAAAAACAAAATCTATATTGCCATAATCTGTGCTTTCAGCATTGTATTTGCCGTCAGTTCAGGTTTTCTCATCAAGCACTATTGCGACTCTGCAAAGCAGGCTGAGATGTACGATAATCTGATTGAGGTAGTGGAGACCGAGCCTGAAGAAACCAAAGAGCCGATGAACTACTCCGAAGAAAAGACCTTTATTCCGGAGTATCAGGAGCTTTATCTGCAAAACAACGATATGGTCGGTTGGATTAAGGTTGAGGACACAAAAATCAATTATCCTGTTATGCAGTCAAAGGACAACCCGAACTTCTATCTGAAGCACGGCTTTGATAAGGCATACACCGACTACGGCTGTCCTTATGTTCAGGAAAACTGCGATATGGAACTGCCAAGCGACAATATCATTATCTACGGTCATCATATGAACGACGGCTCTATGTTCGCCGGTCTTATGAAATTCAAGGACAAGAGCTTTTGGGAAAAGCACAAAACAGTATCCTTTGATACACTGACCGACAGACAGACCTATGAAGTAATTGCCGTGTTCAAAACCGTAGTATATACGGATAGTCCCGACAGCTTCAAATATTATCAGTTCGTCAATGCGGAGACCGCCGATGATTTCACAGCCTATGTTGAGAAGTGCAAGGAACTGTCGCTTTACGATACGGGCGTAACCGCCGAATACGGCGACAAGCTCCTGACCCTTTCCACCTGTGAGTATTCTCAGACAAACGGCAGACTTGTTGTAGTGGCAAAGCTAATAAACGAATAATGCAACGGGTGGTTCAGCCTGCATAGGAAGGAGGGATTGTATGGCTGATATTAAAACGAAAGACAATGCAAAGGGTACGATAAGAACCATAGATAAGGCTGCCGTTGCAACCCAACGAATGAAGCAGGCGTATATCGCAACAAAAGAAAAGGCGGAGCGGTCGGTAAATGCCAACAGCAGTTCTGCCGAGGAATACGCTTCTGATAAGCTGGAAAGCGGTATTGACGAGGTTGTTCACGATGGAGCTTATGCGTTTGACAAGGCGGGACGAAAGGGACTTGAAACAACAAAAGAGAATATACGCACCGCAAAGGACGGTATTCAGCGTTTTAAGCAACAGCGAACCGAGCAGTCTTTACGAAAACAGGTTTCGCAGAATACAAGCTCTGCGATTAAGACTGTCGATAAGGCGGAAAAGACCATTAAGCAGTCGGCTACTTCCTCCGGAAAGAAAACCATTAAGTTTGCCGGAAAAGAAGCAACAAAGACCGCACAGAAATCGGTTAAGACGGCTGAGCAGACTGCAAAGACTGCGATAAAAACCAGTCAGCAAGCGGCAAAAGCGGCACAGAAAACAGCTCAGGTGACAGTTAAGGCTTCGCAGAAGGCGGCACAGGCGGCAAAAGCCACAGCCAAAGCAACTGCCGCTACGATTAAAGCCGCAGCCAAAGCCACCGTTGCCGCAGTAAAAGCAATCATTGCGGCGGTAAAAGGTCTTGTTGCCGCCATTGCTGCCGGCGGCTGGGTTGCGGTGGTGGTTATTATTGTTCTGTGTCTTGTCGGATTAATTGCCGGTTCTGTATTTGGTATCTTCTTTTCAGGAGAGGATTCCGGCACGGGAATGTCTATGCAGACAGTCGTTCAGGAAATCAATCAAGAATATGATGACCGATTGGAGCAGGAAAAGAACTCCGTAAGCTATGATGTGCTTGAAATGAGCGGAAGCCGAGCTGTTTGGAAAGAGGTTCTTGCAGTCTATTCTGTTAAAGTAAATACCGACCCCGATAATCCGATGGAGGTTGCTACGGTTGATGAAACCAAGAAGCAGCTACTGTCGGATATTTTTTGGGAGATGAACGATATTTCTTCCCGAACGGAAACGAAAACCCATACCGAAATCGAAGAAAGCGACGACGGACACGGCAATATCGTACAGACCGAAACCACAGTTACCGAAACTTTCCTGTATATCACGGTATCGCACAAGACCGTAGATGAAATGGCGGCTATGTACGGCTTTAATCAGGAGCAGAAAGAGTATCTTGCCGAGCTGCTAAAGGACGAAAACAATCAGCTATGGTCACAGGTGCTTTACGGTATCGGATACAGCGACGACCAAATCGTAACGGTTGCTCTGTCTCAGGTTGGTAATGTAGGCGGTCAGCCTTACTGGTCTTGGTACGGATTTGACTCCCGTGTAGAGTGGTGTGCCTGCTTCGTTTCTTGGTGTGCCAACGAGTGCGGATATATTGAAGTCGGTATTATCCCGAAGTATGCCGGCTGTGTGAACGGTGTTCAATGGTTCAGAGACCGAGGACAATGGGCAGACGGTTCGTATGAGCCTTCACCCGGTACAATCATTTTCTTTGATTGGGAGGGCGACGGTGTGACAGACCACACCGGTATTGTTCAGAAATGCGAAAACGGTACAGTCTATACCGTTGAGGGCAACTCAGGCGACACTTGCAGAACCAAAACATACCCTGTCGGAAGCTCTGTTATCTACGGATATGGTATTCCGGCATATTAAAAAGATGGCTGCTCGTTTGAGTAGCCATCAAGTACATTATGAGAAATCAGGTATTTACTCAAGAACAAATATAACCTTCTGAAGCCTTTGTCCCAACAAGAGAAATATGCGGATATATACCATTGACAACATCTTCATAGAATTTACGACCGATTCTTGCAGATGTAACTCTATTTGTGAAAAAGTCTCTAAAGTGGTATGTGCCGGGTAATAATGAAGGAACAACAGCAACAATAAAAGCGTTATATTCATTTTGTTCCATTTTGTTAAGTTTTATCATCAGTGTTCACCTCCTTGTTGATAAGCCTGAATTTGTAAATGGAATTCTGAGTTGTTACTAATAGATTGTTCTTTTTAATATAATAATCATCACGGGAACTAATAATTCCCAAAGAAGTAATTGGTTTAAAATCATCGTCAACAGGATGCCAAACAAAGAATTGTCTGTTTCCATTCTTAAGAATATAGATAACACCGTCTTGACCTATATATCTATTTCGCCAAGATGTAGAATGTGAATTATTATTCTTATCACAAGACTCTATATATGTGACAAAATAGACATCAACAATTTCATCTGCCGTTTTCAAATAATCCATAACATTTTTTCTTTCGCTTGACTTTAGTATCTTTCATATTGCTTGATATTATTGTGTAAAATATCACATACTCTAAATCTGTCAGAACAGTTTTCTATTATGTTCTTTAAATATAGGCTTAATGTGATTTTTTGACTTCGATTTAGATTTGACCACTTTTCCGGTGGTAACAAAGCACTTACAATGAATTTATCTCCAACTTTTTTGTTATTAAGTTCTTGATTCATAATTTGTTTCATTTCTTCTATATCTATCTTTTTAATTTCCTCGGCATTTTGTCCTAAGTATAATAGTACACAATACTTTTGGAATGCAGAGGGTGTCATTCCATATTGCTCGCATTCATTAGATATTAGAGCAAATTCTTCCTCACTGTAACTGGTGTATACTCTCGACACTTTTAATCACCTCTTTTACTCCTAAAATTGTGAACTGCACACTTCACATTGTTATGATACACTATTACTTGAAAAAAGTCAATAAAAAAATAATGGCTGCTCGTTTGAGTAGCCATCAAGTACATTATTCAAAATCTGTTATTTCTAAATCTTTCAAATAGACATTGTGCGTGTGATAAGTAAAACACATCAACAAATCGCTGTCTCTATTATCTTTTGCTTTGAACATAGAAAAGTCGTCGGACAGGATAAAAATAAGTCCCAGCAGTTTCTTTATATATCCATTATATGAAGCATAGTTCATATAGAGAGATGCGGTATATCCGTCATCGTCCTCTATCAAATCTGCGTCAATTTCATAGGTTTCTGATAACTCATGGACTGCCCAAATAAATTTATCTTTATTAGCTATACGCCTTTCATTGGGGATAGTCCTTCTGTTTTTCTTCATAAAATCAAGAAATTCTTCTGCTGACATCAAGTTTTCGTTATCATCGTAATTCTCTTTTTTCATTTCTTCTTCAATTTGTTCAAGCGTCGGTCGGTCAAACCGATTACTGAATATCACTCTTTCTTTCCCCATCCTCTTTTACTCCTAAGTTGATTATTTTGAGTTTTTTCTTCTTGGCTCTCTCATAAGTCTTGGCAGCACCGCCCCAAGAATGAGTCACGAAACAGATTGCATATCCGGAATTATCCACCATATATCTGTTTCTTGCGGGAATGGCAGATTTGAAATTGTATTTTTCAAATCCGTCGGGATATATTATCGAATCGAAAAGCTCTTTATCATAAACATTGAAAGAGAGATAAGGAATAACGAGATAGTTATTGATGTGCGGAAACTCCTTTTTGAGTTCATAGACGCAGCGACCGCATAACCTGTCAAAGCCGCCTTGCCCTCCGCTCAGAAAATCTGTCACGCCCTTTTCGATTAGCTCTCGTATCGCATTTTTGAGCTTTTCTGCGGATAATCCAAAGCATTCATTATGACCAATAAAGGTAGCTGTTGTTTCCAAAGCCATTGTAAATCACTCCTGACATAAGACAGTATAACACAAAATTCTTTGAAAATCATCACTAATAGTTGTTTTAACTTCCGTAAGGTTGGTGTATATCGCTTTCAGCATAATCTATACTAATAGTTATAGAAGTACACCAAAGGGGGTGATGTGATGCAGCTTGATACAATCGGCAAGAATATCAGAAAGTATCGTCTTATGAAAAAGTTCCGTCAGGAGGATTTAGCTGAGAAAGCCGGACTAACAACAAATTATATCGGTATGGTCGAGCGTGGAGAGAAAATTCCATCACTTGAAACCTTTATTAAGATACTAAACGCTTTGGAAGTATCATCGGATATGGTTCTTGCTGATGTTTTGGAAACAGGATATACCGTCAAGAACTCCATACTGAATGAAAAACTTGCCAAGCTTGCTCCTGAAGATAGAAGCAAGATATATGAGGTTATTGATACCCTATTAAAACACTCAAAGCAAATTGCACCATAAATCACGAAAGTTCGCCTTAATAAGCGGGCTTTCTTTTTTTGATGAGAAAAAAATTATACTTTCGACAAGTATTGCGGGACTTCGACAAATCGGTTGTAGTATAACTATAACTATTGGTGATAGATAATCACCACAAGACATAGGAGGAAGTATATTGAAGAACATAATTAAGGAAGTTGCAAAAGCACACGGAACAAGCGAACAGGAAGTCAGAAATGAAATGAGAGGTGCTATCAGGGCGGCTATGAAAAGCACAGACCCTACGGCACAGGCGTTTTGGAAACAGATAGCCCCGGACGGAAAAGAACCGCCGGTCGAAAAGGTCATTGCTTCTATCTCCCTGATGGTTCAAGATGATAAGCTATGTAGTTGAGGTGCAATCGCACCTCATTTTTTATTTTTCAAATATGTACTCACACTGATGAAGGGTGATAAGGTTGTCGAGATTGCGGAAATATTTGCCGATAGCAGCCTGTTCAGTCGCTGATTTTGGATATAAAATGTCTGTATTTTGCAATGCAGTTTTTGAAATCGAAGTAACTTTTATTCCTTGCATAAGAGGTAATAATTGATTATGAAAAGATGCAGAGTTCATATAATATCCAAGGTAACCGGGAGCGTATTTTTGTAATGGTCTGTAAGGTATTGTATGTAGTCCTGAAATTACAATTTCATCACTTAATCCCGCTATTTCTGTGCATTTTCCTACGGTTTCATCCTCTGCGGTATCCGCAACAATAACATCACCGTTTTGTAAAAATGATGATTTGTATTTAGCTATAACTGTTTCATTTGCAATCATAGGAAGTGATTCAGTTTTCACATCTATCACTTCACCAAATTTAACCAAAATATCCCCGTAGTGAATATTCTTTGCAATCCCTTCTTCGGATGATAAATCAGCCCTTGAAAGGGTATTGTTTTGCAGGCTTATAAGCACTTCTCCGAGCTTACGCTGTTCCCAAGTATTTGTAAAATCCGAAAAAAACGAGACACAAAATCAGCGGAATTACGCTGATGAAGGGTGATAAGGTTGTCAAGGTGAAATAAGTAAGCTCCAATTTTTCGTTGTTCCTCAATATGTGGTATCGGGATAGGCATTTCAAAAAAAACAGAGTCCTTAATTGAAAATCTGTCAGACCTTGCCCCCGAGTCACCATTGTAATTCATAAATGAATGCCAATACTTACTCTTGAAGAAGTGTTCAAGATAAGTAGTATCAACATCGTGCGGTCTAAACACCGTATAAAGCGGTGACATTACGCCTATTCTACCTAATTTATTGCGGTTAATCGGTCCGACAGGTGCAGATGTAGAAATTCGAGGATTATAAACAAAGTCCTCATTTCTCACAATATAATATCCATTCAAACTTTCTATCTTTGCGATGTCGTGGTCAAAAAAATCTCGTTGGCTGATTATTCCAAACTCCGCTGAGTTGGTAAATGTTTCTATATATTGTAGTCCACCATTTTTCTCAGTCACTTTGTCAGCAATTTCTCCCAACTTACGCTGTTCCCAAGAATAATTAAAAACCTACTTGTACGGCAATTCTTCCGCAAGGATTAATAAATACGAAGCCCTGTACTTTTGTCTCAAATATCGTACTTTTATTGAATTTTTCTGATTTTTGTGCTATACTAATGACACTTACACTTAAACCAAGAAAGAGGTGCAATAGAGATGGCAGTTAGTTACAAAAAACTATGGCATATCCTTATTGATAGGAATATGAAGAAAAAGGATTTAGAAGCTTTAGCCGGTATCAATCATTACACGATGAGTAAAATGAGCAGAGATGAAAATGTTACTACCGATGTGCTTGGTAAAGTATGTGCCGCACTTGATTGTAAGGTGGAGGATATTATTGATTTTCTTCCTGACGAAGAAAATTGAGTCCGTTTTATGGGACAGAGCGTTTGATAAAATTAAGATAACTATATAGATATAATCGGAGGAAGATTATGAACAAGCAACAGTTGGCATCAAAGATTTGGGAATCCGCAAATAAAATGCGTTCCAAAATAGAGGCAAATGAGTATAAAGACTATATTTTAGGGTTTATTTTTTATAAATTCCTATCTGAAAAGGAAGTAAAATATCTTAAAGAAAACGATTGGACTGACGAGTATCTTCCTGAGTTGACAGAGGAAGATTCGGAAACAGTCGAGAGTGTTCAAAAGAACTTGGGTTATTTTATCTCTTATGATAACCTGTTTTCCACTTGGCTCAGCAAAGGCAGAGATTTCAGCGTTCAAGATGTTCGTGACGCTCTTTCTGCTTTTAGCCGTTTGATTAACACAACCCACAAAAAAGTATTTGAGGGAGTATTTGATACCCTTCAAACAGGACTGTCAAAACTGGGCGACAGCTCTGCTTCTCAGTCCAAGGCTATCAGTGACCTTATTCATTTGATTAAAGATATTCCTATGGACGGCAAGCAGGATTACGATGTTCTTGGCTTTATCTATGAATATCTTATCAGTATGTTTGCGGCAAATGCCGGTAAAAAAGCCGGTGAGTTCTACACGCCACACGAAGTATCGCTCCTTATGTCTGAAATCGTCGCAGAACACTTAAAAGACAGAAATGAAATAAAGATTTATGACCCGACAAGCGGTTCAGGCTCTTTGCTTATCAATATTGGTAAGAGCGTTGCTAAGTTTATTGATAATGAAAACAACATAAAATACTATGCTCAGGAATTGAAGCAGAATACATATAACCTCACCCGCATGAACTTGGTTATGCGTGGTATCCTGCCTGATAATATCGTTACACGCAACGGAGATACTTTGGAGGACGACTGGCCGTATTTCGATGAAAACGACCCGATTGGTACTTATGACCCGTTGTATGTTGACGCAGTGGTTTCAAATCCGCCTTATTCTCAGGCTTGGAATCCAACAGATAAAGAGACCGACCCTCGATATGCTCGTTTTGGACTTGCACCAAAAGGAAAAGCTGATTACGCATTTTTATTGCACGACCTTTTCCACCTTAAGAGCGACGGTATTATGACTATTGTACTTCCTCACGGTGTTTTATTCAGAGGCGGTGAAGAAGGAGAAATTCGCAAAAACCTTATTGAACAGAACCACATTGACGCCATTATCGGATTGCCGGCGAATATTTTCTTTGGAACCGGTATTCCTACGATTATTATGGTGTTAAAGCAGAAACGCTCGAACACAGATGTACTTATCGTTGACGCTTCAAAAGGATTTATTAAGGTTGGAAAGAACAATAAGCTCCGTGCTTCTGATATTAAGAGAATTGTTGATGTTGTAACGAAACGAGAAAGCGTACAAAAGTTCTCAAAGGTTGTCAGCAGAGATGAAATCAGAAAGAATGAGTATAACCTGAATATTCCACGATATGTTGACTCGTCAGAAGCTGCCGAGTCTTGGGATATTTATGCTTCTATGTTCGGTGGATTTCCTCTTTCTGAGATAGATGAACTCAAAGAGTATTGGATTGCTTTCCCGGAACTGAGAAATGCTCTTTTTGAAAACACTTCTTCTGCTTATTGCAATTTGAGAGTAGAAAGCATTAAGAAAGCAATTAATGAACATTCCGATGTCTGCTCATTTGAGAATAAATATCGTGATGTATTTAGTGGCTTTGACGAGTATTTGTATGATGAACTTATTGAAAAGATGACCGCCTTGAATATTTCAAAGGCAGAAGCGACTCTTTCCGCCAATATATTTGAGCGATTAAAGGATATTCCTTTGGTTGATAAGTATGAAGCATATCAGTTGCTTGATGACGATTGGACAAAAATCGCAGTTGATTTAGAAATAATCCAAACAGAAGGATTTGAAGCTACAAAAAGAGTTGACCCCAATATGGTCATCAAGAAAAAAGACGGAAAAGAGCAAGAAGTTCAGGAGGGCTGGGTAGGTCGTATTATTCCGTTTGATTTAATTCAGGATACGCTCCTTTCGGATGATAAGGCTGCATTAAAAGCAAAAGAAAATCGCTTGAGTGAAATTGCTTCAGAATATGAGGAATTGTTCGATTCCCTTACTGAGGAAGAAAAAGAAGGCGATTATGCAGGTGAGGACGGGTTCGTAAATGCCGAAATCAAAAAAGCATTGAAATCCGACAGTGTTGAGCCGGAAACAAAAGAAAAACTTCGTAAGGTGGATGCGCTGGCTAAAGAAGAAAAAGAGCTTAAGGCTGCGATAAAAAAAGACGCAGGACTTATTGAAGGCAAGACAAAAGAGACCATCGAAAGTCTATCCGATGAACAGGTTATTGACCTCTTAAAAGACAAATGGATTACTCCGCTTATCCAAAACCTTATGAAACTTCCGGATAGTATAGTAAATGAACTGGTATCAAAACTTGAAGCACTGACAAAGAAATATGAGACTACCTTTGCCGAGGTTGAAACACAAATTTCCGAAACAGAAAAGGTGCTTTCTGCGATGATTGATGACCTTGAAGGGAGCGAATTTGATAAGCTCGGACTGAGTGAGTTCAAAAAAATGCTGGGAGGTGTGCAAAATGACTGAAAAAAGCACAAAACCTCAGCTCAGGTTCGCAGGATTTGATGACACTTGGGAACAGCGTAAGGTTGGAGAGCTGCTTATAGAGCGTAACGAACAAGCACCAATGAACGAAGAATATCCGCTTATGGCGTTTATTGCAAATGAAGGCGTTGCACCTAAAGGCGAGCGATATGACCGAAGTTCACTTGTAACAGACACCGAGAATAAGCTATACAAAAGAACTGAATTTGGAGATTTTATTTATAGTTCAAATAATCTTGAAACTGGCTCAATAGGGCTTAATAAGTATGGAAAAGCCTGTATTTCTCCCGTTTATAGCATTTTTCACCCTACCGGAATTGCCGACTCTAATTTTTTGGGACGAAGATTGGTAAGAAAAGATTTTATAAATTCAATGGTTAAATGGCGTCAGGGAGTTATCTACGGTCAATGGAGAATACACGAGTCAGATTTTCTGAAAATTGAAATTTCTGTTCCTTCGGTTAAAGAACAGAGACAAATCGGTACTTTTTTAGATTATCTCGACAACCTTATCACCCTTCATCAGCGTAAGTATGACAAATTGACCAATGTCAAAAAGTCCATGCTTGAAAAAATGTTTCCGAAAAATGGTTCAAATGTTCCGGAAATCCGCTTTAAGGGATTTTCTGACGCTTGGGAACAGCGTAAGTTGGGGGATATCGTAGAAAGAGTAGTCAGGAAGAACACAAACAATGAGTCAAGCCTACCACTTACAATATCCGCACAATACGGACTTGTTGACCAAATCACCTATTTTAATAACCGTGTAGCAAGTCGAGATGTGAGCAACTATTACTTGGTGTTGAATGGTGAGTTTGCATATAACAAAAGCACTTCAGATGGGTTTCCTTTTGGAGCAGTTAAGCGCCTTGATTTGTACGAAAAGGGCGTATTATCAACACTTTACATTGTTTTTAGCATTAAAAATCAAAGTGAAATTGATAGCGACTATTTGACGGTTTTCTTTGATACTGACAGATGGCACAAAGGTGTTTCTGAGCGTGCAGCGGAGGGAGCAAGAAATCACGGATTACTGAATATCTCAGCCGATGATTTCTTTGATATTGATATATTTTTGCCGGTACACAAAGAAGAACAGGTTGTTATCGGCTCATATTTGCGTCACCTCGACAACCTTATCACCCTTCATCAGCGTGAGTTAGAAAAGCTGAAAAATCTCAAAAAAGCGTGCCTTGAAAAGATGTTTGTTTGAGTTAAATTGGCGAATTTTGAAAGTAAGGAGGAAATCTAAATGATTTTTAATAAAGAGTCGGATTTTGAAGAGGCTTTGATAAAAATTCTGTCCGAAAAAGGATGGGAAAAAGAAGTCCTTAAAAACTACTCTGAACAAGATTTGCTTCAAAACTGGGCAAACATTCTTTTTGAGAACAATAGAGATATTGACCGTTTGAATGATTACCCATTGACAGACGGCGAAATGCAGCAGATTTTGGAGCAAATAAAGAATTTAAGGACACCGCTAAAACTAAATGGCTTTATCAACGGCAAAAGTGTGTCCGTAATAAGGGACAATCCTGATGATAAACTTCATTTTGGAAAAGAAGTAAGTTTGAAAATATATGACCGCCGTGAAATCGCTGCCGGTCAGAGCCGTTATCAAATTGTTCAGCAGCCAAAGTTTCCAACAAAACCAAAAATCCTCAATGACCGTCGTGGAGATTTGATGTTGCTAATCAATGGTATGCCTGTTATACATATCGAATTAAAGAAAAGCGGAGTGCCGGTAAGCCAAGCATATCATCAAATAGAAAAATACTCAGGAGAAGGGATTTTCAGCGGCTTATTCTCACTGGTGCAAATTTTTGTAGCAATGGAGCCGAATGAGACCGTATACTTTGCAAATCCCGGTCCCGACGGCAAATTTAACCCGGATTACTATTTTCACTGGGCAGACTACAACAACGAACCAATAAATGAGTGGGATAAGGTGGCTTCAACGCTACTTTCTATTCCTATGGCTCATCAGTTAATAGGCTTCTATACTGTTGCTGATGATTCTGATGGCATACTCAAGGTTATGCGTAGTTATCAGTATTTTGCGGCAAGTGCTATTTCCGATAAGGTTTCCAAGACTAAGTGGGAAACCGGTAATCAGCTTGGCGGTTATGTATGGCATACAACAGGTTCGGGAAAAACAATGACCAGTTTTAAGTCTGCTCAGTTAATCGCCAGTTCCAAAGACGCTGATAAGGTAATCTTTTTAATGGATAGGATTGAGCTTGGAACACAGTCCCTTAAAGAATATCGTGGGTTTGCCGATGAAAACGAGTCTGTTCAGGCGACGGAAAATACGGGGGTGCTAATAACAAAACTAAAAAGCACCGACCCTGCCGATACGCTTATTGTTACATCTATTCAGAAGATGAGCAATATTAAAGATGAAGCAGGCGGACTGAAAGCAAGTGACATCGAGTACATAAACGGAAAGCGAATTGTATTTATCGTTGATGAAGCGCATCGCTCTACCTTTGGGGATATGTTAATTACAATAAAGACTACCTTCCCAAAAGCGATTTTCTTTGGTTTTACAGGCACACCAATTCAAGATGAAAACCAAAAGAAAAAGAACACAACTACAACAGTGTTCGGAAATGAACTTCACAGATACAGTATCGCAGACGGTATCCGTGATAAAAATGTGCTTGGTTTTGACCCATATAAGGTCTTGACTTTTAAGGATAAAGATGTGCGAAAGGTCGTCGCATTGGAAAAGTCGAAGGCACAAACTGAAGAAGAAGCGATTTCTGACCCAATAAAAAGCAAGGTGTACTATAAGTATATGGATGCCGGTCAGATTGGAATGGTAGGACATTTTGACAACAAAGGAGACTATATCAAGGGTATTGAAGATTATATCCCTAATGTTCAATATCAGACCGAAGAACATACCACTACCGTTGTAAAGGATATATTGGAAAACTGGGTCACTTTGAGCCATAACAGCAAATTCCACGCGATATTCGCTACAAGCAGCATACCGGAAGCCATCAATTACTATCGTATGATAAAGGAAATGAAACCTGAATTGAAGGTTACGGCTTTGTTTGACCCGAACATCGACAATGGCGGCGGTGTTGCATTTAAGGAAGCAGGACTCGTCGAGATAATAGAGGACTATAACGAACGATATGGTCAGGACTTTACTATTCCGACATTCGCTAAAATGAAAAAGGATATTGCTGCTCGATTGGCACATAAGAAGCCTTATGAAAGAATAGCGAATGAGCCGGAAAAGCAAATTGACCTACTCATTGTCGTTGACCAAATGCTTACAGGATTTGACTCCAAGTGGATTAACACACTGTATATGGACAAGGTGCTGTTGTACGAGAACATTATTCAGGCGTTTTCTCGCACAAACAGATTGTTCGGGCCTGATAAGCCTTTTGGAACAATCCGTTATTATAGAAAACCCCATACAATGGAGCGGAATATAAATGCTGCTGTAAAACTGTATTCTGGAGACAAGCCGTTAGGTCTATTCGTTCAACATCTTGCTGAAAACCTTAAGATGATGAATGAACTGTATGAAGATATATCCGAGCTGTTTTCCAATGCAGGCATAGAAAATTTTGAAAAGCTGCCATCCGATATTTCTGTATGCAGGAAGTTCGCAAAAGACTTCAAGGAGCTTAACTCCTACTTAGAAGCCGCAAAAATTCAAGGTTTCAAATGGGAAGTTACAAGTTATACAGATGACAATACCGGAGAAAACATTGAGATGGCTTTCGATGAAAAGACATACTTGGTGTTGGTTCTGAGATATAAAGAGCTATCCGGTGGTGGCGGTGGAGGAACTGGTGATGATGTTCCTTATGACCTTGTCGGATATATCACAGAAATAGATACCGGATTGATTGATGCCGACTATATGAACTCTCGTTTTGAGAAATATCTGAAATTATTAAATCTTGAAGGAGCTTCCGCAGAAGCAGTTGAACAGGCTGAAACAGAACTTCACAAGACTTTCGCTACACTTTCTCAGGAAGAACAAAAGTATGCAAATATATTCCTCCACGATATTCAAAGAGGAGATGTTGCAATAACCGAGGGTAAAACGCTTCGAGATTATATAACAGAGTATTTATCGAAAGCTAAAGACGACCAAATTCACCGAGTTGCCGTTGCTTTGGGAGTAGATGAAGTAAAACTACGTACTATTATGAGTTTGCGTTTGAATTCAACCAATATAAATGAGTTCGGGCGTTATGATGATTTGAAAAAAACGGTAAATAAGGCGAAAGCAAAAGAATACTTTGAAAAGATAGAGGGAACAAAGATTATACCACCCAAAGTCAATGTCAAAGTTGACAATTTGCTTCGTGAGTTCATTCTCGGCGGTGGATTTGAAATTGAAATGCCGGAATAAAATGGATAAAGAGCAAAACTTTGAAGGAGTCAGGGGGTTTTCCCTTGGCTCCTTTGCTGTTTCTTGGGAACAGCGTAAGTTTGCAGATGTCGTTCAAATTGAACGAGGAGGTTCACCTCGACCAATAGACGATTATATAACTGATTCCCCAAACGGTCTCAACTGGGTTAAGATTGGTGACGCTCCAGCACAGGGTCATTACATTACAAAAACTGCTGAAAAAATCAGACCGGAAGGCTTATCAAAAACGAGAGAAGTACATCCCGGTGATTTGATTTTGTCGAACTCAATGAGTTTCGGAAAGCCTTATATAATGGGCATTGACGGCTGCATTCACGACGGTTGGCTTCTTATTCGAGATATAAATAGCACCTTTGACTTAACCTTCCTTTGCCATCTATTAGGCACACCACAAATGCTTGACCAATACAGGTCACTTGCTGCGGGTAGTACAGTGAATAACCTCAATAAAGAATTGGTGGGGAATACTGTTGTTACCATTCCTCAAATAGACGAGCAAAGAGTATTAGGTCAATATTTGGAACGACTCGATAACCTTATCACCCTTCATCAGCGTGAGTCAACTTATTTTACAGGAGGATTTTATGCTGAATAACATAAATAAAACAGACTTTTTTTACGATTATTACGCACAATGGATTACTGTGTACAAGGAAGGGGCGATAAGGAAGGTCACGATGGACAAGTATTTGCTTACCCAGTCTTGGATTAAGCGATTGGCTCCGGATTTGAAAGTATGCGAATTGACACGCATTACATATCAAAAACTGTTGAATGATTATGCGAAGGAACACGAGAGACAAACAACAATGGATTTCCACCATCAGCTCAAAGGGGCTATATTAGACGCTGTTGATGAAGGTCTCATTGAGCGAGACCCAACAAGAAAAGCTATCATCAAAGGTAAGAAGCCGAGATACAAGAAGATTAAGTATCTCAATCAGTTTGAGCTGCACAAACTTCTCTCCGATTTGGATTTGGGACAAGAGTTAAATTGGGACTGGTTCATTTTGCTTGTTGCCAAAACAGGTATGCGTTTTTCTGAAGCTCTGGCAATAACGCCGCAGGATTTTGATTTTTCAAGGCAATCACTTTCCATCAACAAGACTTGGGATTATAAAGGAAAAGGCGGTTTCTTGCCTACTAAAAATCAGTCTTCGGTACGAAAAATTCAAATTGATTGGCAACTTATTATTCAGTTTTCTACATTGGTTAAAGGGCTACCTCAAGAAGAACCGATTTTCATATCGGGGAATGTGTATAACTCAACGGTCAACGATATACTGACAAGACACTGCAAAAAAGCAGGAATACCGGTTATTTCCGTTCACGGGCTGAGACACACTCACGCTTCGCTCCTTTTGTTTGCCGGAGTATCAATAGCAAGCGTGGCACAGAGATTAGGACATTCGAGTATGACAACAACGCAGAAAACATATCTCCATATTATTCAAGAACTTGAGAATAAAGATGTTGATTTGGTAATGCGTTCGTTATCAAGCTTAAATTGACAAATAACACTCACGCTGATGAAGGGTGATAAGGTTGTCCAGTTGTTGGAAATATACACCTATGGCTTCTTGTTCTGCTTTAGAGGGCATAACAACTGGGAAGTCAACAAGTATGTTTTGATTGAGGTGTTTTATCGTTCCGCCAGTCGCTTTTTTATCGACATAATCCATTAAGAATGGGGCTTTGAGATATTGAAAAAGATACTTATTATCTACCTTTGTCTCATCCTTAATTTCTACATTAAACACTCCAGCATTTAGGGTTGCAGGCATTGATAAACCCTGAACATAAGCCACTTTTCCGAGAGTTCCGTCTTTTGTAATAAGAATACTTCCATTCTTTATTTGAATATGCTTATCCTGCTCATATCGTTCTTTCTCTACAAAGTGACAAGTAGAATAATTGACTGCTCCATCGTTGAAGTCCGTTCCAGTAATCAGCATATAGTCTCCGCTATCCAAAAACTCAGAAGTTCGTAAGTTTTGCCACCCAATTCTTGCGTGCATTGTAGCTACGTCGGATAACTTACGCTGTTCCCAAGAATGAGGTGCGTAAATCAAGATTTGGTATGTAAAAAACAAGACCGTCAGATCTCATTCGAGACTTGACGGTCTTTCCATTTCTGCCATCGTATTTAGAATAGTTCCAATGTCAACTTTAAGGCAAAGGGATTGCCCTGCTATTTCATTTGGACAATAACTTTCTCTAAGGTTTACGCAGGCATAGACGGCATTTGGGTTATTTTTCGTCATTTGCCAAAACGGATATTTTATAATAACAGGGGTGTTCATTCCGACGCCGAGTTCTAAAAACAGGATATGGGAATTAACGTGGCGACGAATAAAATCCTTATAACGGCTTGCCGCTGCATACCAGCCTTCATCTTGCACAAAAGAGTTATCACATCGCAGATTCATTGCCATAGGGGCGCCGCAAACAGGGCATTTCGGTATCAGTTCCGTAGGTATTTTCATATCCTTTTGCTGTTCTGCCATAGCTTTGACAGTTTCTTCGTTATAATAGGTTTTATCGTGGCAAGGTTTGGAGCATTGCCATAAGCCGTAATCGCCTTGCGTATAGAACAAACGGTTCTTATCAAAGCCCGCTCGCTGAAATTGGTGGTCAACATTAGTGGTAAGCACAAAACAATCCTTATCTTTTACAAGCTCAAGTAAATCGCTGTACGGTTTGCCGACAGGGCAATCATATCGGTTCACAAGAATGTGCCTTGACCACCACGCCCAATATTCTTCGAGTGTTTCAAAAGGGTAGAAACCGCCCGAATACATATCGGTGATACCGTATTTTTTATGAAAGTCTGAAAAATACCTCTCGAATCGTTCGCCGGCGTAATCAAAGCCTGCTGAAACGGACAGACCTGCTCCTGCCCCTATAAGAATAGCGTCTGCCGTATCGATTTCGTTCTTCAGTCTTATTATACTATCCGAGAAGTTCTCGGTAGATTTCGTAGTCCAACTCTTTGAAAACATTGAATACCACCTTAATTTTACTGTTTGTATGCCTCTTAAAGTCTTTTACTGTTTTGATTGCGATTTCAGCGGCTTTGTAATTGGGAAAATGAAATTCCCCCGTTGATATACAGCAGAAAGCAACACTTTTTATGCCGTTTTGCTCTGCAAGCTCCAGACAGGAACGGTAACAGGAAGCGAGTAAATCACAGTCCTGCCTTGTCAAACTTTTTCTGACAATCGGGCCGACTGTGTGAAGTACATATTTGCAGGGCAGATTGTACGCAGGCGTAATTTTTGCCTTGCCCGTTTCTTCTTTGTGTCCCTGTTTCTTCATAATTTCAGCACATTTCAAGCGAAGTTGAACACCTGCAAAGGTATGAATCGCATTGTCGATACAACCGTGACAGGGACAGAAACAGCCCAACATTTCGGAATTAGCGGCATTTACGATAGCGTCACAGGCAAGGGTTGTAATATCTCCCTGCCATAAATAAATGTCCGGCTCGATTGATTGCAAATCATCAAGACTTGTAGTACCTTTTTGCCTTGTTTCCTCACGAAGATACTCGTTCTGTATAGTAATGAAATCATCACTAACAGGCAAAGGCATACGAATATTAAACAGAGAGCGTAAAAGCTTTTTCTGTTCCATTTCGTTTGTCGGGATTTTTATGCTTTCGCATTCCGGTAGCCCTTTCAAAAGCTCTGTAATCAAGTATTCTCTTTTCTCGACTTGTGTCATAGTTTTATCCTCTTTTAATAACTGCATTATGAGGGCAGACGGTCATACAGTTTCCGCAATGCAGACAGTTGTTCTGAATAATTTTAGCCGGAACAGCCCCAAAATCAATGCAGTTTTGCGGACAAACAGGTTCACACGCTTTACAACCGACGCAGCTATCGCCAATCTCATATCCCTGATTTGTATTCTGTCCGTTCCCAAAAGTAAAAGCAGCTCGCTCAATGGGCTTTTTGGAAAGGTCGAACCATTCGCCGTTTCCCTCATAAATACGAAATACAGTAAGAGCTTTGCGGGACTCCTTTGTCGGATAGATTTCTTTCATATAGCTGTTTTTCTCAAACAACTTTTCCAGTGGTTCGCTGCCGATTTCCTGAGCCTTACCGCTGACAGAAACAGCAACGCAGGATAATGTGTCGCTTCCTTTCATTCCGGTTAATGCAACATACCCTTTCTGCGTTAATCTGTCATAAAGGCTTTTACCCTTTGCAGTTAAAAAATACAGTCCGCTCTTGTCATAGTCCATTATATCAATAGCACAGGTTACCGGCAGTCCGTTATTATCTACTGTTGCCATTACGGTAGTATGGATTTCTTCAACAAGATATTTAAGGTAGTTCATTTCATACCTCCTCGTTACGGTAGGGAAAGCCACGCAAAACAAACCGCTTGCGTGGCTTTCGGTTGTTATAGTTAGAACTTGCCGTTCTGATTCTGCCAAGTGGACTTATCCGCAATCGTTTCCATTACATCCCAATGCTCGGCAATCTTGCCGTTCTCAACTCTCCAAAGGTCATAGTAAGAGGTAGGAGCGCCGCCGAAGGTTCCTTCGCTGACTGCGAGTACGAAGTTGCCCTGTGCAAGCACCTGATGAACGGTAGTGTAAATCATCTGAATGTTTTGCTCTGCAAGAGCGGCGAGTGCAGCACCTAAACCGGATAAACCGTCTGCGATTCCTGTGTTATGCTGAAGGTAGGTATCACCGTCAAAATAATCAGGTGTTTTCTCAGGACGATTGCCCTGCATAACATCGTAAAGGAAATTCTTTACGACTTCACGGTTTGTTTCGGTCTTGTCAAGGTCTTTAATTTCCAAAGTGCCGTCAATCTGTGTTCTGCCGGACGGATTCGGTTCTGCTTTTGCGGCGAGGTTATCCCAATGCTCGGCAATCTTGCCGTTTTCATCAAAGCGGAAGATGTCAAAAGCGACCTGTTCACCCGCACCTGCAAAATTGTAAACGGTCTGCAAGAAAACCTTGTCACCGTCCTCAAAGGCACGGATATTATTTACGGTTGTCTTAACCGGAGCAGATGCAAGATATGCAACTGAATCGACAAAGGCGTCACGCCCTGTTGCGTATGCAAGGTTGTGCTGAATGTAGCCTTCTGCAAGCAGGTCGGTTGCTTTCTCGGTGTCACCGGTTGCGAATGTGTTGATAAGCTCAAGTGCTTTCTGTGTGTTTGTCATTTTAGTTGCCTCCCCGATATCATTGTGGCTGTTGCCGAAAATTTTCTTAAAAATGTTCATTTTGGATTGCTCCTTCGAATTTCTTCGAGCTTCGCAGCGGCCGTTCTGTGTAGCTCTTGACTATATTATATTTGTGACAGTACCCATTGTAAAGTAAGCACAATATTGTGGCGTAGTTACCAAAAGGGAACTAATGGACAGTTACCGTGAGGAAACAAATGTGTAAACAAAGGGATTTCATCCGCTTTTAAGCCAAGAAAAATTTTTTGAGTTTTTTATTTTTGGGAGAAGTACTTGATTTCATCTATGGCAGTATAGTATAATATGAGCGTTAGGAACAATTAGAAACTATTGTGAGGTTTTATTATGAGCGATAACAAATTAAAAGAATTGCCGGCTTGCCCGGTTGAAACAACTCTGACCTTAATCGGCGATAAATGGAAGGTTTTAATACTCCGAGACTTACTGCCGGGGACAAAGCGTTTTGGAGAGCTGAAAAAATCAATCGGCAGCGTTTCCCAAAAGGTTCTGACTGCTCAGCTTCGTGATATGGAAGAAAACGGACTCGTAAACCGAAAGGTATATGCCGAAGTACCGCCGAGAGTAGAATACTCCCTGACAGAATTGGGACAAAGCTTGAAACCTATTCTCGACGCTATGTGGAGTTGGGGCGAAGATTATAAAGAAAAATGTAATAAATAACGAAAAGACCGTCAGGCTCAAACGAGGCTTGACGGTCTTACATTTTGTGATTGTATTTTAGAAAATCGTTTCTGTGTTCCTGTTTGCGAAGTTGATAGCCCTGTGCAATCAGCGTATCTACTTTCAGAGCAATTAGGTTTATGTCAGAACACATTGCCCGTGCAATCTGCTGAATGTCATAGCCGTTTTCAATGTATTCCAAAATGGTGTCGTCCGGTAGAGAAGCCTGAGAAGCGAAGATATTTGCTTCATACTCCATACGGTTCTCTCTCATATCAAAGATGTTGAACTCTTTGAACCCGCCAACAGCAACCGCTTCTTGCCTGTGGAGAATATCGTGTCCGATTTCGTGCCATAGCACTATCTGCTCCACGACCGGGTGCATACCGTTTTTAAGAAAAACAAAGCGGTTCTTCAGAATAACCTTGTATGCTCCACGCTGCTTGTCAAAATTGCGGTAGATGACATTGATACCAAGCTCTTTTGCGACCTTGTACGGGTCACGAGTACCGCAACGGTCAATGAGCTTGTTTACGATTTTCACAATCTCAGCCGTAGTGTAATACCCCAATCCGGCTCACCTCCCATATTATAGTATATCGGATATTAACCCTATAATAAATTATAAACTATTATGTGTCCCATATATTGGACTTAGTTCACTTTGAGGATTACTCGTCTTTGCGGTATTTCTTCGGGGTGTATTTTTTATTGTTCTTCTTTGCAATAAGATATGCTTCCTGAATAGCGTCAACCATTTCACGCATATCCTCGTCAGCCATTTCGCCGCCGGCAAACAGACCGGTAACTTCTGCAAGCAACTCCTGAGCCTGTCTTGCTCCTCTGCGTCCGTACTTATCCTCTACATCGGCGATGAAAGCGTCGTCCTCAGACAGCAGATAATTCACATTTACATTTAAGGATTCTGCCAGTTTCTTATATCTTTCCATTCCTCTCGGACGGGATTTATCATTTTCATAAGAACCAATTATGCGTCGGGTTACGCCGATTTTAGCTGCCAACTCATCTTGACTCATACCAAGCTTTGTTCTCTCAGCCTTGACTTTTTCACCGAATGTCATTGTGATTTCACTCCTTAAAAGAATATTTACAGTTGAACTACCCATTTGCTCTTGACAAGTACAGTTGAAGTGTATATAATATGAATTGGGAAGTTGAACTACACATAGTGTACACCAAACTACCCAAAATGTCAAGGGGGTTAAAAAAATGTTACGAAGCATACTTCATTGTGATATGAATAACTTCTATGCCAGCGTCGAATGTATGCTCGACCCCGCATTGAAAAAATATCCGATTGCTGTTTGCGGCTCTGTGGAGGAGCGACACGGTATCGTGCTTGCGAAGAACTATAAAGCAAAGGCTTTTGATGTGAAAACCGGGGACGCAGTATGGCAGGCTAAACAGAAGTGCAAGGACTTGGTTGTAGTACCGCCCCATTATGAGGAGTATATCAAATACTCAAAGCTTGCGAGAAGCGTTTATGAGCGATATACAGACCAAGTAGAACCGTATGGTATGGACGAATGTTGGTTGGATATTAGCGGGACGGAAAGCCTTTTCGGTGCGCCGGAAAAGGTGGCAAATGAAATTCGTGAAACGATGAAGTTTGAACTCGGATTGACGATTTCTGTGGGTGTTTCCTTTAATAAGATATTTGCGAAGCTCGGCTCGGATATGAAGAAACCGGACGCAGTAACCGTGATACCAAAGGACACATTCAAAGAAAAGATTTGGGGACTTCCTGCCGCTGACCTGCTCGGTGTAGGACGGGCAACGCAGCGAGTGCTTGACAGCTATTGTATTCGTACCATCGGGGATTTAGCGAATACCGACCCTGAGTTCTTACGCAAAAGATTAGGAAAGAATGGAGTAGTTTTATGGAACTATGCCAACGGTAACGACCTTTCCCTTGTTGCCAAGAAAGACTTTGTTTCCCCTATAAAAAGCGTAGGACACGGTATAACAACAGTAGCAGATTTAGAGAAACCGGAGCAGGTGTGGCCCGTGTTTCTCGAATTAACCCAAGATATCGGACACAAGCTCCGTGTTCACGGACTGAGTGCAGAAGGTGTCGCAATACATATCAGAGACAACACGCTCAATACAAGGCAATGGCAGACGAAGATTGCACTTCCTACACAGTCTCCGATGATTATTGCAAAGACCGCTTTTCAGTTGTTTGAAAAAAGATATGGGTGGAATGACCCCATCCGTTCTGTGACGGTACAAGCCATAAATCTTGTTCCACAAGACACGCCCCGTCAAATAGATATGTTTATGGACGCTGCTAAACAGGACAAACTGGAGCGAATGGAAAAGTGTGTTGAAGAAATCAGACGGCGTTTCGGAAAGGACAGCATAAGGAATGGGGTTCTGTGTCAGAACTTGCGGCTACCACCGGAAAAAGCCGAAATCACTATGCCGACAGGTATGGTTGGTTAAGGGGGGCTAAATGTGATTGACGAAAAAGAGGTTACGGCTTATGTTACGATACCCGACTGCTTTTTGCAGGGGTGCAGTGAAGATATTGTTATCTTCCGTGCGGACGGCGGAAACCATTTTACCGACTACGGTATATATGAGGGAATGTTTCTTTTCTTTGACCGGAAAAAACGCTTTAAGAAAGGAAGGCTTTCCTGTTACATCAATACTGCCGGAGATGACCGACCTAAGTACAGGGTGTCGGATAAGAACATCGACGGATACAAGCACTTAGGAAGATTAGTTTTGACTTTGAGAAATTACGAGGTATAGAAATGGAATCCGATAGAAGAAAAGTTTATGTTGAAGTAAATGTAACACACAGACCTGATGGAACGGCTCGTCCGAATTTCATCAAGTTTGAGAATGATGAAAAATATGAGATAGACCGTGTAATTCAGAAATGCCGTGCGGCTTCCACCAAAGTCGGAGGAACCGGTATCCGCTACACGGTACAGATTTGCGGCAAGCCCACATTTCTGTTCGACGAAGAAAACGGAAAGTGGTTTGTAGAAGCAAAATCCTAATGGTAGGAGGTTTTGTAACTTGAAACATTTATCGAGATTTGACATCGAAGCGATTGCCGACAAATATGTTCAGGCATATATGGCACTTCCCGATGTCCGTAACACACAAATATACAGAATTGACCCGGAGCTTCTCTTGGAGAAGGTTCTTGGTTTGAATGTCGAATACCAGCACCTATCCTATGACGGTAGCATTCTCGGAATGACCTCATTTACGGAAATGGGTGTTCAGGTATTTGAAGAAGATGATAACGAAGCCTTTTTCTTTTTGGACGGAAAAACCGTTCTCGTGGAAAAGGACTTGAACTTTGACAGCAAGCTGAAAGGCAGAAAGAACTTCACCTTAATGCACGAGGGCAGCCATCAGATATTTAAGATGTTGTTCCCCAATGATTACGGCGTGACACATAAATCTGCCGGAGTACATTATTACAAGGCAAATTCCGAGAGGAATAAGCCTATATCCGATTGGGAGGAATGGCAGGCAAATACGCTTGGAGCAGCTATCCTTCTTCCCGAAAACCTTATAAAGCAGGGAATGTATCTGTTCAGTCTCGGCGAAAAGATTGAATGCCTGAACAAGATATACTATCCGAGTGTATATAAAAGGTTTGACGCACTTGCTGATTTTTTAGGGTGTTCCAAAAAGGCTCTTGCCATACGAATGAAACAGCTTGGACTTTTGAAAAAGGAGTATCTTGATAATCCTTTTGATTTGGTTACGGTTTATCCGGAGGTGAGCGAGCTATGAAATCGTTGGAACAAAAGATAATCGTAAGGTGCAAAAACTGTGGCTGGCGTATTTTTGACAAGGTAACAATGACAACAGGCGTTATTGAACTGAAATGCCCAAACTGCCACAGAGTAGTAGAGGTTGACCTTTCCCTACGCAAAGGAATGGTCAAGTACAGATTAGTAAAGAACGATAACAGAGCGAACAATTAAATATCGGGCAGATGTACCGAGCCACGAGTCCTTGAGCGAAAGCTCCTGAGTCATCAAATTGCCGGACGCTGAGAATTAAGGGATAGAAATATCCTAATGTTCTTGGTGTCCGGCTTTTTTGTCGCTCCCGAAAGGAGCAAGACCGTGACATATAAGTGGCTGGCTTATATCGCCAAGTATCCGTAATCTCCGAATTTTTGATTTCAACCAAATTCAAAAATTCAAATTCAAGGAGATTACGACAATGACAAAACTTACATTAGAACAACAGGAATTATTATTTGCGAACGACTGCAAGCTCATCAATCTGCGGTATGAATACCACGGTTACACAGGCACGGAGAAATGGGCGATTGTAACAGAACTGGCGGAAGAAGAATTGTGGGTTAAATACCCTGATGTTATCCGTCGGTACACCCCGTTCATTCTGCTTTCAATGGCTCAGGGCGAAGTGATTGACGAGTCATACAGAAACAACGATAAGTACGAAAAGCGAGCAAAAAGAACAATCGATGTGTACGGGTATGAAGATGACATCTCTGAACAATTCCACCGGGAACTGATTACTCCGTTTGTTGACCCGTTTGAGCAAGCGGAAGAAGAACGGATTGAGGAAGAAAAGGAACAGCTTCGCCAGTTAGAAATTGCAAAAGTCAGAAAGGTCTTGGAAATGCTGAAACCTGTTCAGAGAGAACGACTGATAAAAGCGATTTTGTTAGGTATGAGTTCAAGAAAAATTGCAAAGGAAGAAGGAGTATATTACAGCGTTGTAGATAAGTCGATTGCTGCCGCAAGAAAAAATTTCAAGAAATTTTATGAAAACCTCTGATTTTGGGTGTGCATTTTGACCCCCTTTGTCCAAATGAGTGAAGGGGTTATTTCAAATCCGGATACGAAATGCACCTTCAATACTAAATGAACAGAGAGGTTATACATATATGCAGAGAAAAGAAATTCAGCGTGGAGATTTATTCTACTACGATTTTGGAAAAAGAGAGGGGTCTGTCCAGTCGGGAGAGAGACCTGTAATGGTAATTCAGGCAGACAATTTTAATGCCAATGCTCCGACAATTATTGTTGCGGCTGTTACGGCTGTGATGAAAAAGAAGTATCTTCCTTCACACATCATTTTGGGTGAGGACTTCGGTCTGAAGAAGCCGTCAATGGTTCTTCTTGAACAGATACAAACCGTCTATAAGGACGAACTGACAGACTACATTGGTTCGGTAAACGACGAAAGGCTTTGGAAGCAAATTAACGCAGCTCTTAAAAAGACTTTCGGTTTATGGATTTACAACACAGACAGAAACGGAGATGTTCGTTGCTTATGCCCCAAGTGCCTGAAAGACTATATCCACGACCCGAATTATGTTGTCAGGCGTCTTGACCCTTTTGCTAAAAGCAAAGACCATTGCGATAAGTGCAATAACAGCGGTTGGGATTATATCGTTTATGACAAACGCATCTCGATCAAAGGAAAGGGGTGCAGGAATGTCTAAACAAATCAGGAACAAGTTCAAATATGATATTCCGATTTATCACAGACCTATTATTTCCGTTGACGAAGCGACAGCTTATTCAGGAATAGGAAGAACTAAATTGTATGAGCTGACCACAATGGAAAATTGCCCCTTTGTAATTTGGGTAGGGACACGAAGGGTGATTAAAAGAAAATCATTTGTTGAGTATCTTGAAAGGCAATACTCAATTTAGCCTAAATGTCAAGTATGCGATGAGTCAATTCGCATCATTGGCTCATCGCAATTTTTCCAGTATCCTTTATGGCAGAAACGGCAAGGAGGTCATAGAGATGTCGGAAAAAAGAGCAACAAGAGTCAGGAATAAATATAAGTATGATGTTCCTTTATGGCACAGACCCATACTGTCTGTGGCAGAGGCTACCGAGTATTTTGGAATAGGCAGCAACAAGATATATGAATTGACAGAAAAAGAAAACTGCCCATTTGTTATTTGGATAGGTTCAAGGAGAGTTATTAAGAGAACTGCGTTTGAACGATTTCTTGAAAAACAGTATTCGATTTAGGTAGGAATGGAGGAAATAGAAATGGCAGAGAATAAAAAGCAGTTTGAAATTCCGTTGTATGAAAAGCCTTTTCTTTCGATAGAAGAAGCGTCTGTATATACGGGAATCGGCAGAGACAAGTTATACGAACTTACAAATCCGGAAGATTGTCCTTTCGTTTTATGGATTGGCAATCGCCGAATGATTAAGAGAAGGGTTTTTGATGAGTACATTGAAAAATGCTACTCAATATGATGGGAGGTGTTAGTAATGGACAATAAAGAAACGGCAGAGCATTTTAGAAGCAGGAGTTCAGAAGTACCTTTATGGCACAGACAGAATATCTCAGTAGAAGAAGCCAGTGGGTACACAGGACTTGGAAGAGACACGATATATTCTCTCACGCAGGAAGATGACTGTGACTTTGTATTAAAAGTCGGACACAGAACGATGATAAAGCGAAAAAAGTTCGAGAATTATTTGGAAAACCTTTCGTCGATATAGGAGGTGCTTTAGGTGTTAAGAGTTATTTGTGAAGAAATCACTGCTTACAGAAGGCAGATTGATGAAAGAAAAAATGATTTACCACTATGGGAACGAAAAGTCCTTACTTGTGATGAAGCAGCCGCATATTCCGGAATTGGTATTAGAAGGCTGAGAAAAATGTCATTGGCAAAAGGGTGTCCGTTTGCTATTGCAAATGGTACACAGATTTTGATAGCAAGAGAAAAGTTTGACGCTTATATGGATAAAGTGGAAAAGGTTTAGGAGGAAAATAAAATGGCAAAGACAAAAAGACGAGATAAATCAAGAGTGGTTCTCCGTACAGGAGAATCACAACGTGCAGACGGTACATATCATTATAGTTGGACGGATGCAAATCGCAAAAGGCGTTATGTATATGCCAAGACACTCGATGAGCTTCGCTACAAAGAGGAGCAGATTGAAAAAGATAAAAAAGACGGCATAAAGGCAGAAGCTCGATATACTACCCTCAATGATATGTATGAGCTTTGGAAAGACTTGAAACGAGGTCTTAAAAACAATACCTTTGAAAACTATAAGTATATGTATGAGACATTCGTTCGTAATCAAATTGGCTCAAAGACGGTATCTTCTTTGAAAAAGACAGATATTAAAAGGTTCTATAATTACCTTGCAGATGAAAGACATCTAAAACCGGCGACTATTGACAATATCCATACGGTTCTTCATCAGATTTTGGATATGGCAGTTGATGATGATTATCTCAGAAATAACCCTTCCAATAATGTGCTGAAAGAGTTAAAGCAGTCCCATTGTTTTCAAACGGAGAAACGCAGAGCCTTAACGAGACCGGAACAGGAATTATTTTTGAGCTATCTGAAGAATACACCGTCTGCAAGTTTGTGGTATCCAATTTTTGCGGTGTTGGTTGGAACGGGACTTCGTGTTGGTGAAGCAACGGGTCTCAGATGGTGCGACATTGATTTGGACGAAGGAATTATCAATGTTAATCATACGCTGGTATATTATGACCATAGAACCGACGGTAGTAAGCGTGGCTGCTATTTTAATATCAATACCACGAAAACGCCGGCTGGCAAACGCCAAGTCCCGATGTTGGATTTCGTCAAAGAAGCATTCCTTATGGAAAAAGAAAGACAGGAGCTTCTTGATATTCATTGTGAAGCTGTTGTAGACGGATATACTGATTTTATCTTTCTTAACCGTTTTGGACAACCGCAACATCAGGCAACCCTTAACAAAGCAATCCGTCGTATTATCCGTGACTGCAATGATGAACAGCTTTTGAAAGATGAAAATGCAAAGGTTTTGCTTCCGCATTTTAGTTGCCACTCATTAAGGCATACATTCACGACAAGAATGTGTGAAGCAGGGGTTAATGTAAAGGTTATTCAGGATACGCTTGGACACAAAGATATTTCTACAACCCTTAATATTTATACCGATGTGACGAAGGAGTTAAGGAGGTCTGAATTTGAAGGTCTTGACTCGTACTTCAAAAATGAGTATAATAAGGCGAATGAAGTATTATAAACTGCTCGTTTTCGTGGGCATTAGATTTACATCATTTACACCAATTTCTACAAATAATGCTGCTCCGAGGGTGTACGTTTAGGAGATAGGAAAGTCTAAAAATGGGCTTCAAACAACATATCAGTAGAACTTGGCAGATGATAGAACAGCAAGTGAATGATGTACCATTTCGTCCCGACAATGAAGAGCTTGGATTCCGACAAGAAGCCGTCAGGCATTCCGAAAACAAAGGACGCTGTTGTTGAAGAAAAGATTGATTTTTCAAAGGTGAAGGTTGAGCCTTTGTTTGAAGAATATGTTGATTTTGAAACATTTTCAAAGTCAGATTTCCGTGCAGTAAAGGTCAAGGCTTGCGAGGCGGTTAAGAAGTCGAAGAAGCTTTTACAGTTCACTCTTGATGACGGCACAGGCACAGACCGTACAATTTTAAGCGGTATCCACGCTTATTATGAGCCTGAAGAGCTGGTTGGAAAGACTCTTATCGCTATCACAAATCTTCCGCCGAGAGCAATGATGGGCATTGACTCCTGCGGTATGCTCCTCAGCGCAGTTCACGAAGAAGAAGGCGAAGAAAAGCTCCACCTCCTCATGGTAGATAACCATATCCCCGCAGGTGCAAAGCTCTATTAAGAAGTACCGTTTTACCCTACAAAACGGGATGTACTTCATTTGTGAAAAAGCTCTGAAAATACACAAATACACCAAATTTACACCAAATGGTGCTTGAAACGGTGCAGAGCCTTAAAAATCGCATAATTTTCAAGATATATGGGCAGTTCCAATCGGGATTGCCCATTTTCAGAAAGAAAAAGACAAATCGGAATTTGAGAAGGTAAGTGAATGGGATACCATGGAGGAATATGAT